>Ga0272441_10015508_pt1 | contig 10664 bp, 11 predicted proteins | sample SSMProp6N_FD_193582 | JGI IMG/M metagenome (GOLD analysis project Ga0272441, IMG submission 193582) | Marine sediment archaeal communities from Little Sippewissett salt marsh, Falmouth, MA, United States - SSM-Prop-6N | ecosystem: Environmental > Aquatic > Marine > Wetlands > Sediment ...
AGGGGTTCGCCGGGGTGCACTTCGCGCTGCCGCAGCGGGCCTATGACGACAAGGAGTTTTACCTGGTCTATGCGCGCGCGGGGCAGCTGGGGATGCCGGCTTTGTTCGAGCTGGGCCTGGTCCCCAGCTCCGGGCACGACCACGTGTACGACGTGTGCTGCGGGCGGATGCGGCCGGTGATGCTGGATACCGTGGCCCGCGCGTTCCCGGAGCTGTCGGTGATCGGCACGCGGCTGGGCAGTCCGTGGTGCGAAGAGGCCTGCGAGGTGGCTCGGTGCAACACGAACGTGTACCTGGATCTGTCGGGCACGCTGTTGAAGCGGAAGGGGCCGGAGTTCTTCCGCGAGATGCTGTGGTGGGACGAGACCAGCGCGGCCTACGACGGCGGCCCGCAGCCGACCGCTCCCTGGAAGAAAATTGTGTTTGGGTCCGGCGCCCATTATTCGCATCTTGGCTCCATCCGCCGGGACTATGAGCACCTGTTCGACGCCCTCGGCCTGGACGACGCGGTCCGTGCCGACGTGATGTGCCACAACGCGATTCGGGCGTTGGGACTGGATTACTGATGCACCGCCGTGTCTGCGGCGACCTGATCAGCAGGAGGTGACTGTGAGCAAGATGGACGTGGTGATGGTGGGCGGCGGGATGATTACGCACGATCAACTGCTGCCGTCGATGTACCAGCTTCAGCGGCTGGGGCTGCTGGGTGACATTCGGATCTGCGCGCTGAACACGCCGCCGCTCAAGGATCTCGCCGAGTCGGCGGAGATCAACGCCGCGTTCCCCGAGTCGTCGTTCACGCCGCACCCCGACTGGAACGAGGTCGGCCCGGACGAGAAGTTCCCCGATCTGTTCAAGGAGGTGATCGCGTCACTCGCGCCGCGTCAGCTGGTGGTGGTGGCCGTGCCCGACCAGCTTCACTACGCGGTGCTGAAGGTGGCACTGGAACACGACCAGCACGTGCTGTGCGTCAAGCCGCTGGTTCTTCAGTACGAGCAAGCGGTCGAGATCGAGCGCGAGGCGTACGGCAAGGGGCTGTTCATCGGGGTCGAGTATCACAAGCGGCTGGACGACCGGTCGCTGTTGGCGCGGAAGCGGTGGCAGGCGGGTGAGTTCGGCGAGTTCCGATTCGGCTGGGCTCATCTGATCGAGCCGTGGTATTACCGCGACTCGAATTTTCAGAACTGGTGCACGTGCGAAAACACGGACATGTTCACGTACATCGGCTGCCACTACGTGGACCTGGTGACGTTCATCACCGGGCTGCGGCCGGTGTCGGTGTCGGTGTACGGGATCGTCGACCAGTATCCGAACGGCAACGACGGTTACCTGTGGACGGACGGCCGGGTGGTGTTCGAGAACGGCGGGGTGCTGACGGTGTTCAATGCGATCGGCTATCCGAACGAGGCGCCGGGCGGCAACTCGCAGGGGATGGTGCTCTACGGTCAGAACGGGCTGGAGCGGAGCACCATCATCAACCACAGCGACCAGTATCGCGGTGTGAAGCATTCGTTGGCCGGGGGCGAGAAGGTCTACCACGAGCCGAACCCGGACTTTATGCAGTACGTGCCGTGGAGCGGCGAGGGGTACCGGCCGGTGGGGTATGGTTTCCGGAGTGTGGAGTTCATCGTGCAGGAGGCGGCCCGGGTGGCGGCGGCGGGCGACGATCTGTCGGCTCGGCAGGCGCTGCTGGATGAGATCGATGCGAAGGGCCTGGTCGCCACGCCGAAGAACTCGAGCTACAACGAGTTGGTGATGGAGGCGGGCCGCAAATCCATCCTGGCCGGCGGGCGCGAAGTGGTGATCGAGTATGGCGAGGGTGCGGGGGTGGCGTTCAGGGAGTATAGCTAGGCGCAGAGGACTTGAAGCGAGCCGAGAACAGCCGGAGGCTGGGTCTGCGCGGGCAGCGGATGAGGACATGCCGAACGAGATCATACCCTACCTGGAGATGTGCCGGCGTGAAGGCGTGAGTCTGCAACGCGGCATGAACTTCCAACTGGGCACTGACCATTCTGTGATTCTGATGTCCGTCCGAGAAAACGCTCCTTACGCCGACCGGCTTGAGGACGATGGTTCAACGTTGATCTATGAGGGACACGACGTGCGCCGGTCGACGCAGGCCCCTGAGCCCAAAGTCCTCGATCAACCGGAACACGAGCCGTCTGGTCGGCCAACGCAGAACGGCAAGTTCCACCGGGCGGCCCAGCTCTGCACATCAGGCCAAGGGCCGCCGGAGCGCGTGCGGGTATACGAGAAGATCAAGCAGGGCATTTGGTCATACAATGGTGTTTTCCACTTGGTCGACTCTTGGCGGGAATCGGACGGAGCCCGCGAGGTGTTCAAGTTCAAGCTCATCGCCGTCGAAGGAGAGGAGGACCTTTCTCAGCCGGTGCCCCTGAACTCCACGCCGCGTCGGATCATTCCAACGTCAGTCAAACTGGAGGTCTGGAAGCGGGATGGAGGCGCATGCGTCAAGTGTGGCGCGACGGATGATCTTCACTTCGATCACATCATCCCGTGGTCCAAGGGCGGATCTTCTTCCACGGCCGATAACGTTCAACTGCTCTGCGGCAAGCATAACCTGCAGAAGCACGATAGGATTGAGTGATCGACCACCAGGCGCCCACTGGCGCTCATCCTTTTTGGATGCACGTGGTGGTCCCAGCGAAGTGGTGATCGAGTATGGCGAGGATGCGGGGGTGGCGTTCAGGGAGTATTGATTCATCACGGAGATGGGGAGATGGAATTGCCGGCCGGCCGTGATACAATATTCGTGTGTGGTCACGAGGAGGTGCGCTGATGGATGCGGAACTGTGGAAGAAACGGGTGAGCGTCAAGGCTGACGTTCACCATGGACAGCCATGCATCACCGGCACGCGCGTCCCGGTTGCGATGATCGTGGGATGCGTCGCGGAAGGGATGTCGCGTCTCGAGATCATCGAGCAGTTCCCGCAGTTGGCGGAGGAGGATATCGTCGGGGCGCTGCAATACGCGGCTGAAGTGCTTCATTCCGACCTGCTCATGCCTCTGGGCGGGTGATCCATGTCGATCCCCCTGAAACCGGTGGTGCAGTTGATTCAACGACTTCTTGACGAGCATGAACTGGATGACTTGGCCGGCAAGCTGGTTGTCGTCAGCCCAAGTGGGATCCGCGTTCATCAGTTCGAGTGACGCATCGCGGGCGCGAAGTGGTGATCGAGTATGGGGAAGGCGCGGGGGTGGCGTTCAGGGAGTATTGAACAGGTCAAGAGAGGGAATTGCAGTCGGCTCCCGGGGGTGGTAGACTGCGGTCCGGGTGGTGTGGTCTGGCACGCCGATGTCTGCACTGCACAGGAGGAACGGCCGATGGTCTTGCGGAAAGCCAAGGTCATTGACGCAACGCACCTGGAGTTGAGCAGCCCGATTACAGCGCCGAGAGGGGACGTGGTTCTCGTGTCGGTTGCTGAGGCGGGAGATCTGGCGGACGAACGGGTGGAATGGGGCGCCTTGTCCGCCGAAGGACTGGGGCGGGCGTACGGCGACGAGGAGCCCGAGTACTCGACCGACCTGATCCGAGAGAGCAACGCGGAGTACACGGGATGAGAGAGGGGGACGTTGTTCTGACGCCGCTCCCGCAGGCGAACGGACGGTTGAAGAACCGGCCTGCTCTTCTTCTTCGTGCCCTGCCACCGTTCGGGGATTTTCTTGTCTGCGGGATCAGCACGCAGGTGCGCCACGCAGTCCCCGGATTCGACGAGGTCATCCGGCAGTCGGACCCTGATTTCGCCGCATCGGGGCTGCTCGCCGATTCCGTCATTCGCCTGAGCTTCCTGGCCGTGCTGCCCTGCGGGAAAATAGTCGGCAGCATCGGCAGCATCGACCCCACACGCCATGAGCGGCTTCTGAAGAGCTTGAGCGCTCACCTGCTGGCCGACGTGACAAACGCCTGAGTGCAGCGGCGGGCGCGAAGTGGTGATCGAGTATGGCGAGGGTGCGGGGGTGGCGTTCAGGGAGTATTGACCGGCCACAAGAAGGACGTGGGTCATGAGGAGATGCTCCGGAACTGCCGCCGTCGGTCTGTTGTGTCTGGTGATGTGGGGGGTGACGCCGGCCCCGGGTGCTCAGGCGAAGGAGGACCGCCCCGTGCTGGTATGCAGCGTGGCGAAGAAGATGACGCGCCCGCCCGGCGCGCCGAAGTACAGCGACGTGAGCATGCGGTTGTTCCACCTCCGCAAGGACCGCGACCTGATCGCGGCGGGGAAGGCGTTTCACATCACGCGCGGCGACTGGTCCTACATCAAGGATGCGGATTTCATCAAGCAGGTCCGCGAGCTGGGCTGGAGCTTCCAGGGTACGACGAATGCGGTGACGCGCGATCCTGAGCAGGCGCTGAAGGACAAGGACGGGAAGCCGGTTCTCGATCATTTCAAGAAGCCGGGCCGCTACTGGGCGGACTGGAAGAACGAGAAGCACCGCGAGTGGTATCTGGCGGAGCTGAAGCGATGGGCGGCGTTGGGTGTGGACTCGATTCAGCGGGACGAGCCGACGGCGATCCGTCACTGGTCCGTGTCGAACGCCGCCGCTTTCTTCAAAGACATGCACCGCCGGTTCGAGAAGGAGATCGGGCGGAAGGTGCCGATGTCGTGCAACCTGGCGTGGAATCGGTCGATGTTCGGCGGTCGCGGCTGGCCGATTGCGAAGCTGTTTGACTTCGGGATGGCCGAGATGAACCGGCGTGACGTGAACCCGACGTTCCTCCGGGCGGCGGCGCTGGACGCGCGCAAGCGCGGGAAGTTTTTGATGTACACCACCTACCACAAGCTCGGGGTACCGACCTATCGCCGGGCGATCGCCGGCTGCTACGCCAACGGGATGCTGTTCATCGTGCCGTGGGACCAGTTCGCGGGGACGCGCTCGCCGCGCGTTTTCAGCAGGCCGGAGGACTTGGCGGACGTCTATGGGTTTGTCCGCGCGAACGCGGCGCTGCTCGACGGCTACGAGGATGCGGCCGTGGCGGGACACGGACTGAAGGAGACCCGCTACGGGAAAACGCCGCCGCTGGCGCTGGCGAAGGCCTCGCAGGTCAGCTCGTGGGTGCGGGCGAGGCCGGGCAAGCAGGGGGAGCCGGTGGTCGTTCACCTGGTGAACTGGGGCCGTCGCTCGACCTTGACGGTGAAGGTGCGGGCGGCGATGTTCTTTGCGGGTGCGCCGCTGCGCGTGGAGCTGCGCACGCCGGCGCCGTATGATGGGAAGGCTCACGCCACCGCCGAGCAGAAGAGGGATTACAGCGGGCTGTCGGTGTCGAGGCAGTTGACGGTCAAGCCGGCGGGAGAGTGGTCTGTGATTGACGTCCCGGCCCTTGATGTGTGGGGCGTTCTGCTTGTCTCGCCGGCGGGCGGGTGATCGGCGAGTGGGGTGTGGAGCTGTGCCGCGACGCCCCGGGCGAACCACGCCTATACTGCCGGCGCTCCGGGGACGAATGCACGGACGAGGAGACGCAGCGAGAGGGGCGGTGCTGCTGCGGTTTTTGGGTGGTACTAACCGCCGGATAACGGCAGGGAGGAGCGACCAGATGATGCTGATGCGAACGCTGATTGCCATCCCATTGGTGCTCGCTCTGGTGGGCTGCGCGCGCAGCACGAGCGCGTTAAAGCCGGTCGAGGGCTTCGAGCTCGATCGGTATAGTGGACGATGGTACGAGATCGCGCGGTTTCCGCATCGATTCGAGCGGGGCCTGATCGCGGTGACCGCCGAGTACACCGTCCAGAAGGACGGCTCGGTCCGCGTGGAGAACCGGGGCTACAACCCCGCCCGCAAGTCGTGGAAGACAGCGAGCGGGCGGGCGCACTTCAAGGGCGACCGGTCGACCGGCCTGCTCCGCGTCAGCTTCTTCTGGCCGTTCTATGGCGACTACAAGATCATCCGGCTCGACAAGACGGGATACGCCTACGCGGTGGTGACCGGCAGCACGTACGATTACTTCTGGATCCTTTCGCGGACCCCAACACTGGACGAGAAGACGCTTGCCGAGCTGATGACCTTTGCCAAGGTGTCGGGCTTCGACACGTCGAAGATCGAGTTCCCCGACCAAGCGATGAACGCGTCGGCGAAATGATGTAATTCGTCGAGCAGGCCCGCTGGACGTCGAGACGCCTGCCGGGCAGACGATGCGCCGGGCGGACCGGCACGTGGTTTGGCCGATGCCCCGGCTTGACCGCCCGGTCGCGAGGGGTTCGTTCTGGGAGTCGTGGCGGCGGCGGACGACGGGCTCCTATCGAGATCCATCCGCCGGTGGCCCGTCTGCGTTGTGGCGGTCGACCGCGTCTTTGCCTGGCCGCCCGGGCACTTCGCCATTGCGCAGCCGGGCGAAAGACAGTAGAAGAGGGTGGGCGCGATGGGCGCCGGTGTGCAGACAACGAGACCTGACAGCGAGAGGCCAGATGGGAAGCAAGGCGAAGAAGACGGGCGAAGAGACGCGGCGGGAGGTGATTCGGAAGGGGCGGACGCAGGGCGGCTCGCAGTCGGCCTGCGTGAATTGCCCCGCTCTGTGCTGCCACGACCTGGCGATCCCCATCGACCGGCCGCGTCTGCGCGAGGACATCGATGACCTGAAGTGGAAGCTCCGCTATGACACGGTGCACGTGGCTATCCGGCACCGGCGGTGGTATCTGGTGGTGAACGGCCGCTGCATTTACCTGGACAAGCACAACCTGTGCACGATCTACGAGCGGCGGCCGGATATCTGCCGCGATCACAATCCGCCGGAGTGCGAGCGGTTCGGCCGCTGGTACCAGTACTGGATCGACTCGCCGGACGGACTGGACGAGTACCTTGCCGGCAAGCGGAGGAAGTACCGTCGCCACTCGCCTTACTGCAGCCGGGGCAGACTGCTGAAAAAGAGCAAGGGAGGCAAGTGACGTGTCCAAGAACGGCGATGTGACGGTGCTGCGTGAGCTGGCCCGCCGCTACGCGGAGGTTTGCGCCAAGCCGATTCAGGACGAGCGCCGCGACCTGTGGCGGCGGCACAACAGCCTGGAACGGACCCGCCCGCTGGTCTATGTGCGATGGTTCGCCTGCCGGAACGAGGTGATCGATCCGCACCTGGTTTGTAAGGATTCGTTCTATCGCAGTTACGAGCGAATCCTCCGCGACTTCCTGTTCCAGGACCAGTTGAACGATGATTTTATTCTCGAGCCGTGGGTGACGGTGGCGGCGACGCGCGTGCTGCCGCCCGAGGGGCTGTGGGGCGTCGAGGTGAGGCACAGCGCGAAGACGGAGCCGGGCGGTTCGTGGATGTTTGACCCGCCGCTCCAAGAGCTCGACGACATCGAGAAGTTGGTGGTGCCCAGGCACGAGATCGACGAAGCGGCCACGGAGCGAAGCGTCTCGAAGCTCCACGATGCGATCGGCGACCTGATCGAGATCAACGTGGACCGCCAGCCGGCGTGGTCGGCGTGGCGTGCGGACATCTCGACGGAGCTGGCTCAGTTGCGCGGGCTCGAACAAATGATGTGGGACATGGCGCTGAACCCCGAGTGGCTGCACCGGCTGCTGGCGTTTATGCGCGACGGCATCCTGAAGGCGCAGCAGGAGGCGGAAGATGCCGGCGACTGGCACCTGTGCGACCACCTCAACCAGGCGATGCCCTATGCGACCGAGCTGTCCGACCCGAAGGCGAACGGCGAGAGCGTGAGCCGCGACCGGCTGTGGACGTTCCTCGCCTCGCAGGAGACGACCGAGGTCTCGCCGGCGATGTTCGACGAGTTTATGGTGCAGTACCAGATACCGATTATGGCGAAGTTCGGGCTGTCCGCGTACGGCTGCTGCGAGGATCTGACGCGGAAGATCGACGTGCTGCGGCAGATTCCCAATCTGCGCCGGATCGCGGTCACGCCGTGGGCGGACGTGGCCGACTGCGCCCGTCAGATCGGCGAGGATTACGTCATTTCCTGGCGGCCGAACCCGGCGACCCACGCCTGCAGCGGGTTCGACGCGGATTACATCCGCAAGGACGTGGGCGAGGCGTTGGCGGCCTGCGAGGGCTGCCACGTGGATATCACGCTGAAGGACATCGAGACCGTGGGGAACGAGCCGCAGCGGCTGGTGGACTGGGCGCGGATCGTGCGGGAGACCATTGATGCGTCGGCCCATCTTGCCTGACCGTGGGTGGGCCGTTGCGAGCTTCGTGAAGCGGCTTGACGGCGCCGCGCGTCAAGAGGTATCATCTCTGTCGGACCGTCGGAGAGACCGATGAAAATCTGCAACGCGGTGATTCCCGCGGCGGGTGCCGGTACGCGCCTGCTGCCGTCGACGAAGGCTCAGCCGAAAGAGATGCTGCCGGTGGGCCGCAAGCCGCTGGTGCAGTACGTGGTGGAGGAGTTGGAATCCGCCGGCATCGAGAGCATGTTGTTCATCACCGGGCGGCGCAAGCGGGCGATCGAGGACCACTTCGACAAGGATCCCAACCTGCGGGCGTTGCTGGAGAAGTCGGGGAAGCAGGAGCTTCTGGACACCCTCAGCTACGAGGGGACGGGGGTGGGTTTTTATTACACGCGGCAGAGCGAGCAGTTGGGGCTGGGGCACGCGATCGCCTGCGCCCGCGATTTCACCAGTCACGAGCCGTTTGTGGTGGCTCTGGGCGACTCGATCATCACCAGCGGGAACGGTCCGCCGCTGGTGCAGCGGCTGGTTGACGCCTATCACCGGACGCACGGCGGCTGTGTGATCGCATTCCAGGAAGTGCCGGAGGAGGCCACCCGTCGGTATGGGATTGCGAAGCCTGCCGGTTCGGGCCCGGTGGCCGACGTGTTCGAGGTGGAGGATCTGATCGAGAAGCCGGCGCCGGGGTCTGCGCCGAGCAACCTGGCGATTTCGGCGCGGTATGTTCTGCCGCCGGAGATTTTCGATGCGATCGACCAGACGGAGCCGGGGAAGAACGGCGAGATTCAATTGACCGACGCGATCCGGATCCTGATGGCCCGCGGTCGCAAGGTGGTGGGCGTCAAGCTGGGGTACGGCGAGCGGCGCTGCGACATCGGGAATTTCGAGAGTTACTACCGCACGTTCGTTGATTTTGCCTTGGCGGACGAGGAGTTGGGGTCCGGGCTCGCGGCGTACCTGCGAGAGAAGCTCTCCGACGAGGACGCTTCTTGAGGTCCATTCTGCTCGACATCCTTTATCTGGTCTTCGGGCTGCCGTTCTTTCTGCTCAAAGCTCTGCTGGTCCCGCGGGTCCGGGCAGGGTGGTCCGAGCGGTTCGGCGCGGTGCCCGATTTGCCTGGCGGACACCGCCTCTGGATCCACTGTGCGTCGGTCGGCGAGGCCCTGCTGGCCCGCACCCTGCTGGCGGGGCTGGAGGCCGCGTATCCCGACGCGGAGATCGTTTTCTCGACCGTGACCCGCACCGGCCGGCAGACGGTGGAGACGCATTTCCCCGGTCATCGGGTGTTTTACTTTCCGCTTGACTTGTCGTTCGTGGTGCGTAAAGTGTTGAATAGTATCAAGCCCACGGCCGTCATCCTGGTTGAGTTGGAGGTGTGGCCGAACTTTCTGGGGGTGGCGGAGCGCTGTGAGGTGCCGGTCGTCGTGGTGAACGGCCGGATTACCGAGCGATCGGCGCGGCGTTATCGTCGGCTGGGCGGGCTGTTTCGCAGCACCTTCCGCCGGGTGCGGCATTACGCGGTGCAGAACACCGAATATGCGTCGCGGTTGGCCGCGCTGGGCGTGTCCCGGGACCGCATCACGGTCGCCGGAACGATGAAGTACGACACGGTGGCGACCGAGATCGAGCCGGCCAGTGCTGCGGCGTACCGCCGTGAACTCAGGCTCCGTGAGGCCGATACTGTACTGCTCGGCGGGTGTACTCATCCGGGCGAGGACGAGTTGCTCATTGATTACGCGAAGTGCCGGCAGGCGTCCGGTGCGCCGCTTCGGCTGGTGCTGGCGCCGCGCCACAGCGAGCGGTGCGAAGCAGTGGAGCGGCTGTTGCGGGCGGCCGGGCTGACGCCGGTGCGCAAGACGGCTCTCGACGCCGGCACCGCGCCGGCGGGGTTCGAGGACGGGCCGCACGCCATTCTGGTGGACACCACCGGCGAGTTGGCCCGGCTCTATGCGGTGGCCACGGTGGTGTTCGTGGGCGGCAGCCTGGTCGAGCACGGCGGCCAGAACATGATCGAGCCGGCCGCGCTGGGCAAGGCGGTGGTGTTCGGCCCGCACACCTGGAACTTCCGCGAGACCGTCGACTTGTTGGTGGCGAACGACGCGGCGGTGCAGATCGGCGGGGCGGACGAGCTGCCCGCGACCCTGGACGCGCTGCTGGCCGACCCGGCCCGCCGGGACCGGCTGGGGGCTCGGGCTCGGGCGCTGATCGAGCGGTCCAAGGGAGCCACCGAGCGAAACGTTTCGGCCGTGCGGCCGTTTCTTGACGTATCGGAAAAGGAGACTTGAGCGATGGCGAAGCACCTGTTCACCTCGGAATCAGTCACGATGGGTCACCCGGACAAGGTGGCGGACCAGATTTCGGACGCGGTCCTCGACGCGATCCTGGCTTGCGACCCCTACGGCCGCGTTGCCTGTGAGACGCTGGTCACCACCGGCCTGGCGGTCATCGCCGGTGAGATCACCACCGACTGCTACGTCGACATGCCCGCTATTGTCCGCAAGACCATCCGCGAGATCGGCTACACC
>Ga0272441_10015509_pt1 | contig 10663 bp, 8 predicted proteins | sample SSMProp6N_FD_193582 | JGI IMG/M metagenome (GOLD analysis project Ga0272441, IMG submission 193582) | Marine sediment archaeal communities from Little Sippewissett salt marsh, Falmouth, MA, United States - SSM-Prop-6N | ecosystem: Environmental > Aquatic > Marine > Wetlands > Sediment ...
TCATTCGCTTTCAGTATTGCAATCGGAAGATTGCTGTCGAAATAAACAATCGCTTTAAAATAGGCCTGATTATCCCTGAGCTGCTCAATATCTATTTGTATATTCGAAAAAAGGCCCAGTGCGGTCTGCGTCTGATTCATCGACCCTGCATTACCATTAAAATACAATGTCAAGACATTGTCTGCGGATTGAGACACGCCAACCCAGGCAACGGATTCATCAAAAGACATGACAGCCCATGCTTTATCACCCTTGCTTCCTTTTTTAATGGAAAGCAGATTCGCCCTTGCAAATGCTGTATTACAGAGTAGCATGCAGGTCATTATGATGAGGATGCGACAGGAAACAGTTTTCCATTTAATCATGATTTTCTCCATCGTAGTGTTACAAGTCGGCCTCTGGACCGACACAGTACTTTATCTGCCTCAATTTTCTCAACACGAATACCCTTTTTTTCCTCACCTTCCTTAAGAACCTGATTGTTAATCAACACATAACCTTCACCATTTTTAAAGAAGATCCCCTGAAGTTTTAAGGTAACACTTCGTTCCCGGCTTTTCCTCGCCAGTATATCGACATCCTCTTCAAAAAACGGATCTCTTCCCCAATCCGAATACGATTCTTCTTCAACATGACCGGATACCTTGTTTTCACCTTTTCCACTCCCCTGCCCGGTACCTGGAACCGACGATCCATATTTGTTTTTTTGGGGTGTTTTGTTTTTGTCGCCTGATAAAAAAAACTGATTTACCAGGAATGCAACGACAACAACACCAAGAATAATTAAAAGCCGTTTTTCACTTTTTTTCAATGCCATGCGAAATTACCTTTAAATCCTCTTAATCCCAGTCACTGATACCAGTCTGGCAAATACCCACCATAATCTGATAATCTTTGCTGCTGAAGAACAAGGCTTCAACACTCAGTGCATGCTGATCCGGCAAGAACAGCTCGACACCAATGGTTACGCCTTTTAACAGTCCGGTCTGATACTTGCCATTATCTTTACCGACAAAGGATTCACTGGAACCATAGCTGATATATTCTTCCTTGTTATCCAGTCGCTGAAGAAGCCATCCGGTACCGGCGATATACACACGGAATGACCGGTAAGGGAGTGTGATCCCCAAATTACCCTTGAGCTCGCGCCAGTCATATTTCATCTGAAATTTACGATAGTATGAGCTGCCGGCCTGGTCCAGGTATTCCATAAATGCGCCATCCGATTTGAAACGCAATAATTGGATATCCATCCATATGCCAATTGAGCTTAAACTGGATATACGCTGCATCTGAAGTTTAATCCCTCCTCCATAACCGAACTCATACTGGCCCTTAAAATCATCAATACCCGAATCATCGGTTCTCATATTTAACTGGCTCACACCAGCGACCCCGTAAAGATCAAAATAAGGCGATAATCCCCAAATACTTTTAGCAAGGACCCGTTTTGAAACGGCCATTTCAGTGGCCAGCTGCTGATGAAAATAATTACCGCAAACACTGACTGTCCACTCTCCGTTTCCCTTTCCTTCAACAGGATTACCACTCATCTGGGAAAATCCCTGAGATGCATACAAAAGCATCAGAACGAGATTCAACCTTTTTAGAGATTTTTTTAAGGAGGTCATATACAAATCACTCCAATTTAATTGTTCTGTATCATGTTTATTTTTTAAAATTTGGCCATATATATCGGATCCGAGTAAATAATCCCTGATCCATTATCACTGGTAACCTGAATCCGAACCCGTGCCCATCCTGGTCTGTCATCTTCTTTTGTCGGATCGATCATATTATAAATATAAAGGTAATAATAACATGATCCAGGATCTCCGGTATTGAGTGTACTCCATGATAATTCCACACTGATGGATGTGGGCTCACTGTTAACCTCCAGCAGACTACCGCCAATTATCGGATTCCCGTTTATGTCCCAGAGTGAAATAATGATTTCTGCATATTCTCCCGGCCACAAACTGTCTTCGCTGCTTGTACTTGTAAATCGGGGTCCGGTACTCACATTCTCAGAGCCCGGAATGGCTCTGGAAAAAACAACACCTGTAATGGCCCAGGGCTTGGCTGACTGATTGTTTTCATCCAGGCCGTCTGTATAGGCAATTACCCGGGTGATACCATCGTTTTCTCCATAACCGGACTCACTATTGGGTGTAATTCCTCCCTCAAAATCCGGTATCGGACCGGGAATAACTTCTCCGGTATTGGGATCCTCAAGTCCGACATAATTATAAAACCTGTCGATTGTCGGCAACGGATTTCCGCTTTCCAGTACAACATTTGCGATACCATTGGAATCGGTATAGGCCTTTGTTGTGATCACCCCGCCCGATGTAGATAAATAAACTGCAGTCCCCTCTTGGACAGGATTGTTGTATTTGTCACCGACAAGAATAGTAATCAAGGTTGTATCAATCCAAGACCATATATTGCTTCGTTCTGTTGTAACTGTCAGATGAGAGGAAGAGGGATCATAAATATTTTCAATATAAGCCGGCCCGGAGAAAACGACAATTTCATCAGATATGCCGATCACTTCCGGTAAAACCGGATTACCATCACCATCGGTGACCTGGGCTTTAATCCTTGCTGTACCAGAACGTCGTCCTGCCGTATAGGAAACCAGCGCCTGCCCATTTACGGTCGGGATCGGCTCAACAGAAGACAATGAATCACCCTGCCCGGGTGAAGCAAAAATACTGAACATAACATAGGTGCCATCTGCGACCGGATTGTTTTTCTCATCTTTTACATCCGCATAAATCGTCAGCGTTTGATTTTTACCGCAATCCCGTACATAGACAAAATGCGGATCATAGGAAAGCTCAATCGAAAATGATGATCCGGGAAGCACTTCGATCGTTGTAATGGACTGAATGCTTGAGGGTCCGACACCCACTGAAGCGGATATGGTAACCAGACCGACCTCTGTGCTTGAATACTCAACCTCTGCCACACCATTTTGATCGGTTCGAGCACTTTCCACAATATTGCCGACTGTAGCAGAAAATGATACTGTTTCTCCGCTGACCGGATTCCCCAGAATATCGGTTACGGTAGCGCGAATGGTGCTTTTCGTAACGCCGTCAGCTGGAATGGTATTGGGTGATGCGCTAAGATCGATGTTTGACGGTGTGCCCACTTTAAAAACTATTGTCACTGTATCGGACACCACTGTCCCTGCACGGGCAACAATTTTGACCGTGTCGGGAGTGGAACCGCTTGTTAGATAACTGGTGGCTATACCACTGTTCGTGACCTTCTGAGCTTCGAGAGTTCCGGATCCTTCAAGTTTACTGAATACAACTTCAGTACCATCCGGAACCGGATTCCCCAGTGCATCGGTTACAACGGCCGTTAAAATGGATTGACTCTGATTATCAGCCGGGATAACTTTTGGAGTGGCGGACAATGTAATTGAAGCCGGGATGGATTCTTCAAATGTCACGGTATCGGATATAATAAAAAGATCCCCGTAGTAAACTGTAATCGTGGCGGTTCCCGATGTAATGCCGCTTGTCAGGCTCACTACAGCCTCTCCGTTGGCATTTGTAACTGCTTCCTGGGGTATTGTTCCAAGGTCTGTACCGAAACGAATCACTTCACCCGGTATGGCAACCTGACTGGTGGATTGTTTTAAAATCGCCTTGATGCTTGATGTGCTTTTACCATCAGCACGTATTTGTTTCAGAGATATCTCCATATCCAGATCTACACCGAGGAAAGGAACCTGAATGGAATCTTCCTCGGTTCCAATTTGTGCCGTCACAGCAGATATCAGATCCGTACTACTGGCAACCGATGTCAGTGGTACAGTGACAATTCCATAATCGTCCGTTAATCCCTGGCTCAATATGGTACCGCTCGACGCGTTGAAACTCACCGGATATCCTGCAACCGGTTTGCTTTCGTCATCAACCAGAGATACCACAATAGATGATTGATGAATACCGCTTGCAAGTATTGAGCTTGGCGAAGAGGTTATATTTAGTATATTCGGCGGTATGGCAGTTCCAAACTGCACATAAACTGTATCATAAAGTGTCTCTCCGTAAAAAACAACCACTGTGTCCATACCGATTACGGTTCCACTTGTCAAATAGGTTTGCACCACGCCCTGATTGTTCGTAGATGCTTTGCTGATAATAGATCCAAGCGAGGATCCAAAGTGGATTTCAGCCCCTTCGACACCGATGCGGCTTTCTGTTTCTTTCAGTACGGCTGTAATCAATGACTGTGTTTCCCCATCAGCTTCTATATAGGAAGGATCCGCATACACATGAAAATCGAGGCCTTTAAATAGAAATGTGATATTTTTGCTGACGCCATCAACTGTAACAGTAATCAATGCCTCCTGATCCGCTGTGCTGACAATAGATTTTAGCATGGTTGTGGCTATACCCTGATTGTTAGTAAATTCCAGGGTATCAAGCTCTCCGATACTGGTTTGAAAAGATACCGGAACATTGCTGACCGGCTGTCCGGTCTGTCCCTCAACGAGCACAGATATAGCACTTTCATCCACACCGTTGGCCAGCAGACTGGTCGGACTGGTGCTGATTTCAAAAGAGTACTCCGATTCAATGAATTGAACGGTGATCGTATCCAGAAATGTATTGCCATATCTGGCAACCACTGTTGCATTTCCACCGACTATGTCACTTGTCAGCAATTCTGTGGCCACACCACTGATGTCTGTTTCACTGGAGGACGGGATACTGCCAAGATTTGATCCGAATCTGATTTCTGCCTCCGGAATACCGATATGGCTGGTGCTTTCCTTGAGAATGGCCTGAACAGTGGATGTTTCTTTTCCGTCGGCCAGTATGGATAATGGAGATGCATTGACCGAAAAATTAATACCACGGTACTCAATTGCATACATCGCCTGATTCTCTCCATATACAGCCTGAATATAGGCAGTTGTATCATTTTCGGAAGCACTGCTTGTTAGATAGGCCAGCCCATAATAATTCTCGGCAGGTATCACAACTGAATTGACAATGGAACCGCTTGAAACAGAGAGTGAGACAATGCGATCCTCTTCCAGATCGGCACTGTCAGAAAATAGCGAAACGAGCACCATTGTGGTGTCTATGCCGGAGGCCAGAATACTATTCCGTCCCGTATGAATTTGAATCTTGGCTTCTGAAGCGGAAATAATTTTTACGGTGATTTGTCCGGACAGAGCATCGCTGTATCTGGCAGTGATTGTGGCTTCACCTATTTCCTGACCGCTGGTCAGTACAGACTGAGCCCATCCGCTTGAATTGGTGACTGCCTGGCCCTGAATGGTGCCAAGTGATGTTGAAAATTGAATGGTTTCATTGACAAGGGCATTGCCCTCAAAATCAATGAGTCGTACACGAATAATAGACTGTGCTCCACCCATTCCAATCTGTGTGGGTGATGCTTCCAGATTAGAAAAGAGAGGGACGTTTCCCCGAAGCGATGCAGTTGGGTCTATTGGACTTTTTTGTGTACATGACAACCATAGACAGGCTGCTGCCAAAAAAATAGAACCAGATAATAGCAAGCCAGCCAATAACCGATTCCGTCGTGTCATAAAGTCCTCCACTGGCCCGACCTGAATGATACAATGTATTCACTAGCACCCGGTCAGGCCCGATGACTTACCTTTTGTTTACTGTTATCAACGCCTGGAATCCTCTCTTTCCTCAATACAATGACCCCTTTAATGTTTATATGCAAATCATACCCTTTTTCCGGTTTGAGAATTTGAATCTCATTAACACGAAGCGCATAGGGCAGATCTGAAATGCCGTCCAAAAAACTTGTAAATTGTTTGAATGTGGAATGAATATTGATCTGCAGGGGCAGTTCGCCGACATCCTGCATTTCCGGACCGATTTTGGAAATGCTTTTATAGTCCGGGGTTATCGTGATCAATTTCAATCCAAAGGGCTTTACCATTTCTTTTATATCCGTACCCAGTTTAAGTAAATCTTCTACAGGATATATTCTTGCTTCCTGATTTTTAAGATATGAATTCAAACTGTCGATTTCGGATTGAAGCATATCGACTTCCTGCCGTGAAATCCGGTCCTCAACTTTGCCTTCCAGCACAAGAATTTTTAGCACTGCTTCATTTTTGGCTTTCTGCATGGGACTGTGATAAAGAAGAAACCATGCGGCAACCAAAATCAACACAACAGCCGGAATAACAATATATACCTGTATTTCTTTTTTACTCATAATTCCTATTTCAATTTGGCATTAACCTGGAACAGATATAAATCCTCGTCTTCTATATATTCCTCGTAAGGCATGCTTACACTCTCAAAGTAACCGGACTTTTCAAGATCGACCATAAACTGAGCAACATAAACCCCCAGTTCCGGTTTTTTCACTTTACTCATGCCGCTCATTTCCAAAATCCACGCCGGTTTCGATTCCTTCTCGCTATCTTTGTTTTTGTTCCTGGACTGCTTCGAACTTTTTTTGTTCTGTTGATCAGCCTCATCCATTTTTTGTCCAAAATTCAAGTTCATCAAAGTCAATGGTTTTGGCAGAGTAAGAGATACCAGACGTAAAATCTGAATCGGTTTTGGATCCTGGCCTGCGATACTTGTAAAAGAACCGATTTTTTTGTGAATCGCATTTTTTTCTACTGACAATGTAGCAAAAAGCTGGCCAGTTTGTTTATATTTGTCTACACTTTTTGCCAGTCTTGATGCTTTGGCTTCCAACGTGTGCACGTCATGGTATGTTGTCCAACTCAGCAGGGCAAATACAAGAACAATAATCGCTGCTATACCCAGTATTATACGCTGTGTGCCGGCCAGTTGATGGAGTTTTTTGTATGAATCCGGCAGGAGATTCCCTTCCGGGGTTGATTCCAGGGCCAGAGCGAGCGGCCCGGCCTGCTGAAGAAAATTAGACGCAAATACCTTTTTTTGTGACTGGTTACCGACCACTGTGATCGATTTCGGCGCAGGAAAAGGTTCAACCGAAATTGACAGTTTTTTTGATAGCACATCGGGCAGGTGTTTTAATCTGGCTCCGCCGCCGATCAAATACAGTGATTCAACCTTGCTGCCGTCAGATTGATCCGAATAAAAACCTATGGACCGGTGGATTTCACTGGACAATCTTTCAACCACAGGCCGCATCATGGCGCCAATTTCTGTCAGCGGTGCTCCCTTAAAAGTCATCCCTTCTGAAAAACCGAGCGGATACCCATATTTCAACTTGAACTGATTGGCCTCCTCAAGACTGAACTGAATGGCCTTGCCTTCATGGAAAACCGTACCGGTTATTGATTTGGTAAAATCATCTCCGCCGACGATGATTTCCCTGGAGAAATCGAGTTTACCGTTACGGATAAACAAAAGAACACTTTTCTTGGTGCCGACATCCAGAATCCCGATGGATTTATCCCTGATCTGCTTCGGAAGAAATTGCACGAGATTGGTTAAGGCAACAACCTGGGGAATCAGTTTGGCAGGAATGACATTCTGACCTGAAAATGACTGTACATGCTGTTCGGCCAGTTCATCGGGAACACCCATTACAAGTACTTCGTCATTCTCTTTTTTTACAGGATCAGCCCCCAGTACCCGGTAATCGGATATAAGAGATCCGAATCCTTCACCGTCCTTCTCAATTTCACGCTGGAGTTCAAAACCGATGCTCTGCTTCATTTCCTTTTTGGACAGTCTGGGCATGCTCTGGTTCTTGACGATTACCTGCATTCCGTCAATGCCCACCACAACTTTGGCCTTTTTCAATGACTTTTGTTTTTCGAACAACCGGTGCAGAATCATCTGTACAGATTGATCTGAATACGCTTCTGTCTCGGAACTGGCGATGGAATAGCGTCCAAAGACACTGATGATAAATTTGCCCCGTTTACGCTGCAGATAGCAGTATTTAATATTTTCGGAACTGACATCCACACCCAGTACGGATGCCCACTCCCGTCTCGTTGAAATGTTAAAACTGGCCATAGGCTACATCCTTGTTGCTGTTAACTTCCGTAAGTCCATGATTCGATACGGGTCAGTGAGGGTTCTGTCGCATGGGCGTATTGTGTATAAAAGGCATTCATATAATTCTGATCATGCCGGATATCCAGATAGGACAATCCATTATGATTCAGATCCCCGTTTATAATGAGTCCGCCATCAATATCATAGCTGTACAGGCCCAGATTAATTTTAAATTCTGAACCCGCATCCGGCTGATAAACAACACCGTGAATATCCACACCTTTTCTTATGGTTATATCCCCCTGCACAATAAAAATGCCATACAAATCAACCTCTTGTCGAACGGTAAGATCCCCCCTGACATAGGTAATCCACGGTATGCCGGGCGCCTGCCAGAAATCTGTGGCACCGGACGGGAAATCACTGTTAACGGTAACCGCTGTGGCGTGCTGTTCATCCGCATTGGCCCAGAAATAGGCGGTATTAAACTGCGGAACAGAATCTGCATCGGTCTGGCACAAACCATCATCCCGCGTACCGCCATTATCATATATTCTGAAAATACCCTCCGCATCATCCGCGGTCCACAGAGGTATCTGGCTGATCGGCATAATACGGGCCGATGCAGTGATTGAGCTGCTGATTTCATCATTATCCGTGGGTGCTGAAGTGATAATCTGAATTGCACCGCCAACCTCGCTGTTATCATAGGTACAGACAATGCCGTTAATGGTAACAGATTCTGTTTCAACTGTATTGCCGGCTTTTGCCCTTCCCAATGCATAATAAAAAGCACTTTCAGCCGCATAATCCGCATACCGCACCGTATACTGATCACCGATCGCTATGGCTTCATTTTGCAGTATCATTGTGGCCCCGACCCCCAGCAATCCCATTGTGGCAATCAGTAAAACCATAAAGGCTGCGGAAAAACCTTTTTCAGAGGATAAAATATCTCTACACATAACCAGTCCTCCTGCTATGCCGGTACTGATAGAATATTACCAGTGCCTTGGTGTCACCTGAGTGACGTATTGTACCAAATCTGCCCCGTCCCCGTTTACATCCAGCTCCACTGCAATACGGATGCGGCGAACCGTTTTATCAAACCAGAACGGCGTGGTCATCAGATTCCCGTCTGAATCATAATATTCAAATTCCAGGCTTCTTGCTTCGAGCATCAGCGGACGCCTGTTATCCCAAAAAACACCCTCAATTTCCCGGATAATCATGTTATCATCCGTATAGAGCCAGTAATGCACACGCTCTCCGCTCGGATGATTGAATTCGATTTCATCATCCCTTGCTTCCCGAATATCATTGGGTTCGTCAATGGCACGGATCTCGGCAACCATGCGTGTCATGGCAATCCGCGCGTTCTGATACATGAGTTTTCCCCTGTGTACCGACGTAACCGAATCCATCGTGACTTTAAAAAAGGGCAGTGTCGATGCCACCATCAATGTGGTGACAAATATACCAACAGCCAGTTCCATTAGAGTCAGACCGTCTTCCTTTAAAATCTGTCTTGTTTTTTTCATGGCGCTTTCCATAATGCTATTCCTCTTTCCACCTTGTTTGATGCATACCCTGCAATTTTTATCCGATTTTGTTTCCATCGCAGAATTAGTCAATCCGTTCCGAAGAACATTGATGGCACCAATCCCCTGTACACCTGATTAACGGTGATATATTGGCTATCGGCTTATCCAATGCTGTATCATGCAAAACAACATCACCGTGTAATCCAGATTGTCAGGACCACATCCTCCATATCCGGAGCCGATACCGACACATCAATTTCCCAGTAATCGACACTGTTCAAGGTTGTCGGACCTGAAACGGATACATATCGTGTGATGGCGCCTTCCGGATTGTCATAATAGCCGACCCAGTCGTTTGCCACATCCTCACCCAGAAAGTTCGCATTTCTGTAATCCGATACGACCCACTCAACCAGCTCTTCGGCATAGAGTGTACAACGGTTCATAAGCTGCTGTCTGGCATTGGTTTTTAAATTGCTGACTGAAAGCCGGGACAGCGGCACCAGGGCAATACCGACGATAACCAGTATCATGACGATTTCAATCAGTGAAAGACCATCTTCCCTGAACCAATGCTTGATTTTTTTTAACCACCGCATCCGCATCCCCATCCTCCATATGGATCATAGAAATAAGTCAGTCCTGATGGCTCCACAATGATCTGGTATTTATCATTCAAACTCAATATCTCTGTGTCATCACCGAAGTTGGAACCATTAATCGTTGGTCTTCCCTCAAAATCAAACCGCAGCACACCGCCCAATTCTGAAGAGGTCATGGTGATGTTACTGTATTGACCGGTACCAAACGTCACCACCAGATCCTCACCGGTCGCCGGAGAGGTCAGATAATCGGATGTCCCGGTCCAGTAGGCTTCATACATGTTTGAGCCCTGGGTGACCCGGATATCCACAGATCGTCGTCGCGTTACTGCCATTTCCTGCGCGTATCTCACATCTGCCAGAGCCATTGAAATGGCATTGACAATCTGCGCGTCACTGTACGATTCGGTCATGGAGACGGTAATGGTCCCCGCAAGAATAGCAATAATCGATATGACCACAATCAATTCCACCAGGGTATAGCCTGCGCTATAACGCATAAATGCAACCTCTCCGGCTGCCTTAATTTTTAAATGTTTTAATTTCA
>Ga0272441_10015510_pt1 | contig 10662 bp, 7 predicted proteins | sample SSMProp6N_FD_193582 | JGI IMG/M metagenome (GOLD analysis project Ga0272441, IMG submission 193582) | Marine sediment archaeal communities from Little Sippewissett salt marsh, Falmouth, MA, United States - SSM-Prop-6N | ecosystem: Environmental > Aquatic > Marine > Wetlands > Sediment ...
CAAGGTCCTGCCCACCTGGCGTCCGGACAAGGCAATGGCGGTGGAAGATGTGGAAGTATGGAACAGTTATATAGATGCCCTTGCCTCAGCCTCCAATGTAGAGATCCATAATTACGATTCCCTATTGGAAGCGTTGCGGCAGCGTCATCGCTTTTTTCACGAAATGGGCTGCCGACTCAGCGACCACGGCCTGGAAACCGCCTATGCCGAGGACTTCGGCTGGGACGAAATCAGGGGGATATTTAATAAAATCCGTGCCCGTCAGGAACTTAATTTAGCTGAGCAGCTCAAGTTTAAGTCAGCCATGCTTGTGGAGTTCGGCTATATGGACCACGAAACCGGCTGGGTTCAGCAGTTTCACCTTGGTGCCCTGCGCAATAACAACACCCGTCTGTTTCAATCCCTGGGCCCCGATACCGGTTTTGATTCTATAGGTGATTTTGAAATTGCCCGGCCCTTGAGTAAATTATTGGACCGGCTCGATCAACAAAACAGGCTCGCCAAGACCATTCTCTATAATCTCAACCCCCGCGATAATTATCTCATCGCGACAATGATCGGCAATTTTCAGGATGGTTCAGTTCCGGGTAAAATTCAATTTGGTTCGGGCTGGTGGTTCCTCGACCAAAAGGAGGGCATGACCTGGCAGCTTAACGCCCTTTCAAACCTCGGCCTGCTCAGCCATTTCGTTGGTATGCTCACCGACTCCCGTAGTTTCCTTTCTTACCCCCGGCACGAATACTTCCGCCGTATTTTATGTAATCTGATTGGCAAGGATGTCAGCAGTGGTGAACTTCCCGCGGATATGGCTCTTTTGGGTAAAATGGTACAAGACATCAGCTTTTACAATGCCAGGAACTACTTCCCTATAGATTTGGATTAAAGTACGCGTAGTCGTTTTGTGTTTTAGCAAAAAAATACCCCCAATGCAAAATTGGGGGGTAATATTGGGTTTTATTGGTGGTATCGGCTTATACTTTTTCTGGAATCACCCATGGTTCGCGGTATTTACCCTTAAGGTATTTGTTGGCCTCATTGTCTTCTGGGAAGCTCTCGGTAGCACCGTCATATTTAAGTTTGCGGTTCCCCAAGCGATATGAGATATGGGTCAAATGGCACAGGTTCATAGACAGATGTACATCTTCAACGTCAGCATTGGGACGCTTACGGGTACGAATACAATCAAAAAAGTTATCAAAGTGTAAGTCCACAATACTGCCGAATTTAACTTGGGCAATTTCCGAATGAACGGGTTCGGATTTACGAGTCTTGGGATCACCTTCAAAAACCTGCCACCCACCCCCGTGACGTCCAAAGGCCATGAATCCCTTGGTCCCGGCTATTTCCACTTTAGATGCGCTGAAGTACCAGTCGGGGAATTTATTTTTGTCTGGAAGATGCACAATTCGATGCATGTAGGGACACCAAAGAGCACCTTCATATAACATGGTAAGTGGCCCGAACTCGAAGGTGGCGAATTGGGTGTCGGGCTGCTCACGGCCGTCATTATGATAATATACACCGCCGACGTTACATACTGTGTCCGGGTACTTTTCACCTATCAAAAACCGCAGCAGATCCACTTGGTGAATAATGTCCGCGGCAATCCAACCGGTGTAAAAATCCCATAGCCTCCAGAACCAGCGTCCCGGCCGATAGGGAAGCATGGGTGAAGGACCGCACCACAAATCATAATTTACTCCTTCCGGTACGGGCTGCTCGTCCGCTACGCTTATCGGTGGAGAATGCTGCATAAGATAAACGCGGGCCAGCTTGACATCTCCGAGCTTACCGCTGGTGATGTAATCGCGGGCCTTGGCCAAATAAGGAGAACTGCGACTCTGCGCGCCTACCTGTACTACCCGGTTATATTTGCGGGCCGACTCGACCATTTTCCTGCCTTCCCAGATGGAAAGCGAAGGGGGCTTTTCTACATAGACGTCCTTACCCGCCTGACAGGCCATAATAGTTGCCAAAGCGTGCCAGCGGTCGGAGGTGGCTATAATAAGCGCATCTAATTCCGGATCATCCAGGATCTTGCGAAAATCCTGTTCGAATTTCGGCTTGTATTCATGTCCTTCCATGATAATCTCGGCCGCTGGCCCGTAGCAGCGTTGATCCGCATCGCAAATGTATTTTATTTTGATATCACTGCGTTTGACCAGGCTCCGCAAGAGAAGCCGTCCCCGTCCCCCGACACCCATAATCCCCACGACTATCTTATTGTTCGAACCAAAGCTTGATTTCGCGGGTAATACGGTGAGTGCTGCTGCTCCTAATGATCCGGCCAGAAAACCCCTGCGACTAAATGGTTCCATTGACAGTACTCCTTATAAATATTCTTCCCGTATTAGATACCAAGTTAATCCTGATCAGTAAAAATAATCTATGAGTCAAGTACCACTGTGACAGTACAATAGACTCGTTAATTTTCTTATCTAATCAATAGTTACTTCTTCCCGATATTCCGGCACATAGACCTGCCATTGGGTTTTTTCCTGGATGAACTCGGCAAATTGTTCTGCGGTCTCTGCCTCGCCATGGACTATAAATACCTTTTTTGGAGATCTTTGCAGAGTGGACAGCCAGCGAAATAATTCTCCCCGGTCGGCATGACCTGAAAATCCATGTACCCTTTTAACCTGGGCCAAAACCGGATATTTCTGACCCAGTATTCGTACCTCATCAGCCCCATCGACAATAATCCGTCCCAGAGTCCCCCGTGCCTGGTAGCCCACAAATAAAATCGTACTTTCTGGCCGGGTTATATTGTTGACCAAATGATGTTTGATGCGCCCTCCCGTGCACATTCCCGACCCGGCGATAATAATCGCTGTACCTTTGATATTATTAATAGCCTTGGATTCGTTGGTGGTACGGCTCATGACTAAATGGGCAATATCGAAAAATGATGTGTGGTTATTTACCGATTCGGTCATCTCTTCGTCATAGAGTTCCGGATGATTACGAAATACCTCTGTAACCTTGATCGCCATGGGACTGTCCAGAAAGACCACCAGGGGATCTATCCTGCCCTCTTGTATCAATTCATTCAGGCAATACAGAACCTCCTGAGAACGTTCGATTGAAAAACTTGGTATTACAATATTGCCCCCGGCTGCCTGGGTGGAATTAATTATATCAGCTAACATTGATTTGCAATCGACTTGGTCATCATGCACCCGGTCTCCATAGGTGGATTCGATCAGAACATAATCTGCCTCCTCAAATACTGTGGGATCTTTCAAAATTGGTTTGTCCCAGCGGCCGATGTCTCCTGAGAACAAAATTGTGCGCTTATCTTGGTCATTTACCACGGTCAACTGAATCATAGAAGCTCCCAGGATATGACCGGCGTTAAAAAAGCACGCTTCAATTGCCGGCGTGACCTGGGTTGGCTTACGGTACCTCAGGGGTGAAAACAATTTGAAACTTTCCTCGACGTCTTCGATGGTATAAAGTGCTTCTTCCGGGAATTTTCCCTTGCGTCCCTCTTTCTTGTGACGTTTGCGTTTGTATTCGGCGTCTTCCATCTGTAACTTGGCCGCGTCGAGTAGTAAAATTCGACATATCTCCGCTGTGGCTGCCGTGCAATAAACCGTTCCTTTAAATCCCTCTTTTACCAGTTTAGGCAGCAGACCGCAGTGGTCCACATGGGCATGCGTAATCAAAATCGCCTCTATACTTGAAGGAGAGATGGGAAAAGGATTCCAGTTCCTTTCTTGAAATTGTCTTTCCTGATACAGACCGCAATCGATTAAAATACGTTTACCGCAGGCTTCCAGAAGATAACAGGAACCGGTAACATTTTTAGCCGCCCCCAGGAAGGTCAACTTAATAGGCTGATCGAGTCGTTCATTTGGTGTATTCAGTATTAATCTCCTTTTAGATAAAATAGCGGCCCTGATTGTCGACATCTTAATATTTTAGCTCAATGATACGTTTTATTACAAAGAATCGCAAGAAAATCATAACGGGTAAATTGTTCCATTTAAATGCTGTATTATGTTTCTTATGGAAGGATATAATTTCCGCTTATTGGATTTAGGGTGTTAGAGGGCCTATACTCTATAAACTTCATATGATTATTAGGCGAATAATGGAGAATCAAAGCATAACACAGAAGAGCTTAAATCATCTGGCGAACCAGGCCAGTCCCTACCTTTTTCAGCACGCCGACAATCCGGTGGATTGGTATCCCTGGTCCCAGGAGGCGTTTGCCCGGGCCCGGCGGGAAGATAAGCCCATTTTTCTTTCCATCGGCTATTCCACCTGTCACTGGTGCCATGTAATGGCACACGAATCCTTTGAGGATGATGAGGTCGCCCGCTTGCTGAATGAGGTTTTTGTTTGTATCAAGCTCGATCGGGAAGAACGTCCCGATATCGACGGTGTTTATATGGATGTCTGTCAAATGCTTACCGGCAGCGGCGGCTGGCCGCTTACGATCATGATGACTCCTGATAAGAAACCCTTTTTCGCAGCGACCTACATACCAAAAAATAATCGTTTCGGGCGCATGGGGTTGCTAGAACTGATCCCCCGTGTCAAGCAGCTTTGGTCCCACGAACGTGAACAGTTAAACCACACAGCCGCAGAGATTACGACGGCACTACAGAAAAATGCCCAAATCACAAGCGGGGGTGAGAAACTTGAAATCTCAGTTTTGGACCAGGCATATCAGGAACTTAGCCGACGCTTCGATAGAGATTATGGCGGGTTCGCCCCGGCACCGAAATTTCCTACGCCCCACAATTTGACCTTCTTATTACGTTATTGGCATCGCACGGGTGAGCCGCAGGCCTTGGAGATGGTCGAAAAGACTCTGCAGGCAATGCGCCGCGGAGGTATATATGATCATATTGGGTTCGGCTTTCATCGTTATTCCACAGATCATAAATGGCTGGTACCCCATTTTGAAAAAATGCTCTATGATCAGGCCTTGATATCCTTGGCCTATGTACAGACCTACCAGGCTACGGGCAAGGCGGAATATGCCCAAACAGTACGGGAAATTTTTAAGTATGTCCTGCGGGACATGACTGATTCAGAGGGAGGATTTTATTCAGCGGAAGATGCCGACAGTGAGGGTGTCGAAGGTAAGTTTTATCTGTGGACTGAAGATGAAATAAAAAAAGCCCTGCCTGTGCACGAAGCCGATTTGGTCATCAAACTCTTTGATATATCCGATGAAGGTAATTTTACAGATGAGGCCTCTGGGGATAAAACAGGTTCAAATATCATGCATCTATCAGAACCTATTGAACAAGTGGCCGCCGAGCTCAAGATTTCCGAATCAAAATTACTCACTCGTTGGCAAAAGGCCAGACAGAAGCTTTTCTCCGTTCGCGAAAATCGCATACGTCCTTATAAGGATGATAAAATCTTGACCGATTGGAATGGCCTGATTATTGCCGCCCTAGCCCAGGCAGGACGTATTCTACCAGAACCGGTCTATGCTCAAGCTGCTCAGAAAGCCGCCGATTTTATTTTGGACACTCTTATTGATTCACAGGGACATCTCCTGCATCGCTATCGGCAGGGTCGCACTTCTATCAGAGCTCATCTGAATGACTATGCCTTTTTTATCTGGGGATTACTGGAATTATATGAAACTACCTTCGAGGTCAGGTTTCTGGAAAAGGCCCTGAACTTTAGTAAGGATATGTGTGACCTCTTCGGTGATAAAAAAGCAGGTGGATTTTTCTTCACCGCTGGAGACAGCGAAGAATTACTGGTACGTCGGAAAGAAATATATGATGGTGCCGTACCGTCCGGCAATTCGATAGCTTTGCTAAACCTGTTTCGTATTGGACGAATAACCGGTAATGATAATTGGCAATCCAAGGCCGAATCCTTGGCGCAACATTTTGCCCCACGCGTTCGGAAAACTCCTTCTGCCTATACACAATTACTTCAGAGTATCGACTTCAATCTTGGTCCCGCGTATGAAGTGGTTATAGCTGGAAACCTCCGGACAGATGAGACCAAAACTATGTTAGAAGCTCTCTGGAGTAAATTTCTACCTGGAAAAATAGTATTGCATCGTCCTGATGTATCATCTCAACCAGATATTACCAAAATAGCTCCCTACACCAAAAACCAGCCCCCCCACCCCAATCAAACCACTGCCTATATCTGCCGAAACTATTCGTGCCTGCAACCTACCACAGATCCTCATGTAATGTTAGGGCTCTTATGCCGGAAAAATAAATTTTAAACCACCTATGGCCTCGATTCTGGTTTAACGTAAACCTCGCATAACTTGCTATTGTGCAATATGTTACAGGAGACGGGATGTCGGATATGTTTAAGACGCTGGCTGGCATGCTATTATATACTGGACCTATATGATTTATAGGAATATAATAAAAATAATATTACCACAACATTTTAAGAAGCTCAGCGACATCAAAAGAAAGGAGAACAGTAATTAAAAATAAAACTTATATTGTTGTCATTTTATTAGTCGGATTGGTTTTATTTGTTAACGGTTGTGATAAAAATGAATCTTCGGCTCATGCGGCGAATAGCCAGACAGTGACCTCTTGTCCTTGTAGCCAGTCGTCATGTTGTTGTTCTGCAAAAACTTCTACTTGTTGCTCAGAGAAGAAGTCAGATCAGCAGACAACTTGCTGTAAAAAGGATTCTGCCTCCTGCTGTCCCGACCAAAAAACCTGCACCCAGGCAAACCAGGATTCAACAACTACCCCTTGCTGCCCGGCGAAAACCTGTCAGAAAACATGTAGTGAAAAATGCTGCGGATCAGCACCATCATCCTGCTGCCCCAAACAAGACGGCATCTGCCCTAATACAGACAGCACGTGCCCTACGAAAACCAATACCTGCCCAGATAAAGCAGATACCTGTTCTGAAAAAACCGATTCCTGCAGCCAAAAATCTCAGACAGATACTTCCACTGATAGTGCCAAAGAGATCTAAGTTGCATTCTGGGACATAATGTATGTAGAGATTGCCTGTTAATATATCGTGTGTATATTGACCTAGAATGGCAAGTAAGGTAAATCCGGTAACCCCTTACTAGACTTCCATAACCTCATCGGTTTTGGTCTTAAGTAGTTCATCTACTTTTTCGATGTAGGTTTTGGTTGTTTCGTCCATCTCTTTTTTGGCTTCATCACGGTCGTCTTCGGTAATGGCTTTATCTTTCTGGGCCTGCTCGATCTGCTTGTTGGCTTCCCGTCGGATGTTGCGGATACTGACTCTGGCTTGTTCTGCCATTTGTTTGATCTGCTGGGCCAGTTGCTGCCTGCGTTCTCCTGAAAGCGGTGGCACCACCAGCCTTATAATCCGACCATCGCTGTTGGGAGTAATGCCCACGGGGGAGGCCAATATAGCTTTTTCCATGTCTTTAATGGCGGAATTGTCGAATGGTTTGATGACAATAAGATTACTTTCTGGGGCCGAGATGTTAGCCAATTGTTTTAGAGGGGTTGGCGACCCATAATATTCCACTTTGATATTTTCCACCAGGGCTGTGGAAGCTCGTCCGGTACGAATCGTACGATACTCGTTTCGCAGAAAATCCACCGCCTTATCCATGCGTTCTTCCGCTTCTAAACTAATCTCATCCTTATCCATGATTGCTTCAGTCCTTTATTGGCTAATCAAGGTGCCGACCTCTTCTCCCTGGGCCACGCGTTTGACCGTACCTGGTTTCATCAGATTACACACTAGAATATCTATCTGGTTTTGTTCGCACAGGGAAATCGCCGCGTGGTCCATCACCTGCAGATCGTTGTGGACGAACTCGCGGTAACTCAACCTGTCATATTTCTTTGCTTGTGCATCTTTGATCGGATCGGCCGAATAGACTCCATCTACTTTAGTTGCTTTAATCAGAACCTCGGCCCCTATTTCCGATGCTCTCAGTGCCGCACAGGTATCGGTTGTAAAGAACGGATTTCCCGTACCGGCGGCCAGGATGATAACCCTGCCTTTTTCCAGATGTCGGATGGCCCGGCGGCGGATAAACGGTTCACAGATACTGGCTACCTCAATCGCCGAAAGGACCCGGGTGGCTGTACCCTGTGTTTCCAGGATGTCTTGCAAAGCAATGGCATTGATTACCGTTGCTAACATACCCATCTGATCTGCGGTGACCCGATGCACGGAGGTTTTTTCACTCAAGCTTTTGCCCCGCACCAGATTACCCCCTCCAACCACTACCGCTGGCTGGGCTCCCAATTGGATCAATTCGCTGATCTGTGTAGCTAATCCCCCAATCTCGTCCCCGCTCAGACCAAAATTACCCGTACCGCTAAAACCCTCCCCGCTGATCTTTAGCAGTATTCGCTTATATTTCAGTTTCGCCATGGTTTGACACGTGGCTCTTATTACCAGCCTGTCTGGGGTCTTCGTTTTCGCAGTTTTATATTACGCTTGTTGCCGTCATGTCGTCAAAGCACCTGATTTAGCCGATCTGCAGGCGGATAAAACGCTTAACGGATAGTTTGCCGCCCACTTTCTTGCCTGTCTCATCAACAAGTTCAGCCACCGTTTTACTGTCATCCTTAACAAAGGGCTGTTGCAGCAAAACGATCTGTTGATACCACTTGTTTATCTTGCCCATTACAATTTTGTCGATTATGTTTTCGGGCTTGCCGGTAACCTGGGATTTCGCCACTTCTTTTTCTCTCTCGACAATCTCCGGATCGAGTTGTTCGGGCGTTACGGCTAAGGGGTTGGTGGCCGTGATGTGCATAGCCAAGTCACTGGCCAAAGTTTTCACTTCTTCACTAGAGGCCGCAGTTTCAGTCTCGGCATCAATCTGTACCAGGGTACCGATTTTGCCGTTGAAATGTACATAACAATGTAAGAGCCCCGGACCTTCCAGTGCAAAACGTTCGAACGGACCGATCGTGATTTTCTCACCCGTCTGACTGATAATCTCGTTCAGGGCCTCACTTACTTTCCGTCCGCCCGGTGCTGCCAGTTGCTCCAGTGCTTCTGTGCTTTCCGGTTGGCCTGCGGCGTTTACCAGGGCCTCGACCAGGGTATCGGCGGCAGCTTGGAATTTTTCATTTTTGGCCGTGAAGTCCGTTTCGCAGCACAAACATGCCAAGGCCGCTGCTTTTCCATCTGCAGCGCTGAGCCCCACAACCTTGCCTTCTTTGGTTTCGCGACCACCCCGCTTATCCATAACAGCCATGCCTTTTTTACGGAGCAGGTCAACGGCCTTTTCCATATCCCCGGCGGTTTCTTCCAGGGCTTTTTTACAGTCCATCATGCCCTGTCCTGTGCGGTCTCTCAGTTGCTTGACTAATGCCGAGTTAATTTCTGCCATTTTATACAGACTCCTTCTTTCACAATAATTATCACTGGAGTACGACCTTGGTAAGGTCGGATTCTTGCAATGCCTGTTATTCCGATTTGCCGGTAGTTTCCCCGCCAGCGGTGTCGGTAGTTTCCGTTGAGGTTGCCTCGGAGGCAGGATTTGCCTCGGTGGCCGGAGCTTGGCTCAATTGTTCTGCTGCTTGGGTGAGCGATACTCTGCGTTGCCTGCCGCCCCGACGCTCTCCTGGTTCCGCCGCCGCTGCCGGTTCCGGCTTGGCTGCCTTACCTTCCAATACGGCATCGGCCAGTTGACTGGCGATTATTTCAATTGTACGCATAGCATCGTCATTACCGGGTATGGGAATATCCACCAGGTCCGGGTCCGAATCGGTATCCAACAAACAAATCGCGGGGATCTTGAGTTTTATTGCTTCGCTTATCGCCAGATGTTCTCGCCGGGCGTCGATTACAACCAGAGCGCCGGGAAGTCGGTTCATCTCTCGGATTCCGTCCAGATTACGTTTGATCTTGCGTAATTCCCGACGTAACGTCGATTCCATCTTTTTACTTTGGGCTGCCAACAGACCCTTGGCTTCCATATCTTCCAGTTCTTCCAGGCGGCCCAGACGCTTACGAATAGTGCTGAAGTTTGTTAATGTTCCGCCCAGCCAGCGCTCAGCCACGTACGGCATACCGCAACGCTGAGCCTGTTCGATGATCGGCCGACGAGCCTGACGTTTGGTCCCAACGAACAAAACATCCTGTCCCGAAGCGACTAACTTCACCAAAAATTTCTTTGCTCGTAATAACCCCTTGATGGTCTCTTTTATATTGATGATGTGGATCGAGTTGCGACTGCAGAAGATATATGGTTTCATTTTCGGGTTCCAGCGACCCGATCGATGTCCGAAGTGTATGCCCGCATCCACCAATTCGCGGACGACTGTGCTATTCAAATTGTATCCTCCGATATTAGCTTAACTTAAAACTATTTACACAAAAACTCTCTGTCCATTATACAAAGTCAGCAGGATAATCTTATCTGTTTTTACTGTCAAGCCAAAAGATAGGATAAAACTTCTAACTTTTTCTGTTAGTTTAACTTGGTCCAGTGAGCTATTTTTTGACAAAAAATATTATAAGTGGTTATGGTATAAGGGATTACGAGAAATACGCACATCTTTGCCTTTCTCTCGCCAATAAGCTATCGGTGCTAATTCAGCGTTTTGGCAGCACCGTCGGAGGTAAAAATCCTATTCTTGACAAAAATTATCTCAGAAGTGATGATCATCAAAATGATAGACGCCCCTTGATTGGCAGTGAATATTTATTAGGTAGGAAAGGTACAAACTATGCAGGTAGCCT
>Ga0272441_10015511_pt1 | contig 10662 bp, 6 predicted proteins | sample SSMProp6N_FD_193582 | JGI IMG/M metagenome (GOLD analysis project Ga0272441, IMG submission 193582) | Marine sediment archaeal communities from Little Sippewissett salt marsh, Falmouth, MA, United States - SSM-Prop-6N | ecosystem: Environmental > Aquatic > Marine > Wetlands > Sediment ...
GGAGGAGCGGTCAGTGAGAGCACCGTCGCTGGCCTGCCCGGAGCCGATGATGTATAGAGGTGTGTCGTTAAATTCCCCTGCCAGCTCTTCCGCCACCAGCAGTGCGCAAGCTGCGCCATCAGAGACTGGCGAGCAGTCGTAGAGGCTCATGGGCCAGGCGATCATCGGGTTGCCGCGGGGATCGGTCAGGAAGTCCATCTCGGTTTCCCATGTCGGCTCAGGGCGGCCCTTCTGTACTGCACGTGCCTTTTTCGAGGCCATGATGTCCGGGATGCTCTTCCCGAACTGTGCTTTATCATTGAGGCCGCCGTTTACGTGATTTTTGATACTTACTCGTGCAAAAGCTTCCATGGGAGCGTTGAATTCATGCATGTAAGCAGTAGCCATGGCGGCATAAAAGCCCGGGAAAGTAAAACCGGGCGGGATTTCAAAGAGTGTGTCAGCTGCGGTAGCCAATGCCTCTGTCACCTCGGTGATTGGCAGATCGGTCATCTTTTCGACTCCACCGACAAGGACCACATCACACAGGCCGGAAGCGATTGCCATGACAGCCTGTCTGATTGCAGCTGCGCCGCTTGCACACGCATCTTCCATACGGGTAGAAGCAACAGGAGTAAGGCCGATCCAGCTGGCGACAATGGGGGCAAGGTGTGCCTGCTTCTCAAACTGGTCGCTGCTGAAATTACCGAGGTAGAACGCTTCGATACGATCTGTGTCCAGGGGATGTGTCAGTGATTCTTTCATCTCCTGAAAAGCTTGCACAAACAGGTCACGAGAGGAGAGGTCTTTGAATGAGCCGAATTTGCTCATGCCTGCGCCTACGACTGCAACACCGCGAGCGAGTTTCTTTTGTGTCATGCAGTTACCCTTCTTTTTGATAGATTCGGGCGCTGTCAAAGGATGTCGGACATGGCTGCCCGGGGCCGTCCGCCAGTGCCATGGCAAGCGTACTGCCTTCGATTTGATAGATTCCTTCGAATATTCCGGTCATACCCAGCGTGTGTTTCTGCTGGTCCATTGTTATTTTTCCGCTGTCTGCATGGTACGTTCCAGAGGACGTAATACTCATGGAAGCCAGCTCGGCTTTGAAGGTGCCGTCCTCGAAAAATTCGAAGTAAAGACCCGGATAAGGCTGGCCTTCACCCTGTACCCATTTTCCGGACAGTTCGTTCATTTGTTTTCCGGCCTCCATTATTTCGGGACGATCCCAAGCCGTTTTGCTTCATCACGGATCCAGTCTCGAAAATCCGGATGAGCGATATTGATCAATGCATTCATCCGGTCACGGACTGTTTTCCCGATCAGTTCTGCAACACCGTATTCGGTGATAATGGTATCGACATCCTGCGACGGCACAGTCACGCCTGCACCGGGTGAGAGTGTAGGCACGATGGTGGAGATAGTGCCGTTCCTGGCTGTCGAACGCATGGCGATGATGCCGCGTCCTCCTTCCGACAACTGTGCTCCGCGATGGGTATCCAGCTGGCCACCGGTCCCGCTGAAGTGGCGTGTGCCGATGCTCTGGGAGCAAACCTGCCCATAGATGTCGACCTGCAGGGCAGTGTTCACGCTGATCATCTTCTTGTTTTTAGCGATCACGAACGGGTCGTTGGTGTAACGGCCTCGATGGAATTCCACACCGGGGTTGCGGTCTACGAAGTCGTACAGCCTCTGGGTGCCGAGCGCAAAGGTTCCGATCATCTTGCCGGGATGGAGTGTCTTCTTGCTGTTGTTTACCACACCGGCTTCGAAGAGATCGACCATGCCGTCCACGAACATCTCAGTGTGGATGCCGAGATCCTTTCGATCCTTGAGGAACGCCGTGATTGCATTGGGAATACCGCCGATCCCCAGCTGTAAAGTAGCGCCGTCCTCGATCAGGTCAGCAATATATCCGCCGATTTTCTTTTCGATTTCGGTGGGGGTTGCTGCGGGAAGCTCAACAAGCGGAGTATGATTTTCTACGAAGTAGTCTATTTCTGATACATGGATTAGTGTGTCACCAAAAGTGAACGGCAGATTCTCGTTGACTTCCAGTATTACAAGATCAGCCGCCTCCAGCAGGTCTCTTTCTACGATCATTCCCACTGAGAGGGAGACGCAGCCTTCTTCATTGGGCGGCGCGGCGGTTCCGAGGAAGACATTCAGCTTTCCGCCCGTCGACTTCAGTTTGTCGGTAGCAGCCCGGTGGAGGTTGTTCGGGATATACGAAACCCGGCCTTCCGGGTGGACTTTTCGATCTGTGACGCTGTAAAACCAGTTTTCATTGAAGAATTTTCCATCCATGGATGGTTCAACAAATATGTCATAAGGCCGCATGGGAAGGCATGTCCATATATGGACATCTTCAACTTCCTCCTGCTGTCCGGCAAGCGCCTGCAGCAAGCCTACAGGCTCCGATGCAGCGATACCGATACCCACGGTGTCGCTGGATTTCACCATCGATGCTGCTTCTTCGAGTGTTATCAGTTTTTGATTGTATATTTGGTCGGACATCCAGTACTCCTGTGTTGTTATGGCATGATAAATGCGGTTGCTGCCTGGTTGTATCCGACTCCCGAGCCGACGAAGACAACAAGGTCGCCAGACTTGATCTTGCCCAGTTTTCGGGCGTCGTCAAACGCCATGGGGAGGCAGGCTGATCCTGTATAGCCCCATTTATCCATAATCCAGTGTGCTTTCTCCAGTGGAAGGCCTACTTCCTCCAAAACTATCTTGATGCTGTTCAGGCGGACCTGGGTGAAGATCACGAAGTCGATATCCTGAATATCGAAATTGCCATGTTCAGCAACTTCCCGTATTCGCTTCGGCCAGCCTTCATTATTTACTTCAGGTGGAAAGGCAGTGACGAGCTGTACCTGGTGTTTTCCTTCCTTTACGTTTTCGAGAGTCGCAGGTTCGTACGTACCGCCGGCGTAGATACCCCAATGCTGGTGGTAGGAGCCATCTGCAAAGAAGGAGGACGAAACGAACCCCGGCTTGTCGCTGGGCGCTACAACCGCAGCGCCTGCACCGTCGCCATAAAAAAAGCTGACCACGTCATGTTTGTAGTCAGCCAGCTTGTGCATCATATAGGCGCCAATGACAAGGATGTTCTTGATGTATGGGTTCGTGGCAATCAATCCTGCCGCCTGGGTCAGTCCGGCAGGGAAAGATGCACAGGCGCACCCGATGTCATAGGTCCCTGCATTCACTGCACCCAGTTTGTGCTGAACGACAACAGAAGTCGCGGGTGTGATGTAATCCGGCGAATCGGTTCCGAGAAGGATCAGGTCCAGTTCTTCGGGAGTGACTCCCGCTTCCTTCATGGCATCTTTCGCTGCTTCCACGGCCATGTCTGAAGTCGCCCAGCCTTCCGGTGCATAAAACCGGGTCTTGATATTTGTGCTGGCTTCGAATTTGCCTACTACTTCTTCCAGTTTGGGATTTACTTCCTTGACCCAGCCGGCGAAGGTTTCGTTTGTTACTTCATTCGGGGGGACATACCGTCCTGTACCGATAATCGATGCGTGTCGTGTCATGGTTTTTTGATCCTTTCGATGTCAGGTTCCCAGTACCATGCCGCCGTCAACGCTGATTACGGCACCGTGGATATAGGATGCTTCGTCGCTTGCGAGCCAGGTGTACACGTTGGCTATGTCTGCCGGTTCACCCATACGGCCCAGCGGCGTTTTGGCTGCGAGGCCGTCAAGTATCTTTTCGGGCATTTTCTTTACCATTTCTGTAAGGATAAAGCCCGGGCAAACGGCATTGACCCGGATCTGGTATTTCCCGAGTTCACGCGCCCAGGTTTTTGTCATTCCGATTACACCGAATTTCGTTGCGGCGTAGTTCGTCTGGCCGAAGTTGCCGTACAGGCCAACGATCGAAGAGGCATTGAGGATAACGCCGCCGCCCTGTTCGATCATGGATGGTGTAACGGCCTGGGTGCAGTTGAAGACACCCTTGAGGTTGACGTCGATGACAAGATCCCAGGCTTCTTCCGACATTTGTTTGACAACCTGGCCTTCCTTGTATTTTACGAACATGCCGTCACGGGTAATGCCGGCGTTGTTGACAAGGACATCCACCCGCCCATACTGTTCGACCACTGAATCGACCCACTGCTGGACTTCTTCACGGTCCACAACGTTTACGCTATCGAAGCGGGCATCACTTCCAAGTTCTTTCAACAGTTCTTCACCTGCCTCTTTATTGACATCACAAAATATGACTTTTGCGCCTTCGGAAGCAAATTTCAAAGCGGTTGCTTTGCCGATACCTGCGGCGCCGCCTGTAATCAGGCAAACCTTGTCCTTTAGTCGCATGAGTTCATTCTCCTCGCTGAAAAAGTCGAAACAACGCGCCATACAGGCGCAGATGTGTAAAAATCATACCTGATGGGGATTACAAACCGGTTACAGAGGCAAAAAAGCTACCTTACTTGAGGTTGAACAAGTTCCTTATAACGTCCTTTAAACCCGGGGGAGACATCCATGTCGAGTTTTTTATTCATGATCTCTACGCATTGATTGTATGTCGAGTGTACCATTGACTGCTGGCCTCTTCGATAGAAAATTTCCATCTGACATTCATAACCGGTTTCCCACAGTGAATCGATTGCCAGTATCCTGTATGTCAGGTCGAGAGCGGTATCCAGTTCGTTTTTTTCAAGATACCGTTTCAGCAGTTTTTCAGCAGCGATAAGGAACTGCTGGTGGTAATACTGTTTCTGAACGAGAGCGTGTTCCTGGATCGGGCTGTCTTCCAGGAAAGGAGCGTGGTAGAGATCGAGCGCGAACGCCAGGGATTCGTTTGTTTCAAGGGTTATGTTCTGTTCAAACACATCGGTATCGACAACGATCCGGGCATGAGGGCAAAGCCGGTAGTAGTCTTTCTGGCGTTCGATAAAATTGGGAGACTCGCCGGAGGGGCGGCCTGGTTCCAGGACCTGGTTGAGAGAATTCAGCACAACCTTAAGGTTATTTCGGCCAGTGGTCTCGCTGGACTCCGGCCACAGCGCACAGGTAATCTGGTCCTGTGTCAGCCATTTGCCCTTGTTGGCGACAAGATACTGGAACAGGAGTTTTGCTTTTTCCCGTTTCCATTCCTCGGGAGCGATCTGGTTTTGTCCTCGCCAGGCATTGAACGTGCCCAGGGTCTGCACCCAGAGGGTGTACCCGGGATGGTAACCCGACTGGACACGTTCATCGTAGGAAAACAGTTCGTTGATATAGCTGGTCTGGATTCCCTGATCCCGGGCAGCAAGCAGCAGAGGTTTGATTATTTCCCGATCATGGAGTCCGAGGAAAGTTTCCTGTTTCAGGAGAAAGTCGTACTCGTTGTCTTTCATTCGTGTGACTGATTTTTCAAGATAGATCATGGCTGTGTTGAAAAAACCCTGCTGCCATGACTGGATAGCCAGCCAGAGTTCGGCGACAGACAGGAGGAAGGGATCCCCAACATTCTGCGCTCCGGATTCCACAAGGGAGAGGATATGGTTGGCGCGATTATGGTTTCCGCTCAATACATATCCTGCGCCCAGTGAGAGCTGGATAAGATGGCTGATCCACAGGTCACCGGCTTTTTGTGCGATTGCCAGAGACTCATCAGCCCGTGCTTCTGCCTGTTCGATCTGGCCTGAGTAGCCAAGTGCCCGGCAGATCCCCCAGAGCGGCTCAACATGGATTCGGGTCACATCGACCTTCTCCATGGACTGTTCGTAGTATTCAATGGAACGGGCGAACCCTTTTTTATCCCATGGGTGGCTGTTTTGCAGCTGGTATGCATGTCCAAGCCGCATAAAAGCCACACTCTGGACGAAGTTCGACTGCAAAAATTCAGCAGTGGCAATCCCGCGTCTGCCGTATTCGAAAGTCTTTTCGGTGTTGCCCTGAAAAGCATGGAAAAGCGCAAGCAGCAGTGTACCTTCACGGTGGAAACGCTGCGGCCGGGTTATGGAGGCTGTTGGAAGCTGATGCGCTTCACGTTCCTCCAGCAGGTGCATGCCTTTCTTGAGCTTGCCGGTGCGGAGGAAGATCCTGGCCTGAATGAGGTCATTTTCCCTGTTTAAAGGTTTCAATTGGTTGGATTGGTCCAGCAGGGATTGGGCTTTTTCGGGGTAGCCCATGTTGAGCTGGTTTTCTGCAGTCAGCGACAGCAAGTCAGCAGCGTCCTCAGGGTTTTCTTCCGGGTTGAGATGTTTGAGGGTATCCTGAAGGATCTGATCGGCATTAAGCGGCCGGATGGTATCGAGATAGACGCGAGCCTGTCCGCGCAGTGCCATGCTGATTCCCCAATCGTTACCTTCTGCACGGTACAGCCGCTCAGCGCTGTGGTAATGGTCCAGCGCATTGTCGAACTGGGAAGTCAGCCTGTTAACTTCTCCCAGGAGATACAGCATATAGGGATACCGGCGGCGGATTCCGGACGGAATCGAGTGGATCCAGAAGTTTATCGATTCGACCAATCCTTTTTGAAGAATTCTTTCCCCGATGTTTTCCAGGATTTGAACAATGCGATGGTACTCTTCGGCATCCAGCAAATGGGAGACTGCCTGTTCCCAATACTCGTGGGCGGCAAAGTAGCTGGCAATTTTCTGATGCAGCAAGAGCGCCTTTTCCGGATCCTGCGCCAGGCGGTTTTCCAGGAATTCCCGGAACATCTGGTGGTAGCGGTATACATTGGGGCGGAGTTCCACGATAAAAAGCCCCATCCTGTGCAGGCTGCGCAGGAGGGTTTCACTGTGCTCAATGTTTAAGAGAAAATCACAGGTATTGGCTTCCAGTTTGGAAAGGATGGAGGTGTTTACCAGGAATTCCTGCGTGCTGGCATCCTGACGTAATAGAACTTCTTCGGCAAGGTAGTTAAAAAGTGTTTCAGTCGAAGAAAGCTGGTTTTCAAGCAGCAGCTGCAGGTCGAGGTCCGGGTTGTTCTGGATGGACTGCCAGACCATCTGCAGGCCGATTGCCCATCCTTCCGTCTTCTGATACAGCTGATCCACTTCCTCTTCGCTGATATGGATCCCGTATTGGGTCTGGAAGAGGTTGCTTATTTCATCCGGTGTAAACTTCAATTCCTCTTTGCCGATTTCCAGAAGGTTCCCTTTCACACGAAGGGAGTTGATCGCCGGGGACTGAACGGATTGTCGTGTGGCAAAAATGATGTGCAGGTGAGGCGGCATGTTTTCGATGAGCCAGTCCAGCATCTGGATGATTTCACCGACCTGTGTGACACGGTGGAAGTCGTCGAGGATCAGGAGATGCGGCGAATCAAGCTGGCTGGCGAGTGAATTGACCAGTGTGATCAAGGCTTCGTCCCTGGTGGATTCGGGCATATCCAGTATGCGGAGTGCTTCCTCGCCAAGGGCTTTTTTATGCTGGTTCAGGGCGGAAAGCAGTTTGGCGAGAAACAGGTTCGGGTCCCGATCGGGCCCGGAAATCGAATACCAGAAGACCGGGCAGCTGGAACGTTTGATAAAGGATATAAGAGCCGTGCTTTTCCCATAACCGGTGCCGGCTTCGAGGATGGTGAGCGGATAATCGAGTACATTCTCAAGGATCCGGCCCATCCGGTCACGTTCCAGCACCTGGTGCTGCTGGGCGGGTGGTGTAAGCTGGCTGAGGACGATAAGGTTTTGTATGCTCATTTACTGTTTGGATATTTGCGACTGGTTACGGCTTTACCGGCAATTTTGCCAGAAGTTGGTTGTTTTCTGGTGATCAGTATACCAAGTCCTTTTCAGGGTTGGTAGGCATGGTTTGTCAGGTATCATTTGGAAAAAATACATCATGGATGACGGATCGTACTGTTGCACAGCGATGGGGTATCGAATGCGCAGTGTATGTTGGACCACAACATGAAGGGCGCGGGTTTCACAGTCGTTTCGACCTGAAAGAATAATCGCTATAGGAGAACCAACACGGACCGGGACCATCGACGGCAAACCCGCCCGCCCAGGTACTCCCGGAATGGCTGGGAAGGCCATAGGGAAAAGATAACACCTGCTGGCCGAGTATCAGCAATATTGACCAGGTATCTGGTCAATAGGATCTCATCATCGTTGGATAAAGATACATTGAGAAATTGCCCTACCTGATTACACATGATTCTATCTCCCATTTTATCTGCCCCCCTGTCTGTCCCCCCAAATCATTGGGGGGACTCGTGGGGGCTATTTCATGCCCCCACACCCCCACGAATGGCGTTATGGTTTGTCAAGTCTCATTTGAATTAAATACATCATGGCTGACGGATCGTACTGTTCCACACTGAAGTACAACTCATCCTGAAAATTCATACTTTTCCTATCTGAGGCAACCTGCGAAATTTGTGATTTTGCTTGTCCCGAGTGAATACGAGGGATCTGATTCTTCAGGTTTTCGTCGTTCCAGATTCATCATGGCTGCAGGATCGTAGTGTTCCACTCCGGGTCGCCATCTTTCGATGGAATTTTCTTAATGCTTTCTGTGTAATCTGTGGTTTATCTTCCCCCCTGCCTGTCCCGAACGGAGTGAGGGATCTGTCCCCCCATTTCAATGGGGGGCGAGCCTGTCCCGAGCACAGCGAGGGATCCAGGGCTATTTCATGCCCGGACACAGTCCGCCCGCGCCCCCACGAATGGCGTTATGGTTTGTCAGGTCTCATTTGAATTAAATACATCATGGCTGCAGGACCGTACTGTTGCACAGCGATGGGGTATCGAATGGCAGTGTATGTTTAAACCACGACATGCAGGGCGCGGGTTTCACAGACGTTTCGACCTGAAAGAATAATCGCTATAGGAGAACCAACACGGACCGGGACCATCGCCGGCAAACCCGCCCGCCCAGGTACTCCCGGAATGGCTGGGAAGGCCATAGGGAAAAGATAACACCTGCTGGCCGAGTATCAGCAATATTGACCAGGTATCTGGTCAATAGGATCTCATCATCGTTGGATAAAGATACATTGAGAAATTGCCCTACCTGATTACACATGATTCTATCTCCCATTTTATCTGCCCCCCTGTCTGTCCCCCCAAATCATTGGGGGGACTCGTGGGGGCTATTTCATGCCCCCACACCCCCACGAATGGCGTTATGGTTTGTCAAGTCTCATTTGAATTAAATACATCATGGCTGACGGATCGTACTGTTCCACACTGAAGTACAACTCATCCTGAAAATTCATACTTTTCCTATCTGAGGCAACCTGCGAAATTTGTGATTTTGCTTGTCCCGAGTGAATACGAGGGATCTGATTCTTCAGGTTTTCGTCGTTCCAGATTCATCATGGCTGCAGGATCGTAGTGTTCCACTCCGGGTCGCCATCTTTCGATGGAATTTTCTTAATGCTTTCTGTGTAATCTGTGGTTTATCTTCCCCCCTGCCTGTCCCGAACGGAGTGAGGGATCTGTCCCCCCATTTCAATGGGGGGCGAGCCTGTCCCGAGCACAGCGAGGGATCCAGGGCTATTTCATGCCCCCACGCCCCCACGAATGGCGTTATGGTTTGTCCAGGTGTTACTGCATTAGGTACATCATACCTGCAGAAAGGTACTGTTCCACCAAGAAGCGCCATTACATACGGGATGGCTGCTTTTTATCCACCGGAACGCGCAGGGTACGGGTTTCACAGACGTTTCGACCTGAAATAATAATCGCTATAGGAGAATCAACACGGACCGGGACCACCGCCGGCAAACCCGCCCGCCCAGGTACTCCCGGAATGGCTGGGAAGGCCATAGGGAGTGGTGACCTTCAATGAGAAGGGATACCTGGTTCTGTGATATGTTCTGTTTTATCGCAAATACGCAAAGGGATCGTTTTCCTCACTTCGTTCGCGACAAGCGCAAAGGCGCGTACAAGGAGCGCCAACCACCAGATGGGATTTACTGAGGAATTGGGTTAATCTGGAAAGTTAATGCGAGAAAACGAAGACCCGGGTGATGACTCCAGAAATTTGGGTGATGACGTCGAAGAGTTTGGTGAAGACATCGAAGATTTGGATGACGACCACGGAGATTGGAACGACGACATCGAAGGTTTGGACGAAGATATCGGAGATTGGGACGACGACTCCGGAGGTTTGGGTGACGATATCGAAGGTATGGACGATGACATCGAAGATTGGAACGATGACTCCGGAGGTTTGGGTGACGACTCCGGAAATCTTCATGACGACTCGAGAGATCTGTAGAATGATGGAGGATGGAAAAAATGGGGGGGTGTCTCGGACTTTGTGGTTAATTGTATGGAGGAGAGGTTTCCTCCAGCATGTCATCTTGAGACGGGGTGTGAGGCCAGGTGGATTGGCGGGCGTAACAGCCCCGGCCGAAAGATATGCTGGAGCTGCATAAATGACAGGGAAAGCCACAGGGATTGGCGACCTTTAAAAAGATGGCCCTGATTCTCAATGGCGTGCTGCTTTACGGGAATCGCAGCGGAGGGTCCCTCCTCGGGCTGTGCGGAAAATTGCTATCCAATGATCACAAAGCCCTCGTCGGCATGACATGATGAGGTTGATAAGAAATGTTGGGGTGGTAAGACATCATGGGGACATGGCGGCATGTTCCTCCGACATGTCATCTTGAGACGGGGTGTGAGGCCTGGCGAGTTGGTGAAAATCGGGTTTTTTACCAGTATACTGAAAAGAGGTTCGGGTTCCTGGCAGGTGAACCGAACAACCGCCTTTTGTGTATTTG
>Ga0272441_10015512_pt1 | contig 10662 bp, 7 predicted proteins | sample SSMProp6N_FD_193582 | JGI IMG/M metagenome (GOLD analysis project Ga0272441, IMG submission 193582) | Marine sediment archaeal communities from Little Sippewissett salt marsh, Falmouth, MA, United States - SSM-Prop-6N | ecosystem: Environmental > Aquatic > Marine > Wetlands > Sediment ...
ACAGAAGGTGCTGGCGGTGCATGAGAAGCTGGGGCTGGCGCTCGAGGGGCTCAGCAGGTGAGGTGGGCGGGCGAAGGTGTCCCTCACAGGGCTGCCAGGCGTCGTGATACGTCATCAGGCAACGGCGGGGGCGCTGCTTCGGCGAGCATCGCTTTCACCCGTTCCCGGGCCAGCTTCAGCGTATCCGGGCCGCCTGTTTCCTGCCATGCATCATACGACAGCGCGGGGCACAGCGCGGGGGTAAGCAACTCGCGCCGGAAGTGGCTCATCGTGTGGTCGGCGGCGAGGTAGTCGGCCGGCAGTTCGGCGATCGCCTCCATGGCCAGGGCCTCGTCGGTCACCGCAGTGGGCGAGGCGATGCGCGCCAGATAAGCCCACACCTCCAGGTCCAGGGCGAATTTCTCATAACTCATGGCATTGATGTGATCCAGGATTCCGAGGGCCTGCAGGCACAGGTGGGCCCCACTGCTCCAGGCGGCGAAGGCCGTCATCATGCTTTCATAGCCGGCCCGCGCATCGGCGGTGAAGGCGCCGGTGACGCCCGGGGAGGCGCGATAGGGCAGCCTCAGTTTCCGCGCAAGGCATGCCGCCAGGACATTGCTGAGGGCCTGCTCGGGCCGCCCGAAGCCGCTGCCGGCCATACGCAGGTCGGAGCCGAAGCCACCCGTTCCGATTGCCACGGGCGCGCCGGGCCTCAACGCCTGTGTCAGCACGACGCAACCAATCAGTTCAGCGAAGGCCTGCGCCAGTGCGCCGGCAACAGTCACGGGCGCGGTGATCCCCATCAGGATACCGGGAGTCAGGATGATCGGCTGCCCCGACCGCACGTAGACCAGCAGCGCCTGGGCCATTCTGGCATCCAGACGTAGCGGGCTGTTGATGTTGATGAGCCCCAGCACGGCGGGCCTGGCTTCAAGGTCGGGGTGTACGATCCGAACGACGTCAATGCTCTGCCGTGCGCCCTCATCTCCGGCTACGGAGCCCAGGAGTGGTTTGGCCGAACACTGCAGTAGTGCACGGGTGAGCACAACCGGACGGCGGTGGGGTGGCACGTCGGCCGGCTCCACCAGAAGCCCGCCAGTGATGTCCACCAGATCGGAGTGGTGAGCCAACCGGGCGAACTGCTGAAAGTCCCCGAGGCCCGCCTCCCGTCGCCGGCCCTCGGCATCGGCCACAAAGGCGCTCCCATAGCCGGGGGATAGGAGCAGGTGGTCGCCACATACCTGCACATCGTGGCGCGAGTCGCGCCCATGAAGGGTGAAGCAAGACGGCGCCGTGGATAGGTGCTCATCACACACGTCGCGAGGGAATAGCAGATGGTCGCCGTCGCCATACATGCAGCCCGCGCGCCTCAATTGCCTTGTCGCTTCCTCGGACTGGATCAGCAAGCCGGTATTGGCCAGGATGTGGAAGGCCGCCTGGATAATGCTCGTCTGTTGCGCCTCAGAAAACAGGTCAAGTGGCGTGGGAGGGTGTTGGATCATGCCGTTCCTTCCCGTCTAGAGGGCCTGAAGCAAGGTGTCCAGAGGGTTCTCGGCCAGGGCGTTAAGGACTGCCTCGACCTCATCCCCGCGAGTGGCTCCAAGGCCCGCGATGAGCAGGGCGCGAGCCTTGGCGTCTAGCTCCTGGTCGCTAAGCGGGTTGGCGTGATCGCCCCGTGCGCCCAGGGTCGGCCCGGACAGGGTCTCTCCGCTCTTCAGCCGCACCGTGAGCCGGGCCAGGGCCTCGGCCGGGAACCGGACCTGTAGGTCCTCGGCCACCCGGGTGGTGATGCGCCTCCCCACATCCAGCACTCGCTCATCGGCCAGGCGCGAGGGATGGACCTGCCGGACACCAATCTCTCCATCTACCGCGAACACTGCCACCGCCCAGGGTAGTGAGTACTGCGCCGCGTCGGAGTGGGTCGGCGGGAAGTGGGTCAGGTTTGCGGCGTTGGCGAATGTCTCGACCTGGATGGCCTCGATGGCCTGCCACGTGAAGCCGCCCCGATCGCGCAGCAGGCGCAGGCCCTCTACCACGGGCTGCGCCCAGCGGCACACCGGGTATGGTTTGAAGTACTGGCGCAGTATCATCCAGTCTTCACCGATGGTAGCAGCCTGCTCTTGGCCGAGAGCCTCCTGGGTGAAAAGGGAGGGCAGACCGGGCAGGTCTGCTTGCGCCATCGCCAGGGCCATGCCGGCGGCCCAGGCGCCGGGACCGGCGGCATCCTTGACGATGGAAGGGTGATCGGTGCACCGCAGCATCGGGCACATGGGCGCGTAGTATTCGGCCATGCCCAGTACATCGTCCACCTGGTCCGCCGGTAGCCTGAGTATCTTGGCCCCGGCGGCCGCGGCGCCCAAAGACGCCCAACTTCCCGAAGCATGGTAGTGTGGGTCATGCAGGGCGTGCAGGGCCATTCCCGCTCGGCTGGCCAGCTCATACCCCGCCACGACAGCCGTCAGGAGCTCAGTGCCGGTGACCGTGTCATCACGCAAAGCGCAGGCGGCCAGCGCTACCGGCGCCACTGTGGCGCCGCAGTGGCCTTTGTTGGGCCGGAAGCCATCGTGGCAGTCAAGGCTGTCTACGGCCTGGGCGTTGAAGTAGCAGGCCCCAACCAGGCTGCTGTTGTGGCCGCTGAACCACAACGGGACGCGCCCCTGTCCGAACTGAGCACTCACCAGGCGCAGCATGCTCTCATAGGCGGGCAGACAGCGGCTACCGCCGGCCGTGGCGATGATATCCTTGACACAGCGCCGTGCCTGCCGTTGTACTTCCACGGGCAGGTCCTGCCAGGTGAGCTCAATCAGCCATTGCGTGTAGTCCATGTCGTCCTGTGAAGCTCTTCAGTGGGGCTTCGTGCCCAATAATAGGTAGGTCTCCAACTCCTTCAGGGTCAAATGGGCCAGTCCCAGGTTCTCCAAGCTGCGGCCACCGGCATAGTAGTCCGTCTCGTTCACCACGCTCGCCAGATGGATCATGGTCGCGTACGTGGGCACCGGAACACCTGCCTTCCTGGCCAGAGATACCGTCAGCGTCGCCCCCATTGGGATGTCCTCGGTCACATACCGATCCTGCATGCCAAACGGCCCCTTGCTGGAGGTCTTGGCGAACTCCTCGACGCTCATATTGAAGCTATCTCGGAACACCTGGTCATAGGTGTGCGGCTCGTACCCCAGCGCGGTGAACACCGTCGAACGTTCGGCATCCATGGCATTGACGACTTTCTTGACCGAGGGGGTTATGCCTTCCTTGTACATGTAGAACTCCCCCCCGGTGTACTCGATGCGTCCCATGTTCAGTAGCGCACCGACCGGGTGTACGATTATGTTGACGTTGTACAGGGCGGGCTCGAGAATGCTGCGAGCGGGTCGGCACTGCTGGGCGTAGGTTCCGTCGAGAGCCGCCATCGCCCGGGTGGTATCCGCCGCCGGTAGGGCCGCGAGCAGCATATTAGGCCCGTCGATGCGATGGATGTTCACTGTGCCCGGTCCGGCCGGGCGTCGACAGCAGTAGGGGAAGGTGACGCCCTCGGCCAGCACCACCGGTGCATCCATAGCGATGTCGTCCCAGACCTTGCGCACCGCCAGGGTGCCGCCACTGCCCGGCCAAAGCACCACGGTCTGGCCGGGATTGAGCAGCGGCGCCAACTCCCACCCGACCCGTTCGTGGGCCAGGGCCTGTGTGGCCACCATGATGACCTCGGCGTCGGCCACCGCTTCAGCCAGGTCAGTGGTCGCGATCGCCAGCTTTGCAAAGCCGGTGCGGGCGATGCCGGTGACATCGATCCCGCCGGCGCTCTGGATGGGGGCGATGTTGGCGGCATACTCGGGGAATTCGAACAGCCGGCACTGATGTCCGGCCAGGGTCATGTCACCGGCGATGGCGCAGCCGCCATTGCCCGCCCCGATCACGGCGAGCTTCTTGCCTGTCATGGTGCAGACACCTCTTCTGTGAGCTGCGGCCGCAGGAGACCGGCCGGCGCGAAAGGAACCGGCCGTCACCTTTTCGCTCTTCGTATGGGAAGCAGGCCATCAGGCGCTCTACTGCGCTGGGCCGGCCGTGGCCACCAGGCCCTCCGGCGCCGCCGCCTGCAGGTTGCCGTCGAAGTGGAACAGGGCCAGCGTGTCACCATCGACCTCAAAGCGCTTGGCCGGAGCGAAAGTGCCCTCGTACCGCCGGGTCGAGCTGATCCGCAGCTCATCGATATCCGCATCGGCCGGGCGGAAGCCCGTGTTCATCGACCCGACCTGGACAGGAAGTGGAATGGCCTTGACCTGCAGGGGTTCTGCGCCCAAGGACTGGCCACCTGCCGTGCACCGGTCGGAAGCCAGTTTCCCGTCGATGAACAGCGCCATGGCCGTCTTTCCGCCATCGTCCAGCTTCCACTGCAGGGCCACATGATGCCACTGGTCTTTCCTCCAGTCGCGGATACTTGCCTGAACCGACCGTGACTCGTAGTTGGAGTTGGAGAGGATGCAGGAAAGGTAGCCGGCGACGGATTCAGAGATCGTCAGGGAGTCGCGATTCGACAAGTAGGGGTAGTCCGGCCGGATGGGGCCCCGATTGAAGAAGGTGTGGGCCAGGGAGCCTCTGGGCCCGGCGGGTCGCGCAGCGCCGTCCCACCGTGGCTTGACCCAGAACTCGATGGTGCCCTCCGCGAGCCGCATCGCTGTCGGGCCGGCCGAGCTGAAGAAGGCGGTCCCCTGCAGAGCCGTGCCATCGATGCCCGGAGCGTATAGCTCGTCCACGGGGACTTGCGCTCTGCGGGGACTGCCGAACCGCCGGACGAAGCGCCACGTGCCCTCTCGGCTCTCGACGGTGAAGGTGCACACCACGCCGGGCAGCTCGACGGGGAACAACAGGGAGAATGGGTCCTGTGGGCGCCACATGAGGCGCACGAGTGGCCTCGCTCCCAACTCGTGGGCGCCGAGGGGATTGATGCCGTCGGTGCATTGGGCGGTCACGCGCATGTCATGCAGGTTCCGGTCGGTCTCGATGCGCAGATCGCCGCCGATGCGGGTCCCGGCCCCCTCACCTGTTGTTTCGTGGCCGAACGTGAGCGGACGGAGAACCAATGCCACCTGGGGCTCGCGAGGGAGCTCATCGGCTCCGCCGAAGCGTAGCCGTGCGAACTTCTCCACGGTGTGGAAGCTGCTGCCGTCGAGGAAGACCACCGCGTTGGATTCCTCTTCCCCCTCCGGGCGTGTGTGGACGATATTACGGCAGAGCAGCACCCGGCATGTGCCCCCTGGCGCGGGAGACAGGCCGCAGTCGGCCGACGGAATGGTCATCTCCACCGTCCAGCGATCCTCGCCTCGTACGGCCTTGATCTCGGCCGACCCGTTCCAGTCGATCGAGTATTTGGGCAGCCCATCCGGGCCACGGGCGGACCTCGCGTCGAAGACCGTGCCCTGCGAGTCCACGATCCAGTGCACGAACTCCTTTGACGCGCCATTGCGCGCGATGAGCACCTCCACGCTGTCACACTGGATGTGCTTGTCGCGCCCCGGCAGCACGGTTTGGATAGCGGCCGGCTGTGGATCGAAACACTCGAAGCCCACGTACAGCGCGTCCCTGCCGTAGGCCAGGCGTGCTTGCGTCTCGAGGGATTCCAAGCGCAGAACGCGGTAGTCCATGAACTGCTCGACGATTGGTGCTGCCTGCCAAGCGGCCTCGTCGAGCCGGCCATCAACCACAACGGGTCCGGCCGCCGGACCCGCCACAAGTGTTCTGGAGCGGCATTCGCGCTCGAACCACGAGGGGATTGTGTGAGCGGCGATGAGCGCCTCGCGGCGGTTGTACAGATCATCAATCTGCGCTTGCAGCTCGGCGATGTCGACCGCGCTGAGGTAGCCATACGGTGCGGTCTTCCGGAAGAAGGAGTGCAACAACTGCTTGGGTGACACTTGCTGCTTGACGGCCTTCCATTGGTTCGCGGCCTGCTCGAGGGCTTCCCGCGCTTCAGACAGATGACGCTCGGCCCCGGCGCGATCTCCGCTCCGGATTGCCTTGCGCGCCGCCATGAGGCGCGTGCGATGGGCGGCCACGATCCTCGCGCCGTGAGTCATAAGGCGGAAGTTGAGGAAGTAACCCAGACGGTCGCCCGTCAGAACTTGCGACCGCTGCTGCAGGTCCCACAACTGGTCCAGCGATGCGGCGGCGCGGGTGGCCGCTTGGGCCTGCTCGGCCATGGTACCGATGGGGTCATCGATGGGCGTACGCGCCAACACGTCATCGGGGAAGGCGATGAACTGGTGACTGATGTTCTCGGCGAAGACCGGCGCCATCAATGGCCCGGCCTCCTCGCCGAACCAGAAGCGGCATGCCCGGCGGGCGAATTCTGCTCGCTCCGGCGGCGGGGGGCGCTTGGTACCGAGCTCGCGCCACGTGCCCGATTCAAAGGCGCCCGCCCCGGGCCGGCTGACATTCCACGCGCACTCAGCCCCCAGTAGCTGTGTCAGCTCACACCATGTGCCCACGGGCCCGAACATAATATCGTCATGGGATGCGTAGTACATCGACTTCGTCCACAGCGGCGTGGTGGTGAAGTAGGGACGCCAGCCCTTCCAGTAGGCGTACTCGTAGTAGAGCTGGAAGCGTCGATCGCCCCAGGCCTGACGGGCCAGGTCCAGGTGGCGACGCTCGCTCTCCCGAATGCACACAAACACGTCAGGGGGCAGGAGGGTATCCAGGCGCCGGACAAACCCCGTCAGACTCCCAGCGGTGTCCTGGGCGAGCTTGCGGGCCGCGGCGCCCTCCCCCATGGTCGCCGAGGCCTGCTGGTAGACATACTCGGGGTCGAGGTAGCGTCCGGTGTAGGGGTACACCACCGCGACGAAGGTCAGATCAGGGATACGCTTCTTGATCTCGCGATAGTAGATGCCGAAGACGACGGCGTCGGCCCGGGCATGGTCATCGCCATAGGTCTCGCGACACAGGGCGCAGCGGTCTTGCCACAGGGCCGGATTCTGCCAGCCGCCGCCGTCGGTGGCATGAAGGTAGTAGCCTGTGTAGCCCCCCTCGGCCAGCCAGTCCGCGGCTCGCCTTGCACGCCGTTGGTGGTACTCCAGCCTTGACCAGCAGAAATAGCGCTTGTGGGAGCGATGATACACAACGTCCTTGAAGTCGGGGTTGTCGTCATCGCGCGGGCTGCTGCCGATGGCGGTCGTATCTCCGGCAAGGGCGCCGATCCCCCGCGCTCGGCCGTAATCATGGATCTCCTTCAGTGCGGCGCGGACCACGGAGGTGTTCTCAGGCGCATCGCCCGGCCTGATATTGGTGGAGTGCCACGCCAGGTTCATCTTGGCCCGGAGCATCCAGTCGAAGAAACGCTTCTGGACCTGGATGAAGTCCTGCGCCAGCTCACGGGCCTTCTCCGGATTGCCGTCACGCTCCGCCTTGATGATGGCGTACCAGTTGCTGCGTAGCGACTCACTGAAGGCCATGCCTGTCTCGCGGCGCTTGTAGTCCGGCCAGTCGCGTGCCTCGGCGGGCTGGAGCACCACCTCGCCGCCTTGCCGCATGATGAGTTGGCGACAGGTCACCGCCGCATACAGGGCGCCGAGCTCATCGCTGCCGATGAGCAGAAGCCGCAGGTCATCGCTGCTGCCGGCGGATCGGATGACATAGCCCTGCGGGCCGGGCTCTGCCGGGGTAACGTCATCAGCCAGCCCTTCCAAGGCCGGCGCCTCGCAGTGACACGGGGCGACAATGATGACAGGCCCCGCGGGGAGCGCCGGACCCAGCTCGAGCACCTCAAGCGCTTTGCCGTGGAGGTCCTCGATTCGACTGTTGATCTCCTCGGCGCCGATGCGCGAGCGTTCGTCTGATGCCGTCACGATGCGGAACCCGTCAACACGGACCGGCTCGCCAGCCGCGCGGATCTCCTTCGGTGAGGGCACAATGCTGTCGATGGCTGCGGTTGTCGGCGCCACCGTGCAGCACATGAAGGCTACTAGGAGCCATCTATCCATGGTTTTCACCCGGTGTCTGGGAAGCGGTTTCGCCGGGGCTGTCTCTGCCGGCCGACGTCCTCGACGCTTGGCCAAACCCTCAGCCGCATGGAGGCAGGCTTCGCCGATGATAGCCGCACAGGCGCGGACGAGGCATTGGCTTTTGATTGCAGGGCTTCGTCGCTCAAGGCATGGCGACCTGCTGAGCACCGCGGGAATGCGCCAGGCGCCGGGCGTCCGTAGAGTGCCCGCAAGTGCCGCCCGCTCAACCTGGACGACATTGTGGCCTGATGACTCAGCGCACGTGCTCGACAGCCGCGAGCCACCCGCCCGGCAGACGCAACTCCGTGTAGGTGTCGCCCTCGACGGTGCGCAGGGGCGCCGCGAATTCAGGCTGCAAATGGCCCTTCTCGTCATAGACGAAGGCCCGGTGCTGTGACGCATCACCCCACCCGAACAGCCCCGAACGGCTGGTGAGAATACGTTCCTGCCCGATCAGTGTGCCCGCGTGCAGCTCAATGGGGGTGAAGGGATACATATGGGCGGTGATCGTCGGGTGAGTGAGCCGCGTTCGGCCCCAACTGCAGTAGTAGTACCAAAGGCCGCCGGCCTCGAGGTTGTCGCGGATGTTGGCCGCAATGTCGTCCTCGTTGTTGATGCGGTCCGGCGACCCCAACCCCAGCGGGCAGTAAAGGTGCGCGCGGCGCAGATTGCCGGGGTGCCATGCCTCGACGAAGCGGGGGAAGTGCAGCTTCATCATCGTCTCTGTCCGCGGTTGGCCGTTGCCGATGAGCAGCTTGCCCGCATCGAGAACGCGGCGCGCCTGCTGCATCTGGTAATCCTGGCAGTACAGCGGCGTCAGGGCTACCTGCTGCTTAACCGTCATGGTCTTCAGGTCAGGAAGTGCTGAGTGTCCATCCTGGATGCCGTAGGCCACATCATCGGCGCTGTAGGCCATCTCGTCCCAGTAGATGCCGTCGAAGCCCAACTCGTCCAAACACAAGTCGAAGGTCTTATTCATCTCGCGCCCGTACGCATTGGTGGTAGTGGGCAGGAAGAGCCAGAAGGTGGGCTTCCAACTGGTTGATGCGTAGGAGCGTTGTTTGCCATCCCGCCCCAGGTGAGCCGCCGCTCGGTACGTTTGCGCGGCCTCGTCCGACCGGGTGATGTATACGTGCAAGTACTGTAGTACCTTGAGGCCCGGGCGCAGGGATCGCAGAAGATTGGCCTGGTCACGCAGGCGCTGCTGCTCTTGTGGCTCGCCAAGGAAGGCCAGTCCGTGGGCCAGCTCGGCGGGCCGCGGATTGGGAATCTGCAGGGAGACGTAGTCCAAGCCGCCGCTCTCGAGCCACTGCCCCAGGTCCAGACCGGTGGACGCGAGCCGTGTAGGGTGTGGCGCAAAGGCGAAGGGGCCGTAGATGGTGAAATTAACGCCCCAGTTGCGCCTGACCGCGTTGACGAAGGCGTAGTAGTCTCCCCCCGGGACCACATGGACCGACCAGCGCAGTTCGTACTCGGCCCCCGCCGGGAGCATGAAGTAATGATTCAGCAGCCCGGCTTCCTTTTCGGCGGGAGCGATGCGTTGGGCGCACTGGGCCCGCAGCACATCATCCTCCGCGACGATCCCAAAGCCCCAGTCACCCGTCCGCAGAAGCACGGTGGGGTTGTCGCCACAGCGCTGGTATGCGTCCATGATGCGGGCCTTCTGGCCTGCCAGGTGTACCTGAGGCTCATGCAGGCCCGCGGTGAGGAACCCATAGCGCAGGCTGATGTGCAGCGGCTCGTCGGTGAGGTTGGTGAACTGGTCCGCCACCGCCACATGATCCGGCCTCGGGGTCAGACGTCACCGGAGGCGGTAGCTGGCGCCGCCGGCCTCAATCCGGTAGGCCCCATCCGCCGTGGCTGTGCAATTGGGCCGCCACGCGGATTCCTCACCTGCCTCCACCTCCTGCCCCAGGGTGTTCCAGCCGACGTTGGGGTATGAGAAGCTGCTGCGGAGCACCACTCGCTCCTCGCCGCCCTGTAGGGCGAAGCCGCCGTGAGGCAGCATCTGCAGCTTGTAGGGCACCGGTCCGGGCTCCTGTGGAGCGATCGTTGGCAGAGGACCTGTCGGCGCGGGCGTGCCCACATCGCCGGGCTTCACAATCCGTGGTGGTGCAGGCACCAGGCCGAGCTGCCCCAGTACCAGGGAGCGTGTGATGGTCTTCACGGTGTGGGTGATGACCAGAGCATTAGCGCCGGGCTTGAGCAGGTCGGCCACTTCCAGCACAAAGTCATAGGCATGGCCGTCCACCAGACAGGCACGATGGTCGTCGCCGTTTGCCATCTCGTAGTCGGGTGAGTAGGCCACTCGGAAGGACTGTTTGCCATACCAGCTCAGCATCTGCCCGCTGAGCATCTCGGTCTCGAGGGGTTTGTTGAGCAATCGGCGCGCCCCAACGACAGCTCCGTTCAGCTTGATCCGCATGGAGAAGGTCGAGCCCGACAGCGTGGGAGTATCCAGACGGGCGAGCAGGGACAGCGCGGGCCCTTGGGCCAGCAGCTCATCGCTGATCTCGAACTCCCAGGTCTGGGATCGGCCGGGTCCGATCTGTGCCCGTTCCGCCAGCGTAAGTAGCGGCGCCGTGGAGGCCACGGTTGCGAGGGTCGTCAACAACATTGCGAGGCCTGTCGGCCGGAGCGGGTGTCTCATGGTCTGAGGTCCTTCGCTACTCCGCACTGCCCTCCC
>Ga0272441_10015513_pt1 | contig 10661 bp, 7 predicted proteins | sample SSMProp6N_FD_193582 | JGI IMG/M metagenome (GOLD analysis project Ga0272441, IMG submission 193582) | Marine sediment archaeal communities from Little Sippewissett salt marsh, Falmouth, MA, United States - SSM-Prop-6N | ecosystem: Environmental > Aquatic > Marine > Wetlands > Sediment ...
TAACTTTCGATCGCTGCTTTGAGTTCCTCCATGCCCCGCTTGTGCCTGGCACTGACCAGAACCACCTCGCCACCGAGTTCTTTCTTGAGCCCCTCAACATCGATCTCGATTCCTTTTTTCTCACTCTGGTCCGCCATGTTTATGGCCAATACAGTAGGGATTTGAAGATCCTTGATCTGTGAATAAAGCAGCAAGTTGCGTTTGAGGTTTTCTATATCTGCAACGACGACAATGACATCCGGGTAGTCTTCACAGCCTTCATCGATCAGGGTGTTGAGCACGATATTCTCATCGATGCTCGTTGGATTGATGCTGTAGGTTCCGGGAAGATCAATGATATGGGCTTTCAATCCTCCCTTCAGGGATGCTGTGCCGATTTTTTTGTCGACCGTGATTCCGGGATAATTGCCCACTTTTTGCTTGAGACCCGTAAGCTGATTGAATAGGGACGTCTTGCCCGTATTCGGGTTTCCCACCAAAGCCACTTTTATGTCTCTGCTCTTCGACATCGGTCAGCCCTTGGTGACTAGAATTCGACTCGCAGTTTCCTCACGGATAGCCAGAAAACTCCCGTTTACACGGATGTACAAAGGATCTTTCAGCGGGGCTCTCTGAATCAGTTCCACCGATTCCCCGGGCATACAACCCATTTCGAGAAGAGCCAACGGAATGCTGTCAAATGAGATCTCACTGATGATGCCTTTCTCTCCAATCTTAAGATTTGCGATGCTTTGATCCAATTTTTATTTGGATTAATTATAAATACTTTGCGAAATTACGGTTTTTTTTTCTTTCCGAACTTGATAATTGTCAGGTTTGGGAAACAAGTTCAGGGCTCATACAACTCACTCGTTTTCTCTTTTAAGAATGGAAATGTCGTCAATGATCCGCTGCATCTCCTCTTTCTCTGTCCCGTCGTAAAAACCGCGGATTTGGCCTTTTTGATCCACCAGGATAAACTGTTCCGTATGGATGAAGTCCTGGTCGCCACCGTCCCCCTCGTCAAGAACCGCGAAATAGGACTTTCGCGCCAACCCGTAAATATGCCTCTTGTCGCCGGTAGTTATTTCCCATTTGCCGTCAATGGCCTCATTCTTGTCGGCATAGGCCCGAAGCACCGGAACACTGTCCATCACCGGGGTCACCGAATGACTCAAAAACTTCAAATCCGGATCGTTTTTGAACTCCTCCTGCAAATCCTTCATATTGACGGCCATGATCGGACAGATCGTCTGACAACGCGTAAAGAAAAAATCTGCGACATAGATTTTACCTTCAAAATCCTCTTTGGTGATTGTCTCACCGTTCTGATTGATCAAATTGAAATCAGAAATCCTGTGATTTCTGCTGATATGCTTGACGGAATCGTCAACCAGGCGTGGGTTCACATCCACCGGGTTGTAGACCGGAAGCTTGTCTTTGGGCTTGACGAGAAAATAAAGCACCGGAATGAAAATTATAGAGAAAAAGAACAGGAAGATGAGTGTCGACCTGGATTTCTTGAAAAAGTCAATTAAATACATTCTTCTTATCTTTGAGTTTCCCTGATATTGCTCAATCAAGCCACAAATTTAAGCCTTATGAAGTATTTTCTGATGCTGTTGGTGCTATTATTTCCCCTTATGGGAAAGGCGCAGGCCCTCGGGGAATCAAAGGTGATGAATTTTGAAGAGCTGGCGGCTTCTGAAGCCCGAAAAGCAGCGCAAAGGATAGACTTCAAGTCAGCTGCCGCTACTGCCAACTACGATCTTGTGTACCACCGATTGGATTGGGAAGTGGATCCTCGCGAACCAACGATCCAGGGCACGGTCACCAGTCATTTTAAAGCCTTGTCCGATATGCATGAGATCGTCTTTGACCTGGCAGGCAACATGAATGTGACAAGTGTCCGGCAAAGAGAAACAAACCTGGATTTCTCTCATGAAAAAGACGATCGACTTTATATAAAACTGAATGAGACGTTAGGGTCAGGGAGACTCGATTCCCTTTCGATCTCTTATCAGGGCAACCCGGTGAGCTCGGGGTTTGGATCCTTTGAGGTCTCCACCCATGGCAGCTCCGGAACCCCTGTGCTGTGGACCCTTTCGGAGCCCTACGGAGCCAAGGGATGGTGGCCCTGCAAACAGGACCTGATCGACAAGGTGGATTCCGTTGACATCTTCATCACCCATCCTGCTGCCTACAAGGCTGCATCCAACGGGACTCTCATAACAGAAAAAGAATCCGGAGATACGCGCACAACCCATTGGAAGCATCGATACCCGATCCCCGCCTACCTGATCGCAATAGCCGTAACCAACTACCGAGTAAACATACAATCTGTAAATCAGGCGCCTTTTGAGATCGTTAATTATGTCTATCCGGAAACCTATGAACAAACTGTACGGAGCCTGGCTGTCACCCCATCTGTCATGAACTTCTTTCGGGAGAAGTTTGGGGAATACCCTTATTCGAAGGAAAAATACGGTCACGCCCAATTCGGTTGGGGAGGTGGCATGGAGCACAGCACCATGTCGTTTATGGGCAGCTGGAGCCGTAGCCTCATCGCCCATGAACTGGCTCATCAGTGGTTCGGTAACAAGATCACCTGTGCGAGCTGGCAGGACATTTGGCTGAACGAAGGATTTGCGACCTACCTCGATGGCCTTGTTACCGAGAAATTTGACGGGTATGAAAGCTTTGCAGGCTGGCGCAAATATCTCAACGGGGAGATCACCTCGATACCTTCAGGTTCTGTCTTTGTTTCGGACACAACATCCGTATCGCGAATTTTCAATAGCCGCCTGAGCTATCGAAAGGGAGCGATGGTCTTGCACATGTTGAGGTACAAACTGGGAGACGAGGATTTTTTCAGCGGGCTTCGAAGCTATTTGCAGGATCCTGAACTTGCATACAATTACGCGGCCACACCTGACCTGATCAGGCATTTAGAGCAAGCCAGCGGCGAGGACCTGGAGGAATTTTTCAAGGATTGGATCTACGGCCAGGGATACCCCACCTATGAGGTGATCTGGAGTCAATCCGAGGAAGGAATGTTAAGCTTCCAGGTCAATCAGACCCAATCGCACAGCTCGGTCTCCTTTTTTGAGATGCCCTTGCCTGTTGCGGTATACGGCTCGAGAGGAGAAGTGGAAAACCTTCGCATGGAAATCTCCGAGAACGGTCAGAATTTCAGCGTGAATCCGGGTTTCAAGGTAAGCTCTGTAGAGATTGATCCTGATAGCCACCTGATCAGCGGACTAAACGAGGTGACCCTGGGCCTGGATGAACAGACCCTCGACAAGAGTATTGCTGTGTATCCCAACCCTGTCAAGGATCTTTTGACAATAAGAAATGAAGGGATGAGTGAACTCAGGAGAATTACGATCTACGACATACAGGGAAAAAAAGTGCTTCAACAGCTCGATCCGGGAAACCAGGTTCAGACGCGTGATCTGAAGTTTGGACTCCATCTCATCGTGATCGACACCGACCGGGGAACCCTGCACAAGACCATCCTCAAAAATTGAGCTATTTAACATCTATTTAGCCCCCTGTATTTCTTAAAATAAACGATAAAGCGTACATTTGTCGATTCAAAAAAAGAGAATTCACTGAATGGAATCATATATAAAAATCACCCAATTTCTGTTGAGCCTGTCATTGCTGATCGTTCTTCACGAAATGGGACACTTCCTGCCCGCGAAATTATTTAAAACCCGGGTTGAGAAGTTTTACCTTTTCTTTGACTATAAGTTCTCACTCTTCAAAAAGAAAATTGGGGACACGGTTTACGGTATCGGATGGATCCCTCTCGGGGGTTATGTCAAGATCTCCGGAATGATCGACGAGAGCATGGACAAGGAACAAATGATGCAACCTCCGCAGCCCTGGGAATTCCGATCAAAACCGGCCTGGCAACGATTGATCATCATGCTTGGTGGTGTGACGGTGAATTTTATCCTGGGTATCTTCATCTATATCATGATGTTCAATGTCTGGGGGGATGAATACGTCGGAGTGAATGATGTTACCTATGGCTTCAGCGTGACTGAAGATTTCCAGGAGCTGGGCTTTCAGAATGGAGACAAAATCCTGGCCATTGACGGGGAAGAGCCCGAAGACGTCATGGACGTCAACAAATTTCTTTTCCTGCGCGATGTGAGCGAGATTAAAGTGGAGCATCCGGACGGTGCGACCGAGTCCGTGCAAATCCCGGAAGACATCGGGTATCAGATGTGGCAGAGTGGAAATTTGGACCCTTTCACGCCAAGAGTGCCAGCCATACTGGACAGCATTAAACCTAATTCTCCCGCGGGTGAAGCCGGATTGCAACACGGAGACAGGGTCATCAGTGTAAACGGCGAGCCCGTTGCCTTTTGGGTGGAACTGACCGAACGCGTCAAGAAGAATACAGATAAAAAACCTATGGAGATCGGCATTGAGCGAGATGGTCGGGAAATGACCTATACGATTGCGCCCAATGAAGAAAATAATCTAGGAGTATATGTGCTTCCTGACATCGATGAGGTTCTGACGATCAATCACAAGGATTTTACCTTTGCAGAGAGCATCAGCCCTGGTTTTTCAAGAGCCTACTGGACGCTGAAGGATTACATGGGTCAGTTCAAATACGTATTTACCAAGAAAGGAGCCTCGAGCCTGGGCGGATTCATCACCATAGGAAGCATCTTTCCCTCCACGTGGAATTGGGAATCCTTTTGGAGCATTACGGCCCTGCTGTCGATCATGCTGGCATTCATGAACCTGCTGCCCATCCCGGCACTTGACGGAGGGCATGTGGTCTTTACGCTCTATGAAATGATCACGGGTCACAAACCAAGTGACAAATTCCTGGAATACGCCCAAATCGCAGGATTTGTTATTCTGGTATCCCTGCTGCTTCTCGCGAATGGGAATGACATCTACAAATGGCTTACCGGTCAGCTGTGATTTAGAGCCATTTTTTAATGCATAAAAAAACTCCATCTTTAGCAGATGGAGTTTTTATTTTGTTCGCGTTTTCCGAATGGGCTCTAGTCAACCAGGATGATGATCTTGTTGTCATTCAACTCAATCGTTCCACTCTGTATGGGCAGTATGCTGGTGGTCTTATCCACACTTTTGAATCGATCCTCATAGGCTTCATCAAAATTCAACTGGCCCTGAATCTTCACGTTCCCCTCCTGCAAAAGAGAAACGATGGGAGCGTGATTGTTGAGCATCTGAAACTGACCGTCTACGCCGGGTACAGTGACTGATTCCACTTCGCCCCGGAAGATGCTCGCCTCAGGTGTGACTATTTCTAAAAACATATGCCTATTTTTTAAACTTCCGCCAACATTTTCTCACCAGCCTCAATCGCCTCTTCAATCGTTCCTTTCAGGTTGAAAGCCGCTTCTGGATATTTGTCGAGCTCTCCGTCAAGGATCATGTTGAATCCTTTGATGGTGTCGCGAATATCCACAAGTGATCCGGGAATTCCGGTAAACTGCTCAGCTACGTGGAACGGCTGAGAAAGGAACCTTTGAACCCTTCTTGCACGGTGCACGACCAGCTTGTCGTCTTCGCTCAATTCTTCCATACCGAGGATAGCGATGATGTCCTGGAGCTCCTTGTATTTCTGCAACGTTTCTTTTACGCGCTGTGCTGTGTCATAGTGCTCGTCACCGAGAATCTCTCTGCTGAGGATACGCGATGTAGAATCCAGTGGGTCCACCGCAGGGTAAATACCCAATTCCGCAATCTTACGCGAAAGTACTGTCGTAGCATCCAGGTGGGCAAACGTTGTTGCCGGCGCAGGATCCGTAAGGTCATCCGCAGGTACGTAAACCGCCTGAACAGAAGTAATCGATCCGTTCTTGGTCGAGGTGATTCGCTCCTGCATGGCACCCATCTCTGTAGCGAGTGTTGGCTGGTATCCCACCGCCGAAGGCATACGCCCAAGGAGGGCAGATACCTCAGAACCGGCCTGGGTGAACCTAAAGATATTATCGATAAAGAACAGGATGTCTTTTCCCTGGCCATCACCGGCTCCATCCCTGAAGTACTCAGCGATAGTAAGTCCAGAAAGGGCTACACGTGCACGTGCTCCCGGAGGTTCGTTCATCTGACCGAAAACGAAAGTAAGTTTTGATTCCTTGAGGCCCGGCATGTCAACCTTGCTCAGGTCCCAACCGCCTTCTTCCATGGATTTATCGAACTCCTTACCGTATTTGATAATACCCGATTCGAGCATCTCTCTGAGCAGGTCATTTCCTTCACGGGTTCTTTCACCCACTCCGGCAAACACGGAAAGTCCACCATGGCTCTTCGCAATGTTGTTGATCAATTCCTGGATGAGTACTGTCTTACCTACTCCGGCTCCACCGAAAAGACCAATTTTACCCCCCTTCGCATAAGGCTCGATCAGGTCGATCACCTTGATACCTGTATAAAGCACCTCGGTCGAGGTAGACAGATCTTCGAACAATGGCGCTGAACGGTGAATGGGCAAACCATTGTCTCCGTCTTTTGGAAGAGCCTTCAATCCATCAATAGGATCCCCGTTCACATTGAACAAACGTCCGTAGATCTCTTCTCCTACTGGCATTTTAATCGGGTTTCCGGTTGAAATCGCATCAATGCCCCTGCTCAATCCGTCTGTCGAGTCCATCGCGATGCAACGCACTGTGTCTTCACCGATGTGCTGCTCGACTTCAAGAGTTAGAACCGAACCGTCCTTTCTTGTGATTTCCAATGAATCGTAAATCTTGGGAAGCTCATTCTCTGATGCGAACTCAACATCAACTACTGCTCCTAGAATTTGAGAGACTTTACCTGTAATCTTTGCCATTATTCTGTTTAATTTTTATTCAATTCTTTGTCGATCCTGTTCTGTTTCAAGTGTATACAGCGCATTCTCGATTCGCGGTGCAAAGATATGTTTTTAAACCAAAAAATGATAACGATTTTTTCAATAATTTTTGAATCTTCACGATGCACCCGATGACAACCAACGAACGGGCTTAAGGTGCCAGGTTTGAGATGATTTTTCCAATCAAGATGAACTGGCAGCACATGAATAAAAAAATCCGCCTCAGGGCGGATTTTTTTATTTGTGATTCGTCTTTCTCCCCACTTGGAGAAAATTACGTCGTTTATGGCAACGAAGCCGGATAGAAAGGAGGATATTCTCCTATGTCCACCAGAGCACCGGCATCTTCGAAATTGGAACCGAAAGTCGCGTCAATTTCTTTGAGAAACTCATTGGCCAGCAAAGCGTAGCCTCTTGCGTTCAAATGAATTCCATCCATCGAGAAGGCTCCACCAGTAACCAAATCCCCGGTTAAGACAAAACCATCGCTGGCAATTCCGTTTGTGCTGAGTTGCTCCAAAAGGCCCTTTGCATCGACGAGTCCAAGACCTGCCTGGGTGGCCACGGCACTTATGGTGGCATTATAAGCATCCGTCGCTTTCATGATTGCCGCCTGTTCTGCACCTTCCAGCACCCATTGGTCTTCCAGCGGGTATGTTATCCCGTTCACGGCCAATCCGGCAGCATCTTCTAATGGGACACCATTGGAGGTAAGGAAATTGAAATATTCTTCGTTCAAGGTTCCGATGATGTTTGCAGAAGTCAGCACCAAAAGGTCATCCTCCGTCGCCTGGCGGGACTGTCCAAACTGACTTCCGAGCAATGCCGCTGTCAGCGGATCGAGTTGCGTACCCAGCACCTGCGTGAGTTGAGCGCTGATGTCGGGTAGCGATTCATCGATGATCACTACTGGACTTGCCGCAGTCTCAGAGAATACGACCGAACGCTCAGACACACCCAAAAAGGCATAGGCTGCATTAAGAGGGCCAAACACCTGAGTGTTCAAGAAAGGAATCAAATCTCCAAAATCCGGATTGGACGGATCCAGCGGATCATGCGGAACTGTTGTAAAATAAGGCAAATCCGTCACGGCAGGAATATTTCCCATGACCCCTTTGGCACCGTTTGCTGTTAAAGTACCGACGATTAAAGAAAGAACCTGGTTAAAGACATCTGGATCGGTGATATCATTTGGTCCGTAAGTTCTCGGATCCGGATTTCCGGTTTGATCCACCCCGGTTCCACCGGATATGGCATATCCCAAAACATCATTTCCGGCAATTTCAGAAAGGACGAAAAAGGTAGGGTTCTGAGCCGCGGCGTCCTGCAGCACGGTTGCAGCCGGGCTCGAAGCCATTCGGGCGAAATAGGGATTGGCAAGACCGTCAGGAACACCAGCGGCATTGCCGTAGTTTTCTGCCACGAGGTGAAAGCTTTTTGCTCCCGGAACACCCATGTTGTTGAATGGACCTGTGAGCACATTGGTCACCTCTGTAGTTGGCGTGCCGTCTACCGGAGTCGGGCCTGAACCATTGAAATACAACCGAGGTCCGGCAATCACGTTGCCTGCAAACAAAAGACCGCCCACATTGTCATCGACAAGGGGTTGGACAAATTCACCTCCACCTGCCAATGCCATTTGCTTGGCCATGATATTCGGAAAGGAATTCTCCTGGGATTTGATGAATAGCGTCCCATCAGACACTCCTGACACAAAAGAAGCTCCCATACTCACCATATAGGTGAAATCCGCATCCCCGGAGACCACCTCCACGGGAGGCTCGATCTCCCTGTCGTATTTGCCTTGCTCACAAGCTCCTATCATCAGGACCAAAAGCAACAGCCCAAAATATTTAATGTTTGTCATTTTTGTCATTCTTGATTTTATACTACTCTTTAACATTGCTCTCTCATTATTGATTGATGACCCATGAGAAGAAATACTGTGATCCGATAAAGGGAGCACCTACCGCGCTCTGGTATTCACTTCCACCGATGTTCGAGGCACCGAATTTAAACATGGACTTGATCTCAGGAATCACAAAGTTCACCTGGGTATCCACCACAGTTCTCGATGGAATCACGGCATTGGCAATGGAACTCTGCCATAGGTACTCATCGCTCCATCTCACATTGATGCCGAACCCGAATCTATCGAAAAGATTCTGACCGCCCAGGGAAAATTTCCACTTGTGCTCTGGCGTGTTGAAACCGGCCGCGAAATCAGGGTCGGACGCCTGGTCGAAGTTAAACTTGGCCAGGGTGTAGTTCACTCCAAAGTTCAATTTTTTCAAGAATCGAGCATTCACTCCAATCGTACCTCCGTAAGAGTCGATGTCTGCTCTTGAATTGGTGTAGGTCTGGAAAACATCAAAATTGCCTGTAGCGATGTCAATTACACCCGATGCATCCGAAGTTGTTCCATCAATTGGTGTAACAACCGTGGTGTTGCTGATGAAATCTTTGTATTTGCTGTAATAGGCTGATAGATCCACATAGATTTTTCCGAAAATCCCTCGGTACCCAAAATCATACGACTGAATTCTCTCAGGTGAAACGAGATCAGTCTCCACGGATTCCAAAACCGTCGGATCTCCCGTAGCAGCAAATGCATTAACAGACTGCAGAGTATATGAATCAAAATATACTTTTTGACCTGTCAAAGTTGTGTTCGGAAGTCGGCGGTCCAGGTTGTCAGGTGAAGAACCTACCAGAATCGCCCTTCCAGCATCCAATCCTATGAAAAGGTCCTGGGTCGTCGGATTACGGAAACCGGTTTGGAAGGATCCACGGAAGTTATGATTCCGTTTTTCTCCGGCAGCATAAGTAACCGAAGCTCTAGGAGAGAAAAAGCCATCAAAAAACTCGTTCTTGTCATAACGAATCGAAGCTTGAAGCTTCAAGCGGTCATCCATGAGTTTCTTAATCGCCTGAATATACGCGCCGTACTCATTGTAATCGATAGGCCCGTCGTAATCGGTAAATATAGTTCCTTCGGAGTTCAGGGAATACCTCCTGAAGGAACCGCCCAGCTGAACATCCCAGGACTCATCCATCAGGCTGCCAAAATTGTAATTTCCTTCCGCTACATAGCTCGACGTCTTGTCGATGAATTTGGAACCGGTATTGAGGTCCGGATCCGAAGTAATCTCCTTGAAAAGTTCCTGGAACAGAGGTGAACCCGGTTTTGGTGTAGTATTCGGGTCGGAATCGGCGAATCTTCTTGCTTCTTTATGGGCCTCCTGATCATTGGCACCACCCAAAACGGCCTGCACATAACCTCCTGCATAAGCACCAAACCATTCCGTGGCTCTGTACTTGGCCATGTTGATACCCGTGAATCGCATGTCATAGGATTTGCCGGCGTCCTCAGTGGTCATGTAACCGCGAAGAAAGAAATTGTTGTTGCGGATCTCCAGTTTGTGCTGATTGATGCTGAAATCTCTCAGTTGATAACGGTTAGCTCCCTGGTAGATCGTCGATCCGAATCCTGCGCGCGTATTCAATATGATCTCAAAGTCGTTTTCCCAGGGTCGTATATTGATGGAAGCATCAAATTTGACACTTTCCGCCCTGTAATCTGTCAGGTCCTGCTCCATATAACCGGTTCGTCCCACATTGACCGCAGGAACCAGGTTGCTTGCCCCTGCAGGGAGAATGCCCAAAGCCTCAAGGGATTGTGCAACTTCGTTCAGATCCGTATTGTTTGCGGCCAGGGTCACTTCGTCCCCATAGATGTTGATTCCGTCATGTGCAGGGCTGGATCTGAATCCAAGAACTTCATCGGGTTCACCCACTGCCGTACGTGAATTGTTGTATTCATTGC
>Ga0272441_10015515_pt1 | contig 10660 bp, 2 predicted proteins | sample SSMProp6N_FD_193582 | JGI IMG/M metagenome (GOLD analysis project Ga0272441, IMG submission 193582) | Marine sediment archaeal communities from Little Sippewissett salt marsh, Falmouth, MA, United States - SSM-Prop-6N | ecosystem: Environmental > Aquatic > Marine > Wetlands > Sediment ...
TTGGCTTCTGGAAAACTTCCTGACAGGGACAGCAATTGCTGTGATCGTGGCTTTGCTTATTTTGCTTGTTAATCCGAAGAGCAGCGGCAGGTCGATTGATTTTCTTCGTAGATGTCCCGTCTGCGATCATCGGTTGATTGGCAATCCCCAATACTGTATCGATTGTGGCAGCAAAGTGTCATAAACGAGCCTTGATTTTTGGCTTAGAATTGGAGGTTCAAAGACCAACGGACAATGAATCCGTGTGTCTTTCGAAGGAATGCCATCTTCATCGACCATGAGTTGTACTTAGATTTTATAGCCGGTTTAAAATACACGTCGGATTGAAGAGTCTGGTACAAAATTATTCAAGACCTGTGCCAGCAAATTGAAAATGTTGAACTGTAAGGCACTTACAATCGCCTTGTTTGTTTATTGTTGTTCTTACAGTTCACGTGCAATATGATTTCAACAGTAATTACCTTTAGTGCCGCCAAAGTTGCCTGCCGGATACGCTAATAACCAAGTTTAATATCATTCAGTGCCTATCAGCCAATTGTTTGCTATTTCTGCAAAATCGGCAAGATCGACTTTATCAGGTGGAGAAGCCAGTTCAACGGAAGGACACTCCTGAAGCCAACAAGCGGCAAGTTGAGCGAGATCTACGATGTCAACTTTATCATCCCCGCTAACGTCACCTATAACTTCAGTGCCGCCAAGATCATCAAGGCTAAAATTTTGCAGCACAGGGGAAGACGTACCTTGACTTTCCATCGCATAGTAGATTAACTCCCAGGTAAGCCGACCCGGCTCGATAAGATTTGCACGGTTCACTGTTATTGAAAACGTGTCATCACTGGCAACGGTTTGTCCAGCGGGAATCAGGGCGAAGGTTGCGGAATCATCGCTCACAGAAGTAACAGCCTCAGTGGCATCTACCAATTTTGCTTCCACATTAGTTACATTATAGCTGTTTTGATTTTCCACATTCAAGGCAAGGTCATATTCATATATAGTTCTGCCTACCCTGGTTTTATTGACAATCTCAAATCCGACCGCTACTAATCCGTCTCGGCTCCGTGTAGCCTCGGGAGTGCCGCCATAAGCTCCCATATTGATCCGGCCGCCGTTGGGCCAGGGTTCAAGGCTCCAATCCGAAGCAGGATCACCGGCATCGATACAGGAAGAAGATGGTAATAGATGATAATCGCCAGGTATCCAAATATCATCCGAAGTATTGTCGGCAGTGCCATTATCATCAAAATAACCCTCTTGAACAAACAAAGGCTGATAGCTGAAATCGGAATTCAATTCACTTCCTTGAGAAGGTTGTCGTTCAATTGTCAAATTATCAATGTGAAGTTCAACGTAACAAGACCACTCAGGAGGGAAAGCGTGAGCATCGACACGAAATTCAATACTTAATGGTTCATTTGCATAGACTGTGGTGGAGAAACTTTTACCATTACCGCCAACATGTAAACGCTCATCAGGATGCCCATTTACTGAAAACACGGCATAAATTGAATCATGATATGGGTCATAATAATTACAATTATAATCGAATCGCAAAATACTTTCTGCAAATGGACATTCAATAGTGCGGCTCAATTTTGCCCAACATACCTCTGGAGGATCATCAGGATTGGGATCTTGGAAATCGTAATAATCATTTCTTGCGAATAGGACAGCATGATAGCTACTGTCATTTAAACCCGGAGAAACAATACTGACTGAACCCCTTTCTTCGTGTGAAGCAATCCAATATGATGTATCACCCAATTCGAATCCTGCGTTTTCTATTTCCAACTCGACTGGGCTATCCATGCTTTTATTGTCCCAAACATTATTGTACCCAGAATCGTATATAACGTTTAATGATATGTTGTCAAAGCCGATATATGAATCTGTCTCGGTTTGAAAAAATAGATATTCTGGCGCTGAAATGCAATCCAAAGAGACACGAATCCATCCATCCGATAAAGTTTCTTCTGTACGCAGATATTCCACACCCAGATCAATTAATAGTGAGGCATCAGCGGGCCAATAAGGAAAATAATCGAAACTTATGCGATAAGTTCCTGCCGGATTCAACTCTGTATATGACAAATCATAAAACATATACATACCCATATCAGGACAAACATAAACACTAAGGGCCAATCCATCATGTGGTACAAATGGGTCTTCAACCCATATATCTCCTATCCACCCCTGAGCATTGCCATCTTCGAAATCCCAGTAAAGCACCTTAATTGCGTAGGATATGGAAGAAAACTGTTCGTCAGCAGCAACGCCACCACCGAGGTTGCTGACGATAATATTATTTTCGATCCTTAGCGGTAAGTTATCGGCTATATAGATACCTCCACCACCGCAGGCAAAATTACCAACAATGGTATTATTGATGATCTCAGATGTGCCTTGACTAGTATAAAGCCCACCACCCTGCCAGGCTCGATTACCGCTGATAACACAGTTCTGAATCAATCCGGCAACATCAAATATGCCCCCGCCCTTTTCGGAAGCATTATTATCCATAATTTGGCATCTTTTGATGGTTGCGCCGGTTCCGGCTCCGTTGATGCCTCCGCCGTTTTCGTTAGCGCCGCCGGTTATTGTAAACCCGGTGAGCACGCAAGTGGAATCCTCGTCACCTTCGAAGCTGACAGTTGATCCTGCCTTCTGTCCGTCGATTATGGTTTCTGATATGGCTGTTGGATCGTTGGGATCTTCACAGGTAACTGTGATATTTTTATTCAGAGTAATATTATCATTATAGATGCCGCGCGCAACCATAACGACGTCACCATCTAATGCAGCATTGATCCCTTCCCGAATCATGTCAAAAGGATGTTCCTCCGACCCGTCTTCATCCGGGTCGCTCGTATTACCATCGACATAGATTGTAAGATTGAGGCGTGATGCTGCTTCTGAGGTGTTGCCGTAAGCTCCCAGGTTGATTCTATCACCATTTGGCCATGGTTCATTGCTGTAATCAGCATCGGGATCGCCAGCATCAACACATGGTGATCGACCACTTAGATGATAATCGTCCGCTGCTGGATCCAGAAATATAGGATCTTCATCAAGAATCTCAGTTCCGGCACAGCCCCCCTCTATACAGCTATATGAAATAGTTACTTGGCCGTCGATTTGAGGATTGGTTGGTGCGGTATTACCCCAAATAATTGAGTTGGTGATGGGACCGCTGCAATTCAGGATACCGCCGCCTTGAGAGGCATTATTATGGGCAATCGTACAATTAGTGATTTCACCATCAAACTCCGCGATACCCGCCCCATCTGGGCTTGTATTCCTGTAAATGACTGAGTTTTGAATATTAACACCTATAAAACTACCATATATGCCTTTGCCACTTATGCCTCCACCGCTCATCGCCGCCGAGTTGTCTCGAATCTGGCAATTACTAAGAGCAGGTGTGATTCCTCCATTAGGATTCAAAATGTCGATAGAACTTCTGTTATCATATGGTACATAAATGTATCCGGAAGAATCCACATCGATATTTTGAGGACGCCCTGGTACATCCCAGGTTGCGGTATGTTCTTTCGAAGGAGAAAATTTCAATATTCGTTTATTGTTATAATCACTGATATAGATGTTATCTTGATTGTCTATGGCTAAACCATAGGGTGTATCAAAACTCTGGTCATCAGCCTCGTTCAATTCCCCTTCATAAACATAATTTTCTCCCTGATAGGTAAAGATTTGAACACGGTTATTACCACTATCTGCAACATAAATATATCCTTGACTGTTAATTGCTATATCACGTGGGTAACTGAATTGTCCTTGATCGTTTCCTCCTGCCCCCCATTGACGAAGGTAAGGTAGATCATCACTACTGCCGAATACCTGTATGCGGTTATTCATTTCGTCTGCAACATAAACAAAACCGTCTTGATCCACTGTAATATCATGAGGATTTTCGAATTGCCCGTCTCCGGAACCCTGAGTGCCCCGTTTTCCTAGAAAGTTACCTTCTGCTGTTAATTTCTGTATCCGTTGATTTCCATGGTCGGCTACATACACATTTCCTGCTGAATCGACTGCTAGATCATGGATACTATCAAATTGGCCATCTCCACCTCCTGCTTCCCCCCAAGAGTCAAGTAATGACTGACCGCTCCTGCTGTAAACACGGATTGTTTCACTTCCTGCAGTAAAAATACGATCTCTGACCTTGTCTATCGCCACCCCTCGACACGTTTCCGGTACGGACCATGATTCGGGTTCGGGCCTTAAATCAAAGTACACTCCTCCACCATTATTCCCTGCCGTATTACCATCGATTATGCACTCCTGCACCATACCACCACATGCGTGGATGCCTCCGCCATTTTCTATAGCCGTGTTTTCTGTGATGACGCAATTGATGATAGTTGCGGCAGTATTATTTCCACAGATTCCACCACCGTTTGTTGCCAAGCCGTTGGTGATGGTAAAGCCTGCCAGCGAACAGCCCGGCCCTTCCAAACCGCTGAACGTTACAACCGAGCCATTGCCACCACCGTCTATAACAGTTGCAGCTACAACTTCTGAATCTTCCGGATTTGTACTAGTTAGAGTAATATTCTTGCCGTTGAAGGTGATGTTCTCCAGATAAGTGCCGGGTTTAACTAAAACCACATCGCTTTCCATAGCTGCCTCAATGCCATCCTGTATCTTATCAAACGGATGTTCCGCTGTGCCATCTTCGTCGAGATCGCCTACATTATCAATATCTACACGAACCACATGAGGTGAATCAGGGTCGCGGGGGTTACTGTTAAATTTGAGTTCTTGGAAGTTGTCAAAACCATCACCATCCGGGTCTTCATGGGTGTCATTGATATTGCCTTTAAGACCGTATTTGTACTCCCATTCATCAGGCAGCAAATCGTTATCAGTGTCAGAACTAATAGGACTTGTGCCGAAATAGTATTCTACTGTGTTGGTCAGCGTGTCATTATCGTCATCATTGTCAGGATCACAGGCGACTACATCCGAAAAATAATTATTTTCCCAAAGATCAGCTATTAGGTCGCCGTCGTCATCCAAGATTTCAATGGTTAAAGGCCCAGTGCTATCGCCGCGATTACCGTCTAGATCAAATGCATAAAGGCTGACTTCATAAATCCCCGGTTTCATACCTGTCATGTCGTATGATGTCGCATTGGGGTCCAGTGCTTCTTCGTAGCCTTCCGGGTATTCATTGCTGATAATATTTAAAATATAACCTGCCAGATCTGTTTCCGTATTGGCGTTCCAGACATAGTTTACACTACCCGTGGCTGCAATATTGTTTATAAGGGTAAAGCCGTCGGGCATGGCTGGAGGATCCCCAAGCCCCGGCAGACCAACAACATATTTGCTGAAATGTAATATCTCGGTACTGACTTTATTTTCAACATCATCCACCGAACTTGATTGCGACACCCATAAGCCGGCGCTCTCATCATAATGATGTATACTCAAAGCTAGCTCATCTTCGATTGTCAAACCTGTATCATCATAAGGGATGGTTAATGTAGCCGGCTGAGAAAAATTTATATCTCCAAGAGAATCGGCTATCAAGAGCTCGACTTCCTGGCTTGATTTGTTATCAGATTCCTGGGCCGTGGTGGCTGCCATGACAAATTCTCGATCGACGCTGACAGCTCCTGCGGGTATGACAATATCAGCCCCATTGACCGTTATATTCCCCCCAGCACCCACAGTGGCGGGGCCATCTGCAATGGGTACACCGGTTGCTATAAGTACGTCGCGCATATTGTCGGTCATTTCCGGGTCGGATGCTCCATAATATTTCTTCCATCCTGCCCAAAACTTGGAAATCGTATCAGGTTTCTCTTTTGTCAATACATCCCAGATCTTGATAAATTCCACATGCGCTTTGTCCGTAATACCATTTCCCATATCATCTTCTTGATTATCGAGCCAGTCACACATCACCGCATTACAGCCATCGAAACGCTCACCACGATCCAGATCAATATGCTCTATCTTGCCATCATCGTATAGCGAACCCGAATTCTCCTCATAATCAAACAAATCAACACGGAGTGGCCATGATAGACTTTGCACAAAGCCTTCATGGTCTAAGCCACATAGCCCAAGTGTGCCAAAAAAGTCAGCAAGGTGCTCTACATAACCCCACTTCGCTAGATCGGATTTGTACTCTTGGGTCGATACTTGAATGCCCGCATGCCATGCTACATGGTGACCAAACTCATGTGTAATCTCAAAGTTATTTTCGTACACAGTTTGCTTATAATCGATCCTATTTCTTTTCTCTCTATATACTGACTTTATAGGGTTTTCAGATAGAGTGCCCCGTGGTGACCAAGTGGCCCGGAGAGCCTGTCTTATTCCAGACCAATTTAAGCTAGTATTCTTTGCTGTATGGTCGGCAATATTCTTGTCCTGCATACTTAGAAGTGAAAATATATAAAAGGCTTTTCCATCATTACCAGAAATGGCAAGAGAATGCCCGCCTAAGGCAAACGACAATGGTATGTCAGTTGACCAGCGCGGTAAATCTACGTTGTTAAAAGGATCGTCCAATCGAAGAAATTCGTTTACGGCACAGAGTTCTATTCTCAAATCGCTGATGTGAGCCTGTTCTGTGCATACAAAATCATAATTTCCATCAGAATCAGTATTGCTATCAGCAAGTACTATTGCCTCCGTAGACTGGCATTCTTTCTTAAGTGTGATGCGCGCATTGTATATACTAATCTCCTCATCTGGTTCCAATTCCCCTCCAATTTCAGCAATCGCTACAATGTGGCCAGTCAAATGGATCGGTTCTGTTTTAAACTTCCATACATCACCAGGCGTTGTTCCTGCAGAATTCTTTGCATTAATTCTCCAAAAATATGTTGTATTATAGCAGAGCATATCATCAGGGCAAAAAAACGTTTCTGTCTGATCTATTCCTACTCTATTGATAGGAGGATCATCGGTTCCCAAATAAACATCATATCTGGTTGCACCGCCTCCATCAGACCAAACCAATAGCGTATCAAGAGGCACATTTGTTTCGTTTTTATCAGGATAGGGAAGTATCGCTTTTTGCGGAGGTTCGGGCGGCGCGCTTACTGTCACCGTTAGGTCATTTGACCAACTAGATTCTTTGTTGGTATCGACGGCACACCGTGCCTGAGCCTTAACTGTGTATGGTCCTGCAACTGACCAGCTATGTGATTGAGTTGCAGAACCCCAACCGGAATAATCATGGCCCCCATCTGCATTCCAGTCAAATCGATATTGCACCGCATGCCCCTGATTGCATGATGATCCGCCGGTGCTATAGGAATACGAAGTGTTTACATCGCCAGAACTCGAACCGCTTGGCGTGTTAGGTTGAGATACGAAATGGGGAGTTGGAGTAGTTACCGGATTTGAATCTACCCAGGAGGAATAAAGTGAGCCCGCCTCAGATCGAATTCGATATTGATACGTAGTTTGAGATTGACAATTGTTATCAGTATAGCTGGTGGAATTCAATCCGCGATCGGACAGATAGATATAAGAGCCACCATTCACATTTCTTTCTAGGCGATATGTGGTTTCATTCGGTGCATCATTCCAAGTGAGACTTACACTATCTGAGTCTATTACCTGTGCTTGAAAACTCGTTGGAGGCAAAGGTGGTTGTTGCGATACAAATTCTATTCTAAAGTAGCCAACATTTACATCATCAATATAAACCCAATACATACTTTCTGTCTGATTGGCAGGCACAATAAAGAAAGCATAATTATTATTTTCAGTTTTAGTTTGATCAAACGAATCCATATTTATCAATCTAAACTTAAATGGAGCCGAGCCAACATCGTAGGATGTGGAAACAGTTACGGTAACGCTTGTATTTTCATCGCAATAAGTACGATGGCCATCATCGGCTTCACCAAACCAGTACCCTTGTTGGAATATATAGAAATCGGCACTACTTCCACTTAAAGTTCGTTTGATATATATTTTGTGCAATTCACCGTTTACAGCAAATACAGGTGAAGATAATAACAGTATAAAAATTGAACATATTATCATTACCACGGATTTTCTTGTTTGGATTGAGTCGAACATATCAAATTCCTCTATAGATTATACGTACTCTATTCCAATAATCTTAAGATTCTTCAATGACTTGATCGCACATGCTGTTTATTGTATTTATGTCTTAGAAGCACAAAGGCTACGCCAAAGAGAAAACAAGAGGAGGGTTCCGGTACGGTCCAGCTTGAATCAAGAACAGTAAAGGTTTCTGGATCGACGATCTCATAGAACTGATGTCCCGGTTCCTCGATTCCCAACCAGTCGAAGCTTATTGAAAAACTGGTCACCTTTTCTCCCGGTAATATCGGAGCAGTAAAAAACAGGTCATCGCAAAGCCATCCCTTGCTAAATGCCAGCTCCGCGTCAACATCCAATTCCTCTAATTAACTGACGAGGCTAACTGCCCAGAGCAGATTAAACATTTTTTTCAAGCCCGATGAAAAATACTCCCCTTTTAATACTTCCTCATATACCTCAATAAAAGGAACACAACCTCAAAAAGATTCCTATGGGACCTTTTGAGCCTGCTAGAGGCATATTTTGAAGATGTCTTCTCAAAGGGGCGCCACATATTCTCTTTATCCAAAATGATGAAAACTCTTTTAACAGAAGAGGGCATAAATGTCAATTAAAATCCGGAATTTTGCTCTATTTTCTTAGTGTTGAACCGGCTGTAATATAGCTATTGGCTTACCCTAAATTATTATTATGCAAACAATTATTTTGCAATCGAGCTTTCCAGCAGAACAAGTTTAAAACAATATTTGCCAACAATAATGTATATCCCCAAAAATCAGAATCTCTTATAACCCCCAAAAACAAGCCCTGGTTATTTACTGTAAGTGTATGCATGTAAATAATTTAAAATTTTTCTTGACAATTCGGGCAAGTCCGATACAATGGATTTTGTCATATAGCCTGAAGCTGATTTGTTTTCAGGGCGAGCCAAATTCTTTTGGTTTTCTGCAAATCATTTGGCCCTGCCATAAATATAGGGTTTTTCCTGGGAGATGAGTGATGTGAATCTATTCACAGGATAGGTTTATGTTTATCTATCATGTGCATAGTAAAATGGAGGAGCATGTTCGACTAGAATAGATTTTTTGTTACAAACAAAGTGGAGGAAAATGTGATGTCCAGAAGAATACTGTCCCTGGGCGTGCTTATTCTGATGGCTTTTGGTGGTTTAAGTTATGCAGGGGAGTACACAGACATTTGGTATGAAACCACCGACCTGGGCGGGGGGCGTTGGCAATATACCTACGATGTCTATAATAACTCTTTGACAGACGGGATCGATGAGTTTACCATCTGGTTTGGGATCGGCTCGTATGACAACTTGATCATCGAGACAGGAGATCCACCTGCCAGCAACTGGGATGAAATTGTCTGGGATCCGGATCCGTTTCTCGGTGATGATGGCGGCTATGATGCTTTAGCATCCAATTTAGATATAGGGACAGGTGAACACGTTTACGGTTTTGCCGTCAGCTTTGATTGGCTGGGCACCGGAGATCCGGGCTCACAATACTATGAAATAATTGATCCGGATGACTTTAGTACTATTGATTCAGGATGGACTACACCTGAGCCTGGATCGTTTCTGATTTTGCTTGCGGGAGTTTCTATTTTAAGGATCAAAAAACGCAAGCGCAATATTCAGCTTTGAGTTAAAAGTGATCTCATCACTCAGATATATCATGTAAGATCACGTTCACTTACGGATATTTCAGGGATAAAAATTAAGTGAATTCAAATTTTCGTTTTCAGCATTTCTTACTTTCGGTTTGATTATCGCTTTTGGTCAGAGGATCTGAAGCCTTACTTGAACCTGATAATTCATAAAGCACTTCCTCTTTACTTTTTTCCCCATTTCTAGACACGCCCCTGGCTCTTTTTAGAGGAAATTCCTTAATTCTTGTAAGTCATTAAATAATGAAGACATATAGAAGCATGGATATAGTGTTTTCCCTTGACAGATTCGCCTTTTTCTGGTAGTCTGGCAGGTCCATTTACTAAAGAAAAAAGACCGTAATGCAATTAAATCCAAGGAAGGCAATCTGTTACCTCTGCACAGCCCAAATTTTTAATAAATATTGAGTCATGCGGGAGCGGATCAGGAGAATCGAGTGTACCAGGGCATCTTACTCTCGGGACAATTTTCGTACTTTGCATTTGGCGGAAATATTCTGTACGAGAAGAGCAGTGAAGGTATTGGGATATAATTTTAATTTATTCTACAAAGATACAGCGTCCGGCTAAAGAGTAAAGAGTAAAAAGGAATTGATATGGATAGACTAACAAAGAAAACGGTTATGATGGTTGGTTTTTTGGCGGGTGTTATTTTAATCAATACTACTTATGTCAAAGCTAATTCACCTCCGGTGGTAAGTAACGTTATCGCCAGCCAGCGGACCGACGGTAGCGGAATAGTGGATATTAACTACACCCTCAGTGACGCTGATAATGATGACTGCACAGTAAGTCTTGAAGTCAGCGATGATGGCGGCAGCACCTGGACAGTTACGGCTACAGCTCTTTCAGGCGACATAGGTGCGGACATCAGTCCCGGAAACAAGTTAATAACCTGGGACAGCAAGACCGACCTGCCGGG
>Ga0272441_10015516_pt1 | contig 10660 bp, 6 predicted proteins | sample SSMProp6N_FD_193582 | JGI IMG/M metagenome (GOLD analysis project Ga0272441, IMG submission 193582) | Marine sediment archaeal communities from Little Sippewissett salt marsh, Falmouth, MA, United States - SSM-Prop-6N | ecosystem: Environmental > Aquatic > Marine > Wetlands > Sediment ...
AGTCTTAGCTGTCCTATCCTATTTATTTTATCGGCTTCTGTAGGCTTAAAATGGCCATTAAATACGCCTTCCTGCGGGTGCCATACGCCAACATCCTCTGTAATTGGTATCACCTCATGAATTTCATCTACATTTAAATCCCCGCCTGTTCCATAGTAACTTTTAAGCAGGGGGGCAACCGCTGCATACCATCTTTCTAAAACGCCCCTTTTTCGGGGATCATGAGGGTTGAAATTTATTCCCGACTTCGCTCCTCCAATTGGCGGACCAGATACCGTGAACTTAACTTCCATGGTTTTTGCCAGCGATAGCACTTCGTTCATATCCAAACCCTCGCGCATTCTGGTGCCTCCACCTGCTGCACCACCTCTCAGAGAATTTATAACGGTCCATCCTTCAGCTTCAGTTTCCGAATCCTTCCAGTTAAAGACTATCTCTGGCGGTTTGTTTTCATATATTTTTAATAGCTTTTTCATTTGTGTTTTAACTAATTAAGTGACCTGAATTAAAAATGTGTACTAATAGTAATTCAAATGAAGCTAGTGTTGTCTCATAATTATATGATATTTTAGGTAATAAACAGACCTTAGACAAATATAAAAATATTGTGCTACTTTAAAAGCTTTTTAGATCATACTTGGTCGCAAAAGATATCTCTTTTGTAAAGGCTTTCACTTTTATAAATAAGCCTGTGTATCCATACATATTTTCCAGCAGTCTTGTATCTTTGTAATGTTTTCAACAAACTTACAGCAATGAATTTCACACTAACCGAAGAACAAGAAATGATTAGGCAAGCGGCCAGAGATTTTGCCCATGCCGAATTATTACCGGGTGTAATTGAACGTGATGAAACACAGCAATTCCCTTCCGAGCAAGTCAAAAAAATGGGGGAACTTGGTTTTATGGGGATGATGGTAGCTCCGGAATATGGCGGTAGTGGTTTAGATACATTGTCTTACGTTTTAACCATGGAGGAACTTTCCAAAGTTGACGCATCCTCCTCTGTTGTAGTATCCGTAAATAATTCTTTGGTATGTTGGGGTTTAGAGACTTTTGGTTCCGAAGAGCAAAAAGAAAAATACCTGAAAAAGTTAGCCTCAGGTGAAATTATTGGTGCTTTCTGCCTTTCAGAACCGGAAGCAGGTAGTGATGCCACATCTCAAAAAACCACTGCGATTGATAAAGGGGACCATTATATTCTGAACGGGACAAAAAATTGGATCACTAATGGAAGTTCCGCATCCGTTTACCTGGTAATTGCTCAAACCCATATTGAAAAAGGATACAAGGGGATTAATGCCCTGATAGTTGAAAAAGGAATGCCGGGATTTGAAATAGGGCCTAAAGAAAATAAATTGGGAATACGAGGGAGTGATACTCATTCTTTACTATTCAACGATGTTAAAGTACCCAAGGAAAACAGAATTGGCGAGGATGGTTTTGGTTTTAAATTTGCCATGAAAACCCTTGCCGGTGGAAGAATTGGCATTGCTGCACAGGCTTTGGGAATTGCGGCCGGAGCCTATGAACTTGCCAAAAACTATTCAAAAGAACGCAGAGCATTTGGTACGGAGATATCCAACCATCAGGCTATTGCCTTTAAACTGGCAGATATGCATACGCAAATTCAAGCCGCCAGATATTTGGTGTACAAAGCAGCCTGGGACAAAGATCAGGATAATGATTACGATATTTCTGGTGCAATGGCCAAGCTTTATGCCTCACAAGTTGCTATGGAAACTACTGTGGAGGCGGTGCAAATATTTGGAGGAAACGGATTCGTTAAAGAATACCATGTTGAGCGTATGATGAGAGATGCCAAAATCACCCAAATATACGAGGGGACATCAGAGATTCAAAAAATAGTAATCTCCAGAAGTATTCTTAAAAAATAGCATTATTTATTGGTACCCTACCCATGAACCCCGATATTTTTAGGGGTATCCTTTGAATTTTAAAAAATTATACTCCTGTTTTATTCTTAAAGATAGGGTTAGGCATAGAATAATTACTCACCCTAGGTGAGTCACCCCTTAGCTACCTAATCTCAAGACCTGCTTACCTCCACTTTTATTATAATCTCAATTTACGGGGTATAAATATTTCAAATTATATATTTTTTAACGTTTTATTGTAAACGTTAAATATTTTGCACACTATCTTATTAAATGATGTATATATTTCGTTAAAAATGATATTTTTGAATAAATACCGCAATAAAGATGATGAAAAGACAAGGCTTGTATCTACCTGAATTTGAACATGATAACTGTGGAGCTGGATTTATTTGCAGCCTAAAGGGAAAAAAGTCGAATGATATCATTCACAAGGCGCTCGAAATTCTGGATAAATTGGAGCACAGGGGCGCTGTCAGTGCCGATGGTAAGACAGGAGATGGTGCCGGTATCCTGATTGATATTCCACATCAGTTCTTCCTGGATGAATGTGATTTCCCAATTCCTAAAGCAGGTGATTATGCCGTGGGTAATGTTTTCTTTCCAAAAAAGTAAAATCAAAGAGACTATTGCGTCTCTGTCTTCGAAGAAAACATAAAAAAGCAGGGATTACAATTATTAGGGTGGCGAAATGTTCCTGTTAACAAGGCTATTCCCGGAAGAATCGCTGTTGAAACAGAGCCTTTTGTTAAGCAAATCTTTGTGGGTAAAGAAAATAAGGATCAAAAGGATTTTGATTTTAACCTTAAACTGTATATCGCTCGTAAAGTAACGGAACATACCCTTATAAACTCAAAATTATCGGAAAGTAAATTTTTCTATGTTCCCAGTCTTTCAACAAAAATAATCATCTTCAAAGGGCTGTTAATGCCTAATGATATTAAGCTCTACTTTAAAGATTTAATGGATACTAGGGTGGTTACAAGATTAGCCCTGGTTCATCAACGTTTTTCCACCAATACTTTTCCCACCTGGGATCTGGCCCAACCCTTCAGGTATATGTGTCATAACGGGGAGATCAACACGCTAAGAGGCAATGTTATGCGCATGCGATCCAGGGAAAGCCTATTAAAAAGCAATCTGTTTGGAGAAGAAATAAAAAATATCCTCCCTATAATATTACCCGGAAAATCTGACTCTGCTTCTATGGATATGGTAGTAGAATTGTTGCTAATGACCGGGCGGTCTCTTCCTGAAGTAATGATGATGCTTGTTCCCGAAGCCTGGGAAAAGAACCAGGAAATGTCAGTAGCGAAGCGCGGCTTTTATGAATACAATTCCTGTGTGATGGAACCCTGGGATGGCCCTGCATCTATCCCCTTCACAGATGGCAGTTACATAGGTGCTGTATTAGACAGAAATGGCCTCAGACCATCACGTTACTCGGTTACAAAAGATGGTTATGTAATTATGTCTTCTGAAACAGGGGTGGTAGAAATAGCACCTGAGAATATTGAATATCACGGCCGACTTGAACCGGGAAAAATGTTTCTGGTTGATATGGAAGCCGGAAGAATTATAAACGATGAAGAGATCAAAGAAAAAATAGCAAAGAAGCATCCTTATAATAAGTGGTTGGACGCCAATTTGGTTCACCTGAAAAATATCCCCTATAATGATTGTCCACTTTTTCTAAATGAAGCTTCTCTGGAGAAAAGAAAAGCAGTATTTGGCTATACCCTGGAGGACATAAATACAATTATTCTTCCTATGGGGCAACATGCAAAAGAACCCATAGGTTCAATGGGGTCAGACACCCCTATCGCAGTATTATCTGAGCGGCCTCAGCTTTTGTATAATTATTTTAAACAGCTTTTCGCACAAGTAACCAATCCACCATTAGATGGTATTCGCGAAGAATTAATAACAGATATTTCGCTTACATTGGGAAGTGATTATAATATTTTTGACATTACTGAATTGAGTTGTCGAAAGTTAAAAATCCAAAATCCTGTTATTTCCAAAGAAGACCTGGATAAAATTAAAAACTACGATGCCAGCCCTGACTATAAAGTCGTTTCCATTCCTATTCTCTATAATATTGCCAGGGGACATAATGGTTTGGAGGAAGCTCTTGAAAACATTTTAGGAGAAGCAGAGAAAGCGATAGATAAAGGAACAAACATTATTATTTTATCTGATAGAAACTCCAACAAAGACAAAGCGCCTATTCCTGCATTACTTGCCTGTTCTTATGTAAACAGCGGACTTCAGCGATTGGGGAAACGTTCCAAATTAAGCATCATTATAGAATCTGCAGAGCCAAGGGAAGTCCATCATTTTGCACTGTTGTTCGGGTTTGGAGCAAGTGCAATTAATCCCTATCTCGTAAATGAGATAATTGCAGAACAAATTGAAGAACATGATATTACGGAATATTCTTTTGATGAGGCCATTAAAAACTACAATAAGGCCATTGGCAAGGGTATTTTAAAAGTTATGAATAAAATTGGTATCTCTACTCTAAATTCATACCGGGGTTCCCAACTCTTTGAATGTATTGGGATTAACACCAAAGTTGTGGATAAATATTTTCCGAATACACCAACACGTATTCAGGGTATTGGATTGTATGAAATAGAAAAAGAGGTATCCAAAAGACATAAAAAGGCCTATCAGGATCAGCATATTGCTGCTAATTTAGATCTTGAAATAGGAGGTGAATACCGTTGGAGGCGCGATGGGGAAAAACATATGTTCAATCCCTTATCTATTGCCAAACTTCAAAAGTCTGTTCGAAATAACGAGCCAGACACCTATAAAGAATTTGCCAAAATGGTAAATGAACAATCCAAATATTTAATGACCATTCGCGGTTTGTTCGAATTTTCAAATTATGACCCTATTCCTATTGAAGAAGTAGAACCCTGGACGGATATAGTTAAAAGATTTAAGACCGGGGCTATGTCCTATGGTTCCATTAGTAAAGAGGCGCATGAAAATCTGGCAATTGCCATGAACAGGATTGGGGGGAAAAGCAATTCAGGGGAAGGCGGAGAAGATGCCGATAGATTCTATAAAAATCAGACCGGAGATTGGCGCAACAGCGCAATTAAACAAGTTGCTTCCGGAAGGTTTGGTGTTACTTCAGATTATCTTACAAATGCTCAGGAGATACAGATTAAAATGGCTCAGGGTGCCAAACCGGGAGAAGGAGGCCAGCTACCTGGTCCAAAGGTAAACCCGGCAATCGCTAAAACGCGAAATTCAACCCCATATGTAGGTCTTATTTCACCTCCACCACATCATGATATCTATTCCATTGAGGATTTATCGCAATTAATTTATGATCTTAAATCTGCAAATCGCAAAGCCAGGATCAACGTAAAACTAGTCTCGGAAGTTGGTGTAGGAACAGTTGCTGCCGGAGTTGCTAAAGCCAAAGCCGATGTAATTCTTATTTCCGGATTTGACGGTGGAACCGGGGCATCGCCATTGACTTCACTCAAACATGCCGGCCTTCCCTGGGAATTGGGAATTGCAGAAGCACAGCAGACTCTGGTACTGAATGATCTGAGAAACAGAATAGTCCTGGAATGTGATGGACAATTAAAAACCGGAAGAGATGTAGCAATTGCCTGTCTTTTAGGAGCAGAGGAATTTGGATTTGCAACAGCTCCGCTGGTGGCCTCAGGATGTATTATGATGCGTGTTTGCCATTTAAATACCTGCCCTGTGGGCATTGCAACGCAAAATCCTGAGCTGAGAAAGAAGTTTAAAGGCAAGCCGGAACATGTAGTCAATTACATGTATTTTGTAGCAGAGGAATTAAGAGAAATAATGGCTCAGTTAGGTTTTCGTACCGTTAAGGAAATGGTAGGCCAGGTACAAAAACTAGATAGAAATGCGGCAATTGATCATTACAAGGCAGCTGGAATAGACCTGACGCCTATTCTTCATCAGATTGACGTTCCAAAGAACACGAAACTTTACAATACCCAAAAACAACAACATCATATTAATGAATCTATAGAGTTCGAGATCATAGAGAAAGCACATCCCGCATTGTTTAGAAAGGAAAAAATATCTTTAGATTTTCCAATTCACAATACAGACAGGGCAGTAGGTGCAATTATCAGTAATGAAATATCCAAAATATATGGTGCTGAAGGACTTCCTGAAAACACCTTGAAACTGAATTTTACAGGTTCTGCAGGACAAAGTTTTGGGGCTTTTGCTACCAAAGGCCTTACTATGGTGGTCAATGGAAATACAAATGACTATTTAGGGAAGGGACTATCGGGCGCTAAGTTGATCATAAAAGTGCCGGATAAATCAACTTTACAACCGGAAAATAATATTATAACCGGAAATGTAACACTTTATGGTGCCACTTCAGGTGAAGCATATATAAACGGTAAAGCCGGTGAACGTTTTTGCGTAAGAAATTCCGGGGGGCATGCAGTCGTAGAAGGAATTGGAGATCATGGATGCGAATACATGACAGGTGGCATAGCTGTAATACTCGGGGAAGTTGGCAGAAACTTTGGAGCAGGTATGAGTGGGGGTATCGCCTACATTTTTGATGAGAAAAAGACTTTTGAGAAAAGGTGTAATATGGAGGCATTAAACCTGCTGGCGGTTGAAGAAGATAATGACATAAAGGAACTTAGGGAATTAATTGAAAATCATTACAACGCGACTTTAAGTCCGCTCGCTCAGAGAATCCTTGAGAATTGGGAAGATAACCTTCCTAAATTCATTAAAATATTTCCTGAAGAATACAAACAGGCACTAATTCGTCTGGAAAGAGAAAAATTAGAAACAATATAATCGATAGATGGGAAAGATAACAGGATTTTTGGAATTCGATAGAAAAGTGGAGAAATATGCTCCGGTAGATGAACGCATTCAGAATTATAAAGAGTTTACACTTCCTATGAAGGAAAAAGAACTCAAAAATCAGGGTGCCAGATGTATGGATTGCGGTATTCCGTTTTGCCATAGTGGTTGTCCACTGGGTAATTTAATTCCGGATTTTAATGATTCCGTATATAAAGGTAAGTGGGAAAAGGCTGCAGAAATTTTACATGCGACCAATAATTTTCCTGAGTTTACCGGAAGATTGTGCCCGGCTCCTTGTGAGGAAGCCTGTGTACTTGGAATCAATGAAGATCCGGTATCTATTGAAAATATTGAAAAGAATATTGTTGAAACCGCTTTCCAAAAAGGATGGGTCGTAGCTGATCCTCCAGAATTTAGAACGGATAAAAAAGTTGCCGTTGTAGGCTCGGGACCTGCTGGTTTGGCTGCAGCTCAGCAACTTAACCGGGCAGGACATTCTGTTACAGTTTTTGAACGGGATGAAAAACCTGGCGGGCTTTTAAGGTATGGGATTCCCGATTTTAAAATGGAGAAACATGTTATAGACCGAAGGCTTGAAATTTTGAAAGAAGAAGGCATTGAATTTGAATGTGGTATTCATATAGGAATTGATATTAAGGCCGAAGTATTACACAAAGATTATGATGCTATTGTATTATGTGGTGGAGCCACTGTTCGAAGAAATTTACCTATTAAAGGCGCTGATTTAAAAGGAGTGGTACAGGCGATGGATTTTTTAGGACAAAATAATCGCAGAGTTGATGGATTAAAGTTCTCCGGGGAAGAAATAAAAGCTACAAATAAAAATGTTATTGTTATTGGCGGAGGTGATACAGGTTCTGATTGTATAGGTACCTCTTTCAGACAGGGAGCCACTTCAGTATCCAATTTTGAAATAATGGGCAAAGCTACTGCAGAACGACCTGAAGACCAGCCATGGCCTTTCTGGCCCATGAGACTGCGTACCAGCTCATCGCATAAGGAAGGAGCAGAACGATTTTTTAGTATTTCTACCAAAGAGTTTATTGGGGATAAAAATGGAAACCTAAAAAGCCTGATTACTGTAAATGTAGCGTGGGAGAAAATACCAGGGCAACGACCTGTTTTAAAAGAAATTGAAGGTACAGAAAAGGAATGGCCCTGTGAACTGGCATTGCTGGCTATGGGCTTTACCGGTTCTGAAATGACTATTGCCGAGCAACTAGGCCTGGAGGCTGACCCGAGAACTAATATAAAAGCTTCAGTAAAAGACTATAAGACCAATGTTCCGGGAGTTTTTGTTGCCGGAGACCAGCGCAGAGGACAATCCTTAATAGTATGGGCTATCTCAGAAGGGCGACAGGCTGCTTATCATGTGGACACCTATTTAATGGGAAGTTCTTACTTACCGCTTAAAGGAGAAGGCGATTTACCAAGAATTTAATAAAACTTCGTGTTTTGTTAAATTACTCTTTTATGCTAACTACGGGGAAAGGGTATCTACTAGCTGTTATTTCCAATACGGTCATAGTAAAGTGAAGCAGCTCCCAATAGGGCAATGTTTGAAGTTTTGGAGTACAAAATTTCAAAATTCTCCAATACTTTTTTATAGGCAAAATCACGAATACTACGTCTCAAACTAGGTTCAAAAAAATCCATAGAATTTACTATAGAACCCCCAACAATAATTACCTGAGGATCTACGGCATACAGAATGGTTTTAACAGCATTTCCCAAGTGTTCCCCAAATTTTTTAAAGGCTTCTATAGCTAGACTGTTTCCTTCCCTGGCAAGAATCATTAATTCCTCCCCATTTGAATTATAAAAGTTTTTGAAAAACTTGCCACTGCAATAATCTTCCAGAATACCATCCTTGTATGGAATCATACCAAATTCCCCGGACCCGCAATTAGCATCACCCATCAGGTGTCTGTTTGTAATAATCCCAGACCCCATTCCTGTGCCTAAAGTAAGTCCAACCAGATGCTTATAACCTTTACCAATACCAAATTTAAATTCTCCGTAGGCGAAACAATTGGCATCATTATCTATAAAGACAGGTATTCCAAATTGTTTTATTAAAATATCCGCCAAAGGAACCTCCTTCCAGGAAGGAATATTTTGAACCTCATGAATTATACCTTTTTCCCTGTCTACTATACTAGGGACACCTATTCCTATTCCTTCAACTTTGTGTTCACCAAGTTGTTCTTTTATTGAGTCAATAATAACATTAATAACATCCCATTCGCTAGCTGTATCCTGAGGTATTTTTAGTGATTTATTACTGAGTATTCTATTTCCTTCTACCAATCCTACGTTGACCTTGGTTCCTCCAAGATCTACACCAATAAGTTTTAAAGGTTTGGAATCAGTCATTTCAATTCTTGCTTTTTTTGAAGTTTATTGTTTTATTTTTTATAATAGGTTTTGCCCAGACACTAATACTGAAAACAAATAACAAAGCAACAAAATTAAGTAACATCCCGGTTCTTAGCGATGTTAGGTCGCTTAAAAACCCAATAAGTAATTGTACTACAGCGCCACCCATAATTCCCGTCATTAATATTCCGGCAAAGGAGCCGTGGTGTTCGCTAACAGAATTTAATGCCAGTGATAAAATTATTGGATACATCACCGATAAAAAAATACCACATATTTGAAAAGCATATAAAGAGGTATTGGCACTTCCATAGAGCGCTATTGCCAGAGATAATATCGCCAGGCTGCTAAACAACCTTAATACTAACTTGCTGTCCATAATTTTAAGCAAAACCAATCCTATGATTCCCCCTATGGTCATAAATCCCCAAAAGTTACCCACAGCAGCTGCTCCGGTGGTTTCATAATCAAAACCATGGTAGATCTGGAGAAATTTTGACATCCAGTAGGAAATTCCCTGTTCTACACCCACGTAAGCAAATATCCCAAGGAAGTATAAAATAACGATTTTACTCTTGAATAAACTGTAATAGGTAGCTCTGGATCCAACTTTCTCTTCATCTATCAGATCTACTTTGGGAAAAGCAATTGAGATGATTATAAATATCATTAGTAAACTAGCTGCAGCAAATAGCCAATACATGGAAACCCAGGACATTTCGGCTGGAACTATTTGAGCTAGTACATTTATAAACCAATTACCCGCCTTCCCGGTTTCGGCCAAACCTGTAACCAACCATGAATATACCTGAGGACTAACAAATGATGCTGCCCCAAAGATCAGCTGGGCCAGTACCGAAGTAAAGGCATAGTGTTCTTCTCCACCAGCCACCCTCAATAAGGGATTAATTACAACCTGCAAAATTGCCATACCTGTACCTATGGTAAAGAGCGTTATCAAAAACACGCCGAACGTAGGGATGCATGCAAAGAGAATTGAACCAGATAATGCCAGAAAAAAGGCAAAGATCATCAAACGTTTTTCACCATATTTTTCGAGCATAAAGCCCGAAGGAATAGACATTACCCCATAAGCGATAAAGAACGTAAAAGGCAAAAAACCGGCCATAGTTTCACTTAAGCCAAAACTTAATGATACACTGGGGTTTAGAGCACCCAATATGTTGGTTAGAAATGAAATGACAAAAAATGTCACTAGAATGAGCGCTACTATCCGGTAGTTATTTTTCATAATAAAAAGTTGGTTTGCTACAAAAGCAACTCGTTGAAATTATGAAAAATTGTTCAATAGCCGATGTAATAATTAAGCTTCAGGAAGTTTATCCCATAAATTGATCCTCAATTATTCCGAGAAAGTTCCCGATAAAATAATTATTGCTCAAAAAAAAAGGATCCCGACCAAATGAATGATCGGGATCCTCGAAGAAGGCGGCGGCCTACTCTCCCACCAGTTACGGCAGTACCATCGGCGCAGACGGGCTTAACTTCCCTGTTCG
>Ga0272441_10015517_pt1 | contig 10660 bp, 6 predicted proteins | sample SSMProp6N_FD_193582 | JGI IMG/M metagenome (GOLD analysis project Ga0272441, IMG submission 193582) | Marine sediment archaeal communities from Little Sippewissett salt marsh, Falmouth, MA, United States - SSM-Prop-6N | ecosystem: Environmental > Aquatic > Marine > Wetlands > Sediment ...
GCCCAGTTGCCCCGGCCGATCGGACCGGCCTGGACGGCGACCCGCCTCTGCCCGGCGGCGTCAGGCCCGAGGGCCTCGCCCGGCACGGAGAGCAGCTCGCTGTCGGACTCCCACGCCAGCAGGACGTAGCCCTGGGCGTCGGTGAACTGCCCGGCCAGGATCAGGATCACGTCGACGAGCTGCCCGATGCCGAACAGCCCGCCCGTCAGCAGCCACAGCACCCCCGTGCCGATCTTGCCCACGTAGAAGCGGTGCAGCCCGCCCAGGCCCACAAACCAGCCGAGGCACAGCACGGCCGCCCACAGCCGCTTGCAGCGGGAGACCCCCACCACCGTCGTATGGCCCGTGTGCGGAATCGGCGGGGGCGGCGGAGGCGGCGCGCCGCCGGCACGCGCCGCGTCGAACGGCTCGTCCCGGTGCAGCGGGCTGGAGACCTGCACCACCAGCACGATCCCCGCCAGCACGCCCGCCGCCAGGCCCATCGACCCGTCGAACAGCGCCGCGAACGCCATCCCCAGGCCCGCGGCGGCGAACGCGTGGCCGAGAACCAGCCGCTTGCCCCGTCCCTTCGCCGTCGACCGGTGCCAGTTCAGCAGCAGCAACCCCACGCACACCGCGCCGAGCGTCCCGAAGAACTCCTCCTGCGCCTGGTGCGCCCGCTGCGGGGAGTCGTCCACGCCCACGACCATCACCAGCAGCGCCGGCACGATCGCCAGGATGCAGCCCAACCCGCCGAAGCCCAGCCGCATCAGCAGGGGCGATTCGCTCTCCAGCTTCAGCCGCCGCAGCGCCAAGCCGATGCCGAACGCCCCCCCCACAATCATCCCCGCCGCGAGGATCACGCGGTAGACCGCATCGCCCATCCAACCGTCCCCGTCGCTGAGCAGCCCCGCGCCGGCGGCCATGATGAACGCCCCGATCGCCGCGAGCATCCGCCGCTGGTTGCGCGGCAGGGGCGGGCCGGTGTAGGCGTCCCCCCCCCAGGCCGCCGCCGGCTCGGGCCCGCGCCCGGCCGCCCAGCGGGCCCGCTCGGCCACGCGGTGGGCCTTGTCCCTCGCCTCGGCCGCCACGCGCCGGGCCTCGTCGCGGATCGTCTGGGCCACGTCGCGAACATCGCGCCCGGGCGATCGCGCCGCCTCGTTCGGCGTCGGCGGCGGGGTGGGCACGGGCTGGAGCACGGGCGGCGCCGACCGGGGCGGCGGCGTGGGGCGGACGTTCTCCGCCACCTTCCCCGCCACCATCGTCAGGCTGTTGGGCGCGAACAGGGAGACGTTCTCCCGAACGTCCTCGGTGTCGAACAGCTCCTCCACCATCTCCCGGACGCTCGGATACCGCTGCGTCGGGTCCTTCTGCATCGCGCGGCGGATGACGGAGGCGAACGGCTCGGCGACGTCCGTGACGTCCGGCTGGGCGGACATGTGCTTCATCAGGATCTCGCCGACGCTCGACCCGGTGTACGGCGGGCGGCCGCGGAGCATCTCGTACAACACCACGCCGAGGGCGTAGATGTCGATACTGCGCCCGTAGCTGCCCTCGCCGATCTCCGGGGCCATGTAGTGCACCGTGCCCACGGTCATCGTCTGCCCGCTGTGCTGGGAGGGCGACATGGCCTTGCTCAGCCCGTAGTCGCCGATCTTCACGTACCCGTTCTCGTAGAAGATGTTCCCGGGCTTCAGGTCGCGATGGACGATCCCGCAGTCGTGCAGGAACGTCAGCCCCTTGGCGATCTCGCGGAGGAAGTAGGCGGCCTTCTGCTCGCCCAGCCCGTGCGGCGCGTCGGTCAGCAGGTCCAGCAGCGACGGGCCGGAAACGTACTCCATGATCACGAAGGGCCGCCCGCGGTCGTTGTACTTGACGTCGAAGATGGTCACCAGGTGGGGGCTCTTGAGGTTCATGCACTGGCGCACGCCGCGGAGCTCGATCTGCTCGTAGCCCTGGATGGCCTTCAGGGCGACCTGCCGCCCGGCGTCGCTGACGGCGTAGTAGACCTCCCCGAAGCCGCCGCGCCCGATCCCGTGCTGGATGGTGTACCCGTCCAGCGGCCGGTCGCCGTGTTGGTGTTGGAAGCCCTGCATTCCGTTGGCTTTCCGCCTCGCGTCCAGTCTATCCGACGCCCGCAGCATGCTCTAGGTCCTGTTGATCACCAACCCCACCGGGCCGATCCGCACCGGCCGGTCCACCGGAAGGCCCGCCGAGGCGTCCGCCGGCTCGCGGTCGATGGTCACCTCCGCGTCGGTGCGGCACAGCAGCCGCCCCTCGCGAACGTGCAGGACCGCCCGGCCGGGCAACTGCTCCGCCCGTACGTGGGCCGCGCCGTCCGGCCCCATCAGCAGCTCCCGGTCCAGCAGGATCACGCGGCGAATGTCCGCCTGCGGCAGCCGGGCCGTCGACAGCTCCAGCACCGCCGTGCCGCTCGCGGCGTTCGGCAGGCGGAAACGGAGCCGGCACCGAGGCGACAGCGCGATCTTGTCGCCGTCCGCCAGCAGCCGCCCCGTCGTGGGCTTGCCGTTGACGGCCACCGGCCCGGCCGAGCGGAGGAAGTAGTCGCCCTCGGCCCGCTCGATGGTGATCACCGCCAGGCTCGGGTCGGCCAGCAGGCCCAGGTCCGGGCGCTGCGACGAGCTGATCGGACCGATCGTCACCCGATGGTCGCGGACGACCATCGAGCTGCCCGCGCCGTCCACGCGCAGCACGAACCGCCGCGGCACGAGCGAGCCGGACGCCCCCGCCGCACCCTCGGCGGCCTCCCCGCCCCACGGCGGGAGCACCGGCGGCTCGGGGGCCCGCGGCTCGACCGGGCGCGAGGGGGCAACCGACGGCTGACCGGCCGGGAGCGTCTCCGCCAGGCCCCCCTCGGCCGGGGACAGCATGCCCAGCGGGCCGGCCCGAAGCGACTCCAACGCCGCCGCCGCACCGTCCGCCGCGTCCACCGCCGACCGCAACCACTCCGCCTCCGGCAGCATGCCCTGCGCCCGCCGAAGCACCTCGCCCGCACGCCGCAATTCGCCGCGGCCCACCTGCGACCAGGCCCGGCCGCAATGCTCGATCACCCGCAGCAGGTCCTCTGCCTCCTGGCCCGGCCGGCCGAGGGGCTGGAGGCGACGCAGCAGCGAGCCCGCCAGGTCCGCCCGGCCGCGCACCAACTCCGCCCGCGCCCGCCCCACCGCGCCGGCCGTCACCCGCGCCCGCAGGTCGGCCGTCTCGTCGTTCTCCGCGCGGTTCGCGCGGGCCGTCAGCAGCTCGTCCACCGCCGCCGTGTAGTCCGCCCGGTCCAACGCCGCCTGCGCCCGGCGAAGCGCCGCCTCCGCCGCCGAGCGCCGCAACGCCGCCTCGTGACGCAGCAGGTCCACCCGGGCGCTGTCCTCCCCCGCGTCGGCCAGCAACTCCTCCGCCACCGACAGCCGCCCGTCGTCCAGATGCTCCCGCGCCGTCGCCACCCGGTCCCCGTGCCGACGCCGGGCCTGCTGCTTGTGGGACAGTGCCCGCGCAATGCGGCCGCGAAGCTCGGCGGCCTCCGACAGGTTGCCGCCCAGCCCCGCGGCCTTCACGCAGTCGCCCAGCGCCTGCTGGAGATTGCCCGCCGACAGGTGCCCCTCGCCCCGCTCGATCAGCCGCCGCACTAACTGGCCGACGAGCTGCTGCGCCCGGTGGTGGCTGCGGGTCTCCACGTCGGCAAGCAGATCGCACGCCTCGTCCAGCCGTCCGTCGGCCAGGGCTGCCTCGGCTTGTTTGATTCGCAGGATCCGCACTGGTCCGACTCCGTCAGAACGCCGCCTGCTCTCGTCTCGCCCGCGGCCGGGGCCAGTCGGTCGGCCGGGCAGGGGCAGCGAGGGCCCCAAGCCCTCAGTATACAGGCCTCGACCGTCTCCGGCCGCCGCACAATGCGGCGTGGGCCCCTGCCCGACCGCCGTATGACGCTACGGAATCTATCCAGCCGCGCCCCGCCGTCAGTTGCCGGCGGGATCGACGGCCTGCGGCTCGGCGGCGATCTGCCTGCCGGGAGCGCCCTGGAAGTAGTCGCCGATCTGCGTCAGCAGCTCGCCCTCGTCGACCGTGTCGATCTCGATCGTCTCGATCATCTGGCCCTCGTGGGCCAGCACGCGCTCGGCCACGTCCAGCCGCTTCTTGATCTGCCGGATCAGCTTGTCCGTCTGGGCGAGCTTGCTGTTCTCGACCTGGAACTTCGACCCGACGGACGCGGCCTTCACCAGGCGGTGCTGGGCGGCCAGCGACTCGATCCGGTCGGCCAGCAGGGCCTTCTGCCCGCGGGCCTTGTCCAGCATCTGGATCGCCGCCGTGAGGGACTTCTCCCGCGCCGCCAGCAGGCGCCGCTTGCCCTCCAGCACGACCCGGGCCTCCTTATGACGCTCGAACCGCCGCGAGAGGTCCTGCTTGACGGCCTGCCGCGTGTACTCCCGCCCGCCGATCCGGTACACCCGCGCCTCGCCGGTCAGCATGTCGCCGAGCTTGCGGATACCCGCCTCGTCGTCGGCCAGGGACTGCTGGCAGCGGGAGATGTCCCGCTGGAGGTTCTCGACTTCGACCTCTTCCTGGGCGATCAGCCGGACGTTCGCGTGCATCTCGGGGACGATGTCCTCCAGCAGGTCCCGGGCCCGCTGGAGCTCGAACTCCATGGGAACCGAGTCCTTCACGGACGTCTGGAGACTCCGCGCCGAGCTGCTGAGGTAGCTGAAGAAATCCCCGCCGAACAGCAGCCCCCCCGCCACCGCAACCACCACGGCCGCCACCACACCATACTTGACCACTTTGATGATCATCGCACGACTCCTTCTGTTTGAGACCTTTCCCATCGTTTCGTCCCGGCCTCGTGTTGCCTGCGTCTTCCGGGCCTTCCGCCAGGCCCTGCTACTTCCGTCGCGCGATGCACACCCGTATTTCCCAGAAACGCAGCCTTTTTCCCTGAATAGGACGGGCCCAGCCGGGTGCGTATTCGGCCCATTCCCCCCGCCGCCCCGCCGCAAGCCGCGCCGAGGACGCCGCAAGAAATCCAGCCGCAGATAAACACAGATGAACGCAGAAGATGGGATTGATGGAAACGGCAGGAGGGAGCGAGAAACAGAACGCGAGAGTCAGGCATGGTCCGGCTGGGGCAAACCGCGCCGCGGGCCGTCGTGCCCATTCGACTCCCTGGCCCCGGCGCGCAACGAAGCGTTCTCGGTCCTTGTCGAATGGCTTGCCCTGGGCGAGGGGGGCGCAGCCCCTGACCGCCTCCGGAGCCCGGAGGGCGTCTGCTCGGAAGCCACGGGCGCGAGCCCGTGGTCAGGGCCCACAAGGGATCTGAGCCCCCGACGGGGGCGACGGAGACCCGCGCTTCCCGTGGCACGGGCATCTTGCCCGTGCGTCGCAGGGGCGTCTCGCCCCTGCTCTGATCTCTTCCCCCCAGGCGCCAGCACCCTGCCGCCGTCCCCGACCTGCCCACCCCGACCACTCATTCGACTCCCTGGGTCCGCCGCGCAACAGGGCATTCCGGGGCATTGCCGAACGGCCTGCCTTGAGCGAGGGACGGAGCAATGACCAAAAAGGCACTGGGGCGTTTCCTATGGCGCTGCTGAGCCAATCTTGATCCCGTTTCCACCCATGCGGTAGACTCGATCAAATCCTACACGGGCGCGGAAGGGGCTCATACATGATGCAAGCTCAGGTAGCTGCTAATTGCGCGGCGTGGCTTCAGGCCGCATCCACCGCAGTCCTGACGCTCCTGACTGCGGTATACGCCAGCTTGGTCTATCGGCAGCTCATACAGGAAGAGAAGCGTCGTCAGGAAGAGGCTCGACAGGCCATGCTGGCAGTTCTGATGGAACTCTCTGACAACCGCGGCCCCGTTCCCTGGGATTACAGGACAGCCCGGCTTCTTCTCGCCGGCGCATACGGTGGGGCAGTTCCAGCCGGACATGTTCTTCAGATATCGGACAGCACGTTGGGGGCCATCGTCGCCGCATACGGGCGAATCCACTCATACAACGCACGCTATCAAGCGGCAATCACTGCCGGAAAGCATGAGCACTATCTGAAGCACAACGCGCCCTTGGATTCCTGGAAGGAAGCTCAGCAAGCAATCGCAAAGGCCACGGAGGCCCTTGCGAGTGATCCGATAACATCAGGGCTGTCCGCACCTGAAGAGATCGGAGACGAGGGCAACTGACTGGTCCTCTCATCGGATCTGCCGTGCGACATCGTCGGCCAGGCGGGCTGGCCCCTCAGCGTGTACCTGGGTCTTGTTGATCCGGCGATGGCCCAGGACGGGTTCTGCGGCCCCTACCCCGAACCGTGGGTCGGGCAGTCAGCGTTGGCGTTGTCGGCTGAGTTGCTTCAGGCGGGCGAGATCGCCGGCGATGAGGGCTTGCTTCTTGGCGCAGGACGAGCGCTTGATCTGCTTCTCGCGCCGGCGGGCCTCGGCCATCGGGTATCGGGAATCGGGCACAAGCAAGACCCGCGGGCAACAGTCTTCGGGGAGCACCAGCGGGGCTCGCCGGAAACCGTCGCCTGCAGATCTTCCTGCTTCCTGGTTCCTGATTCCCAATACCCGATTCCCGATTCCTGAACGGGCTACCGGTTCCGGCCTCTCCGGCCCTCTGAGCTCTCTGCGCCTCTGTGGTGATCCGCTGTGGCGACTTTCTGTGGTGATCCGCCGGGGGGCTCCGCCGCTTGGCAGGCCGGTCAGAACTCCCGGCGCTCGCTGATGGCGTCGGAGAGGACGGACTTGTTGGCGTACTCGATCTGCCCGCCGGACGGCAGCCCCCGGGCCAGGCGCGTCAGCCGCACGCCCGTCGGCGCCAGCAGCGACGTGATGTGCAGCGCCGTGCCGTCCCCGGCGACGTCCGGGTTGGTCGCGAGGATGACCTCCTCGATGCCCCCGGCCCGGACGCGGTCGACGAGGTCGTCGATCGTCAGGTCGTCGGCATCGACGTTCTCCAGCGGCGCGATGTGCCCCAGCAGCACGTGGTAGACGCCCCGGTAGGCCCCCGTGGCCTCCAGGGCCAGGAGGTCCTTCGGCTGCTCCACCACGCAGACCGTCGCGTGGTCCCGGCGGGCGTCGGCGCACACCGAGCAGACCTCCTGCTCGGTCAGGTTATAGCAGACCTTGCACGGATGGACGTTCAGCTTCACCGCGCGGATCGACTCGGCCAGCTCCAGCGCCTCGGCCTTCTCGCTCTTGAGGATGTGGAACGCCAACCGCTCCGCCGACCGCGCCCCGATCCCCGGCAGTCGGCCCAGCAGCTCCATCAGCTTCTCCACGCTCTCCGAATAGCCCGCCATTGCCGTTCCGCTTCCTTTCTGACACGCGCCCCGCTACAGCATCCCGTCCAGGCCGGGCAGGTTCATCCCGCCGGTCATCTCGCGCATGGCCTCCACGGTGGCTTCCGCGGCCTTCTTCTGGGCGGCGCTGACGGCGGCGAGGATCAGGTCCTCCAGCCCGTCCAGGTCCGGCGGGCCGTCCTTCAGCAGCTCGTCGCTCAGCTCCACGTCGCGGATTCGGCCCTTGCCGTTGACCGTCGCCGTCACCGCCCCGTCGCCCGCCGTGGCCGTGTACTCGCTGTTCTCCAACTGCTCCTGCAACTCCGGCATCCGGCGCTTCATCGCCGCCGCCGCCTTCATCATCTTGCCCAGGTCACCGAACATGCACGCTTCCTTCCTCGATCAGCCGGCCGCCGCTTTCGCCCGGGCCGTGGCTGAACAGATCGTCAGGAGATCACCACAGGAACGTCTCGCCTGTCTCTGAGATGTCTGAACAACCATCGCCACAAGATACACGAAAAGGCGTGTATCCCCGCAGCGTTCCTTCCGCCCCCTCGGGGCTTGTGTTGTCTTGTCACCCGGTCCCGGCGGCTCACGCCGCCGGCTATTGCCTTCCGCCCCTCCGGGGCTGGCCCGAAACAGCCGCCTCCGATTCTCCCCCGCTCCCCGCTCCCCGCTCCCCGCTCCCCGATCCCCGATCCCCGATACCTGATACCCAATACCTGATACCCGATCCCCGATACCCGATTCCCGATACCGGATTCCGGCGCGGGCGAAGCCCGCGTGTGCTCACTTTTCGTCGTCGCCGTTGGCCTCGCCGTCCTCGGGGCCGTCGGGTTCCGCGTCCGGCAGCGCGTCGGCCGCCAGGCGAATGTCCACCACGCTGCCGCCGAACAGGTCGGTGACGGCCTTCACGGCCGGGTCCTTCGCCAGCGCGTTCCGCTCCGCCGTGCTCAAGTGCTGCAGCGCCCCCGACGCCCCGTTCGCCGCTCCGCCCGCCGCGTCGCCCCCCTCGGACACAAACGCCCCGGGGCCGGGGGCCTGGGGGGCCTGCGTCCGTCTGCTGTGCGTTCCTGCCCCTTCCGGCCCCCCGTTCCGTGCTGCCATCCCCCGCGCCCCCCCACCGGGCGCGCCGGGCTTCGCCGGCCTACCGCCCGCGTGCGGAACGGCTATCGACTTTTTTTTTTCGGCGTTTCCTCGCGGCCCGGCCGCGCCCGACAGGACCTCCAGCCGGTCGATCAAGCTCGCGGCGTCCACGAACTTGTCCGCCTCCGCCAGCCGGACCAGCGCCGCCTCCACGAGCGCCCGGCCGACGCTCGAGCCCCGCAGCGACCGGCTGACCCGCTGGCAGATCCCCACCGCCTGCACCAGCGACGGCGTGGTGAACCGCCCGGCCAGCTCGCCCAGGGCCTTGCGCTGCGTCTCCGGCAGCTCGATCAGCTCGCTGTCGGGTCCGCACGTCGAGGCGACCATCAGGTTGCGGTACAGGTCGCCCAGCGCCCCGGCCGCCCCGGCCAGCGAGACGCCCCCCGCCAGCACGCCGTCCAGCTCCGCCAGCGCCCGCGCCGCCGATCCGTCCGCGATCGCCCCCGCCATCGCCAGCATCCGCTCGTCCGGCGGCGTGCCCAGCGCCCGGACCACGTCGTCGTCCGTCACCTTCGCCCCCCCCGCCGCCAGGAGCTGGTCCAGCAGGCTCAGCCCGTCCCGCATCGACCCCGCCGCCGCGCGGGCGATCCGGAAAATCGCGTCGTCGTCCGCCTCGACCTCCTCGGCCGTGCAGATCGTCTTCAGGTGCTCGGCGATCCGCGCGGTGGGAATGTTGCGGAAGTCGAACCGCTGGCAGCGGGAGAGGATCGTCGCGGGCACGCGGTCGGCCTCGGTGGTCGAGAAGATGAACTTCACGTGGTCCGGCGGCTCTTCCAGCGTCTTCAGCAGGGCGTTGAAGGCGTCCCGCGTGATCTGGTGGACCTCGTCGATGTAGTAGACCTTGTACCGGCAGCGGGCGGGGCGGTAGATGGCGTTGGCTCGCAGCTCGCGAATCTCGTCGATCCCGCGGTTGGAGGCCCCGTCGATCTCGACGACGTCCACATCGTCCCCGCGGGCGATCGACACGCACGCGTCGCACTCGCAGCACGGCTCGGGCGTGGGCGCGTCGGCGGCCTGGCAGTTCAGGGCCTTGGCGAGAATCCGCGCCATCGTCGTTTTGCCCACCCCCCGCGTGCCGGTGAACAGGTACGCGTGGTGGATCCGCCCCGTCTTGATGGCGTTCGTGAGCGTCTGGGAGATCGGCTCCTGCCCGACGACCTCGTCGAACGTCGTGCTGCGGTACTTCCGTGCCAGTACGAGATAGCCAGCCATGCTTCCGATTACGGATTGCGGATTGCGGATTGCGGATTCGCCCGTCCCGAGCCGATCGGGAAGTGAATCGCAAGCCGTCGATCCTCGGCCTGTCGGCAGGGCAGATTCCGCTCGACGCATCATCCGCCGCGGGCAGCCATTGGAACGCCCCCACCGCAGGAAATCAACCACGAACAGAACGCCCCCCCGCGCGGCGTGCCCGTCCGGACCGTGGCACGGGCGCCACGGCCGTGGGACCAATGGGCAAAATGCCCATCCCACGTATCTGACGTTCCGCTGCGTCGAGCCGGCCCGGCGCAGACGCCGCGTACAGCGTCTGAGCCCCTCGTAGCCCGTAGCCCGTAGCCGGTAGCCGGTCCGGGGAAGGCCCATGCAGCCGTGCGATCCCCCGTTCCACGGGCGACGGGCTCCCGGCTACGGGCTACGCGCTACGGACTACCCCGGATTCCTCACCGCAGAGAACGCAGAGGGCGCAGAGGTAATTGCATAGCAAAGACTTACATCAGACACTACCCCTTCTGATCGCGAACAGTGTGTTCCTGCGCGGGAGCGACCCAGAAGAGAGAATCTGATTTAAGTTTCTATGAATAAAAGTCTTACCTCTGTGATCTCTGCGGCCTCTGCGGTTGCTCTGCACTATCCGGGCTACGGGCTACGGGCTCCGCCCGCCCGCCAGGCGCGCTGAACCAGGCCGTGGAATTCTAGAAACTCGTCGCCGCGATCCCCTCGGCGCAAACAAAAAGCCGTGCGCTCCGTGTCGAGCCGCCGACACAGGGCCCGCCGGGCAGGACAGCTCAGGCCAGGTGGTCCTTCGGCACCCGCCGCAAGATCGCTTATGGCTGCTCCCGTCAAGGTCTGACCAGGTTCACGCCGCAGCGTTGCAAAGGGCCCAGCCGTCAACACCGCCTGCCAAGTGGGTGATCCTGCCCCGGCAAACCCTCGACGGAGCACTCAGCCCCGCTATAGCGGATTGCGGGTCGGGCCGAAGCCCTCAGGGCACCGCTAGCGCCCCACCTAGCACGGCAAATGCATTCTACGCCACGCG
>Ga0272441_10015518_pt1 | contig 10660 bp, 7 predicted proteins | sample SSMProp6N_FD_193582 | JGI IMG/M metagenome (GOLD analysis project Ga0272441, IMG submission 193582) | Marine sediment archaeal communities from Little Sippewissett salt marsh, Falmouth, MA, United States - SSM-Prop-6N | ecosystem: Environmental > Aquatic > Marine > Wetlands > Sediment ...
CAGACATAATCGGTGCCTCGCCGCGTAGGGTAGTGGATCTCGGTGGCTCAGACGCAAACACAGGGCCGGCCGTGAGGCTATGCGATGCCACCCCGGCCGACCCCACGAGTTGCGCGCCTTTAGGCGCGGCGTCGCGTTACCTGTTCAGCTTGACCGGCGCGCCGTTCTTGGCCTGGGACTCCATGGCGGCTTCGATGAAGGCCACCAACTCGAGAGTCTCCTGCAGGTCCACGGGCGGCTGGCCCGTCTGGAACATCTTGACCATCTGCTTGAGCAGCTCGCGGTAGATCAAGCCCGCGTTGATCGAGGTGGTCACGACTTGCTTCTCGCACCAGGCGGTGAAGCCGTAGGCATGGGCCCCGGCGCGGGTGCCGCGCATGGTGCCGATGCGGCCGTCATCCCACACGCCGACGGTGACCTCGGCGCCGTCGCGGAAGATGGTCTGCACATACTCACAGCCCGCTCCCATAAGCGTGAACAAAGGCTCGACGCCGTGGATGCCGTAGTGGAACAGGCCCGGGTTCCGGTCATGCAGGCTGGCAGGGCTCCAGCAGTTGGCGCCCACGACCTTGCCGTACTTGCCCTCCTTGTCCTCAAGAACCTCGACGACCTCGAGGCCGTAGCGCAGTGAGGAGGTGGAGAAGACCGGGACCTCGTTCTCCTTGGCCAGCCGCAAGATCTCCTTGGCGTCCTCGCTGCATGTGGTGAAGGGCTTGTCGATGTACAGGGGCATGCCCGCCTCGAGGAAGGGCTTGGCCCGCTCGAGGTGTACGCTGCCATCGACGGCCTCGATGCATACGCCGTCCAGGTTCATCTCGAGTAGGTCCTCGGGTTTGGAGACGATCTCGACGCCGAAGCCCTTGAGCTTGTCAACGTACTCGTCGATCTTCTCTTGCTCCAGAATGGCCGAGGGCAGAGGAACGGCGGCCACTATGTTGGCGCCATCCACCCATTGCTCCTCGTCGATCTCAAGATGATTCAGACGCATGGTGAATTGCACAACATGCGAAGTGTCGCAGTCAACAATGCCGAGTCTCAGCATCCCAACCGTCCTCCCTACAGGGCGATATTTCGGTGAACTGCGTCGAACACTGCGCCGCAACATGGCGGCACCTAATAGTGAACCCGAATGGTGTTTGAGTCAATACTCCGGGAGGAAGCAGTCCCCAATGGCTCGATTTGGCGGGCCGGTGGCGTGTGCGGGGGGCCTCGCCGGCGGACCGGCCTCCAGCGCCGCCATACCCGGAAGGTCGCCCGGCCCCAAGTACGGAAAACCACTTCTCGTGCGAATCCGGCGCCAAGGAGAGCCCCCATGGCCATTGAAAAGATGAGCGTCGCCAGGGATGACAGCCTGTATGAGTGTTTCCCATGCTTGTGTCGCACGACTGCGGGCAAGCTGATCACCGTCTACCGCGAGAGCGATGGCCATTCGGCCTATGAGTTCACCGACCTCGTCATGCGCCATAGCACCGACGATGGCCAAACGTGGAGCGACAAGCAGGTGCTCATCCGCAGCCGTCGCGAAGGCGACGCGCTGATGAAGTACAACTGCCCACGCATCCAGCAGCTTGATGACGGCCGGCTTTGTGTACTGTGCGACGTCTTCCAGCAGCCGCCGGGTGAAGGGAGCGCGCGGGACAGCCGCATCATGTGGTGGCTTAGCTCAGACGAGGGCGTGAGCTACAGCGGCCCGGTGGACAGCGGCGTGCGAGGGATCATGCCCGACAAGATCCTGCAGACGAGCCGGGGCACCTGGCTCATCGCCACCCACTGGCGCGGCGAAGACGGCTTCCTCATTCAGTATGTGTGGCGCAGCGAAGACCGGGGCGAGACGTGGGGCGGGCCCATCGTTGTGTGCGAGCAGGACGGGCTGAACCCGTGTGAGGCCTCGATCATCGAGCTGCCCGACGGCGCCCTGGTGTGCTACATGAGAGAGAACTCGGGCACGGGCTTGTGCGGGCCCAAGTGCTTGAGCTTCGATGACGGACAGACGTGGGAAGGGCCCTACGACACGCTGATGGCGGGGTGCCACCGGCCGGTTTCGGGGTACCTGCCCGGCGGACAGATCATGGTCACCTACCGCAATGTGCCGGGGGGCAAGAGCCCGTGGGCCAAGAACTTCTTCGCCTACAAGGAGAGCGTGGAGAGCGCCCGGGCCACGCAAACCGGCGAACAATCGGGGATCATCCTGCCGCTGGATCACGACCGCTCGCCCCACAGCGACTCGGGCTACTCGGGGTGGGTGTGTCTGCCCGATGATTCGACATACGTGGTAAACTACATCTGCGACGATGCTCCGATGGCACAGATCCGTGCCTATAGGTTCACCGAAGCCGATTTCTGAGTGCCATGGAGCATCGTGGAGCCAAGCTGGGGGACAACGCAACACCAGGAGATGAACATGAGGACGACGGCGCTGGTGCTCGCAGTGGCGACGGTGGGCCTGAGCGGCTCCCTTTGCCTGGCAGCCCCCCAGTACGAGCCGGTTGCGGTGGAGCTTCGCGGCCAGACGAAGACCTGGACTGAGACGGGCTCGGTGCTGGAGACGCAGGACGACGCGACGTACCTCACTGAGAGGTACGGGGAGCGGTTTAGCTACGCTCTGAGTGGGCTGCCTGAGGGCCCCGCGCGCCTCAAGCTGGGCTTCTGTGAGCTCAGATACGATCAGCCGGGCCAGCGGGTCTTTGACATTATGGCCAACGGTAAGGCGTTGTTTGAAGACTTCGATATCCTTCAGTGGGGGGATCCCCGGGAAGCCGTGGTCGTCTCCAGGCCAGTGGACATCCCCGAGGGCGGCCTGTTGGACCTGGAGTTCATCGCAAAGGTCGATAACGCCAAGGTCAACCTGCTGAAGATCTACACGCAGAACTGGATACTGCAAATTGGAGCCGCCGACGGGCCACAGCTTCTCTTGGGCGAGTCGTCGCGCAACGCCTCCTATATGCATGAGGCCTACGAGACGTGCATCAGCAAGTTCGGCTCGCGTATCTGCATTAACCCCAGGCCCCAGAAGGCGATGTGCCGCCAGACGCCTTTGGGGCACGCGGACTACAACGTGGCCTACTTCGAGCAGAACCCCGACCTTTACAGGGTGCCGCCCACGGCGGTGTACTACGCGGTCAACTGCCGGACTGACGACGGCCCCGTATGGTACTCATTGCCCTTCAACGGGCGCATCGCCCCTTTCACGCAGATCAAACAAGAGCAGACCCTCACGAGCCTATCGTATACGTGCCGAGGGCCCGACCTGCCGGTGGAGGTCACATACAGCTTCCACGCGCCCTTCTACCCGGGTGATGTGAAGCTGTCTGTGGCGCCCTACATCCTGCTGGATGTCACCGTGCGCAACCTCACGTCCGACCGGCAGCACGGCTCGGCGGTGGTCGGGCAATCGCTTCGACCCACCGACACAACGCGCAAAGCCCTCGGACGTAACTGCATCGGTGTGCTGCAGAAGGTCGAGGTGTTCCGCAAGAGCACGCAACAGGCATGGCTGGTGGATATTGCCGATGCCGAGGGAGTGACGGCGCATTCCGGCACGCTGGCCATCCCGGCGCCGGAGGGTGCCACTGGGACCGGCGAACTCGACGGGGACGGGCGCACGCGGCTGACCCCCGCATGGGCGGATACTGCCAGCGGCCTCACATGGGACTTCAACCTGACTCCCCGGGCACAGGCGAAACAGACCTTCGTGTATGCCGGATGGCTCTCCGAGCCCATCATCGAGGTGCTTGATGAGCCCTACCGGTTCAAGTATACAGAGTTGTTCAAGGACATCTTCGACGTTGCCCGGTTCGCCCTGGACAACCGCCGGCAGATTGATGCGAAGGTGGCCCTGTTCGAGAGCACCGTCTATGACGCCTCAGGGTCCGACGAGCTCAAGCAGTTCCTGGCCTTCGCCTTTCAAAGCTGGATGCAGAACACATTCTACTGTGTGAACGATGACGATGAAGACTGGTTCAGCGTGTGGGAGGGCTGCTGCAAATTCCACTCCACCGTAGACGTGGAGTACAACGTCGCACCGCTGTACTTCGAGTACTGGCCCGAGCTGATGAAGATGACTCTGCGCGAGTGGGTGAGCTTCATCCGCGATGGGGTTCTGTCTCACGACATGGGCATGGGCCTTGAGGCCAACGGGATGAAGTACGGCCACGACATGGAGGTCGAGGAGAACACCAATTACGTGCTGTTGCTGTATCACTACTGGCGCCAGACGGGCGACGGCGAACTGGTGAAGGAACTGTTCGAGCACGTCGAGAGCCTGCTGCAGCACGTGGTGGCCTGTGACACCGACCAGGACGGCTTCCACGAGACGGGCACGTACAACACCATCGACCAGGGCTCGGCGGCGGTGCAGTACGCCAAGGACCAAACCTACCTGGCGACGCGGGCAATGTGCGCCTTCGAGTGCGGGGCGCAGATGGCCGAGCATGTGGGCCGGGAGGCCCTGGCGGGCCCGTGGCGCGAGCAGGCCCAGCTCACCGCCGTCACCTTGGCTCAGGAGGCCTGGCTGGACGACCACTACGTTGTGTCCCTCAACCAGCCGCCGCCACAGCAACCGGCCCCGACGTATGGGGGCGAGCCCGACGATCGGCCCGAGGGGATCAGGATGCGGGGCGAGGACCCCGAGAACTGGACCGCCTGGAACCAGCCCGGCTATGGCGACTACCAGGGCTACAGCACACCGGCTTCCTACAAGCCCGTCTCCGGCTGGGACGCCTACTCGATCTACGCCACCAACGGCATGCTCTACCCGATGCGCTCGGGCTGTGAGCTTCCCGGGATCGATCTCGAGCGGATGCGGACCGATCTGCAGACATCGGCGATCACCACGCTGCAGGAGTTCGGCAGCCCTCACACCGACCGCGAGAACAACATGTGGGTATCGCAGAACATCTGGCGAGACATGGCGGCCGCGTACCTGGGGATCGACATCACCGACAACATTGAGCGCTACTGGAACCTGCAGAAGTACATCAACCGCGACAAGCGCGGCACTTTCACCGATGTGTACGTGTACGGCAGCGACCACATCTCCCTGGACTACTACCCGCGGGGCACCGCCGCCTTTGGCCTTTTGCCCGCCATGGCCGGATTGCAGGTGGACAAGGTTACAGGACGGGTTTCGGTGGCTCCGGTCCGGGCGCCCCTGCGCATCCCGCTGCTGGCGTACGCCGACTGGCAGGCCGGCAGCGTGCCCTGGCTGACAATCGCTGCCGACGGCGCCCAGGCCAAGGTCCGGGTGGAGGGAGAGCTGCCCGTGGAAGTAGGCACGCGCCAGCCCGGTAGCCCGTGGTAGGGCGGGACAAAGGCGCGGCGGGTGGCATCAGCGTTCCCGCGGATGCCACCCGTGCAGCAGCGGAAGGATAGAAGCCTTTGGGCCCCGCGGGTTCCGCTCCCGCCAATGACCCTGAGCGTGGGCTCGAGTCCGAGGGAGAGGACCTGTGGCACCCCGAAGCGCCGTGCCCCCGCAGCCACCTCAGCTTCCCTGAAGCAGACCATTCGGTTATGGGCGTCACTCGTCGCCCGGCGGCGCAGGGCCATCGCACAGTCCGGCGTAGGTGTCCGGGCGCCGGTCGGCCATCCGCATGTCGCGGACGATCCCCACCTCGCCGCCAAAGGTCCGCTCCCCGAGCTGGGGGGCGTCGAGGTCCACTTCCCGCATCACCACGCCGCAGTGTCGGCCCAGGTCGGCTAAGACCGTGCCGTCGGGGCCCACGATGCAACTCTTGCCGACCATGACACCGGGCCTCCAGGCCTCCGCGGCGGGCGTGCCATAGCTGCTGCGGACCACGTGAATGAAGTTGTCCCATGCGCGGCTGCGCACCTGAAGGTCGAGCTCTGTCTCGGTATAGCCCCGCTGCAGTGAGGGGAACAAGACGACCTCAGCCCCCTGCAGAGCCAGTATGCGCGCCGGCTCGGGGAAACACCCGTCATAGCAGATCATCACGCCGATGCGCCCGAAGTCCAGGTCGAAGACCGGGTAGTCGCCCCCCGGCGAAAGGCCCCAGTCCTCGCGCTCGGGCCTGGTCAGATGCACCTTATGGTAGCGCCCCACGAGCTGCCCCTGCCGCCCGAAGATGAAGGCGGCGTTGCGCAGGGAGCCATCCTCGCGCTGGATGAGGGGCAGGACGCAGTACATCCCGTAGCGCTCACAGGCTTCACTGACGCGGTGCCGCAGTCTGCGGGAGGACCCATCGAGCTCGGCCGTGGCTCTCTCCTGATCCAGACCGACGACATTGAGGCACTCAGGCAGACACACGATGTCGGCGCCCATGTCGCCCGCGCGGTCAAGCAGCGCCAGCGCGGCGGTCTCGATCTGGTCTTGAGTGCGATGGGCGACTGGGGTCGGGGGCTGGCACGTCGCAAGACGCACGATTCTGCTCATGTGTTGGGTCCCTCTCAGCAGTCAGGTGGGGCAGGGGTGAAGCCCATTCGGGGGAAGCATAGCACACGAGGCGAGCATAAGGAACGAGGCCGTGGAGGTCTTCTGGGGCGCCCGCGGGCCGGGGGTGAACACGAAGACTCCCGCGGACGCTCTTGGGCGTCTCGCGGGAGTCGGATAGCTCAGCAGCACATCTCGGACCGGCGCTAGATGTCCTTGCCCACGGACGGATCGGAGGTGGTGCCTAGAGTGTTGGGATCCCGGAACCAGTGCGGGTCCCAGAAGCCGGAGCCCTTCGCGGCCAGGGTGTTGCCACTGCGGATGAGCTTGGCGTGGCCGTCGAAGAAGGCGCAGTTAAAGGGGCGGGATGGATCGAACTCGGCGCCCTGGCGGCAGCCACAGGCCTTGTCGCCGTGCCAGGACTTGTGCTCATTGAGCATGATCTGCTCGGCGGGCCAAGTGAACTCCGCGAGCTTGACCCCGTTGCCACGGGCGCAGATGGCGTGCTTGAATTTGTAGTGGACATAGACGCCCGCGGGCCCATATATCGTGGCTCCCCTGGCGGGCCAGGCGTCGTCCCCACTGGGGCACAGACCGATCTGCTGGTTCTTGATGTACGGCTGGATGACCCATATCCAGATGTTGCGCTCCACACAGCAAGCATCCTGGGGGTAAGTGGTCGGACCGCCGGGGTAATGAGCGATGTTCTGCGCCGGGAAGCGCTCATCGTAGTCCTGAGCGTACATCAGCATTCCCAGGGCAAGCTGCTTCAGGTTAGCCGTACAGGAGGTCTGCCGCGCTTTCTCGCGTGCCCTCGCGAACACGGGGAACAGGATCGCCGCCAGAATTGCGATAATGGCGATGACCACGAGCAACTCGATCAATGTAAAGCCACGTCTCGTCATTCGGCCACTTCCTCTCTGGATGAGTGGTACGGCGATAGCATGGATGGTATCGTGCCGGGCATGCCTGACACAAGGCTGGCTATACAGTAGTGTTCGGTATTTTACACACATCGGGTGCCCAAGGCCAGTAAAACCGCAGTTTTTGGGCGAAATCCTCGCACGGAGGCGCTCAGGCCGGCACCCTCCGGATAACCTCGCCGCCCCCCAAATTGTGATTCGTCGGGCCTTCGAGGCATACCTGCCCGTTGACGATCACGTAAGCGATGCCCTGGGGGTACTGGTGTGGCTGCTCAAAGGTCGCGGTGTCGATGATGGTGTTGCGGTCGAACACCGTGATATCCGCTCGCATGCCCTCGCGGAGCATGCCCCGGTCCGTCAAACCCAGGCGGGAGGCCGGCAGGGATGTGCATTTACGGACGGCCTGTTCCACGGACATGATGCCCTCGTCCCGGGCATAGCGCCCGATTGCCCGCGGGTACGTGCCATACGACCGCGGGTGCGGCCTACCGCTGGATAGGGGGCCGTAGGGAGCGAAGACCAGGCCATCCGTGCCGATGCAGCCCAGTGGATGGGCGAGAGCCTTCTTCATGTCTTGAGCATTCATGGAGAAAAGCACCACGCTGACCATACCCGCCTCCTCGGCGAGCAGGTCCAGAGTGGCCTCGATGGGATCCTGATCGCGTTCTTGGGCGATGCGGGCCAGGTCCTTGCCGATCGCGTGTTGATTGGTTTCGGTGGCGACCTGTGTCACGACGATCCGCTCGAAGGACAGCTCGAAGGGACTGTGGCCGATCTCTCCCCGCTGCCAGGCCTCATGGGTCTGGCGTATCTTCTGGCGACACGTGGGGTCCCTCAACCGCGCCACCATGGCCTGGGCGCCCCCGTCGTGCATCCACGCGGGCAATGACCCGGACAGGTGACGACTCCCCGCGATATACGGGTAGCAATCGAAGGCGATGTCGATGCCCTCATCACGGGCGGCCTCAATGGTCTCGAGGGCCTGGTCGATCTTGCCCCACCAGCGCTGCCCCGAGGCCTTGAGGTGGTCGATCTGCAGGCGCAGGGGCTGTGATGCGCTTACGCGCCGGGCAATGTCAATCATCTCATCAAGGCTCTCGATGAGACGCTCGCCCTCGTCGCGCAGATGGACGCTGACATGCGCGTTGTTGCGGGCGGCCACGACACAGATGGCCTCGATCTCGTCGTATTGAGCGAAGGAGCCCAGGGCATACGCCAGGCCAAAGGACACCCCGATGGCACCCTGGTCGATGCACTGCTGGGTGACGGCGCACAGCTTGTCGATCTCGTCGGGCCCCGCCGGGCGGTTCTCGAAGCCCATGGCCCAGGCCCGCAACGCGCTGTGACCGGCCATCTGCGCCAGGTTCATCGTCGGCTGCGTGGCCTGCAGGGCATCCAGGAACTCGTCGAAGGTAGACCACGTCCAGGGGGGCTGTGCGGTCACGAAGGGGTTCAGGGCGCCAAGCTCTTCCTCAGCGCCGGGCACGACGGGCACCGGGGAGTACCCGCATTGCCCATTCACCTCGAGGGTGACGCCCTGGCGCAGCTTGCTTTCGGCCGCCGGGCACACGAAGTTCGTCAGATCAGAATGGGCGTGGACATCAATAAAGCCCGGTGAGATGGTCAGACCGGTGGCATCAATGAACGTATCGGCCTGTGCCTGGCTGAAATCACCTACTGCTTCGATATTGTTGTCTACTACCACCACATCGGCCCGGAACGCGGGAGCTCCGGAGCCGTCGATTACCTCCCCGTTGCGGATGATGAGCCGATGACCCGGCACGTATCCTCAAGTCCCTTCCTGCGGTCGCTGAATGCTTTGATGATGAGGTTGGCCGCGTGTTCGATGCTGAGGTGCTCGGTGTTGAGAACGAAGTCGTAGGTCATGGGGTCGTCCCAGTCGACGCCGAAGTGGGACTTGACGAAGCGGAACCGCTGTCGATCCGAGTTCATGACCATCCTGCGGGCCGCGCGCTGTTCGACGCTATGCAACTCGCTGATGCGCGCTACGCGCAGCTCCTCACGGGCGATGATGCGGACATTGAGCGCCGCGGGGAGAATGTAGTTGGCGCCGCGGCCGATCACCACGGCGTTGCCCTCCTCGCCGATGCGCTTGAGCGTCTTGACCAGGGCGCGCATATAGCCTGCCGCGGTGGGACGCTTGCCCTCGAGGAACTGAAGGATCAGATCGCTAACGACGTCCCGGTGCTGCTCGTCGTGATCCTGTATCTGCGAGGGCCGCGCGCCCGCCATCTCGGCGACGTGATTGATGATCTCCTTGTCGTAGAGCTTGAAGTCGAGCTCCTTGGCAACCAACTTGGCGACATTGGTGCCCCCACTGCCCCACTGCCGCGAGATGGTCACCACGGGCGTCTCCATGCCGCAAGACAGCTCGTCTTCCTCGAATCGCCGCTTGATGCGCTGGTCGATCTCCCAGCGCCTCATTTGTTTGCCTACCAGGCTGTCCGCCATCGGCGGCTACCTCCCTATCCGGGGCGTCCGTGGGCGGTGTGGTGTCGGTGGTGGACGCCCGGTGCCGTCGTATCGCCACAGCCGACTATTGCGCCGTCCATCCGCCCTCCAGGGGGATGTTGGCGCCGGTAATGTACGCGGATGCGTCCGAAGCCAAGAAGACAGACACGCCCTTGATGTCCTCCGGGCCGGCCATGCGCCCAAGAGGTGTTCGCGCACAGTAGTTGTCGACGAACTCCTGGGGCTGCTCGTCATAGTAGCCCCCGGGGCTGATGCAGTTCACGCGGATGCCGTCAGGGCCGTAAAAGGTGGCAAGGTACCGCGTAAGCTGGATCATCCCGCCCTTGGCGTAGGCGTACTCCGCCGGGTTCTTCATCCCCGTGGCGCCGTAGATATCGAACTGCGGGCCCACCATTCCGTAGATCGAGGAGATGTTGACGATGCTGCCCCCGCCGAGCTTCTTCATCACCTCGGCGCCGTAGCGGGTGGCCAGCAGCAGGCTCGTGGAGTTCACGTGCATGGTTTCGGCCCATTGCTGGGCGCTGACCGTGCTGAAGTCGCCGCCCACGGAGCGCGACACGGCGTTGTTAAACAAGATGTCCAGGCGCCCGAATTCACTCTCGATGCTGTTCACGAGGCCCGCGATGGTGTCCTCGTTGGTCAGGTCCACTTGCCTGGCAACGGCCTCGCAGCCGGCATCGCGGATCTGCGCAGCCCTTTCCTCGCAGGTCTCGAGGGTGCGTGAGGCAATAACGACCTTGGCACCCGCCTGAGCCAGTCCCCAACTGATCCCCGATCCGTATCTGCCGGCCCCGCCGGTGACCAGGGCGACCTTGCCGTCCAGACTGAACAACTCGTCGACATCTCGCGGGGGCGCGAA
>Ga0272441_10015519_pt1 | contig 10660 bp, 7 predicted proteins | sample SSMProp6N_FD_193582 | JGI IMG/M metagenome (GOLD analysis project Ga0272441, IMG submission 193582) | Marine sediment archaeal communities from Little Sippewissett salt marsh, Falmouth, MA, United States - SSM-Prop-6N | ecosystem: Environmental > Aquatic > Marine > Wetlands > Sediment ...
GGGTGCTGCGTGCCGAGAAGGTGCTCGAGCCCTGGGGCACCTCGGTAGCGATCACCCTGCGCGGTGGCCGCAACGCCGACGAGGCCATGCCTTTCGTCGTGGAGTTCGCCGACCGCCGCCGTGAGGTGCTTCGCCGAGACGTGGTGCTGGTCGAGGACATCAAGCCTCGCGAGCAGCGCACCGTCACCATCCGCCTCCCCCGCGTCGACTTCGACGATGTGGCGGCCCTCCGTATTGCGGACTGACGCCCTCCACCCATCGGAGCCGCGCCCCGTGCCCATCTGCCGCCGTTTTCTGGCCTGTCTATCCCTCTCGTTTGCGAGCCTCGCTGTGGCTGCCGAGCCCACCGCGCCGTTCCCCCGCGCCCTCGATGGCGCGGCCATCGCCGTGAAGACCCTCGACAGCATCCTCGACGACGCGTTGCTCCTCGGCAACGGCGATGTTAACGCACTCCTCTACACCGATGGCGGCAGCCTCGTGCTCCGCCTCACCAAGAACGACGTGTGGGATGCTCGGCTCGACGCCCAGCGCGACCCGCCACTCCCCACCCTCGCGCGCCTCAAGCAGCTCGGCGCCGGCCAGTGGCCCGACCGCAATCTCATCCTGCCTGAGGGCTCGACCTGGAAAGGCCCCGACAGCTACCACGCCCATCCCTATCCCTGCCCCCGCGCCTGCGCCGTCGTCCGCATCGGCAGCAACCCGACCCGGCCCTCGTGGCGGTGCATCCGCACCCAGGGCAGCCACAACGCGTGGGAACGCAAGGCCAGCGCCGCTGTGATGAGCATCGATGGTCGCAAGCAAGCCTCCAATGGCTATGCCTACGGCCCACTCGACCTCTCGACCGACGACTACACCAGCCTACGTGTGCGCCTGTCGGGCTCCGAGAACGCCCAGTTCTACATCGACATTCTGGACACCGAGGGGCGCGACTTCTTCGGCCACCAGTGGATGCCCACCCCCACGGCACCCGAGGAGCGGGTCTTCAAGCTGCCCCCCGGCAAGCACGCGGGGCGCATCATCCTCTACACCTGGACCGAGGATGGGACGCGCGCGGAGAACCGCTTCGAGGCGGTGACCTTCGAGGGGCCGAAGGGCACAGTGGCCGTGGACCTGTCGCTACCCGCGCCGGCGCCCTGCCCTGCCCGGCTCGACATCCGCCGCGCCGTTGCCCACGTGGCCGGCGAGCCCAAGGCCACGGTCCGCGCGCTGGCCCATCGCAACGCCTTCCTCATCGAGACGGCAGCCATCGCCACCCTCGTGCCCATCCGCGCCGCCGACCTGCCCGTGACGACGGGCGAGCGCGACGGCGTCGTATGGCTTGAGCAGAGGATCCCCGGCGATGGCGATTGGCAGGGCATGAGCTTCGCCGTGGCCCTCGCCTCGCGCGGCGGGCGCAGGGCCATCGCCATCGCTACGTCGGAAGATACCACTCGGGCCAAGAACCCGCCGCCTCTCGTCGAGCGTGCCGTGGTCATGGCTCGGAGCGTGGCAGAGGCCGAGACCGCGCAGCTCGTGCAAGACCACGAGGCCGAATGGGCACGCTTCTGGGCGCGGAGCGGCATCGACATCGATGACGCGCTGCTGCGCAACACCTGGTACCAGAACCTCTACTTCCTGCGCTGCGTCACCAAGCCCGGCGTGGTGGCTCCCGGCCTGTTCGCCAGTCTGGTGAACGACACGCCCGCCTGGCACGGCGACTACCACACCAACTACAACATCCAGCAGACCTTCTGGACCGCCTACGCCGCCAACCACCCCGAGCTGACCGAGCCGTACGACCGGCTCATCTGGCGCTACTCCGAGCGGGCGCGTTGGCTGGCACGGAAGTTGTTCGGCTGCGGCGGCGCCTACTACCCCCACGTGCTCTTCGCCTACGAGCCACCGCCCGAGGCGTGCACCAGCCCCACCCGCCGCCAATACATCCACCACGTGTGGGGCTTCACCCTCGGCGTCGCCGGCTTCACCGTCCAGCCGCTGTGGTGGCACTACAAGTACGAGCCCGACCGCACGTTCCTCGCTCGGGTGGCGTATCCCGCCGTGCGCGATGTGGCGGTCTTCTATGCCGAGTTCCTCGACCAGTGCGAACGCGGCGAGGACGGCAAGGCGGTGCTGGCGCCCAGCGTGTCGCCCGAGCACTGGGGCTGGACGCCCGGCTTCAAGCGCAACCGCAATTGCACGTTCGACATCGCCATGGCCCGCTACACGCTCGAGGCAGCCATCGAGGGCGCCACCACGCTCGCACGCGACGCCGGCCTGGTGGCCCGATGGCATAAGGCCCTCGCATTGCTGCCCCCCTACCCCACCACTCAGGGCGACACGCCCATCGTGGTGGACGTGGCCGACGCGCCGCCCATCACCTACAACATCCCCGTGCCCACCACGCCGGTGTTCCCCGGCGACGTGGTGACCTGGCAATCGCCCGCCGCCGAGCGCGAGCTGTTCGCCCGCACGCTGGGCGGCCTGCGGTGGAACGGCAACAATGCGATGGTCATGCTGGCGGTGGCTCGGGCGCGCCTGAGCTTGCCCGGCACGCTCGAGTGGCTGCGCGCCGAGACGAAGGCGCGGCTGCGGCCGAACGGCACGGTGACCCTCGGCCGCCTGGGTGCGCACTTCAACCGCTTCGGCCACTACACCGAGCAGTTCGCTACCACGATGGCCGTCACCGAGTTGTTGGTGCAGAGCGTCGGCGATGTGGTGCGCGTGTTCCCCGCGTGGCCTCTCGAGCGCCCCGCGAGCTTCCGCGCCCTGCGCGCCCAGGGTGGGTTCCTCGTCTCCGCCGCCTGCCGGGGTGGCAAGGTGCGCGAGCTTGCGATCACCTCCACAGCCGGCGGCAAGCTGCGGGTGGTGAGCCCCTGGCCGACCCTTGCCGTGCGGCGCGGCGATGGCCCGCCCTCCCCTCTCGGGCCCGACGCCCACGGTATCGTGGCGCTCGACACGCGGCCCGGCGAGCGGCTGGTGTTCCAGCCTGGCCGGTGATGGTGTGGGACCGCAGGGCGCTGTGGACAGGACCAATGGGTCCTATCGGTCCTATTGGTCCTATCGGACTGGGCACAGGCTCCTCAAACACCCTCGGCTTTCGGCGGGATGCGGCCGGCGGCACGGGCGGCGGCGATGCGCGGTGCGTCGGGGCCCTCGACGTGGTCGATGGTGCACAGGCCGGGGGCGCAGTGGGGGCCGCAGTTGCACACGTAGTCCCACGGCTTGCAGGGCAGGAGGTCGGCTAGTTCCTCCCACATCCGCTGGGTCTCGGCGCACAGGGTGATGGGGGTGTCGGGGCTGAGGCGGCGGACCTCGCCGATGAAGTGGTGGTAGACTTCGCGAACGACCTCGAAGGGGAACGGCGGCATGCCGTGTCGGGCGCGGTTCCAGGTGTCGCTCTCGGCCTCGGCGCGTTTGCAGGCTTCGACGATTTCGGGGGGGAAGGTGTCGAAGCCCATTACCTTGTCCATCTCGTCGGTGCCGCCCTGGAAGAAGAGCAGTTCCATGCTGATGTTCTCGGGCTTGACGGCGGCGAAGAGGGTTTCGAACATGTGCGTGGTCTCGGCGCGCCAGTTTTTCTTGGGCACCACGGGCTTGCACTTGAAGCGCACGGGGTAGCCGGCCTCCTGACACTTGCGTGCCGCCTCGATCCGCTCCTCCATGGTGCCGGTGCGAGGCTCGATGTCGCGGCTCACGGTGGCGGGGGTGAGGGTCCAGAGCATGATGGTGTGCCCCTTGTGGTCGAGGGGCAGCAGGAAATCCACGTTGGCGCTTTTGCTGAACAGGATGAGATAGCGGTCGTCGAGTTCGGCGAAGTGCTCGACGAGCATCTTCGAGGCACCATACTCGGGCTCGAGCGGCAACACGTCCTGCTCCACGTCGTAGCGGATCACCTTCTGCCAGGGGTTGGCGTCGAGGAGTGTGTCGACGTGGTCGACGAATTCCTCGATGTTGAGCATGATGACGTAGACGTCGCCGCGTGTGCAGTAGGCGCAGCGGTGGAGGCAGCCCCAGGCGCTGTGGATGTCGTGGAGGCTCCAGCACACGGTCTCGGGATTCCACTCGGGTCGCCGCTCGTAGTGGTAGAAGTCGATGCTGCCTAGCGCGGCCTGCGCCACGCGCGGGCCGATGTAGCTGATGGGGCCGCCGAGCATCTTGAACGCGGCCAGGCAGTCCTTGTAGAGCTGGCCCTGCACCAGCGCCGCCTTTTGCTCCCGCGTGGGCCAGGTGAATGCGCTGAAGATGATATCGGGGTCGCTCTGGATCGCGGCCGCGCCCTGCCGGCTGTCGCCGACCCACTGGCGCTCGGCGATGACGCCGGGGAGTTGCTCGTCGTCGAGCACAATCACATCGTCGCGCCCACGGCCCATGCCCGCGAGCATCGAGTCGAGGCGTGCGGTGCTGGCGGGGTCGTCGAACACACGGCTCATCACGTAGATGCGTTCTGAAGCCACGTCGTACAAGGCAGTGCTCCAATGATCCAAGCGCACGGCAAGATGGGACACATGTAGATGAGCCAGACGGTATCGCGCGCGGGCGTGTGTGTCAACCGCCAGTTGCGGCGGTCGCCGCGCCGCGACCACCTGACGAGGTGGTGCAGGGCGCGCCGTGTCTGCGATTGGCGACACAAGTCCATGCCACAAGACAGCTTACGCCTGCTCCCAATCGGCGGCGGAGCCGTAAGCGTATATGCCCCAACCATCTATGTCGAATGGCCGCCTACAGTGCCCAAGTGGCACGCCATTTGCCGTACTCCTTATTTGGTTTTGACTGCCAGTATCAGAAACGCTGTGAGTTGGAGATGTAGATGACTCGGGCACGACATTCTGTGGTGAGCATTTGTGTGTTCGCGTTGGCTATGTGCGTGGTTGCGGGGCTGGGCCATGCCAATGTCATCAGCGACGGCGACTTCGATGGCCTGACGGTGGGCACCGCGCCCGACATGGGCACGCCGGCCGGCGACTGGGTGGTGGACAGTGCGCACTTTGGCGAGGCCAACCCTGTCTACATCCAGGTGGTGCCCGACCCGCGCGGGAGCGGCAACGGGCTCCAAATCCAATATCCCATCGCCACGAGCGGCTACAACTTCGATGCCACCTACAACGCGTTCGACCGCTACGCGGAGGTGGCGGCCGACCACGCCAAGACGTCGCTCCAGGTGGTCTTCGACACCTACATCACGCCCTACGACGCGGGCGCGGGCGAGGTGCCTACGGCCGGCCCCACCTTCACCATGGGCGACGGGCGGATCGACAACAGCGACAACCGAGGCCCCCAGGTGCGCTTCGATGCCGATGGCGACCTCGATGTCTACTACAACTCGGCCTGGCACACCCTGGCCACCTTCACGCGCGGCGTGTGGTACCAGGTGCGGGCCGACCTGAACCTCAATGCCGACACCTACGACCTCCTGATCCGCCGCATCCCGCCCACGGTGAGCAGCGTGCCCGGGTGGTATCCGCTGCGGGCCGACATGCCGTTCCGCGCACCCTCCGGCCTCACGGGCGTCGACCGCATTGCGTTCGGCAGCTTTTCCGACTACAACACCGGCGTGGCCAACGTGGACACCTACGTGGACAATGTGAGCGTGACGCCTGTGTTCCACTACGGCTATCTAGACTCGGCCGTGACCTTCGAGCAGGCCCAATCGAGTGGCTACCAGCCGGGACACACGGTGGTGGGCGTGGACGGGTGGACGAACTACAGCGGCAGCGCCAGCCTGAGCACGGTGCAGGATGTGGGCGGCAACCAGGTGTTGGCCCAGCGCGACCCGAGCAGTGGCGACGTGGTGGTCTACCGCCAGTGGGAGAACGGCGTGTCGTCCGAAGTGCGTGTCGAAGCCATGGTCCGCGCCGTGCGCGACCCCGCACAGGGGCTGGGCGACGTCGGGCCGCAATCGCTCATCTATGTGGGCGACAGCGACATGTTCAGCAGTGGCGTGGGCACCCACGTCGCCGCCATCTTCGGTATCGGCTACGAGAGCGGCGGCCTGCGAGTCCTCGCCCACGATGGCACCGGCGCGGGCGGGTGGGTGTCCGATTTCGCCGACGGGCCGACGATCGAGGCCAACGAGTGGTTCCGCCTCTCCGCCGTGCTCCACACCGCCGAGAACACCTACGATATCTACCTCGACGACATGTTGGTGCTCAGCGATCTCGGCTATCGGATGGACGACGTGTCGCTGTCGCGGCTCGCCGTCTACACCAACAGCCGCACGCCCACCAACGGCGGCTGGGACGTGGATAACCTGAATATGAAGCTCACGCCCGAGCCCATGACCGTGATGTTGCTCGGCCCCGCTGTATTGCTCGTCGCCCGGCGCCGGCGCCGCAACCGCTGACCACGCCGGACAATGGTTCGCACACAACCACAACGCCCGCTTCGGCGATTCGCCGGGGCGGGCGTGTGCATGTAGCGATGTGGCGGCCCGCGTGTGATGGCTGCATAGGGGTTGACACCTGTGGCGCGGTGTCGTAGCATTCGCCAAGCGGCCGGATTGGGAGGATGGCTGCGGCAGGAGGACACTCGATGGGGAACGTGCGTTGCGGGGCACTGGCGATTGGGCTGTTCGCGCTGGCTCTGTTCGCAACAGCGGGGGCGCCTGTCGGCGCGGCCGAGGTGTCGGTGGCGGAGGCGAAGGCTTCGACGTGCGGCGAGCTGATCAGTGCGCCGCAGAATCGCTCGCCGGGCGTGGTGCAGCGCCTGCGACCGCCCGAGGGCAGCGAGTTCCTGCTCGTGGCGCTGAAGCTCAAGGTGGCGTGGGGCGAGAAGGACAAGACGGTCAGAATCCCGGCCGACAAGATCGCGCTTGTGGACGCCAAGGGCGCCGAGCACAAGGCCGTGGGCAAGATGGTGGCCGAAGGCCACTTCCAGTGCTACCAGGTCGCCCTCTACTTGCGCAAACCTTACAACAAGAAGGAGTTTGACAAGCCGCACATCTTCAACGCCGTGTTCCTCGTGTCCAAGGGCGCCACGGCCTTCACCCTCAAGGTGGGCGACATCGAGCACAAGCTCACGGTGGCCAAACGCGGGAAAACACTCGGCCCGGCCGACTTTGCGGCATTCACGGTCAAGGGCGCGAAGTTTGTGGCCGAAGCGACGGGCAACGAGAGCCTGGGCTACAAGAAGCCCAAGCTCCCGAAGACCATCCGCGCGGCCTTTGGCAAGCTGCTGGCCGTCACGGTGGAGATCACGCCCAAGCGCGCCAACGCAGAGCGCGGCGGCAATTTCTACAACAACACGTGGAACTTCGGCCTGGCCTTTGGCAAGGGCGGCTTCGCGCAGGCTGTGGGGCAGGAGCACGGCAACTTCGGGTTCGCCGACAACGTGTCCTCCAGTTCGCACCCCGAGGCCGATGGCAAGTGGAAGCCGAGCACCTGCATCGTTTACTTCCCCGTGCCCGAGGACACCACGGAGTTCACCCTCACCTACTACATGGTGCCGGTGGCCAAGGGCAAGGTGTCACCGTAGGTCAGTGGGGAGCAGCTTGGCGACGCGGCGGGCGGTGAGGCTGCCGGGCGGGCCTTCCCACGCGACCACGTGGTGGGTGTCCACCAGGTAGCAGTAGGGCGTGCCCGTCTTGTCGATGCGGTAGCGCACGTGGAGGTCGGCATCGCAGTCGAGCGCGATGCGGAAGCCGATCTTGTGCTCGCGAATCAACGGCTCGATGTCGGCCGGGCCGTCGAGCACACAAATGCCCACCGTCACCAGCCCCGCGTCGGCGAACTCGGCCGCCAGCTTCTGCACGGCGGGCAGCGTGGCCAGGCTCTTGCCGTCACGCGGGTGCCAGAAGTAGAGCAACACCACTTGGTTTCTCAGCGTGGTGATATCCAGCTCCGAGCCGTTCACCCAGAACTCCACCTCGGGCGCCAGGTCGATCGCTCGCTTGCCGACCATTGGGCCTTCGGGCGGCGTCTCCTCGCCACAGCCGAGCGTCAGGCACGCCACTGCGGCTAGGGCGAGGCACGTGGTCAGCCGTCGGGTGTGTGCACTGAGCATATCGGTTCCTCGTCAGGCATCGGCCGCGATGGCCAGGACGTCGTCCACCGAGGCGTCGTCGTGCACCACGGCCTTCAGGGCGTGCACCACGGCGGCGGGGTCGGCGCTGCCCCACACGTTGCGGCCGAACGTGAGGCCGGCGCCGCCTGCGGCCACCACCCCCTGTGCCATCTCCAGCACCTCGCGCAGGGTGTCGAGCCGCGGCCCGCCCGCTGCCACCACGGGCACGGGACAGGCATCGATGACGGGCCGGAAACTGTCGGCCGAGCCCGTGTAGTCGGTTTTCACCAGGTCCACGCCCACCTCGGCGCCCAGGCGTGCGGCGTAGAGGCTCCACTTGGTGGTATACCGTTCGCCATCGGGCACCCGCTCGCCTTTGGGGTAGATATGGGCGATGACGGGCAGGCCCACGGGCGCGGCGTCGCGCACCAGCCGCCCCAGCATCGCCACGGCCGCGCCCTGGTGTTCGGTGCCCACGGTGATGGTCATCGCCACCGCGTCGGCGCCCAGCCGCAACGCATCGTCCACGAAGCCGATCTGGTGGTCGAGGCTCGGGAGGCCGGGCGTGAAGCACGTGGTCTGCATGATTAGCGGGATGCGGCCGGCGTAGGGCTCGTAGCAGTGGTCGGCGATGCCCTTCATCATGGTCAACGCGTTCGGGCTGCCTGCCGCCACGCGCGACAGCACGTCGCCGATTCGGTGCAGGTCGGGCGTGATGTCCACCGAAAACGGGATCGGGTGGTCCACCGCCACCGTCACCACGCGTCCCGACGGGTCGCTGAAGATGCGGTTCAGCCGTGCTCGCTTCGCAAGCAGCATCGTCTCTCCTTCGCGATGGGTTCTCGCCCAGCCTGCCTGGGCACCGTTGCGGAATCGTGCTGTCCGTAGCGACAAGCGGCCCGCTTGTCGAGAGAATGGCCCGCAAGCGAGCCGCTCGCGGCTACGGTATCCACCCTGCCGATCGTAGCGACAAGCGGCCCGCTTGTCGAGGGAATGGCCCGCAAGCGAGCCGCTCGCGGCTACGTGGACTATCTGGGCAGTTCGATAATCTGACACGTGCCCTTGGCGCGGCGCACCTCGATGGTCTTGTTGCCCACCGCGAGCGACACGAGCTTGCGTGTGCCGTCGAAATCGGTGCGGCGCACGAGCACGCGGTTGCCGAGCTTCAGGCCCGACACCACGGGGCCGGGCTGGCGGGGGACGTCGAACGTCACGGGCGTGCCCTTGTCCAGGAACTCTTTGTACTCCAGCGCCGCGGCCCACACCTGATGCAGGGGGCGGACCTCCTGCGCGATCTCCGCGTCTGGGCACCACAGGAAGAAGGTGTCGTGTCCGCGCAGGAGCATGTGCCAGAGCAGTTCCTTGTAACATTCGGTGGTGAACTGCTTCACCGCCGGGTCGGGGTCCTTGGGCGGTGCGGTGGTGGTGTGGTGCACGAAGCTGATGATGGGCACGCGGGCCGGCGTATGCTCGCCGGCGTTGCTCGCCACGAGCAGCAGGTTGTAGAACCAGCGGTAGTCCGCATTGTCCCAGCCATACCACGCCCAGGTGCGATACCAGGTGTAAACGGTGGGCATGGCGAACGTGTAGCGGCTGTCCTTGAACTCGTGTGCCCACGGTCGCACGGGCGAGTTGTGGTCCCACCGCACCGGCAGCCCCGGCGTCGGCTCCTTCTCGAAGTAGTCGTACCAATAGCGCCAGCCGTTGTGCGGATACACCGCGTAGTTGCCCACGAGCGCCTTGGGGAAGTGTTTCAGGACCACGCCCGAGTAGCACTCGCGCGTCACCTCGCAGCGCACCGCGCGGTACGCCTTCTGGAACGCCGCGAAGTCGTCGATTTTCGGGATGTGCTTGCGACAGGTCACACAGCGCTTCGCCGCGTCCCAGCCGCCCTGCCACTCGATGGGCCCGTCGATCTCCCAGTCGGCGAAGATGAAATCCACGTCGATGCCCTTGGCCTTGTAGGCGCGGCAGAAGAAGTCCACCTGCTCGCGCATCGCGGCGTAGCGGCTCTTGAGCTTGAACGGGCAGCCGAGCTTGCGATACTTGGCGGCCGACGTGTCGAAGAAGCGATTCCCCTTGGCGTCGATGTGCGCGGTTTTGGGGTCGCCGTTGCACACCGTGTAGGTGCAGGCGTTGGCATTCACGTTCACGCGCAGGCCGAGTCGCTTCTGTGCCGCACTCACACGTAGCGCCTGGTCGAGCGACTTCTGTTGGTTGCGGCCTGGCCGCCAGGTGGCGCAGGCGCCGATGCCGCGTGCGTCGAGTGCCTTGAGCCGTGCCTCGATCGCCGCGTCGTCGCCCGGCACGTTCAGGGCCGCCCACACATAGAGCGGCAGGCGTTTGCCGCGTGGGAACTTCAGTGGCTTCGTTTCGCGCAGCACCAGGTCGAGGCGTTCCTCTTGCGACATGCGTTTGCGACCTCCTCCGACGGCGGGCGTGGCTGCGGCCAGTGCGAGGCCGCAGGCCAGGATGAGCGGAAGCTGTTTCATCGCGCGCAGTCTCCAGTAGTTGGGGGAATGAACGCCCCCATCATGCGGCGCACACGCCCGCGTGTCAAACCCGCTCGCTCCGCGAGAATGGAAAGCGGTGACGGGTCACCGCACTCCCAAAGGGCCTCTATACGGTGTCGGGTTTGGGAGTGCGGCGACCCGTCGCCGCTTTGGCTTGCCGCGGAGCGGCT
>Ga0272441_10015520_pt1 | contig 10659 bp, 10 predicted proteins | sample SSMProp6N_FD_193582 | JGI IMG/M metagenome (GOLD analysis project Ga0272441, IMG submission 193582) | Marine sediment archaeal communities from Little Sippewissett salt marsh, Falmouth, MA, United States - SSM-Prop-6N | ecosystem: Environmental > Aquatic > Marine > Wetlands > Sediment ...
CCCAGAAAACTATAAAAGAAGAAACAGAAGACTACATAGAGTATGAGGACGGGTCTTTTGAGTGTAAGGAGTGCGGGAAGGTGTGTAAAAGTAAGGCCGGTCTTGCGAGTCATATAAATTCAAAGCACAGGGGATAGGGATGTGTGAGCTATGTGAGGTATTTGACAATCCTGATTCAATAAAGACAGGGCTTTATTGGGACGGTAGGGATATGAAGATATTGGAATGCAAGACTTGTGGTGTACCTATGGGTGTAATTAGAGAGCACAAGGCTAAAGTGTCTTCTGGTATGAAAGCAAAATATAGAAATGGATGCAAGCGCATATTTGGTGATGATATAAAGATACGTTGGAAAATGAGCAAGATAAAGGATCATTTCCACTTTCATATTATTGTACCAGAATGAACTATGCAGACATGTCAAATGATGAGCTTCTGCGGGAGTATTCCCGTATAAGGACAAGTAACTGGGGGCCTAAGGCTAGAGGTCTGGGTGTAAAAAATGTCCTGCAGTTAGCAGCTATAAAGCGGGAGTTGGAAAAGCGGGGTCTTTCCGCAAGAGCAAGTAAACGCTTCGGGGATAGTATAGAGCAGATGATAGATAGAGTGCTTGAGGAGAGCTAGATGGCAGGGCCAAATATAATACCTGCACCTCTACCGGGACAGGCACAGGACTATAGATTACAGTATGCCTATTTAAAGGAATGGTGTTCTATACGCCTACCAAAGATACCCTATTATAGGCATACTACAAATATTTCCGCTTCTGATGAGTTGCACTTTGAGGAGCTTGACCAAGAGAAGACATGGAGTAATCGAATCTATGTACATGGTCATATAGAGCCCGAAAACACTGAACAGAATCAGGAGATGAAGGGGCAGGATTTTATGGAGTATTTTATGCTGTATATCTCCTTACCCTCTTTAGTGAACAGTGAGGATATAGACGGTAATCCTGCTCCCCTTGCTGAGGTGGATAGTAATTTACGGTTGGAGGATAATAAACTGTATATTCAAAATGGGGATAGGTATTGGTACTGCGGTCATGAGTATGAGATAATAAACATAAACGATGATGCACCTTGGGGTCCTGACGGGTTTGCTATGCTTTGGTTTGAATTGAGATCAAAGGTAGTGAGACCGCAGACAGTAGGTAGTACGGGCTATGATTTTTATCCTGATGGGGCTACTTGATGATTAGAGTTAAGAATTACGGTGATACAAGGAGGGATTTTGAGGTTTGCCTTAGACGTTTTAAGAATAAGACGAACGACAGGATGAAAGAGTTTGTCCTGAGGCAATCTTTTGAGAAACCGTGTGTGGAGAAGGAGCGTATACGTAGGCGGTTCAAGAAGAAAAAAAGAAAGCTGCAGGGTATAAAGAGGAAATATGGCTATAAGTGGGTTCTTTATAGGGACCTGTTAAGATAAGCCAAGACGGCTTTTGCTTCCGTTCTTTGAGTTAAACATATTGAAAGTATCAAGTATTAGTATCTGAATTAGTTGCCTTTCACAAAGAGTATCGTGTGAAAAAACGCAGGATGTTAAAGACTAATCGTAATTTTATCGGTCTATTTAAGCGTAGTATTATCCGTACTACCGCTAAGAGGATGCGTTTAATAGCTGATTCAGTCGTAGACTCTGTAAAAACAGTACTTGAAAAGCAACTATATCATTGGCCGCCACTTACAGAAAAGTATGCGAAATCAAAGCAGCGTAAGGGGTTGGACCCGAGGATACTTATAGCAACGGGAAAATATAAAGATGCTATACAGGTTATCAGGGAAGAGACTAGAGAAGATGGGGTAACCTACAGTGTCGGTGTGCCCGGAACATTCGAGACAGGACCAAAGACTGCTAGGAAAAAACTACCGTTGGAGCTTTTAGGCAGGTGGCTGGAGTTCGGCACAAAATCCATGCCGCCACGGGAACATTGGAGGCCCGTTTGGAGTGCCCTTGTGAGAAACCTGCATCCAGTAACTAAGAAGCTTAAAAAGGATATATTGAAAGAGTTTAAGAACAGTGTTAGACGCACTGATATGTATAGGGATAGAACTGTAGGAGCCGAATAATGGCATTACGAACAGAGATAACTGACCTGATAGATTCGCAGGTACCTAATTACATGTCAACGGATGAATTCCTGCAACATGTAGAGCTACCGTACCCGCCGAATGATGATGAGATAGCCTATTTGCGGACTAAATATACCGCTGCTAGAGCTGAATCGGATTATAGGAACCTCCGGTTTGATGGGGGGGATGTAACAGCTAATAGGCCGCTGCCCGTTGATATCAGGGTAGGGCATGCTGTTTTGGAGGTGAACCTTGATCGCAATAATGATGAAGTAACGGTATATCAGCCAACGCACGATGCGTTAAATGCCAATGTTAACTTGCAGGTAGGGAATGCAGATGTAGCAAATGCAAATCCTGTGCCTGTAAGTGATGCAGCGGGTTCGTTGACAGTAGATCAAGAAACGCATGACAATTTGAACGCTAATGCAAATATGCAGGTGGGCAATGCTGATGTTGCTAATGGTAACCCAGTACCCGTAAGTGATGCAGGCGGTACGCTTACGGTAGATCAAGGTACCCACGATAACTTGAATGCAAATGCAAACCTGCAGGTTGGGGATGCAGATGTTGATGCAGCTAATCCGGTTAATGTACTGGATACGAATTCAGCGGCAATGTTGGCTGCTCAACAGGATATTGAAACTGCGGTTGAGTTGATTGATGATGTTGTAGGTACTATAGGTGCTAATTTTTCAGGGAAGGTGGCTGTAGTAGGTGGTCAGGTTGAGTCCACTATACCCGATGAAGAGGATGATACTGATGCAGCTCCGTTGTGGTTGGACCCGTTTAGACGGCTTGTTATTGCGGGGTATGATCTCGGTGAAGATGCGTTGGGTGTTATTGATAGAGACCCTGCGCTTATGGCAACCAGTCAACCGGGGGGTCAGGATACACTGACTGACCCCGGAGATGGTGATGTTGATAACGTAGAAGATTTCCATCACTTTACGTATCAGGCAGTTGTAGACATAGGTGGGTGTACTGATATTGTTGTTAGGGTAGACGGTAGTCTTGATGGTACCAGTTATGGTGTTATGTCTTTAGACAGTACTGCGGTAGCTAATGCTGCATATACCAACAATCTTGTTACCATATCTGCTAGTGGTACGTATCTTCTGATTGTTAAATCTACTAAGGCTAAGTATCTAAAGCCTGTGTTTGTATCAGAGACTGATGATACAGACGCTACTGTAACATTTACACCTATGTTTGGTAATTAAAGGAGCATATAAATGGTAGATAAGTTTTATCCTGAGGCTCCTCAGAGTCCTGCTGACCCTGTTGTAATAGATAAAGTTGCTGAGGGTAGAGAGATCATACGCTTTATGCAGGAAGGTATGTCTGAGGAGATTGCAAAGAGGTTTAGGGCTCCAGAGGACAGGGAACGTGACCCTAAACCGGGAGAACCTGTAGCTGGTGACCCTATGACGAAGACGGCTATTATATCAGCAGTACTCGCTGGTAGGGATTGTTTTCATGATATAAGTTCTATCTATGATGAAGTAATCAATGAGAAGAGAGCTTTGGCTAAGGTACAGATTAAGTATTTTGATAAAGAGTCTGATTACAAATCTGCACTTGGTGATGTAGCTGTATATGGTGATGTGGATACTTATTATGCAGGTGTGAAAGTACATGAAAAGTGCCCTACTTGGTCAGCATTGAAGGAGAAATATCCCACTCCGGTACCCCCTGCAAAGGTAACAGGTCTTAATGTAGATGCTGTTAGTGATGCTGGTGTTCTGCTGAGTTGGGATGATGTGGATGGTGCAACTTCGTATAGAGTGCGGAGAGATGGCAGTATCATAGCAAAGGTAGGTACTTCGGAATTCAACGATACTGGTCTGGAACCTGAGACTGAATACACCTATCAGGTATCTGCAGTAGGTGAGGGTGGGGAAGGCCCATTGAGTGCTGAAGTAAAGGCAACGACAGGTGAAGCACCAGTAGAGCCTGAGACTGTACCTAAGGAGCTGTAGTAGTGGTCAACTCTCGTATGGGCCGATTCTTGCAGGACAAGGATTGTGTATTTGCCTGTAAGTTCGATAGTGTACAGTATCTTCGTGACAGGTATACTGTTACAGGTAATCCCGGTATTGCTAAATCTCCTTTTGGTCCTAGGGTTAGGCTTACTGGTGCTGACTATATTTCTATCCCTGAGCACATAAGTAGGATTTTAGGAACTGGCGATTTCTCTATTTTTGTGCGTCTTTTTAGTACAGTTGATGAGACTCAGAGAGTGTTTTTTGGTAGTAAGCAGCAAACTGGAGCACCTGACCCCGGGATTGTGTTATATAAGAGTTCAACTGGACAGATAGCCTACGGTATTGAGGATACAGCTGGTAATAATAGATGGGATGCGTCATCTACTCTATGGTTGACTGATGCTAAGTGGCATGATGTGTTATTTGTTAGAGATTCAGGTGCTACTATTCGAGTGTACGTTGATGGTTCATTAGATACTAGTCTAAATCAGAATGATAATACTGTTAATGTAAAATCTTTTGTTGATTGGACAGTAGGCTCAGATGATGGTGGTGGACAGTGTTGGGTTGGTATGTTGGCTAATATAATAATGTGGAAGCGTACTTTGGATGCCGATGAAGCAGCCGATTTACACTATAATAGGACATTCCGGAGTCTCTAATGTCACTTAGAAAAGATTTGGTATTGCACTATCGGATGGACGATATCAATCCCAGAAGTGTAGCACCTAATGCATTTAATGAACCTAGTGGTCTTGTAGCTCACTGGCCCTTAACTGATGCTGCACCTAACAAGGATGTAGCTGACATAATCGGTGGTAATGACGGAGAGGCTACTCAGAATACGAAGAACATGTCAGTTGATGGTCACGTATGGCCTAGGGCTATAGATTTTGGTAGTGTAGATTACATAGATGCAGACCAAAGTGAAGCAATAGACCAGAACAATAAGTTCTCATTTGCTATATGGTTTAAGGCAGTTGAGACATCCACTCAGCAGTGTCTGTTTGAAGATTCTGAAGGTGGTGGAGAAGGTTTTGGTCTGATGCTGGTGTCTGATGAACTAAGAACTGGTATGTGGACTGGTGCTGCGTATGCTTTCAAGGCCAGTGGAGCATTTACCTCTACAGATTGGACTCATGCAGTAGTAACATTCGATGGTACCAACATGTATCTTTATATAGATGGAGTTAGACAGACAGGTACTACTGACCCGTTCTTGGGATTATCTCCTCAATTAACTATAGGTGCTAGGTCAAGTCATGCATGGCCTTTCAGTGGTGAGATGGAAGATGTCCGTATCTATAATAGAGCACTGACTCACTATGAAGTAGCACAACTGTATAATAGAGGTGACGGTATAGCTAGGTCATATTACCGTACAGTAGGTAGGCCTGTTGCACCTAGACCTACTCCGGTAGGCTGGTGGAAAATGAATGACAATGCAGCTACTTCTACCGCAGTAGATGCGATTGGTGAGAACGATGGTGAGTATCAAGCTGGTGGTGTAGCTCAGAATACGAATACTGGGAGTGTAGCTGGTAAACGTGGTACTGCTCTAGATTTTGACGGAGTAAATGAGAGAGTGGTAATAGGAGATTTAGGCATAGGAGGTAATAGACCATCTACTGTCTCATGTTGGGTAAAGCTAGACCAAGTTGCTTCAGTCAAAGGTTCTCATCAGACTATATTGAATGGTATATGGCAGCACACTGCTAATGATTTTCTGTATATAGCTAGCACGAATGATTATTTCAATTTAGGAGGAAACTTAACTGCTGGAGTTTGGCACCATATGGTATTAGTGTTTGGTTTATACGGAACTGAAGGTTCTGTTATGTACTTAGATGGTATTAGGTACGATATCACTTTACAGACAGGTCCACGAGATATAGATATTTTTTCTTCTTTCAACCTTGGTGTTACTGCTGCTTTTGGAGCGGTATATCTGTTTGGTGAATTGGATGATGTAAGAGTATTTGATAGAGAATTGACTCATGACCAGATCATAGATGTGATGAATGATAACTATCTTGGTCTCGTGGCTCATTGGAAGTGTAATGATAATGCAGCTAACACTACGGTAGTAGAATCCTCCAACCACGGGCATACAGGTACCTCTCAACGCAACACCAACTTAATGAATGCTGCAGGTAAGATTAATGACTGCTTCGATCTTGATGGGATCAATGATTATATTACAGTACCTGATGATGTAGAACTAGATGGGTGGGATGAAGTAACTTTTGCATTTTGGATTGATTGTACACTTGGTGGAGCATCACCATATATACTAGATAAGGATGATGCAGATGATCACGGTTATATATTTGTGTACGATGAGACTAACGATGCTTTAATAGGTCTTGTCTATTATGGTACAGGTAGTAGTTATGTCACTGTGAGTACTACTGCTGCATCTTTGCCTCATGGGTCGTGGACTCATCTATCCATTGTGATAAAGAGAGGTTGCTACTGGGAGACATATGTTAATGGAGTACCTGACAGTAGGGGAGATTTCCCTGACTATCCTGTTGGTAAAAGTACACAGGATTTGATTATAGGTGCAGATACTGATGGTAATAACAAGTACACAGGTAAATTAGATGACCTCCGTATCTACAACAGAGCATTGTCACCAGATGAGATAAGTATGTTGTACTTCGGTGACCTAGGTACTGAGGGATATCCTGAGGTAGGTGATGGTCAGGGTGTAAATATGACCAATGCTGCAAATGTAGTAAACGGTATAGCAGGTGGACTGGCTCTAGAATTTAACGGAAGTGATGAGGATATTGATTGTGGAGATGTACAGTTATCAAATATAGTAGGTTCGTTAACAATATCTTATTGGGTTAAAGCCTCTAATATAGGAGTAGGGGCTATACTTGTTAGGACAGTATCTAGAGAAAATAGTAATTACGAGATGTATATAGATGAGGCTACTGGTGAGTTGTATCTAGTAATAAATGCTTCTGGAATATCTACAGGAGCTGGAGTAGTCGTAAATGATGTCTGGCAGCATCATGTTGGAGTATTTGACCTTGATAATAGTCTTAGTCATATATACGTGGATGGAGATTGTGTTGTATCAGGTGCTTGTGCTGTAGTACCTCAAGGTACTAGCGTTAATCTACATATAGCTAATTATCCTTCTTTAGATAGACAGTTTATGGGTGTGATTGATGAATTTACCTTGTGGAATAGAGTGTTGACAGCATCTGAGGTAAAGACATTGTATACTCTCCAGAGGCAGGGGAGATTCTAGGATGAGTGGACGTCTCTGGAACCCGAAGTATCTAGTATCTCACTGGAGACTAAATAATAATGCACTAGACGGCATGAAGAGAAATCATGGTGAGTGGGTAGGTACAGAGGATTATGATGATGGCCCATTTGGTCATAGTGTAGGTAAGTTTGATGGAACTAACGATAGTATATCTATAGATGACCCGATAGGATTGAATCTAGTTAATGAGATGACTTTCTCAGCATTGGTCAATGTAGCAGCTTTCTCAGCGAATGGAGAATCAATTTTTTCTAAAAGGACAGGTACTGATCAACAATATCTTTTTCGTATTGCAAACGGAGGTTTGTTGAGGTTTGAATATTATAATGGTGGTTGGAGAAATGTGCAATCAACTAGTGGTGTGTCTGTAGGTAAATGGGCTTATGTTGCTGTTGCTTGGAAGATATGTGATTCTTCAGCCCAATACAATTTTTATATCGATGGTGATGATGCAGGCAGCGGTACTTCTAGTGAGTTCTTAGTTAGCTATCCAGAGAGTGCTGTAATGATAGGATATGATAATAGTGGTACCGTTGATAGACATTTTCAAGGGCAGATAGGTGTAGTTCGTGTGTATAATTGTGCTCTGTCTGCAGATGAAGTAAAAGAATTACACCATAGAGATATAATAAGGTAGTACATGGCTACAGCTAAACCAATAGACAGACTTCCTGAGTTGGTAGATTACAACTGGGACTGCAAGGATGATATCAATACCAGAGATGGTCTAGACCTAACTGTAGGACTAGTAGCTCACTGGAAGATGAATGATGATGCAGCTAATACTACCGTCCGTGATGCAGCAGGTGGGAATGATGGTACTGCTCAGCAGAACACTGAGGACATGTCTGTAATAGGGAAGCATGGTAGGGCATTAGATTTCAATGGTAGTAGTGACTATGTAAGTACTGGAATATCTTCTGTTGAGGGATACTCTGAAAGTTTCTGGTTTAAGACTAGTGCTTCTGCAGCAGGTGTGATTATTGCTGGATTAAGACAAAATACAGGTTCTACTTTCATAGATGCAAATGGAAAAATAAATATACGTAAATCTGATACATCTATGGTGAAGACTAATTCTGCTTTTAATGATGGCAGATGGCATCATTGTGTTATAACAGATGATCTAATATACGTGGACAATAGTTTACAGGATACTGTTGCTGGTACTACCCTAACTTCTACTGAGCTTGTAATAGGTGCTAGAAATCAGGGAGGTTATGCTATCTTCTTTGATGGTATTATTGATGATATTCGCATCTATAATAGAGTATTATCCTTCAGAGAAATAAAAGCACTGTACTATCGTGGTGGTACTGAAGAGGCAGAGACATTATCTGATCATACATCCTTGGTAGGTCATTGGAGGATGAATGATGATGCAGCATCTACTACTGTAGAGGATTCGTCAGGTAATGGTAATGATGGTACCTCAGCAAACAATACTGATGGAATGTCCGTTAACGGTAAGATTGGTAAGGCACTAGAATTCGATGGAGCTACAGATGAGGTAGGCTTAGGTGCAGGTACATTTGATCTTACAGGCGATTGGACATTCTCAACTTGGGTATCTACTGATTCAGTAGCTGCAGCTTCTGCGTTTATATTTTTTGAGGTATCTGTTGGACCTACGAGAAGACTATATATCTACAGGACAGGAGACGATCTAACCTTGATGATAGGTACCGGTGGTGCTGTAAATACAGGCGTAGATATATTTGAAGTAGGTGAGTGGATTCACATAGCTGCTATTTATGATGCATCTAGAGGTATAGTAACTACGTATGTGAATGGTAGGGATACCGGTATTCCGTATACAGTAGAAGGTCTAGATGCTACAACAGGAAACTTCTTCATCGGAAGTTCAAATGGTGCAAATTTCTTTGATGGTGTGATTGATGATACAAAGCTGTATACTGCAGCACTTACTGCAGGAGAGATTTGGGATATCTATCTTGCAGGATTAGGTACTGAAGATGATATCCGTGAGTTGGACAGCTTAGTAGGTCATTGGAAGTGTAATGACGATGCAGCTAACACTCACGTAGAGGATAGCTCAGGTCATGAGAATCATGGTACGTCTGCTAGAAATACTAGTTTGATGAATGCTGCAGGTAAGATTAATGATTGCTTCGATCTAGACGGTGCTAATGATTACGTAGATTGTGGTATAGATGAGTCATTAAGACCTAGGATGTTATCCTTGTCGTTATGGATGTATGCAGACCCTGCTACTCCTGCTTACTCAAATGTTGCTGGTTGTTATCATTATACAGCACCTGAGCAATGGGGTTTTGGTCTGTACATGGGAGGAGCAGGTGCAACATTATCTGGAAGTATAGGATTGGTAGGTAATGATCGTCTGGATCTCCCTAGTGCCATAGCGTATAGTTCGTGGTATCATGTTGTTATGACATATGATGAGAGGGTAGCAAGGCTCTATATAAACGGAGCGTTAGCATATACAGATGAAGGTAACCGTAGAATAAATTATGATGAATCTGATCCTCTAATATTAGGAGCAGGTTATGGTTATGGACAGAAGTTTGTAGGCAAGATAGATGATGTCAGAATGTATCGAAGAGTATTATCTCCAGAAGAGATTAAAGCTATCTACAATCATGATGATGGTACCGAGGATGTAGATATAAAGTACAACAGACTCGTAGCTCACTATAAGATGAATGACAATGCCGCTACTAGTACTGTAGAGGATGCGACAGGGAATCATGACGGTACATATCTGGATGCAGGAGGTGCTATTAACACCAATACAGGTAGTGTAGCAGGTAAGATAAACACTGCTTTAGATTTTGATGGTGGCGATGAGTGGGTGTGGTTACCTGCTATTAGTGTATTGCCTAGGAACTTTTCTATAGTGTGCTGGTTTAATGCAGACGATATAACTCAGAATCAGAGATTATATGCTAGGGGTAGTGGCGGTAATGATATTTCTATCAGACTAACAGGTAGTCAGGCATACGGAATTGTAGGAGCAGATGGTGGGGGTACTGTATCTGGGTCCGTTTCCTCTACACTGAGTTCGGCTACTTGGTATCATGCCGTACTAACCTTCGACGGCCTTTTACTTAGATTGTATATCGATGGTGTAAAAGAAGCAGAGGATGCAGCAAATACTTATGTTGATGCAGATGCGATTAGTGCGGCTATGTCTTCTATTGCAGGCAGTTCCGAGTTCTTTGAAGGTCCTCTTGATGATGTACGTATTTACGACAGAGCATTGACAGAGAAAGAGATTAAAGCATTATACAATCACGATGCAGGTACTGAGGATGAGGAAGGCTCAT
>Ga0272441_10015521_pt1 | contig 10659 bp, 8 predicted proteins | sample SSMProp6N_FD_193582 | JGI IMG/M metagenome (GOLD analysis project Ga0272441, IMG submission 193582) | Marine sediment archaeal communities from Little Sippewissett salt marsh, Falmouth, MA, United States - SSM-Prop-6N | ecosystem: Environmental > Aquatic > Marine > Wetlands > Sediment ...
CATCTTTTGTTTGGTTATCCATTGAAAATCCGGCTGGCTAACCATCCATGGACAGGCCGTATGGGGTCCCGCAGACCTTCCACTTGCCCTCTTCTTTGATCAGTTCCAGTGTTGCTTCGAATTCATGGGTCTGACCCAGGCGAAACAGAGAGGCCACATAAGCGAAGATCGGATGGATGCAGGTACGGTGACGACCCTTCAAATGAATGGTGGCGGATTCAGGGTCCTGGGCCAGGGTTTCTGTTTTCACATGGGTGATGGCCTGCTTCATCATCCCGGCGCCAAACCCGCGGGCATTTGCCTCGTCGGTCATGGATTGAAGGTAGGCGGCGACAACCGGTTCATCCTCATCGCCGGCCAGTTCATTGCAAACATACTTTTCCATATCGGCATCCAGGAGAAAATAAGCCCTGGAAAAGTCGATCGCCGTTCCCGTGGCCGTCTGCTTGCAATCTGCAAAAACAAACGCCACCTGAAGACACACGGCCAGAATCACCACCAGTATCCATGCTGAATTGCTGCTACGGTTTGCCATGCTCAACGCCTCCTTGCAGAATCATCCCGGCACTATGCCAAGGCATCGCCAGGCCCGGGTTACCGTATACGGATGTTAAGGATTTGGGTAAAAAGGTCAGAATCGGCAAATACCATGGTTCATGCTATTAAACAAGCCCTATGTGGCCCCGGGTTGGTGAACAATGGTGCTTGACAGCTTTTTCGACCATTAGTATTCAACTGATAAAATTATTCCATTCATTCATGGCATTTTTCCTGTCGCCTTTTTGGAAACCTGATTTGTAAGAAGGGGGAAACCGATGACCACGCACGAAACCATTGAATTCGAAGTACTTTTTGTCGGCGGCGGGCCCGCCAATCTGGCCGGTGCTATCCGCCTGATGCAACTGGCTGCGGAAAAAGGCCAGGAACTGGAAGTGGCCCTCATCGACAAGGGTGCCGCCATCGGCTCCCACGCCATCAGCGGAGCCGTGATGAATCCAGCGGCTATCGCTGAGCTTTTCCCGGATTATCTGGAGCAGGGATTCCCCGTGGAGCAGACCGTACGCGGCGACGGTTTCTTTTTTCTCACCCAGCAGCGCAGTTTTAAAATGCCGATGGTGCCACGCCAGATGCACAACACCGGTTTTCCCATCGTCAGTCTTTCCCGGGTGTGCCGTTGGCTGGGGGACAAGGCCGAAGCCATGGGTATCAATATATTTCCCGGCTTCGACGGTAAAGAGATCCTAATGGCCGACGACGGCATCACGGTGACGGGGGTTCGCACCGGCGACAAAGGGCTGGACAAGGACGGCAAGCCCAAACCCAATTTTGAGCCGGGCATCGATCTGCTGGCCAAGGTCACCGTGCTGGGAGAGGGCGCCCGGGGCAGCCTCATGAAAGCCTTGGCCGACAAACTGCCCATCCGTTCGGGCCGTCTGCCCGAGGTGTTTGAAACGGGAATCAAGGAAGTGATCCAATTGCCGGAAAACCATTTTTTCAGCGGCAGCGCCTTCAACGACATTCATACGATGGGCTTCCCCCTGGATCTGGACACCCCTGGTGGTGGGTTTGTCTATGAAATGACCAAAAACCGTATCGCCCTGGGTTTTCTGGTCGCCCTGGGCTACGAGAACCCGTCGCTGGACATCTACGACACGTTCATGCGCTTCAAGGGCCACCCGATGATCAGGAACATCATCCGGGGTGGCAAGGTGGTAGAGCAGGGGGCTCGCGCCGTGTCCACCGGCGGGTGGTTTTCCATGCCGCTCCTGGCCGTGGACGGTGCCCTGTTCACCGGAAACGGCGCCGCCATGCACAGCACGCCGGCCATCAAAGGCATCCACCTGGCCATGAAGTCGGGAATGCTGGCTGCCGAGACAATCATGGACGCCCTCGTGGCTGGCAATACCAACCGCCGCAGCCTGGATGGCTACGACCAGCGGATCGAAGCCAGCTGGGCCGGTGCAGAGCTTCGGGAAGGCCGCAACTTCGCCCAGGCCCTGGCCAAAAAAGGGCCGCTCAAATGGGTCCACCTGGCCGCCCAGTATATTTCCAGGGGCAAGGGTCTGATCGATCGCCTCCCCGCTATGGACGACGCCACCACACTGACACCTCTGAAAGGCGATGCAGCGGTCACCGGGCCTGACCCGGAGCAATCCAAACCGGCCAAGGACGATCCGGCCATGGTGGACAAGCTCACCGGCGTCTACCTTTCCGGCACCATTCACCGGGAGGACCAGCCCAGCCATGTCCTCATTCACGACCAGCGGGTGTGCGTGGAGAAATGCTATCCCACCTATGGCAGCCCCTGCACCCGTTTTTGCCCGGGCGATGTCTATGAGTTGGAAACACGTAAAGACGGCAGCGGCATCAAAGGCATCAAGTTGAATTTTACCAACTGCCTGCATTGCAAAACCTGCGACATCAAGGATCCCTTCCACAACGTCACCTGGACCTGCCCGGAGGGCGGGGAAGGACCCAATTATAAACAGGCCTGACCGGTTCAAGGAGAATCCAGACCATGCAGAACAATACGCGTTATGATGTCATTATTGTCGGTGGCGGCATTATGGGCTCCACCACCGCCTATTATCTGACCCGCAAGGATCCGGCACTGAAAGTGGCCGTCATCGAACGGGATCTGGCCTACACCCGGGCTTCTACCACCCTGTCCATGGTCAACGCCAGGATCCAGTTCAGCCTGAAGCAGAATGTCCAGATTTCCCAGTACGCTTTCGATGTGCTGGAACACTTCGAAGATGACATGACACTGGCCGGCAACCGCCCCAGCATCGCCTACCATCGCGAGGGCAACCTTTTTCTTCATGATGAACCCGCGGCAGCCGGCGCCAAAGCGTCCATGGCAGTGCAAAAGGCGTTGGGTTGTCAGGTCCAGTGGTGGTCACCGGAGGAGATCAAGGCCAATTATCCCCTTTATGCGACCGAGGGGTTCACCGGCGGCACCTTCGGCGCCCAGGACGGCCATTTCGACGCCTACGCCGTGCTCATGGGATACAAGGCCAATGCCAGGGCCCAGGGAGCCGTCTACATCGAGGACGAGGTAACCGGACTGGTGGTCGACAACCGGCAGATCACCGGCGTAAAGACTGCCGCCGGTGCCACCTATGCATCTGCCGTCGTGGTCAACTGCGCCGGTGCCTGGTGTACTGAATTGGCCGGAACCGCCGGTGTGGACCTGCCCGTGAAGCCGGTCAAGCGCCAGTGCTTTTGCCTGGACACGGCCGTCAAGTCAGACGGCCCGCTGCCCCTGACCGTCCTTCCGTCCGGGCTCTACTTCAGGACGGAAACCGGCGGTATGGTGCTGCTTGGGAAATCCATGGACGATGACCCGGTGGGTTTCAATTTCACCTGGGATCAGAACCGGTTTATGGACCTGTTGTGGCCGGAGCTGGCTGAATTCGTACCGGCTTTCGAGCGGCTGAAGCTGGTGCGGGGCTGGGCGGGTCTGTATGCGGTCAATACTCTGGACGACAACGCCATCCTCGGTGAATGGCCTGAAATAAAAGGCTTTTACTTGGCCAACGGCTTTTCTGGACACGGCCTCCAGCAGGGCCCGGCGGTGGGTCGATACATGAGTGAATTGATCCTTGGTGACACACCGACGCTGGATCTGTCGATCTTCAACCCCCGGCGCATACTCGAAGGTAAACCACTGGCGGAGGGGGGGATCGTCTAATGGAAACCCCGATTGCCGGCAATATCGTTAGGGACAAAATCCGTGAAAGCAAGCTGTCCTGCGTGGGACTGGCCTCCATCCGTGAATTGAACCGGCTGGTGGGGGAAATCGAAGGGGCCTGTGGGCAGCGGTTTATCCGTATGGAGATGGGCATCCCCGGTATGGCCCCGCCGGAGATTGCCGTGGAAGGAGAGATTGCTGCCCTGAAAAGTGGCGTGGGCGCCATCTACCCGCCTTTTGACGGCATCCCCTGCCTGAAGACCGAAATCTCCCGTTTTGTGAAGCAATTTTTGGACGTCGATGTGCAGCCGGCCCACTGCCTGCCCACCGTGGGCTCCATGCAGGGGTGCTTTCTTTCCATGATGATGGCCGGCCGCCGGATTAAGGGCAAGGACGGCATCTTGTTCATCGACCCGGGATTTCCGGTCAACAAAAAGCAGGCCCAGGTGCTGGGGTTGCCCCGGGAGAGTTTCGACGTATACGACTTCCGGGGCGACCAGCTGCGGGACAAGCTGGAATCTTACCTGTCCTCCCATCGAATCGGCGCCCTGATGTACTCCAACCCCAACAACCCCGCCTGGATCTGCTTCACGGAAAAAGAGCTGGGCATCATCGGCGAGCTTTGCACGCGCTATGACGTGATTGCCCTGGAGGACCTGGCCTACTTCGGCATGGATTTCAGGCAGGACACCTCCCGGCCGGGGCTACCGCCCTTCATTCCCACCGTGGCCCGGTATACCGACAACTATATTCTGCTCGTCTCCAGTTCCAAATCCTTCAGCCTGGCCGGTCAGCGAATCGGCATGACGGCCATTTCCGATCGTCTGTTCGAATCCACCGGCGACGGCCTCGCACGCTGGTTCGGCACCGACCGGTTCGGCTACGCCTATATTTTTGGCGGCATGTATTCCCTGAGCGCCGGTGTGTGTCACACCACCCAGTTCGGCCTGGCCAAGCTGCTGGAGGCGGTCAACGACGGCAGGTACGATTTTGTCGCGGCGGTGAGGGAATATGGCCAACGCGCCCGAACGATGAAGCGCCTGTTCACCGAAAACGGTTTTTCGCTGGTCTACGACATGGACGAGGATCAGCCGTTGGCCGACGGTTTTTACTTCACCGTTGCCTATCCCGGTTTCACCGGTGTTGAGCTGGTGGAGGAGCTGCTCTACTACGGCATCAGTGCCATCTCGTTGGAAACCACCGGCAGCAGTCGTACCGAAGGCATTCGGGCATGCGTATCGTTAACCGGAAAAGACCGTTTTGGCGAACTGGAAGAACGCCTAAGGTGCTTCGATAACGATCACAAACAGGGCTTGCGGGCTATCGACTAAACGATAGATGTGAGGGGGTCGATCTTCAACGGGATCGAATGCGTTGTTTCCACGTTCCATAGCATTTCGAATCCGATTCGATTTTCCCCAGCTTCCACCTTTCGGCCTTGAGCTTTCAGCTTCTCTGCTTGGCGGTCTTTACAGCCGCCCCTCCTCCACGGCGTGGCAGGCGACAATAACCTTGTTTTCCACGCTTCGTGCCTCAGGGATCTCTTCTATGCAGCGCGGGTTGGCGTAAATGCAACGGCCGTGAAAAACACAGCCGCTGGGCAGGTTGATGGGGGTGGGCACCTCGCCTTTCAGCTTGACGTGACCGCTTTTCTTGCGGCCCAGTTTGGGAATGGCGGAGAGCAGGGCCTGGGTGTAGGGGTGGCGGGGGCTGTCGAAAAGCGTTTTGGCCGGGGAGAGTTCGCACAGGGTGCCCAGGTACATCACCACCACCCGGCTACTGATGTGCTCTACCACCGACAGGTCATGGGTGATGAACATATAGGTGAGTCCCCGCTGGGCCTGGGCGTCCATGAGCAGGTTGAGGATCTGGGCCTGGATAGAAACGTCCAGGGCCGACACGGGCTCGTCGGCCACGATGAACTCGGGATCCACCATCAGGGCTCGCGCGATGCTGATGCGTTGACGCTGCCCGCCGGAAAATTCGTGGGGGTATCGACTGGCCCATTTGGGGTCGACGCCGACTTGGGACATGACCTCCGCCACCCGGTCTTTCACCTGGACCGCCGAAATGGACGGATTATGAAATACCACCGGCTCTTCCAGGGTTTGCATGACTGTTTTTCGCGGGTTCAGGGAGGCGTAAGGATCCTGGAAAATCATCTGCATTTTACGGCGAAAGGGCAGCATTTGCTGGGCGTTCTTGTTGTCGATGCGCTCTCCCCGATAGAGAATCCTGCCGCTGTTGGGCGGATAGATGCCCAGGGTGGTGCGGGCCAGGGTCGACTTGCCGCAGCCGCTCTCACCCACCACGCTGAAGGTCTCGCCGGGGGCGATGGTGAAGCTCACGTTGTTCACCGCCTTGACGGTGGTGCGCTGGTGACTGATTTTGCCCTTTTCAAATCGCAGCCGGTCAAGCAGGCCGCCGGAAATATCGAAATGCTTGACCACCTGTTTGAGGGCCAGCAGGCCGTTTTCATCGCTTTTCATCGATATGGGTTGCTCGGTCGTCATCTTGTTCCCATGTTGGGGTCGAGTTTTACCATGTGACAGGCCACCATTCGCGTCATGTGGTCCACTGGAATAAATGGTGGTTCCTGGTCCCGGCAGATGGCCTCGCAAAGTGGGCATCGGGGGTTGAAGGCGCATCCCGGCGGGATGTCGGTCAGCGTGGGCATCATCCCCGGGATCTGGTTCAGGCGGGCACCGGGCTGCAGGCTGCCGGGAAGGGCTTTGATCAATCCTTGCGTATAAGGATGTTTCGGGTCGTTGACCACCCGGTCGGTCAGGCCCGATTCGACGATTTTACCGGCATACATGACGGCAATCTTTTCGGTCACCTGGGACACCACCCCCAGGTCGTGGGTGATGAGGATCAACCCCGTATCTTCCGACTCGCACAGTTGCTGCAACAGATCCATGATTTCGGCCTGGATGGTCACGTCCAATGCTGTTGTGGGTTCGTCGGCGATAATGATTTCCGGGTCGGTGATCAGGGCGATGGCGATGACGATGCGCTGGCGCATGCCGCCGGAAAATTCGTGGGGATACTGGGCCAGGCGTTTTTCCGGTGAGGGGATCTGCACTTTTTTCAGTTTTTCAAGGGCGATGGCCTCCGCCTCGGCCCGGGTGATGCGACGGTGGGCCTGCAAGGTTTCCACCATCTGGGTGCCGATGGTCAGGACCGGGTTTAGTGTCATCATGGGATCCTGAAAGATCATGCTGATATGGTTGCCACGAATCTCCCGCATCGTTTCTTCAGAGAGTGCCGCCAGATCCCGGCCGTTGAATATCACCCGGCCGCCGGAGATGAAACCCGGCTTGCTGATCAAATTGATGATGGCGAAACCGGTGACCGATTTTCCGGCCCCGCTTTCGCCGACCAGCCCCATGCGCTCGCCCTTGTCCAGGTTGAAGCTGATGCCGTTGATGGCGGTCAGATCGCCTTGCCGCAGGCCGAATTTGACTTCGAGGTCGTTGACTTCAAGTAAGTGTGACATAAGTATGGCCAGTGTTAAGGGTTAAGTTTTAAGTGTTAAGATGCGTCGGAACAACTCCCTTAGCACTTAAAACTCAACACTTTAAATCAGTTATCCCTTATATAGCTTAGGGTTCAACACATCCCTGAGCCAATCTCCGAGCAAATTGATCACCAGTACCAGCAGCACCAGGAATATTCCCGGAAACAGGGTGATCCACCAGGATCCGGAAAAGATGTACTCGAAACCGGACCGGATCAACGAACCCAAAGAGGGTTTGGTCACCGGCATACCCAATCCTAAAAAGGAGAGGGCCGCCTCGCTCATCACAGCGTTGGCCACCTGGATGGTGGAGATGACCAATACGGAGGTCATGGTATTGGGCAGCACGTGGCGAAACATGATCCGCCAGCGGTTCAGCCCGATCACCCGTGCCGCCTCCACGTATTCCTTATTTTTTTCCCCCATGACTGCTGCCCGAACGGTCCGGGCATACACCGGCCATTCCGCCAGGCCGATGATGACGATCAGCAAGGGCACGGATAAGTCCTCATAGCGACCGATGCCGAAGGCCAGTTGAAAGATGGCACTGATGAAGATGGCCACCATGAGGTAGGGAAAAGAGAGCTGAATATCGGCGATGCGCATGAGCACGGCGTCGATCTTCCCTCCCAGATAGCCGGCCAGCAGACCGACGACTACACCGAGCAAACCCTGCAGGACCACCGCCCCGCAGCCGATGAGAATGGACAGCCGCAGGCCGTAGATCATGGTGCTGAGCAGGTCGCGCCCCTGGATGTCGGTGCCCAACAGGAAGGCCGCCTCACCGTCTTGTGTCCAGGACGGCGGCAATTCCGAGTTCATGATGTCGATATTGGCTGGGTCATAGGGATCGTAGGGCGAGAACACAGGCGCCAGCAGGCCGGTGACCAGCAGGGTCAGCAGGACCGCCAGGCTGAGCATGGCGGTCTTATCCTGTTTGAAACTGAAAAGCAGATAGGATGCCTTGAATCGTTGCCAGGTTCGGTTCATTTTCTTCCTGCAATCCGGATGGTGGGATTCACCAGCCCGTAAATGATATCCACCACGGTGTTGACCACCACGAAAATGGCCCCCACCACCATCAGATAGGCCACCAATAAAGAGATATCAGAGCGTTCGACGGCTTCCAGAAACATGAACCCCATGCCCTGCCATTGAAAGACCGTTTCTGTAAGGATGGTAAAGGCGAACATGATGCCGATCTGTACGCCGAACACGGTAATCACCGGCAGCAGGGTGTTCTTGAAGGCGTGGATAAACCAGATGCGTTTGCGGTGAAGCCCCTTGGCCCAGGCGAATTTGATGTATTCGGTTTCCAGGACTTCCATCATCTCCGACCGGATCAGACGGATGAACAGCGGCAGCATGATCGAGGCCAGAGAAAAGCAGGGGAGGATCAGGTGCATGATGCCGTCCACGGTAAACAGGCCGCTGTCCCATCCGCCTAAACTGACGGTTTCCCCGCGCCCATATGAGGGCAGCCAGTTCAGCTCAACGGAGAAGATATAGATAAGGACGATGGCAGTGAGAAACACCGGAACCGACACCCCCAGGGTGGAAAATGCCATGGTGAATCGGGAAAAGGCGCTGCGCGGATAGATGGCGGAGAAGACACCGATGGGCAGGGAGATGAAGATGATGATCAGTGCTGCACCAAAAACCAGCTCGAGGGTCGCCGGGGCCTTGGCGGCAATGACGGCAAGGGCCGGCTTCTTATGGAAAAAAGACATGCCCAGATCCCCTTGGGCAGCATTTTTCGCGAACCGAAGATATTGGGTAATAAACGGATCGTTGAGACCTATTTTATCCCGCAGCAACTCTCGTTCGGCCGGTGTAACCCGTTCGCCCACCAGGTCCCGGATTGGATCGCCGATCTTGTTTTTGATGGAAAACCCCACCAGGCTGATGATCAGCATGACGAAGAGGGCCTGGGCAATTCGTCGGATGACAAAAGCAAACATATTATTTCGTTCCCAATCCTAACTTGGATAAACCGGAAACAACAAATTATAAAAGCCAAAATCGTACTCGCTAAGAGAGGGCGGAGTGTTATCCCTTTACGAAATATAACCCCACCCTCCCATTAGCGTTCGTTCACAAATGGTAGATTTCGGTTAAGTCCAAGGCCGCAGCGAGGTTGAAACCGGAGGCGTAGCAGCGCTACGTCGAGGATATCAGCCGAGTGAGAACGCCGGTCTGGGCCGAAAGATGCCGTTTGTGGTGAAAACTACTTAACCACGATATCTCCGAAATAGGGAAAATTCATGGTGTTGATAATCGGCGCCACCTCCACGTTCGCCTTGGCGCCGTAGGAGTGGTTCTGCCAGTGGAAAGGCACGAAGGCCGCATCGTCATAGAGGATCTGCTCGATCTGCTGCAGCATCGCGCCACGCTTGTTCAGGTCGGTTTCACTCTGGGCCGCCAGGGTCAGCCGATCCACTTCCGGATTGCAGTAGTTGCCGCTGTTGTATTGGCCGTAGCCGGTTTCCTTGTTGGGGCACATCATCAGGAATTCGGAAAAGTTGCCCGAATCCTCCGTGTCCGAATGCCAGCCGATCAACTGCATGTCAGCCACCTGGGCGTCGAATTCATCCCAGTACTGGGCCTTGGGCATGGTCTTCAGGTTGACTTTGATGTTGATCTTGGCCAGCATGCCCACCACGGCTTCGGCGATCTTCTCGTCGTTGACGTAGCGGTTGTTGGGGGCGATCATGGTGCATTCAAAGCCGTTGGCAAAGCCGGCTTCCCTCATCAGGGCCTTGGCTTTTTTCAGGTCGTAGCGGGGCATGCAATTGGGGTTGTAACCGGCATAACCCTTGGGGCTCTGCTGGCCGGCCGGAGTGGCGGTGCCCTTCATGATCTTTTTGACAATGCCGTCATTGTTGATGGCGTGAACGATGGCCTGGCGGACTTTTGCCACCCGGAATTCAGGGCGGCGCTTCTGGTTGAGCTGCACGGTGATGATGCGGCCGCCGGGATAGGTGAACAGGTTGACCTTGGGGTCACGTTCGATGCGTTTGAAATCCTGGGGGGGGACCGGGGAGATGAAGTCCACGTCACCTGAGAGCAGGGCCGCCACGCGCGTGGCGTCTTCCTTGATGGGGGACATCATCAATTGGTCCACATTGCCCGGAGAGGCGGTGTCCCAGTAGTCGGAAAAGCGTTCAAGAACCAGCTTCACGCCTTGTTCCCGTTCGGCGACCGTGTACGGGCCAGTGCCGGATTCGTTGGCCAGGGCGAAGGAGGGGCCGATCTTGACGATGGCATCCTTGGGCTGCCCGGAGGCGTCGGTGCCGGTGTAGAACTGACTGTCCATGGGAAAGATGTAGGTGCACATTCTCAGCAGCAGGGCATAGGGTTTTTTGGTTTTGATGTCGATGGTATAATCATCGACGATGGCAGCTTCGGTAAAGAGCTCGAAAAGACCCTTGAAATCTACGCTCTT
>Ga0272441_10015522_pt1 | contig 10659 bp, 10 predicted proteins | sample SSMProp6N_FD_193582 | JGI IMG/M metagenome (GOLD analysis project Ga0272441, IMG submission 193582) | Marine sediment archaeal communities from Little Sippewissett salt marsh, Falmouth, MA, United States - SSM-Prop-6N | ecosystem: Environmental > Aquatic > Marine > Wetlands > Sediment ...
TTTTTTGCAGTAGCGGCACATTGGGCAATATTGCCGATGGCCGCTTTCCGCCGTTCCTCCCGGTCCTCTCCTCTTCCGACGGTACCGTTGAACATGCCGATTGTGACACAACTTCCTAACTCCGCTGCCAGACCCACGAATTTCTCTACGTGGGCAACAGCCTGTCTGCGGACCGATTCCTCCGGGTGAGCGAAATGGATCCCATATTCGAACGACGCAATTCCGGTACCAAGGGTTGTGACCTCCAGGCCGGTGTCGTTTTTCAAACCGGCGACCCCGGATCGGCTGATGTCATCCGGGTCGCGGAGATGAATTTCGACACCGTTGTATTCGAGTAACGCAGCTTTTCGAAACGCTGCCTCAACAGGACCACAGAACACGATCGGTGCGAATTTAACCGGATTGGGGGTTGCGGTAATAGCAAATTTCATGGCAAAACCTCTACCTCTCGTGAGCTCTTAAAAATCCGTCTCAAATAATCTCTACTCCAGAGCGGATTTGATTTGCCGTTTCTGTTCCGATGATAAATCGATCGCAGCAGCCCGGGCGTTCGATTCAAGCTGTTTCGTACTTGTCGAGGAAGGTATGACCGAAGCCAATCCCGGCAGGCTTAATGAGTAAGCCAGGGCCAACTCAGCCATTCCACAGTCCCACTGTTGAGCAAGTTCGTGAAGTTTCCTCAGCTTCCCCAGGTTCTGCTCTGTCAATAGACCGCCAACAAGGTTTTCGTCAACCAGCCTGTCTCCTTTACCTGCCTTGTCCGGTTCCAGGTAGCGTTCTGTCAGCAGTCCCATAGCCAGGGGCGAATAAGGGATGAAACCGATCCCGCTTTCTGCGCAGTATTCCAGAACTCCCTCCTCGCCGGGGCGGGGCCCCTGCAAAATGTTGAATCCGTTCTGAACCGCTATGATTCGCGGAGAGTGATTGCTCTCAAAACTCCGATACAGCAGGAGATGTTCCTTCTTGAAATTGGAGACGCCCAGATAGCGAACCAGGTCCTGCGAAATCAAGTCTGCGACCGCTTCCAGGCTTTCATCTATTGGAGCAAGGGTGTCGAATTCATGGAAATACAGAAGCTCGACCCTATCGGCTTGCAACCGTTCCAGAGAAGCATAGAATGATTCCTTGATGTTCAAACGACTCAAACGACAATGATTCGGGGTTCGACCATCCATCGTTTCGAACAGCTTGGTGGCCAAAACTATATTCCTTCTCTGGTCTCTGTTTCTATCAAGCCACCTGCCTATCACTCTCTCGGAATTTCCCGATGATCCATTGTAGCGGTTGGCGGTGTCCCAGAATGTCACGCCGAGCTCAATTGCCCGATCGAATACTTTGAACGCTGTCTTTTCATCGACCCTAGATCCGTCACGGGTCTCGGGAAAGCCGATTTTCCACGTACCCAATCCGACCTTTGAAACCCGCAACCCGGAGCGGCCCAACACCACATAGGGCATTCCATTGAAACCGGTGTCTATGACCGGGGGTAATCCATATAGTTCCGGTTTCGGCTCACTCATTGTGTTCCTCCAATATATTCATATTCTGCTGAGTTCTATGGAAAAAGATAACCTCATGAAGGCGGACCGAACGGCGGAATCACGCTCAGTCCACCATCGGTGTAGATGGATACTCCCGTTATCCAAGATGCCTCGTCGGAACAAAGATACACCGCTGCTCCGGCAAGATCCTCCGGAGTTCCGATCCGCCCCAGAGGAATGGTTCTCCTCCGCATCTGGACGTTCTCCGGATCCTGCAGGGCTTTGCGGATCATGTCCGTTTCGACGGAAGCCGGACAGAGTTCATTGACCCGGATCCGGTACCTCCCCAATTCCAGTGCCATGGATCTGGTGAAAGAGGTAACGGCTGCCTTGCTCGCGTTGTAGTGCGAAGCCCCCAGAAACGGCCTGAAGGCAACCAGGGAGGAAATATTCAAGATAGCTCCGCCATCTCCCTGGGAAACCATTTTTTTTGCTGCAAGCTGCGAGATCGTGAAAAGTCCGAAAACATTGGTTTCGAATACGCGTTTCACCTCGTTGGGATCCAGTTCCAGCACAGGAGCGGAGGATAGGGTTCCAGCGCTATTCACTAAAATATCTATTCTTCCGAACTCCTCGGTGACTTTCTCAATCATCGAAAGCACGGATTCCGCGGAGCCCACATCCCCTTGGATGGAGATGGCTTCACCTTTTTCTTCTTGAATGCTTTTCACCAGTTCCGAGGCGGCACCTGCGCTGCTATTATAGTTGATAGCCACCCGGGCTCCTTCTCTGGCAAAGGCCGCCGCAATACCGCTTCCGATCCCTCGACAGCCTCCGGTAACTAGTGCAACCTTCCCTTTCAGTCTCATGAAACTACCGCCTGAAGTGAACTGTCAATAATATCAAGCGCCTGGTCGATCTGCTGCTCCGTCATGATAGCCGAAGGGTGCATCTTGACGATGTTCCCCAGCCAGCCAAGACCGGAGAGAAGAATGAGTCCCCTTTTCGCCGCCTCTCGGCGTAGCTTCGCGGCCTCCTCGCTGGCAGGTTCCTTGGTTTTCCTATCTCGCACCAGCTCCAAGGCCAACAGCAAACCGCAACCGCGTACGTCCCCAATAATTTCGTAACGGTCTTGGAGTTTCCGAAGCCCTTTGATCCAATACTCTCCAAGGCTAGCGGCACGTTCCCAAAGTTTTTCCTCAAGGATGACATTCAGCGAAGCCAGGGCTGCGGCTGCTGAAAGAGGATTACATCCGTAGGTGGTAAAGTAGCTGACCGGTTCAGGAGGCGCAAAACTCTGTGCGATTTTCTCCGTCGTTACCAGAGCTGAAATCGGAATTCCGGCCCCGAGAGTTTTCGACATCGTGATCATGTCCGGCATAACATCATAATGCTGGAAGCAGAAAGGTTTCCCGGTTGTTCCCAGAGCCGTGTAAATCTCATCGATGAACAGAAGAATATTGTGCTTGTCGAGAATCCGCTTGATTTCCTTGAAATAACCCTCTGGAGCTGGTATGTTTCCCGCACTTCCCTGAATCGGCTCCACAACCATGATGGCCGCGTCTCCGCAGGAGGCGTACAAAAGAACATCCTCCAGCATCTTGGCACATCTCAGATCGCACTCCGGGAAAGTGAGCCCCAACTGGCAGCGGTAGCAGTAGTAGTTGGGAACCGAAACCATACCCGCAAGCATTGGCCCCATACCCCGCTTGAAGGGAGCGAAGCCTAGAAGGCTCCTGGAGCCATGCGATCGGCCGTGGAATGCACCGTAGAGGGAGATGATTTCATATTTTCTGGTGTGCTTCTTGGCAAGAAAAAGACCTGCTTCGACAGCTTCCGTACCGGCGCTGGCGAAGAAGATCCGTCGCAACGGCTCCGGAATAATCTCCATCAAGCGCTCGGCAAGGTTCATAGCCGGTGAGCTGGCGAAATCAGCCGTCAAGACATAGAGCTGATCAGCCTGCTGCTTGACAGCCTCCACAACGGCAGGATGGTTGTATCCTATCAGTGCTGTAGTGCCGTGGGATGCGAACAGGTCGAGGTACTCTTTACCCTTTGAGTCTTTTAGAACGGCACCCTGACCCTCGACAAAAAGCACCTGTTCGTCGGGTAACCATCGCCTTATGCACGGTATAAGCAGGCTGTCGGCCTCAGCCATCCTACCGGCCGTATCGTCGTGCTGTTTCATCTGTATATCCTCCGCTGATGTGTCTATTTTCGCTTGATCCCGAACAGGGGCGCGGCGTTCTCTCCCAGGATTTTGATCTTATCCGAATCGCTGATCTTGGCGTAGAGGATGATTCCAAGGAGGTAGGACATGGAGTTCCACGATGCATCGGATCCGAAGATCAACTGTTTGACGTCCACGCGCCTCACCAGATCCTCCACAACACCGTAGTAGAAAGTGGAGAAGTTCAGATCGAGAAAAATGTTCTCATGCTTATTTGCCATTTCCACGGCTTCTTCAACGCCGGAAAAGGTATTTCCGGCATGCCCCAGTATAATCGGCACCTGCGGATATTTCCCCGCAATGGAATCGAATACCTTGGGGGTCGCATTGGGATCGCCCCCCTGGCTGTGCGTCAGGACCGTGCAACCCCGGCGAGCAGCGAACTCCCACGCCGGGCGGTAGTTGGGACCATCGGCGGGATATCCGTGAAAAGTAGGGTGTAATTTTATCGCGGTGAGATTCAGAGTACTGAAACAGCGCTCCAGCTCATCGGCGACTTCCTCCCCATGATTCGGGTTTATGCTGCAGTAACCGACATAGCGCTCCGGATACGACTTCACGGCGTCGGCCACCAAGTCGTTGCCTACGCAGTGGTCACAGCTGATACCCGCTTCACCGCTGATGCAGAACACATCGACACCGAGTCGATCCATTGTCTGTATCATCCCCGTTTTATCATACCCAGGGATATGATGTATGAAGGACGGTCCGATGTGCCCATGGCAATCGAGCACGAAAATATCCTTAAGCGTCTGAGCAAGACGCGCCTGGTCCAAAATACTGAGTGAGCTATTACTCGCCATCTTTGATTCCCCCCAAGATCCTCTTCAGGTTCCCACCTGCTATTAGCTGTTTTTCCGCCTCATCGATCTCGGCATACAGCAGCTGTGCTATGCAGCCACTGCCTGCAAATACAGGTAAGCCCGTTCCAAAAATGAGCCTTTCGGAGCCGAACCTTTCCGTGAAATCCTCGATCCCCTGGTGAACGCCATACAGGGAGATATCCATATGAAGATTCTCGAACCGGTGCATCAGCGCATAGATCGCTCGGTTGTCCCTCTGCCTGATGCCTCCAATTACCAGCGGAAGCTTGGGGTAACTTTTCAGGATCCACTCGATTGTTTCCCAACTGACAAGCGGAAAGGCGAGGAACGTTTGAGCTTCCAGGAAAAGCGGAATACGAAACTCCTGAAGTGCTTCCAGCAATTCTCCGCATACGGTTTCGATCATCGGATAACGATGAAGCTGGAGAGTGAACTCCGGAGGAGGTGTGGGGGGGGACGGGAACATCCTTACCGCCCGCACCGATCGGTCGAGCAGCGCCTTTATCAGTGCTTTCGGTTTTTCGATTTCACCGGTATGGGAAGGCAGGATCACCCAGCAAGGGTGGAGCCTCTCGTATGAAGCGATCTCCTCCATCAACCGCTCATTTCCTACCGTGACGGAGTACTCTTTCGCGAGAGCATGGTACACCAACGCCTCGGAGATGCCTAAATGATCCATCTCCTTGATCAGATCTCCGGGCAGTTTAAACTCCAGACGACTCCGGTGGATTCGTCGTCCGATCATTGTATTACAGTCAAAAAAATCGACATTCACTTGTGGCACCTCTCTTGCTTCTGCGGAAATCTATATAGCCATCTTTTGGGACCTATGCTTCTAGTGCATGGCAGCAACTAATGGGCTTCTTTCTTGATAACCCGAAATTGTCCGTCACCTGCCAACCATGTTCGCCAGTGTCATGACCAGGGGAGGAACATACGTTATTAGGAAGAGAATCGCCGTCTCCGCTATGATGAAGGGAACCAAACGCCCGATCACCCGGGAGATAGGCACCTCCGCAACCGAACAAGCTGTGAACAGACACACGCCCACCGGTGGGGTGATAAGCCCGATACTCAGGGCAACAACCATCACCACTCCGAAGTGTATTGGGGACATGCCCATGCTCGTAACGACGGGGAGCAGAATCGGCACCAGAATCGGGTAAACCGGCGCAGCCTCCATGAATGTGCCGATGATCAGAATACCGACGTTGATGACCAGCAGGATGATGTACGGGCTTTGGGAAACCTGTGTTACCGCACGGTAGAGGATCTGGGGAACTTCTGCGATGGCCATCAGATAGGCGAAGAAAGAGGCTGTGGCAATTACCAATACGGGCACGGCGGAGATCATGGCGGATTTTAGAATCAGCTTGGGAAGTTCCCGGATGCGAATAGTTCTGTAGACAAGAAGGCTCAGGATCAGTGCGTAGAATACTGCGATGACACCGGCTTCAGTCGCAGTGAAAACCCCGGTCAATATGCCGCCCACAATGACTAGTGGCAGGCCGAGGGGCAATAGGGAGTGAAGAAAGCTGACGACAATCTCACGTATTCTGGGAGGTGCACCTGCCGGAAGCTTGTGCTTTCTGGAATAGAAGTAGCAAATGATCATAAACGACAGACCAATAAGTACACCGGGTATAGCCCCACCCAGGAAGAGCTTGGCAATGGACTGCTCAGCCACTACACCGTAGAGGATCATGGCGATGCTGGGAGGGATGATTCCCCCAATGGTTCCAGCGGAAGCCACAAGGGCGGTGGGAAAGCTCTCGCCGTATCCATCCTTCTTCATCTCCGGAATCAGGAGAGATCCCACGGCGGCGGTATCGGCAATCGAAGATCCGGATACCCCGGCGAAGAACATCGCCGCCAGCACGCTGGCCATCCCGATTCCGCCGCGGACGAACCCGATGATGCTCTTGGCAAACCGGATGAGGCGGACCATGATCTTGCCCTCCTGCATCAGCACGCCGGCCAGCACGTACAGGGGAATGGCCATAAGCGGAAACGAGTTCACGCCCGCATACATCTTCTGAGCGATCATCATGGTGGGGATAGGCATTTTTAACCAAACCGTGAAAACGCTGGCCAAACCTACAGAAAAGGCAATCGGTACATTGAAGGCCAGAAGAACGAACAGTGTGCCGAGAAGAAGCGCTGCCATCTGCTTAACCCGCCTTTCCCGTTTCTTCGGCTTCGATAAACTGACTCCTGGCCTGCCGGAAGAATGCGCTGAGGGTGTGCAACAACATGGTGACCCCGCTAATAGGAATAACTGCGTACAGCCACGACATGGGGATGCGCAACATGGGACTAACATCCGTTCGCCCGGCGACAACGAGCTTGTATCCAGAGAAGATCATAACCACCAAAAAAACCATTACGGCGATGTTAGAGAAGATCCAGACCACGGCATTGAACTTTTTGGGAAAGATGGCAACCAGCGCATCAAAACCGATGTGCCTCGATTTTACGAATACAAGGCTGGCTCCTAAAAATATGGTGTAGAGGAAGGTGATAAGGGCTATTTCTTCCGTCCAGACCGCCGATATCCGGAAAACATAACGAAAAAGCACCTGCAGCAGCAGGATGATGCACATAACCGAGCAGCTTACAATCGTCAAACCTTTTTCGACCCACACCAGGCCCCGTTCCAAAGAGATCAGGGCTTTCCTCATGGTGGACTCCTTCTTTGATCTGCCGCGAAAGGGTTTCCCCCTTGGTACGGACATGGATAAAGTGGGGGGTTCTCAGCGAACCCCCCACATTAAAAAGGCAAATTCCAAATTAGGATTATTTGGTGTTCAGTATCTGCTGAAGCAGTTCCGGATCGATTTCGTTTCCCAGCTTGATGATCGCCGGCTGTGCCGCCTTGATGAAAGCCTCTTTGTCCACTTGATTTATAATACCGCCTTGCTCCTTGATCGAAGCATAGGACTCCTCCAAGGTCTTGTCCACAGCCACTCTGGCAGCGGGAATCATAGCCTGGGCTGCTTCTAGAACCGCCTCCTGAATATCCGGTGGATAGGAATCGAATACTTTCTTGGAGAAGATTACCGGAGTAGGCGCGAATGTATGCTCGGTCAGGGAGTAGTATTCGGACATGGGAATAAAGCCATACTTGTCATAGACCATGGGATTATTCTCCGCCGCATCCACAACACCCTGCTCAAGAGCCGAATGGAGCTCGCCCCAAGCCAACGGAGTCGGAATGGCACCAAAAGCTTTAAATGTCTCGACATACACAGGGTCTACCATAACTCTGATCTTCATGCCCTCCAAATCCTCGGGCGTCGTAACCGGCTTGATGCTGTTGAAAACGCTCCGAAATCCGCCCCCGTGAATATAGCTGAGAATTTTTATACCTTTCGGTTCAAGCCGGTTGGCAATTTCTTTACCAACGGGACCATTCATGATTCGGTCCGCATGATCCAGATCTTTGAAGATATAGGCCAAGGAGAACAGGCCGATCTCAGGGACGTAGGTGCTCAGTGGAGCATTGGCGATGATTGCCATCTCTACCGCTCCCTCCTGCACCATAAGGGCCATGTCTTTCTCCGATCCGGTAAGCTGTCCCCCCAGATAGTTCTTGACTTTCACCCGACCATTCGTCTTCTCCATGAGGACTTCTTCGAATTTCGCGACACCGACGTTGTAAGGATGCCAATCCTGGGTAGCCACGTGGGTGACACGAATCAGGTATTCCTTCGTCTCGTCGACATCGCTGCCCTCGCTCTGCCCTCCAGCGAAAAGGGCAAAGGTGCTGAATAGAATCAGACACACGATGAGCGCCATGGTTCTTTTCATTACATTCCTCCTTATACCTTTATGGATTTTGGATAAAATAACATTGGCTGCAATTATATGTGAAGGATATAGCCACTGTCAAGCATTATCTCCCAAAAAAATTAATCGATTTAAAAAAACGTTATATTAATGGTCCCCCTCCAAAAAAATTATTCCCCGCAGGAACGACGGATAACGAGTGAGGGGGTGATAGTAACTCGTTTGGCTTTCGCGTAGGGGTTGTGCAATCTCTTTACGATTAAAGACACAGCCTCAGAGGCGATTTCTCTTACGGGACTTGATACTGTTGTCAGGGGCGGTCTCCAAAGTGCCGAATCCGAAAGGTTGTCAAAGCCAACAACCGCTACATCCCGGCCGGGTGTAAGTTTGGCAGCCCACAGCCCGAGTATGACTCCATATGCCAGAACGTCATTATAACAGACAACAGCCGTGGGAGGGGCATTGGTTTCTAGGATTCTCATGATGGCTTCATATCCTTCCCGCACAGTTGATGCACATTCGATGGAAGGACTAAGCGCCTTTTTCAAATCTCGCTCGTGAAGTGCGTCCTGGAATCCCTTGAAACGCTCCCGCCGTATGTTGGAATTGGCCAGTCCACCGATAAATGCGAATCTAGAATGACCGCGTTCCAGCAGATACTCGGTTGCCAGCTTGGTTCCCCTGTAGTTGTCAATGACAACATAATCAATGCCGAGCTGTGGAATGCGCCGAATAAACTGGACAACCGGAAGTCCTGCGGGAAGAATGGACCGAAGGTTCTGCGGTCTTGTTGAGGCAACCGGACAGATCAATATCCCGTCGACCCCGTACTCAAGCGCCGAATGAATACATCTAGCTTGTCGATCGATGTTTTCAGACGTACGCAGCAAATGCATTCTCCAACCCTCTTGTTCCAGAACCTCCTCGACAACATCTGAGAACTCAGCAAAGAACGGATTAATGATGTTCGGCACAATCAGGCTGACCGTGGAGGAACGTCGAGTTCTCAACTGGGCGGCATTGCGATTATAGACGTAGCCGAGTTTCCTGGCTGTGGTGATCACCAACTGGCGTGTTTTCGCCGCAACAACACCTTTCTTTCGAAGAGCCAGTGATACCGTTGCAGGAGAAATGCCCAGCTCCTTTGCCACATCTGAGAGGGTTATGTTTTTTTTTATCGGCTTATATGACTGCTTGGGCACCGCTAGATAATACGACACCTCGGTACATTGGTCCAGGGGATTCGCCAGGTGGTTGAACACAATTTGAGGCGATACTGAAGCCTGCCGCCAGTTCGATACCCAGCGCCTGTTTCGAAATCAATCAGCAGAAGGCAGTATTAATATACATCGTAGAATCGCATCACAGTTTCGCCAGATCAACCGGGCGGCCCCCTTTTTCTTTACTCTTATTCGCGGCTTCGACAAAGGCGATGATCTGGAACGTCTCTTCTATATCGATGGGAGAGATACCGCTTTGAAAAAACTCAACAAGCTTTTGAAGCATCACATGGTAGGATGGCAGATTTTCTGTAGACACACCATGATAAACACCGCCGGAGGTGTGGACGATACATCCAAAAGTAGAGTCCTCGAAGCGGGTTCCACGGATGAGTCCCGCACGCCCATCTTCCCATTCTCCCAAAACCACATCCGTGCACGGGTGTTCTAAGCAGCGAACGCTGAGGCAACCGCCACCCATAAAAGAGAACAGAACCTCGGCACTGTGAATCCCGTACCAGAACAGACCCGGGTAGTCATCCAGCAATGCCGCCGGACCGTAGGCTTCACATGTGGAGACATTCTCGTTCGAACTGATGAGAGCGTGTATCTGCGGTGCAAAGCGAATCGAAGAGCATGATACGATGGGTGTGTCTGTTTTTATAGCAATATCGATTATCTCACGCGCATCTTCGGTGGAGCAAGCAAAGGGCTTGTCAATAAATACCGGCTTGCCTACGGCGAGCTGTTTGAATTGCTCTAGATGTTGACGGCCATCGACACTCTCCAGAAGGATCCCGTCAGCCTGGTCCGCTATCTCGGAGAGGTCCTCAATAATGGGAACTCCGTAAGCGCTGCGCAATTCTTCTGTGAATCCTTTTACCCTTTCACGGCTTTTGGAGAACATGGGCGAACCGCCCGGATAGGCTGCGATCACATCAGCACCGGGAACGAAGTACTCGAATTCCCTGTCATGAAAAATCTGCGTAAATGCAGTGCAGTGGGAAATATCCAGACCGACAATACCTATCTTGATGCTATCCGCCATTTTTATTCCTCCGCGGTCATCGCTGACCTTAAATCGATTTATGTAAAAACCATTTTACACGGACAAA
>Ga0272441_10015526_pt1 | contig 10656 bp, 8 predicted proteins | sample SSMProp6N_FD_193582 | JGI IMG/M metagenome (GOLD analysis project Ga0272441, IMG submission 193582) | Marine sediment archaeal communities from Little Sippewissett salt marsh, Falmouth, MA, United States - SSM-Prop-6N | ecosystem: Environmental > Aquatic > Marine > Wetlands > Sediment ...
GGGTCATTCACATCATCGAGCGCAACCGCCAGGCCCTTTTTCAGGACCGGTTTTGTTTCCGGGATTTTAAAGATCGCCAAGACCTCATTCGGAGCGGTCAGTGAGCTTATGGAACGCAATTCACGCTCAGATATTTGTTGCACATTATAGGGTTCAGGGCATTCAAATCCGGAAAGACCATAAATCATATCAACTTGAATATCAGAATTTAATAAGTCCAGCACCAGCTTTTTTCCCTCTGCGAGAAACAGCCCTTTCGTCTTCCTGATCTTTTTTCTCCTGAGGCTGTTGATAAATCGAACCTGATTTTTGCTTAACATGTAAATAGTGTTACTTTTGAGAATATATTAAAACTATTGCTAGTTGCCATCGATTTTCCTTAAAATACTGTTACTTATACTCATAATATTTCAGTTGGCATCTTGCAATAGTATTAAATATGTCCAAGAAAATGAAAAGATGATCAAGGAAAACCAGATCCTGATCAACGAGGAGAAAAGCAAGGATTCTGAGTTGGACAAATATCTGGTTCAGAAGCCGAATCGAACTACTCTGGGCATGCCGCTTCCTCTTTACCTTTACAATTTTGGAAATACCGATTTTGAAATGACATTCGAAGAATGGGCAGCAAATCACCAGAAGAAGTACAAGCGATATGAGCGCATTTTTTCCAAGAAGCAGACCTTTGTCATCTACAGAAACAAGAGAGGCTTAAACAACTGGTTTTTAACAAAAGGAGAGGCCCCTGTAATCTATGATGCATCGAAGGCCGTCAGATCGTCGAACACCCTGAGAGATTACTATATATCCCAGGGGTATTTTGAGGCCAAAGTGGAACACGACCTGGATTCAGTTGGGGAGAAGCAGGTTCGGGTCAACTACCGAATTACGCCGAAGGAGCAATATTACATCGATTCCGTTTCTACGGATATAGAATCGGCTTCGCTCGACTCTATCTATAACAGTCATAAGGAGGAGGCTTTCCTGAAACAGGGAAATCCATTCATATTCGATGATTTTGAACGGGAGGAAGCCCGGTTGGTCAATCTTTTCAGAAACAACGGGATATATCAGTTCAAGAACAACAGCATGGGTTTCTGGACGGATTCGATCCAGGGCCAGTACAAAAAAAAGGTCGAAATGAAAATTCCGGATCGGGTAGTGAGAGAGAACGGTGCCCTGGTTAAGAAGCCCTATAAGATACAAACCGTCAACCGAATCAATGTCTATACCGACTTTTCCATCGCAAATCGTGGGCGACCCATACGGGATTCAGCGGTTTACGGAGGGTATCGGTTTTATAGCTTTGACAAGATGAAGTTCAGGCCCAAGTACCTTACGAATTCCCTCTTCATATCTCCCGATGGGATTTACAAGGATGCCGAAAAGACGCAGACCCAGAATTACATTCGAAACCTGAGAACTTTTTCTTCAAACATCGATATTTCCTATACCGAGCACGACGGGGATTCACTGACGGCTGACATCTACCTGACTCCCCTTAAGAAATATGCCCTCACGGTGGACCTGGACGCTACAACATCGAACATAAAGCCTTTCGGTGTCCTTGGAAAATTTTCCTTTTTGGGTCGAAATATGTTCAAGGGCTCCGAGATTTTAGAGCTATCCTTTCAAGGATCTATTTTCAATGTTTCGAACCCTCCGACACAAAGTGAGAATTTCTTCAATGCCTGGGAGCTCCTGTCTGGTGTTTCTTTGAGGTTTCCCAGGATCCTTTTTCCGATCAACACTTCAAAGCTGATCCCGAAATACATGGCGCCGACGACAACTTTTGATGCCAGCGTGGGTTTTCAGAAAAACGTTGGGCTCGATCGTCAGAACACCACGGCAGGTATGGCATACGCCTGGAAGAGCTCCAAGCGAGTCGGACATCGTCTCGACCTGATCAACCTGCAGTACATCAAGAACCAGAACATTGACAATTATTTCAATATATATGATTCGGAATACCAGAAGCTGAATGACGTTACTGAGGACGTATTCGGCGAAACCCTGCCAAAAGATAACGAAGACATTCTTGATTTCATGACCTTTTTCCTCGATCCTGCAAATGGTTATCAAAACTCAAACCCTGAAGAGTTTGATACGGTTTCCGATGTTGCGGAAAGAAGGGAGATTCTGATCGAAGACTCCTTTGTTCCCGTGATCTCCTATTCCTTTGCGTACAATACCCGTGAAAACATCAACGACAACGATTTTTCTTTTTTCACGGCCAGATTAATCTCTGCAGGGACATTCACGAACCTGATTTACAACAACACGAACGATGACGGACAGAGTGTGCTTTTTGACGTTCCGGTGGCCCAGTATTTCAAGACGGAACTCGAGTACAAAAAGTATTGGGAGCTCCGAAGTGAGAATATTTTGGTATTCAGGACCTTTGCAGGTGTGGCAATTCCCTACGGAAACTCGGAAAACGTGCCTTTCAGCCGAAGTTACAGTGCAGGGGGTAGCAATGAGATGAGGGCCTGGAGAACCTTTGACCTCGGACCCGGTGCGGAGCTGAACAACCTGGAATACAATGTGGCGACTTTCAAGCTCGTGGCAAACCTTGAATACCGCTTTCGACTTTCGAACAAATTCTACAGCGCCCTTTTTGTGGACGCCGGAAATATCTGGGACATCACCGATTCCAACCTGGTGACCGAAGAGGGAAAGCTCAAAAGTTTCTCGGACCTCAAGAACACGGCGATTGGGTCCGGTTTGGGCATAAGATATGACTTCAGCTTTCTCGTGTTCCGATTTGATGTCGGATTCAAGACTTACGAGCCTTATCTCCCTTCTTCCAACAAGTGGTTCGTCAACTACAATTTTGGCAACGCTGTCTACAATATCGGGATCAATTACCCCTTCTAATAAGGATAATTTCGTACTTTTGAGGTTCAGAAATTTTCATTTAAATCAATTCAAATGGTACAGACAATCAAATCAGGTGTAGCAACCGGCGATACGGTGCAGGAAATCTTCAAGTTGGCAAAAGAAAAGAGTTTTGCTCTTCCTGCGGCAAACGTAATAAGCTCAAGTACGATCAATGCAGTTCTCGAGGCAGCGAAAGAAATGAATGCTCCGGTCATCGTTCAATTCTCAAATGGAGGAGCTCATTTCAATGCGGGTAAAGGACTTTCCAATGACGGGCAGAAGGCCGCGATTGCAGGAGCCATTGCAGGGGCCAAGCACGTACATGAAATGGCAAAAGTCTACGACATTCCCGTAATTCTTCATACTGACCACTGTGCCAAGAAGCTCTTGCCCTGGATTGATGGTTTGCTGGACGCCGGAGAGGCTCATTACAAAGAGCACGGTGTACCGCTTTTCAGTTCTCATATGATCGATCTCTCTGAAGAGCCCATTGAGGAGAATATTGAGATCTCCAAAAGATATTTGGAGAGAATGTCCAAGATTGGAATGACCCTGGAGATCGAACTCGGAATCACCGGTGGTGAGGAAGACGGTGTCGACAATACCGACGTGGATGCTTCCAAACTCTACACACAGCCCGAAGAAGTGGCCTACGCGTATGAAGAATTGATGAAAGTGAGTCCAAGATTTACCGTGGCTGCGTCTTTCGGAAATGTGCACGGCGTGTACAAGCCCGGAAATGTAAAGCTCACACCGAAAATTCTTGACAACTCTCAGAAATACATTGAAGAAAAATACAACACGGGTCACAATCCGGTAGACTTTGTATTCCATGGCGGATCGGGTTCAACCCTGGAAGAAATCAGGGAAGCCATTGGCTACGGGGTGATCAAGATGAACATAGATACCGACCTTCAATACGCTTATATGGCAGGAGTTCGTGACTACATGGCTGAAAAGACCGATTATCTTCAAGGCCAGATCGGAAATCCCGAAGGGGATGACGTTCCGAACAAAAAATTCTATGATCCGCGCAAATGGGTTCGATTGGGAGAGGAATCTTTTAAAGAAAGACTCAAACAAGCCTTTGAAGACCTCAATAACGTGAATACTTTATAGTAGGATACACCTGGAAATGGGGCACCATGAATGATGGTGCTCCGTTTTTTTTATAACTTGCGCCAGATTTTGGAAGATAACAATAACGATATGAGTTCTTGGTTCAAACGTAAAATGAAGGGGATTCAGACCCCTACAGATGAAAAGAAGGACACGCCTAAGGGTCTCTGGTACAAAACACCAAGCGGAAAGATCATTGATTCGGATGACCTGAAAGAAAACCTGTATGTGAGTCCTGAGGACGGATACCACGTAAGGATCGGAAGCGCAGAATACTTTGAGATCTTTTTCGACAACAATGAATTCAAGGAGCTCGACGTCAAACTTTCGGCGAAGGATCCATTGAAATTTGTAGATACCAAGAAATATACCGATCGTATCAAAGAAGCCCAAAAGAAAACCGGGCTTCACGATGCAGTGCGAACAGCAGTAGGCAAGTCTCTTGGAAAAGATCTCGTCATCGCTGCCATGGATTTTGCTTTTATCGGCGGCTCCATGGGAAGTGTCGTGGGTGAAAAGATCGCAAGGGCAATTGATTATTCCATCAAAAAGAAAGTCCCTTTTTTGATGATCTCCAAATCAGGAGGTGCGCGCATGCAGGAAGCATCGCTGTCCTTGATGCAATTGGTCAAGACGTCGGCCAAATTGGCCCAGCTTGCTGAAGCTCGTATCCCCTATATCTCTTTGTGTACGGATCCCACCACGGGAGGAACAACAGCTTCCTATGCCATGCTTGGGGATATAAACATTGCAGAGCCCAACGCTCTTGTTGCCTTTGCAGGACCACGAGTCGTGAAAGACACCACCGGCAAGGATTTGCCGGAAGGCTTTCAACGTTCGGAGTTCCTTTTGGAGCACGGGTTCCTGGACAAGATTGTAGAGAGGAAGCATCTCAAGGAGCAGGTGAACCTGTATATTGACCTGATTGAGAACAATCCGATAAGGAAACCAGCTACTTCCTGATCTGCCTTCTCAGTCTGCCCAGCTGAATTTCCTCTTGCCTTTCTTCAGTAGTTACGACAGCGACATCATCGCAGGTGCCATCTCCAAAATCGAGACTATAGTTGGCTTGTGAGCCTTCTATGTTCATCGTTCCGCTGACAAGGAATCGACAGGACATTTCTCTGCGAAGCTCCCTGGTTATTGTGACGGATCGCTTCAGGACGCCGTTTTTGGAGAGATTCCAATTGCCGGTTGTGAGGAAAACATCATCTCCCCAGCTCCGGGTGTCGTTTCCTGCCACCCAGACTCTTGTGGTTTGCCCCACCCGGTTGAAGACCGTGTCTTCATCCCATTGAATGCTTATGTCCTTTGAGGTCTCAACCTGAGGATATCCGTCCTGATTCGAACGCACTCTGTTTCGTGTGATGGTACCTTCTATTGTCCTCCCGTTGATTGAGAACTCCTCGAAGGAATGCGTGATTAGCTTTACATCGGCACTCACGAGCTGAATGTCAATTCGGATCAGGCCGGCTAGCACATTTCCATGAGGACCTTCGCATCCATTGCCATAGTCCAGGGAAATATTGATGTGGTTTCCCTCCAGAACAACGGTGCGACTTACACAGGAAGAAAAGTACGGACCATCCGGCATGGACTTGGCTGCATCGTCACTGAATTCTTTGTTTTGATCAATTTCTGTTCCGACGACTTCCGACATGTCATCGAGAACCTCGGTCATGCTTTGGATTTCAGCGAGTATCTCAATGTCTTCGATATCTTGTTTATCCGAATCGGCGCTTACTTGGACATCTTCATTGCTGCAATTGATCGTAAAAAACACAATCAGGGCCAGGAAGGACAAGGGTTTTATTTTCAGGTAAAAAGCTTCTTTTTTCATAGTAATTTTGTTTAAGATGTTAACGGTTTTCAAGAATGATTTTGTTTTAAGACTTCGAAGGGAAGAAAAGGTTTAAATCAAGAAGGTTTTAAGTTCAATGTGAATTCATTGCCAATCTAAATTTTAATAGTATCTTTGCCGCTCATTTATAAGGTAGTACATAAAAATTATTAATTAAACTTAATGTTAGCATGTATTTGACGAAAGAAGTTAAAGCAGAAATTTTCAAAAAGCACGGCAAGTCGGAAACCGACACCGGATCAACGGAAGGACAGATTGCACTGTTCACACACAGGATCAATCACCTGACGAACCATTTGAAGAAAAATCGCAAAGATTTCAACACCCAAAGATCATTGGTGAAAATGGTAGGAAAGAGAAGGGACCTTCTCAACTACCTGGTCAAAACGGATATTGAAAGATACCGTGCCATTGTCAAGGATCTCGGATTGAGAAAATAAAAGAAGAGAGAGGCTGAGTGCCTCTCTTTTTTATTTTGTATTTGCTTAGGTTATAGAATAAAAGTTGCCTAATTTCGTTAAAAATTCCGCAGTACTGCTCAGTGCCTAATTGAGCAGACCAACTAGAGTAATTCATTGGCCGACTATCCCACAGGGGTGACAACACAACTACAAGGTTAAAATGAATTAAAAATGCTGCTATTCGCAGTAATTAAAATCAAATTATGATTCCAAAAGTATTTAAAGAGGTTATTGACCTCGGTGATGGAAGAGAAATTTCCATTGAAACAGGTAAATTGGCCAAACAGGCACATGGATCGGTTGTTGTTCAAATGGGCAATGCGATGCTCCTTTGCACCGTTGTATCCAACTACAAGGCCTCTGACGTGGACTTTCTGCCACTTACAGTCGATTACAGGGAAAAATTTGCTGCTGCAGGACGATATCCTGGAGGATTCTTTAAAAGAGAAGCGCGCCCGAGTGACGGAGAAGTTCTGACTATGAGACTTGTTGACAGGGTTTTACGACCGTTGTTCCCGAAAGATTATCATTACGAAACACAGGTTATGATTCAATTGATGTCTCATGACGATGATGTTATGCCTGAGGCACTGGCGGGCCTGGCAGCTTCTGCTGCGATTCAATTAAGTGACTTTCCATTTGAATGCGCCATATCCGAAGCAAGAGTGGCACGTGTGGATGGTGAGTTTATCATAAACCCAAGCCGGAAGCAGCTCGCTGAGTCTGACATTGACATGATGGTCGGTGCATCTGCCGACTCGGTTATGATGGTAGAGGGTGAAATGGATGAGATTTCCGAAGAAGAAATGGCGGATGCGATCAAATTCGCTCATGAAGCCATCAAGGTGCAAATTGAAGCTCAGCTGCGTTTAGCAGAGGCGTTTGGAAGGAAAGAAGTACGTGAATATGAAGTCGCTGAACAAAATGAGGAATTGGCCAAAAAGATTCGTGACGCAGTTTACGACAAGTGCTATGCCATAGCAAAACAGGGAACCTCCAAGACGGAACGCTCAGAGCAATTCAGTGCGTTGAAAGAAGAGCTTGAAGCGTCTTTCTCTGAAGAGGAGCTTGAAGAATTTGGTCATTTGATAGGGGGTTATTTCAACAACGCTCAGAAAGAAGCCGTTCGGGAATTGACCCTGGCAGAAGGAATTCGTTTGGATGGTCGAAAGACGGACGAAATCAGACCTATCTGGTGTGAAGTGGATTACTTGCCATCAACGCATGGATCCTCTATTTTCACAAGGGGTGAAACCCAGGCTTTGGCAACAGTTACATTGGGAACATCCAGAGACGCGAACAAAATAGACATGCCCTCTCACGAAGGAGAGGAAAGTTTCTATTTGCACTATAATTTTCCACCGTTTTGTACAGGTGAAGCCCGACCCATCAGAGGAACTTCAAGAAGAGAAGTCGGTCATGGTAATTTGGCCCAGCGCGGGTTGAAAGGCATGATTCCTGCAGATTGTCCCTACACAGTGAGAATCGTGTCTGAAGTTCTTGAATCCAACGGATCTTCATCGATGGCAACTGTTTGTGCAGGTACTATGGCTCTTATGGATGCGGGAGTTCAAATGCTGAGACCCGTTTCAGGGATAGCCATGGGACTTATCTCTGATGGAGAGCGATACGCCGTATTGTCTGACATTCTGGGAGACGAGGATCATTTGGGAGACATGGACTTCAAAGTCACCGGAACCGCTGAAGGTATCACCGCCTGTCAGATGGATATCAAAATCAAAGGCTTGTCCTATGAGATTTTGGTTAAGGCACTTAAACAGGCACGTGACGGACGTTTGCATATTTTAGGTAAAATGGCTGAAACTATTGATGCACCGAATGAAGACGTGAAACCACACGCTCCAAAAATGGTTACAAGAACCATTCCTAATGAATTCATCGGAGCTTTGATCGGACCTGGTGGAAAAGTGATTCAGGAACTTCAAAAAGAAACAGGATGTACGATTGTCATCAATGAAGATCCTGTGACCGAAGAGGGAATCGTTGAAATACTGGGAACTGACCAGGATGGAATTGACGCGGTATTGGCCAAGATCGATTCTCTGATGTTCAAACCTGAAAAAGGAAGTGTTTACGAGGTTAAGGTGATCAAAATGCTCGATTTTGGAGCCGTTGTAGAATATACAGAGGCACCCGGAAACGAAATTTTGCTTCACGTGAGTGAACTTGCCTGGGAAAGAACAGAGAATGTCAGTGACGTTGTCAAGATGGGAGATGTTTTTGACGTGAAGTACTTCGGACTTGATCCAAGAACCCGTAAGGAAAAAGTTTCGCGTAAAGCACTTTTGCCAAAACCGGAAGGCTTTGTTGAAAGACCGCCACGTGAAAAGAGAAACGATCGCGGTGGACGTGATCGCGGAGGGCGTGATCGCGGAGGTCGCGACAACCGCAGAGACGACAGAAGAAGAGACTAAATTGTCTTAATCTGATGATTGTAAAACCCCGGAATTTTTTTCGGGGTTTTTTTATTTTGTAACATTTACACAATTATTTACGTATACTATAGTACACGACAGAACTATTTAACTAAAAATCATACTTTTTTAATGAGACAACTTAAAATCACCAAGCAGGTTACAAATCGCGAAACTGCTTCTTTGGACAAGTATTTGCAAGAGATAGGTAAAGTAGATTTGATAACAGCTGACATGGAGGTGGAGTTGGCGCAGCGCATTAAAGCGGGAGATCAGGTTGCTTTGGAGAAGCTCACCAAGGCCAATTTGCGATTCGTGGTTTCGGTTGCCAAGCAGTATCAGAACCAGGGACTCACCCTTCCTGATTTGATCAATGAGGGAAATCTCGGGTTGATCAAGGCGGCAAAAAGATTTGACGAAACCCGTGGATTCAAGTTTATTTCTTACGCCGTTTGGTGGATCCGGCAATCTATTTTGCAGGCGCTGGCCGAGCAGTCGAGAATTGTCAGGCTTCCGTTGAACAAGATCGGGTCGATCAACAAGATCAACAAGACCTTTGCGCGATTGGAACAGGAAAATGAAAGGCCGCCGTCAGCCGAGGAAATTGCCAAGGAACTTGATATGACCGTAAGCGATGTGAAGGAATCCATGAAGAATTCAGGACGACACGTTTCGATGGATGCACCTTTGATCGAAGGGGAAGACTCGAACCTTTACGATGTATTGAATTCCGGAGAGTCTCCGAATCCTGACAAGAGTTTGTTGCACGAGTCGCTCAAAGTGGAGATTTTGCGAGCGCTTGAAACCCTGACACCAAGAGAAGCTGACGTAGTGAAGCTTTATTTTGGTTTGGGCGATGCCCATCCCATGACCCTGGAGGAGATTGGAGAGACTTTTGATCTTACACGGGAGCGAGTTCGACAAATCAAGGAAAAAGCCATCAGAAGGCTCAAACACACTTCCAGAAGTAAAATTCTCAGGACGTACCTGGGTTAACAACACTTCGGAACAAAACACACGAAAAAGCCCGGGAATCTCCCGGGCTTTTTTATTTTTGTATCACACCTGAAAACCACATCCCATGCAACCACTTATCGCACCCTCCATGTTAGCGAGCGACTTCGCCAATTTGCAGAAAGAAATCGAATTGGTCAATGAAAGCTCGGCAGACTGGTTTCACATAGATGTCATGGACGGGGTCTTTGTTCCGAACATCTCTTTTGGGATGCCGGTAATTGCTGCCATGAAGCGACATGCCAAAAAAATCATGGATGTGCATCTCATGATCGTCGATCCGGATCGTTACATCAAGGACTTCAAAAAGGTGGGTTCTGATATCCTGACCGTACATTACGAGGCCTGCAATCACCTGCACAGAACGGTTCAGGCCATCAAGGCTGAAGGCATGCAGGCGGGAGTTTCACTGAACCCGCATACCCCGGTATCTGTTCTTGAAGACATCATAGAAGATCTCGACCTGGTTCTCATCATGAGTGTGAATCCCGGTTTCGGAGGCCAGAGCTTTATCGCCAATACCTATAAGAAGCTGACCGATCTCAGAAAGCTGATCGAAAAGACGGGCTCCACGGCCCTGATTGAGGTCGATGGAGGCGTCAACAGCGAGAATGCCGAACAATTGGTGGCAAGCGGAGCCAACGTGCTGGTCGCCGGCAGTTTTGTTTTTAAAAGCGAAGATCCGATGAAGACCATACACGATCTGAAGCATCTGCGTTACTGAGATTCTTGTAAAGAGTTACTCAGACGACAGGTTCAAACAGGATCAAATGTCGGGCTTAAGGTCTTTCAGATTGAGCTGAAGCCTCGTTTTGCCGTTCCAGGTATTCGATTCCAGGGTATAAGCCGCTTTGAAAGGTTGTCCGCTTCGGACCAGTTCCAACTT
>Ga0272441_10015527_pt1 | contig 10656 bp, 9 predicted proteins | sample SSMProp6N_FD_193582 | JGI IMG/M metagenome (GOLD analysis project Ga0272441, IMG submission 193582) | Marine sediment archaeal communities from Little Sippewissett salt marsh, Falmouth, MA, United States - SSM-Prop-6N | ecosystem: Environmental > Aquatic > Marine > Wetlands > Sediment ...
TGCCCTACCGCCGATTACCAAATACGGATGCAGCAAGAATAAGAGCCATGGAGCAGGCTTTTAGCAAGGGGCAGGATCTACACCCGTTTAAACTTGCCTATACTGCCGAAACTTATGTCAGGCTCCTGGCTTTTCTTCCATCCTTCAAGCATAACTATCAACTTCAAAGGCAATCCTATAAAAACCAGGTTGAAAGTGACAGGGAATACCAGGAACTGAAAAAGAAGGCGAAAACTTATATAAATCATTTCCTACGGGTAATGAATATGGCCGTTCAGAGAAAAGACCTTCGGCAGGATACACCTGAATTTTTTGGCCTCATCAACGGCCACGCATCTTTGCCAATACTCACCTCCGAAAAAGATATCATACACTGGGGCGAAAAAGTCCTGGAAGGTGAAACAGTAAGGATTAGGACCGGCAGGACACCCATCACCAATCCCACAATGGCAGTGGTAAAAGTACACTACGAAAACTTTATTGAAGCCTACTATTACAAGAATACCTTGAACAAGAAAGCAAAAGGATACGCTGATAAGATAAGTGAAATGAGAACCCAGGCTGATGAACTGATTGCAAATATATGGAATGAAGTGGAAAACACTTATTCTGAACTCCCTGACGATGAAAGGAGGTTAAAAGCAGAAGATTACGGCCTGGTATATGTTTTCAGGAAAAGCGAGATCAAAGAGACAAATACGAATTAATGATCTTTTGTGCTAACCTTCCAGATATTTACCATTATTAGAAGAACAATCGTGGTTGGTATTATAACCATCAAACTCTCCTTCGAGGAAAACTCATCCATGGTGTTGTTGATATTATCCCACCCATAAAAATAAGACAGTATAACCGGAATAGCATTGTTTACAAGGTGAGCAAGTACAGGCAGCCATATATTTAATGTCCACAGATAGATGTAACCAAAAACGAGTCCAAGGATGAACCTTGGAAGAAAACCGTAAAACTGCAGATGAGCGGCACTGAAAATGAAGGCTGTAAGTATAACTGCAAGATTACCTGACTTCAGCCACCCTTTAAAAATATTTTGCAGCACACCCCTGTACAGAAACTCCTCCCCGGCAGCTGGTAATACAGCAATAATAATTATGTTGATAATCAAAGCTCCCGGTGTGCCCGCCTTCATAAGTACCTCTGTAATTCTTTCGGTCTGTAACTCTTTCCTGCTCATCCATTGCTCAAGTGTATTAAGCCAGTCGGGCAGATCAAGGTCTGCATTCAGCCATGCAAGGTAACTGTTAAGTGGAATCAGAAAGACGATTAATAACATGCTTAATATTGCTGCTATCAAATCGGGGCTTTCTTTCAGACTCAAGTAAGAACAAAACTCTCCTTTCATCAGAAAGGATATCAGGAGTGCAGGCAGCAAAAACATTGACAGATGCTGAAATGTTTGCAGATACTTGAAATAATTAATCTCCCTTACACTAAGGTTTAACTGCCCTATCTCGGCGCCCCCGGGAGCTATCCCAAAAAACAACCATGCTGTCAACAGTGTAATTACCAGCCCGGCTATAGCTGTGATGAGTATTACCAGCATTGATACCAGGAACTGTACAAAGGGCTTTTTGGTACTTAAAGGTATCAATTCTGAATAATCTGTCATTTTGCTAATTTTGCAGCGAAGATAATTAATTAGGTACAATAAAATAAAAAGCTCGTTTTGAATATTGGCTATACAGATCTGGGCAACAGGCCACTATTTCTTGCTCCTATGGAGGATATTACCGATCCTTCATTCAGGAGTATCTGCAAGCAGTATGGTGCCGATCTGGTATATACTGAATTTGTATCATCTGACGGGCTCATCAGGGATGGCGCAAAAAGTGTCAGGAAACTTGATATTAATGATTCAGAAAGACCGATAGGTATTCAGATATATGGTCATATCATTGAATCAATGGTTGAGGCCGCAAAGATAGCTGAATCGGCCAAACCCGAGCTTATTGACATTAATTTTGGGTGCCCCGTGAAAAAGATTGCCAATCGGGGAGCCGGCTCAGGAATGATGAGGGATGTTCCCCTTATGGTTAAAATGACCAGTACTGTTGTAAAGGCTGTTAGTCTGCCTGTGACAGTCAAAACACGCCTCGGCTGGGATGAAGAAAGCAAAAATATTGTGGATATTGCAGAAAAGCTTCAGGATGTAGGTATTGCTGCCATTACTATTCATGGCAGAACAAGGTCACAGATGTACAAAGGTAATGCTGACTGGAGTCTTATCGGAAAAGTAAAGAGTAATCCGAGGATGAAAATACCGGTAATAGGCAATGGTGATATTAACGGGCCTGAGAAAGCTGAACAGGCTTTCAGATCATATGGAGTGGATGGCATAATGATAGGCAGGGCAACTGTTGGACGTCCATGGATATTCAGTGAAATAAAGCATTATTTTCAAACCGGTGAAATATTACCGGAACCCCCTCTGGAAGAAAAGGTGGATATTGCAATCAATCATCTTAATAAATCACTTGAACATAAAGAAGGTAACAGGGGGATCTATGAAATGAGAAGGCATCTCTCCAGTTATTTCAAGGGTCTGCCAAATTTTAAGGAAACCCGCCTGAAGCTTTTGACTTCACTTGATGTTGAAGAAATATTAGAACTCTTGGAATATATTAGAGTTAATTGGTCTCTTAATAAGTAGCGCTTGGAAGTGTACGCTTGATATAAGATTTAAGATTAACGATTTTAGATTTCTTAAACCGTTAATCTTATATCTGCATTCTTATATCATACCCGTCGTGTGTGGACTGTCTGTCTCATCAATGGTCATCTACAGTGACAAGGTAATTTAATCTTCGTCATACCAGTAGCCGTAACCATAGCCATATCCGGGGCCATAGCCTGCTCCGCACGGTCCCAGTCCACGGCCTCCAAAAGCAGCCCTGCCTCTGCCGCGCCCAAATCCTCTACCGGGAGCAAAATTCCGGTATCCTCTTCCTGCGCCCCTGCCATATGCAGGTGCAGTACGCAGGCCCCTGGGGCCCATACCGAAATAGGTATTGTTTAAATACTCTTTCTGCTCTTCAGTCAATAATGCTTTGACCTGTTTGATATGTTCGTTATGCTGGAGTAGCATAGCTGCACCTATCTCATTCATCTCTTCAAAAGTTGGTGCAGACTGCCTCTTGATGCGTAGTTCATCAATCTTCTGACGATGAGCCTCATTTACCTCAAGTATCCTTTCTTTTTGTTGATCAGTCAAACCGGGTATATCAAGACAATATCCCAGTGGTTGTCTCAATTGATTACTGTTTAACCTGCCATACTGGGCACTGGTTATTAGCGTACCTGCAAAAACAAGTATCAACGTAAGTGTTATAATTCTGATTTTACCTTTCATGATTATTATTGATTTAATTATAAATATATATTTAAACACTACTGTAAATCTCTTTGAATCCTGCCCCCTCCTCTTCTCAATCCGCGGCCGACACCACCTCTTCCCCTTCCATAAATAACCCCTTCAGGGTTGAGCATGTCTCTGAACATGAAATGCAATCTTTCCCTTTGCTCTTCGTCAGATACTGACTTAAGATTAAAATAATAGTCTATGGTCAGTTTTTTCATCTCTTTATGTAATTGCCCGAATTCTGAGGCTATTTCATTCAATAACGTGGTATCGGGCTCTTCCAGAGCCAACTCTTCAACCATCTTAAGACGCAATTCCTCCATCCTTTCAGATAGCCTGCCTGCCTCGGAATTAAATTGCCTGTTATAATTATTAAACACCTGGAGCTGTTCATTCCGGATGCCTATCTGGTTATGAAAGAATCCTATTCTACTGTCTCTTGGCAGCTCAATAACCGGAGGTGCTTCATCTGCTTCCTGCTTTTGTTTGTTTAAGCTCACGGTAGTTACTATGGTAGCTATATTGGTAACCAGGAGGAAGATAATTATAATGATATATATTGCTGTTTTATTCATTCTCATCATGGTTTACGAGAAAGAAGCTCTCGATAGGTTCCTGGTACATATCGTACAGGTAATATTCTTCATCACTTAATTCATTACTGCTGTAATCACCCGATCCTGTCGTCACTTTACCTAAATTAATACCTGTGAATACACCGAATATTATCACTGCAGCGGCCGCTGCATACTTGAAAATACTTAAAACCGGTGCACTAACTGGCCTTTCCTCCGAATGCATTCTGTCTAATACCTTATCGGCAAATCCGTTATCTTCGAAGACTTCTCTCTCATGCTCAATAACACCCAGGCTTAACCTCAGCTTATCAGCAAGAGCAGCACAGTCGGAACATATTCTGAGATGTTCTTCCAACAATTTGTTTTTTTCATCGTCAAGGCTTCCCTCGAGGTAAAATATCAAATGTTTATGTACCCTGCTACAATCCATTTTTGTTCTTTCTATTGTTATGACACATATTTCTCAAAAAACTTGTGCTTTACTCCATATTTTTTTTATAGTAAGCAAACAGTTTTTCCTGTAGGTTTTTTTTCGCTCTATAAAGGAGTGACTCAACAGCTGAAACACTTGTTTTCATTATTTCAGCAATCTCAGTATACTTCAGATCTTCATATTTGCTCAGCACAAATGCCATGCGCTGTGCTGAGGGCAGACTATTCAGAGCATTATGCAATGCTTCGGCATGCTCCTTCGTTGCTAATCGCTTATCTGCTGTGTACCCCTCATCCTCACTTCTCTCTCTGTCAAGTACAGGAGTATAATTATCATAGACTCCTTTTCTCCTGTCCCTCACGAAGTTCTGTGATTTATTTACAGCTATACGGTATATCCATGTGGAAAGTGATGATTGCCCCCTGAACCTGGAAATGGACCTGAACACTTCCAGGAATACATCCTGTGCCAGGTCCTCGGCATCATCCGATGAGCCTGTGAAGCCCCGGCATAACCTTATGACAGCTTCCCTGTACTTATCTATAATATGCCTGTATGCATGCTCTTCACCTGCAATAAGCTTTTCAATTAATTGTTCCTCCTTATTATTCCTGTTATTAGTCACAAGGTAGCTAGTCTTGATATCCTGTACTTATATTCTATTAGACACAGGAATCTGAAAATAATTGCGCTATGAATTATATTTTAGCTTAAAAATCCCCTTTAAGCACCATCTGTTAAGTATTCCCATCAGGACGATGAATATTACGGATATAATGAACAGTGATAAGAACTCGGACCAGGGATAGACCTGTTGTTGCTCGTAGATTGCTGGTGTTTGTAATGCAGAGGATTTCTGAGTTACGAATACCGAGAGGAAAACATTATTGGCGGCATGGGCTCCCATGGCAATCTCGATACCATTATCAAAAATGGTAATGAGTCCAAATACAAGACCGAATAAAACATATTGCGGAATCATTACCCAGAATCCGAATTCTTTAATCTCAGGATTAAAAGAATGCATCAAGCCAAAAAGAAGTGATGTTATTATCAGGGGAAGCCACTTATTTTTGAACCAGGCACCTGTCCCCTGCATCAGGTAACCTCTGAAGAGTAGCTCTTCGAAGGTGGTCTGGAATGGGATAAATAAAACTGCTATTATTACCAGCCATATCAACGATTTGGATAAATTATTTATATTGAAATTATCCGGATCATTGGATATGCTGAAATACAAATATAATCCCATTAAGATCAGCCATACCAGTGCAGCAATGAAGAATTTCATCCATCGTATCTTTCCTCCGCCATTAAATAGTGTTATGAACTTACGCCTGTGAAGAGGTTGCATTAACACGAACAGTGCAATGAGTCCGATAATGAAAGGGAAGATCATCAACAACAAACCAATATTAGGGTCAATACCATAGGTTGAAAGATCCATGATATTTTCTGTCGTGGTATCCAGAATTTCCGGATTACCTATACTGTTAGCAATTATCATTGCAACAAGTGGCAGTGCACCAATAGTATTGGTGGCTGTCAATATTATAATAAAAACCAGAATATAACGCCAGAATGAATTTTTGCCCTGTAAAGCTGATTCAAAAAACATATGCTGTGTATTTATTAAAACTCCGTTTCTTTTCTTTTTGGATAATCAATCGTATAATGTAGACCGAGGCTTTCATGTCGTGCACTTGCCATCTTGATCACAAGGTATCCTACATTAATAAGATTCCTCAATTCACATAGCTTCCTGCTTAAAAAAGATTTCTTATACAGCGCTTCTGTCTCATCGTATATTATTTCAAGGCGTTTGAGAGCACGTTCCAGTCGCAGGTCTGATCTGACTATTCCAACATAATTACTGAGTATCATCTGTACTTCTCTGTAGTTCTGGGTAACAAGCACCATTTCTTCAGGGTGGCTTGTTCCTTCGAGACTCCACTCAGGAACGGATTCCTGGTACCCGGTATTTTCTAACCTGGCTGATGAATGCAGGGCTACCCTGTGAGCATATACCACTGCTTCTATCAACGAATTAGAGGCCAGCCTGTTTGCTCCGTGTAATCCAGTGGAAGCGACCTCACCTATTGCGTAAAGATTATTAATAGTACTCTCACCATTCATATCAACCTTTACTCCCCCGCAGAGATAGTGGGCAGCCGGCACAACAGGTATCATCTCCCTGATAATGTCAATATCCAGGCTCAGGCATTCACGTGTAATATTTGGAAAGCTCTCTACCAGGTCGTCCGGATCAAGGTGTGTGCAATCGAGGTATACATAATCATCACCTCTAACTTTCATCTCTGTATCAATGGCCCTGGCAACTATATCCCTTGGTGCAAGTGATCCCCTGTAATCGTAGCGGTTCATGAATTCCTCACCGTCTGAGTTTCGCAGCACAGCGCCAAATCCCCTGAGAGCTTCTGTTATAAGGAATGACGGCCTGACAATTGGATTATATAATGAGGTCGGATGGAACTGGATAAATTCCATGTTTTCTATTAATCCTTTTGCCCGGTATACCATTGCTATACCATCACCTGTGGCAATAACCGGATTGGTTGTTATATGATAAAGATTTCCAATGCCACCTGTTGCTACCACTGTTATTTTAGAGAGAACAGTATCTACCCTGTTGCTTCTCGTATCAAGGATATATGCTCCATAGCACCTGATATCTTTACGTGATCTGTTTACAATCTCCCCCAGGTGATGTTGCGTGATAAGGTCAACTGCAAAATGATTCTCATGAATTTTTATGTTAGGATGCTTTCTTACTTTTTCGGTGAGTGTTTTCTGGATAATTTCGCCGGTATTATCCTTATGGTGTAATATCCTGTGTTCGGTATGCCCGCCTTCCCTGGCCAGGTCATATTTTCCATCACTGTTACGGTCAAACTTCACCCCCATAGCTATCAACTCATGTATCCTTTCCGGAGCTTCAGATACTACCATACGCACAACTTCTTCATTGCAGAATCCATGACCAGCATCGATGGTATCCTTTACGTGCTTCTCAAAACTGTCAGGATGGTACATAACTGAAGCAATCCCCCCCTGAGCATAGTTAGTATTGGTTTCAGCAATATTAACTTTTGAAACAAGATGAACTTTGCCCTTTTCAGCTGCCTTTAGGGCAAAAGTCAATCCCGCTATACCTGTTCCGATAACAAGAAAATCAGTGTGTTCAGCCATCAGATGTAAATGTGAAATAATAACTGAATATACAAATATAGGGAATCCAGCCAAGCTTCAAAATCAAATTGTAAAAGCAAAGTTTTTGGATTACTTTTGCGTGACATATTGAAAAACAGAAAGAATGGCAAAAGAGGATGTTTTTAAAAATCTTATATCGCACTGCAAAGAATACGGCTTTATTTTCCAGTCAAGTGAAATATATGACGGACTGAGTGCAGTATATGATTATGGCCAGAATGGAGCTGAACTGAAAAACAATATTAAGAAATACTGGTGGGACAGCATGATTTTGCTCAACGAGAATGTGGTTGGACTTGATGCAGCTATCTTTATGCACCCCAAAACATGGAAGGCATCAGGCCATGTCGATGCTTTCAATGATCCCCTGATTGATAATAAAGACTCCAAGAAAAGATATCGGGCCGATGACCTGATAGAAGAACATCTGGAAAAACTTGAAGCAAAGATTGAAAAGGAAATAGACAAAGCAAGGAAACGTTTCGGTGATTCATTTGATGAGAAATTGTTCAGGGAAACGAATCCAAGGGTAATTGCAAACAGGGAAAAGTATGATGTGCTGGACAGTAGATTTGTAAAAGCCATGAATAGCAATGATCTTTCCGACCTGAAGCAGATAATTTTAGACTATGAAATAGCATGCCCTGTTTCAGGCACAAGGAACTGGACAGATGTGAGACAGTTCAACCTTATGTTTGCTACCGAGATGGGATCAACAGCTGAAGGATCGATGAAAATATTTTTGAGACCCGAAACAGCTCAGGGAATTTTCGTTAATTATATAAATGTACAGAAAACCGGCCGGTTGAAACTGCCATTCGGCATTGCTCAGATAGGTAAAGCTTTCCGCAATGAGATTGTTGCACGACAGTTTATTTTCAGGATGAGGGAATTTGAACAGATGGAGATGCAATACTTTATTAAACCCGGTACAGAGGGAGAATGGTTCGAACACTGGAAGAAAGTAAGAATGAGGTGGCATAAAGCACTTGGTCTGGGTGATGAAAACTACCGTTTCCATAACCATGAGAAACTGGCGCACTACGCCAGTGCTGCCACTGATATTGAATTTAGGTTCCCCTTTGGATTCAGGGAAGTGGAGGGTATTCATTCTCGTACTGATTTTGACCTCGGACAACACCAGAAGTATAGTGGTAAGAAACTACAATACTATGATCCTGAGACAAATGAATCTTTTGTCCCTTATGTGGTGGAAACCTCCCTTGGCCTCGACAGAATATTCCTGCAGATAATATCTGCTGCTTATCATGAGGAAGAGATTAAAAAAGAGAACGGAGCAACAGATACGCGTGTGGTATTTAAATTACCTCCTGTACTGGCTCCGGTTAAACTGGCAATACTTCCGTTGGTAAAGAAAGATGGCCTGCCCGAAATATCCAGAGAGATTCTGAATGATCTGAAATATGACTTCAACTGCCAGTACGAGGAAAAAGATTCGATAGGAAGGAGGTATCGCAGGCAGGATGCCATAGGAACACCCTTCTGTATTACAGTTGACCACCAGACAACTGAAGATAATACTGTTACCATAAGATACCGCGACAGCATGGAGCAGGAAAGGGTTAATGTAGTTAAACTAAAAGATATAATATCAGATAAGGTTGATATGAGCAGCTTTTTGAGAAAACTCGATATGAATTAAAAATATCGATTAACGAATGATGATTTATGATTTCATTTCTTAAATCAACATTCGACATTCGGTATGCGACATTCATAACCTCTATAAGGTTTCTATGCCATCAAATAATAAAATACTGATTATTACATACTACTGGCCTCCCTGTGGGGGGGCAGGGGTCCAGCGATGGCTTAAATTCAGCAAATACCTGCCGGAATATGGATGGACGCCATTTGTCCTGACAGCTGACCCGGCATACACTGAATTCCCTGCAATTGATAAAAGTCTGGAAAATGACATTCATCCTTCTGTTAAAGTTTATAAAACGAAAGCCGTTAATTATTTCATAATGGGGCGAAGAAGGAAGGAAGGCAATGGTAAGGAAGGGTCTCCATCAGTAGGTAATGATTTAAAGAACAAGTTGGCTCGTTTTATCAGAGGAAATTTTTTTATTCCCGATCCCAGGAAGGGATGGAATAAATATGCTTTTAATAGGGCAGTGGAAATAATACAGAAAGAAGGCATAAGTCTTATTGTCAGTACGGGTCCTCCTCATTCGAGCCATCTTATTGCGTTAGAACTTAAGAAAAGAAATCCCTGGTTAAATTGGGTTTCTGACTTTAGAGATCCCTGGACAGATATATATTATTATAAATACTTCTATGGCACACTGCCCGCAAGGATAATAGATAAGAAATTGGAAAAGGATGTTGTACATGGAAGCGATATGATTCTGACAATAGGAGAAGGGATGAAATCACTAATCTCGTCTAAATATAGGTATGCAGAAGAAAAGGTGATCGTGATAACAAATGGTTACGATGAAGAAGACTTCCTTGACCTGAAAACCGCTAAGGACAAAGATGATAAGCTTATTATTACCTATGTGGGTTCAATATCTGACCAATATCCCACAGATACCCTTTATAAGGTGCTGGGCAACAGGATATCATCGGGAAAATCAGATTTTATACTACAGTTTGTTGGTAAGTTGTCTGACCGGAACATAAAACATATTGAAAGAAATGGCCTCCGCGATAATGTGGAAATACATTCTTACACGTCCCATAAGGAAGCTATTCAATATATGCTATCGGCTGACATCCTCTTGCTTGTTATCCCCGAACACGAAAACAACGGGCTTATTATAACGGGAAAATTATTCGAGTATATAAGAGCACGGGTTCCGGTACTTTTTCTGGGACCTCTGAATGGTGATGCTGCAAGGATACTTAACGAATTTAATTACGAGTATAACTATGATCCATATGACTACGAAGGGCTTAACGACTTTATGAATACCGCTATCGGTAATCTGAGAAAGCCTCAAAAGAACCAGTCTGTAAAGAGGTTTGAAAGGAAAATGTTAAGTTCAAAGCTTGCGGAAGTTTTAACC
>Ga0272441_10015528_pt1 | contig 10655 bp, 8 predicted proteins | sample SSMProp6N_FD_193582 | JGI IMG/M metagenome (GOLD analysis project Ga0272441, IMG submission 193582) | Marine sediment archaeal communities from Little Sippewissett salt marsh, Falmouth, MA, United States - SSM-Prop-6N | ecosystem: Environmental > Aquatic > Marine > Wetlands > Sediment ...
ATTGACCGTCGGTAGCGTGACCCCCAGCCTCGCGGCGAACTTCTCCTGAGTGAGGCCGAGGCGGGTCCGAATCTCTCGGATAACCGTCGCAGGATCAGTGCTTTGGGTCAAGTCGGCTTCTCCTAGCCCAAGTTACGGAGTTGAGGGGCGTTTTGCTGTCATTTCAGTTTTTCTCGGGCCGTGTCGGAACGTGAGGTAAGGGGTTACGGCGCGGCGGTGGCCGGATCGACGTTCCAACGCCGTGTAGTCACGACCTACGGGGTTTTCTCGCCGCCGATCCCGTGCCATCCTTACCTGTGAAGACGGATCTTCAAAGGGCAGGGACGTCATGTTCCTCAAGCGGCTGACGCGGCGCAAGAACGGCAAGGGCCACACCTACTGGGCCCTGGTCGAATCGTACCGCACGCCCAAAGGTCCGCGACATCGCGTCGTGGCGTATCTGGGCGAGCTGAAAGGCGGCCAGAAGAGCGGCTGGGCCAAGCTGGGCCGCAGACTCGACAAGAAGGACCGGCCGCAACGATCGCTGTTCGATCCTCCGCCGCACGAGGAGCCTGACGAAGATCGCTACGTCCACGTGAATCTCAAGGGCGTGCGCCTTGAGCGACTTCGGGACTTCGGCAACGTGTGGCTGGCGTGGGGGCTTTGGCGCATGCTGGGGCTGGAGGCGTTGCTGTCGCGGTCGATGCCCTCGGGCAAGGAGGACGTGCCTTGGCCGACGGTGGCGGCGATCTTGACGATCGCGAGGTTCTGCGAGCCCTCCAGCGAACTGCACATCGAGGATACGTGGTACCGTCGGACGGCCCTGGAGGAACTGGTGTGCGTGGCGCCGGAGAAGGTGCACACCGACAGGCTGTATGAAGGGCTGGACCGACTGCTGCCGCAGAAAGAGGCCATCGAGCGCCACCTGAAGCGCCGGCTGGGCGAGTTGTTCGACGTGAAGTACGACCTGCTGCTGTACGACATCACCAGCACGTACTTCGAGGGCCAATGCAAGCGGAACCCCATGGCCAAGCGCGGCTATTCGCGCGACAGCCGGCCGGACTGCCTGCAGGTGTGCATCGGCCTGATCGTCACGGACGACGGGATGCCGCTGGGCTACGAGGTCTTCGACGGCAACACGAACGATTCGACGACGGTCCAGCAGATGGTCGAGCGGATCGAGTCGAAGTACGGCCGGGCCAACCGGGTGTGGGTGATGGATCGCGGGATGGTCAGCGAGGCGAACCTGGCGTTCATTCGCCAGCGGGGCGGATCGTACATCGTGGGCACACCGAAGGCGATGCTTCGGCAGTTCGAGCGGTATCTGACGGACCGGGACTGGCAGGAAGTTCAGGCCGGGGTGGAGGTCAAGCTGGTGGCCGGCCCGGACGGCGCCGAGATGTTCGTCCTGGCCCGCAGCAAGGACCGAGGTCAGAAGGAACGGGCGATGCACGATCGGTTCGTGCAGCGGATGGAAGAAGGGCTGAGCCGATTGCAGCGGTCGGCGGCGTCCGGCCGATTGAAGGACCCGGCCGTGGCGCATCAGCGTCTGGGACGCCTGAAGCAGCGATGCTGGCGTGCGTCGGGCGCCTTCGACGTGAAGATCCGGGAGATTCCCGAGCCGGCGGGCAAGGCCAGGCTGACCGTCACGTGGAAGCGGAACCCGCGATGGAGCGACTGGGCGGCGATCTCGGAGGGCTGCTACCTGCTGCGGACGAACCTGACGGAGACGGATCCGCGGGTGCTGTGGAAGCGGTACATCCAGTTGACCGAGGCGGAGTGGGCCTTCCGGATCACGAAGGACGAGTTGGAAATCCGGCCGATCTGGCACCAGAAGAAGGATCGTGTCCTGGCCCACGTCCTGGTGTGCTTCCTGGCATACGTGTTGTGGAAGTCGCTGGCGAAGTGGATGCAAGCCGGCGGGCTGGGCGATGCGCCTCGGACGCTGGTGGAGGAGTTCGCCCGGATCAAAAGCGGCGACGTGGTGCTGCCGACCCGTGCCGCCAGCGGCGAGCCGGCTCGGACACTACGCCTGCGATGCGTCACGACCGCCGACGAATACCAACGCGTCTTCCTGAGCCGTCTGGGTCTGGAACTGCCCAAGCGGCTCCGGTGGATCGAGGAGATCACGACAGACCCCGGCGCGTGAGCCCTGCGCAAATGTAGTCACGACTTCTGCCCTAAACGAAGCGTAAGTCATTGAAAAGCGTGCTCCACGCCCCTCAACTCCGTAACTTGGGCTAGGTTGGCCGTCTGCCTGATCATCTGATGAATCAGATGAGCAGTATGGCTCGCTGACGAGTGGATGTCAATGGCATCCTGAGGAAGGCGTGTTAGCCATGATCGAAGTCCCACGCCGCGACGGCGTACCAAGTCGAATAGGAAGCCTCGTAGCCCCACGTGCCTTCGGGCGGGAACTCGGTCGGGCGGTCGAGGGTGCCGAAGCGGTTGGCGCTGTAGTGCGGGTCGGCGGTCGGAACGTGCCAGTCGATGCGCCAGAGGTTCTGCTTGGCCTCGACCCAGCCTTCGCCGAAGTCGTGGAAGGTCTGTTCGTACCAGGGCTCGGTCGGGACGAAGAACCACTCCATCGTCGCGAACATGCCGGGGTGCAGGCCGGTGACGCGGCCCCACGGGCTGCCGCGCCAGGCGTAGCCGTCGGCGTCCGTGCCCTCGTATGGCCCCCAGCCGGACTCCCACGAGCTGGCCTCCCACCAGAGTGAGCCGCCTGGGAACCAGGAGCGGCGGAGGATGGCGTCGGGGTCGGGGCCCTGGCCGAAGGTGCAGACGTGGCGGGTCTTCTTGAGCAGGCCGATGGCAGCGTAGAGCTCGTTGAAGACCCACGGGCCGATGAAGTCGCCGTGGCGGGCGCGGCCGTGGGTGGTCACGAGGTCGGGCTTGGCGGTCTGATCAACGGCGAGCCGCCAGGCCGTGCCGTCGTGCTCCACGAGCTTGCCGCTGAGGTTGGCCCAGTCGGCGGCGGTGCGGAGGTGGTCGCGGCCGATGTACATCCGCCAGCTTGAGCCCTGGAGGCCGGGATGCACGCGGACGACGGTGCCCTCCGGAGCATCGAGGAACGTCCACTCGCCGGGATCGTCGTCCCAGCGGGCGACCTTGCCATCCTGACCTTCCCAGTCGCCCGTCGCGCCGAAGGCGACGGCGTAGTGGAAGCCGTCCTGCGGGCTGGCCGGGGGCTTCACGAGGATGCCGTCGACCAAGTAGTCCCACGCCTTCGCCCACGTCGCCAGCGACCCGTTGTTGTGGTAGGAGGGGAAGAGGTAGCGGAAGCCCGTCTCTCGCGGCAGGGCCATGTACGCCATCTGTGTGCCGGCGATCCGGTGGGCCTGGTAGTGGTCCGAGCCCTCTCCGCCGTACACCCAGTAGGAGCCGTTCCACCGGGCACGAAGGCCGCCCATGCCCTCCCAGTCGTCCGTAGCGCCCGAGGCGACGAGGTAGACATCGGTTGTGTTCGGGCTGGCTGGCGGATCGGTCCGCGGCGGCTCGACTGCGATGAGGTAGCGCCACCAGTCGTCGGCCACGCGGGACCAGTACCGGGCCTTCTGCCCGGCGACACCCGGCGCGCCGATGGCGGCGATCTCCCGCGGGAAGCGGCGGGTGAAGCCGGCGGGGTAGTTCTCCCACCGCCCGTTCTGCACGATGAGCGTGGCCTCAATGTCGCGCATGGGGTAGCTGTTGCCGGGCGGCGTCCACTGGCCGGTGCCGCCCGTGGCGTTGACCTGCACGGTATGGCCATCGGCGGGCGTATCGAACGTCCAGTAGTAGTACGCGGGGTCGCCGTCGGGGTCGTAGACGCACTCGGCGATCTGGTTGGCGTGGCCGGCCCAGTCGCCTGTTGGGGCCCACATGACGGCGAACCGCTCGCCGACGTGGGCGTAGCCGGTGCTGTACGGCGGCGCGAAGCCGTAGCCGGTGAGGATCTCGTCCACCGCCCGCAGCCCGGCCGCGGCGCGGGCGCGGTTCAGGCTCATCATCGGGATCGATGCGAGGATGCCGTCGATGTCTGCGGCTTCGGGATAGTCCACCGTGTTGACGAACTTGCCGACCCCGGCGAGGTGCTCCGTGTGCGCCTGTAGCATCGCCCATGTCGTCACGCCGAAGTAGTAGTTCGTGTACGGGCACGCGCTCTGGACCTGCCAGCCCTGCCAGCGGTCGGCCTGGCTGTTGTACGTCAGGACGAGCCCGTCGTCGGTGAGGATCGTGCAGTACGTCCCCGGCGTGGCGAACTCCCAGCCGCCGGCGGTCTTCGTCGCGAGCGTGTGGCTGTGGCTGGCCCATTCGCTTTCCGGGTCGGCGGCGAGGACGGCGTAGGTGTCGCCGATCTCGGCGTCGTCGGGCGGGCGGCGGGCCGCGGCCTTCACCTCGTGCGACGCGACCACCACGCGGTACCAGTGCCCGCCTTCGCGCCACTGGCCGCCCGTCCGCCAGATGATCCGCCCGTCGGGCAGCGCGTAGCCGCCGTAGTTGTAGCCGCCGAAGGTCCAGTAACCGGGGTCGGGGTCCACCGGCGCGTGCCAGGTCGCGATGGTGTTGGGGTTGCCCGCCCAGGCGCCGGTCGGGGCGTCCCCCGTGGCGTACTGCGCCCCGTCGGCCGGGGAGCCGGGCGGGTCGTTCTGCCAGCCGTCCAGCCAGCCGTTGGCGGCGTAGGGGTTGTCGAGGTAGTCCCGCCAGGTCTTCTCGCGCCCGTACGCGGCCTTGTAGCGCTCGTCCAAGGCGTCGGCGAACTGGCGGATGAAGTCGGTGTGCGTCCAGTCGGTCGCGGTGTCGGCAGGCAGGCCCGTCCATCCCATCGCCCGAGCCCTCCTCTACGACGGCGGGTTGCCGTGCATCCGCACGAAGTCCCATACCTCGCGGACGCCCTCGCCGGTGCCCTGGGCCTGGAGCACCTCGTACTCGTCCGGGTCGCCCGGCCGGGACGGCGCCACGCCCAGCAGCACCACGGCCCACTTCTCCCCGACGCCGGGCTGCTTCCAGAGCACCTTGGCCGCGCCGTGCTGGCGGGATGCGAGCTTGGTGCACGAGCCGTCCAGCACGTCGGCGTAGGTGTGCGTCTCGTCGGTGACCTCGACCTTCACGGGCGTGAGGCCCTGTAGAAAAGCCCGGCCGATCTTGTTGGCCTTCACGGGCCCGACCAGGATGACGAACCGCCCTGCGTGGTCATCCTCGTCGGGCTTGCAGCCCTCGAATGCGAACGGCTCGCGGAGAAAGGCGTCCTCATCGTCCGTCGGGTCGAACAGCACATCGTCGATGCCGAGGACCTCGAACCGCCCCCGGTCGGCGAAGCTGACGTTCTTGACCGGCACGGTGATCGCGCTGGGCGGGAAGCGAAGCTCCCCCGCGGCCTGGCCGAGCTGGCGGGCCAGGTGGGCGTTCGCCGCGTCGGCGAAGGCGTTCCAGTGTTCGGCCCGGAAGATGATCTTCTGGCCGCGCTTGACCTTGGGGACCTGGTTGGCCATGGGCTACTCCGGTGGGGTGGGCGGCTCCAGGTCGGCGAAGTCGCCGGCGTCGTACACCCGCTCGACGTGCACAGCCACCGGCCGCTTGACCAGCCGCTTGGGGTTGGCGGTCTCGTCCACCTCCTCGGCGTACTCGACCCAGAGGTACTCCCAGCCCTTCTTGTCGATGCCCGAGATGTCGCCCACCGACAGGCCGGTCGCGTTGGGGCTGGCGGCGAAGTTGAAGGTGATCTCCCAGTCGCCCCGGCCGCGCTTGGAGCCCGATGCGCCCAGGAACAGCACCTCACCCTCGGCAAAGCCGCCCCAGCCGCCGTTGTTCGTCTTGCCGGTCAGGCGGAAGAGCTTGCCCTTGTACTCGTTGGTGACACGGCTGTCGGCGATGAGGTGGGTCTCGCTGAATCGGTAGACCGGCACGGTGACGTCCACGCCCTCGATACCGTCGGGCGTCACGCCGATGGCGCCCTTGTAGTCGGCGGCCGTCTTGTCCGGCGGGGCGAAGCTGGCGACGTGGGCCTTGGCCTGGGTGATGTGCTGGCTGCCGCCGCCGGTGTCGAAGCTGTAGGACGACTCGCCTTCCTCCAACTCCTCGTCCGGCGGGCGTTACTGGACCGTCGCCTCCCAGTGCCACGGCCCGGCCGGCTCCAAGGTGATCTCGCCGCGCTCCAGTTCGTTGTGCGTGGCCGGGGCCTGCTGGCGGACGGCCTGCGCCGCGAGAAGCTCGTCGTCCGTGCCCCGGACGAGGAAGTGCCGCTCGACGGACAGGAGCTCATGGTCCGCGTCGCCCTGGCCCGAGTCTTTCGTCGGTCGGCTGAGGTACCTTTCCTCGACGGTGATGGGCATTCTGGGTTACACCTCTGCTTGCAGAGACACGGGCAAACGAATAGTCTGCCCCGTCACACTCAACCCGAAGGGGAGACCATGAGACATCCGTTCGACAAGACCTGGTGGATCAGTGAAGGGCAGTTCATGGGCGGGCAGTACCCGGGCACGCCCAATCCGAACGAGCAGAAAGGCATGCTCGATGGTCTGCTGGACCTCGGGATCGACACCATCGTCAACTTGCAGCATGCGGACGAGACGAACGACCACGGTCAGGCGTTCTCTGACTACACGGCCTTGCTGTTCGACCTGGCGCGCGAACGCGGCGTGACCGTGGACTTCAAGCGTTTCCCAGTGACCGACCAGCGTGTTCCGAGCCCGCAACTCATGCGGCAGATACTGGACCACATCGACTCGGCCTTGAGAGACGGAAGGAAGGTGTACGTCCACTGCTGGGGCGGGAATGGCAGGACGGGGACCGTGGCTGGATGCTGGCTGGTTCGCCATGGCCATTCGGCTGATGAGGCTTTCGCCGCGATGAAGGCTGGCCGCAGGGGACGGAAGTTCCGCTTCGAGGCCCCCGAGAATGAGAAGCAACGACAGTTCGTCCGCAACTGGTACAGGAACGACTTGGGCCGTCCGCAGGCTGAGGAGGTCGGCGATGCGCCCGCCGACAGGCAGATGGCCTCCGAAGTGGCCGGTTCTGGCCTCGCCGCAGCCCAGGACAGGGCCATAGCGGCCCTCCTTGGGCTTGCCGTCGGCGATGCGGTCGGCACGACCGTCGAATTCCAGTCGCCCGGTTCCTTCAGCCCCGTGAGCGATATGGTCGGAGGCGGACCGTTCAACCTCCAGGCCGGACAGTGGACAGATGACACATCCATGGCGCTTTGCTTGGCTGACAGTCTGGTCGAAAGCCGGGGCTTCGATCCGTCCGACCAAGCCGAACGCTACTGTCGATGGTGGCAGGAGGGTTATCTCAGCCCAACCGGCAAGTGTTTCGACATTGGCAACACCACACGGACTGCTCTGGCAAAGCACAGGAATGAAGGCAAGGCCTACTGCGGATCGACGGCCCCGAAGTCTGCCGGGAACGGCGCGCTCATGCGCCTGGCCCCCGTGGCGGTTGCCTACGCCAACCGACCAGCGACAGCCATCGTCCTGGCCGGGGAATCGTCGCGTACTACGCACGGCGCGACCGAGAGCATTGACGCATGTCGTTACTTCGCGGGCATCCTGTGCGGACTGATCACCGGCGCCGGCAAGAACGACGTGCTGGCCTCGATGTACAGCCCGGTTCCGGGCCTTTGGGATGTCGAATCCCTCGCACCGGGCATCCAGACAATCGCGGCCGGGTCGTTCAAGGAGAAGAGTCCGCCGGTGATCCGCGGCGCGGGCTACGTCGTCGCGTGCCTGGAAGCTGCGCTCTGGGCTTTCCACACGACCGACTCGTTCGAGGACGCCATCCTCGCAGCCGTCAATCTGGGCGATGACGCGGACACGACCGCTGCCGTCTGCGGGCAGGTCGCCGGCGCCTGCTACGGGCGGTCCGGCATTCCGCAAGGCTGGTTGGGCAGGCTGGCGATGCGGTCGGAGATCCAGTCCATGGCGCAGGCCCTGGTCGGCTTCTGGTTGCCGTGATGCCGCCGGGATAGGCACAGCCGCCATCATTCGAATCGATCCTCGGTGTCCTCGAGCAGCCGCTTCATGTCGCGGGTGTTCTTGGCGACCTGTTCCGTGGCGACAGCCGTTCGCTCCATCGTCGAGCCTGCGCCGAAGCCCGACAGCCCGGCGGCGACGTTGAACGTGCCCCGAACGGACCGCTTGATCTGGTCGCTGAGCCCGCCGGCCGCGGCGCGGATGCGGTTCAGCAGGTCGTCGGGGCCTCCGAGCCGGCCGGGGCCGGCGTCGCCCTCGTCCCTGGCCTGTCGCTTGGCGTGGGCGTCGGCGAGGGCGGCCTTCCACTCATCCCGCGCGGCGGCGAGCTCGTCCTCCGCGGCCTTCATCCGGTCGCGGTACTCGTCGGCCATCTCGTCGCGTTTGCGCTGGTGGGCTTGGCCGATCTCCAACATGCGGGCCTGATGGCGACGTTCCTCGCCCTCGCGCTTCTGCTGCCGCTGGGCCTCGCGCTGGGCGATGGCCCGGGCCTGGTCGTCGTCGATCTTGGCGATCGCCCCGGCCTTGGCCCTGTCGATCTGCGCGTATTCGGCGTCGACGTTCACGGAGTCATCGAAGAGGCTCTTGATCCACGTCCACGCCTTCTGCGCCGCGGCCGAGAGCTGGTGCCACGTCCGCTTGAAGAAGCCGACGAACCGGCTCCACGTCTTCGACAGGAAGCTTGTCGTCTCGATCCAGCCGATCTCCAACCCGTGCCAGACGAGTTCCCCGAGCGCGAGCGCCCCGTACCACGTCCCGTAGACGAGCTTCAGGAAGCCGTGCTTGAAGCCCAGCCACACGTCCAGCAGCGCCTGCACGCCGCGCTTCCACTGGACCTTCAGCGTCAACCAGAGGATCTTCGCCGCCAGGCCGAGATCACCGGCGGCGAGCGCGTCGCCGATGCCCTGGTAGGCCGCGAGGGCGTCGTCCTTCAACGTGCTGAACTTGCCGCCCAGCCAGTCGAGGGCCTTGCCGCCAGCTTCAGTTGAAGTCAGCAGGTACGCCCCGAGCGCCCCGACGGCGGTGATGACCATACCGATGGGGCTCAGCAGCGCGCCGAGCACGGTCGAGGCCACGCCGATCAGGCTGGAGAAGAGCGTGATGGCCTTGCCCGTCGCGATCAGCGCCGCCCCGGCGGCGACGACGCCGGCGGCGAGCTGGGCCAGCGAGACGATCAGGCCGCGGTTCTGACCGATCCAGGAGATGGCCGCCGACGCCCACGACGCCATCCCCTCGCCGATCTCCGTCAGCGCAGGCGCCAGCGCCGCCCCGACCTGGAAGACAACCATCTTGAGGACCTTCCAGAGCTTGTCGAAGGCGTCGGTCAGGTCCTCGGCCGCCTTGGCGTCCTTGCCCGACATCGTCAGCCCCAGACGCCGGGCTTCCGCCTGAAGCTTCTCGATCCCGGCTGCGCCGTGGGCAAACATGGGCAGCAGGTTCGTGCCCGTCCGCCCGAAGAGCGTCATCGCAATGCCCGCCCGCCGGGTGGGGTCCTCAATCCTGGAGATCGCCTCCGCCAGCAGCTTGAACTGCTGCTCGGGCGACAAACCGTCGAGGTCCTCGAACCGCAGGCCGAGGTCGGCCAAGGCGTCGGTCTGCGTGGACAGGCCGCGCCCGGCGTCGTAGATCGACCGCTGCATCTTGCGGAACGCCATCTCCAGCGAGGCGAACTCGGTGCCGGTCTGACTGGCGACGAACTTCAGTTCGCTGAGCGTCTCGACCGACAGGCCGGTCCGCTTGGCCATCTTGGCGACCTGATCGCCCATCTTCGCAAAGGACTTCGCCGCGACGACGGCTGGGGCAGCCAGGGCGGTCCCGACGGCGAAGACGCGCGTACCCCACGCCGTCACGCCGGCGCCGAACGCCCTCAGCCGGGCCTGGGCGCGCTTGAGCCCGGCCGTGAGCTTGTCGCCCACGCCCAGTTCGACGTACGCCCGGCCGGCCTTGATGCCCGTCGTGTTCGCCACGAATCAGTCCTCGTACGTCACGCGGATGTTCTCGCGGTCGATCATCGCCACGAACCGCCAGACGGCCCGCCGGGCGCCCGCCTTGCGGGTGTAGGCCTCTCCGCCGTCGGCCACGATGCGTCCGTTGGCGCGGACGGCGCGCCAGCGCCAGCCGTCGCGGGCGCGGTAGATGCAGAAGGTGGTCGTCGTCAGCCGCGCGGGCCTCGGGGCCCTCTGGCGGTCGGCTTCGGTGAGTGTCTGCGTCATGGCCTTCCTCACTTCACGGAGTTCTTCCAGAGCTTCGGGAACTTGGGGGCTTCCTTCGCCAGGGCGGGCCTCATGAACGGGTGCGCCCTGAAGGTCATCGAGAACTACGGGCACCTGTGGCATGTCGAGATGTGCCAGTCATACTATGATCCTTGTCACACATTGTATCATATGGAAGGTCTTGATTTGGGCTGGGTTAGGCTGGTGGCCTGAGGTTGGTTGCGCCAGGTTCGGGGGCATTGGTGCAGGCACTTGAGGCGGTCCAATTCCTCGGCGTCAGCCCACAGGATCCATCGCCCGCCGGCAACGGGCAGTTGTCGGGCATGCACCCAGCCGCGTCGGATCCAACTGTACAGCGTCGGCTGGGGCATCTGCAACTTGCGGCACAGGTCCGTCATCCACCACTCGTCGGTTCCCAGCACGTGGGATTGCATCGCGCGGGGGCGGCGCTCGGCCTTGCGCTGACGGCAGATCAGTTGCCGGACCATGCCCGCGTTGAACGTCACGCGACGCTTGGGCG
>Ga0272441_10015530_pt1 | contig 10655 bp, 8 predicted proteins | sample SSMProp6N_FD_193582 | JGI IMG/M metagenome (GOLD analysis project Ga0272441, IMG submission 193582) | Marine sediment archaeal communities from Little Sippewissett salt marsh, Falmouth, MA, United States - SSM-Prop-6N | ecosystem: Environmental > Aquatic > Marine > Wetlands > Sediment ...
AGGGATGGGTGTGCTCTACGCCTTCATCGTTGGTTTCTTCGTGTACCGAGAATTGAAGCTGAAGGTGATTCCCAAGTTGCTCAAGCAGAGCATCATGATCAGCGCCACGATCATGATCATTACAACATTCTCCCGCTTGTATACGTGGATTCTAGTGAAGGAGCACGTTCCAGCAGCGATCACCAACTTCCTCACCACGCTGAACGTTCCGAATTTCGCGGTGCTTCTCATGTTCTCGGGGGTGTTGTTCTTCGTGGGCGACTTCATCGACGTCGGCCCCGCGATTCTCCTTCTTACGCCGATACTTCTTCCGGCGTTTCAGAGCATGGGGATTAGCGCGATTCAGTTCGGGGCCGTCTTGATTGTTGGCCTTGCCGTAGGTCTTGCTACGCCTCCTGTCGGGCAGTGCCTCAATGTGGCAAACAAGATCGCGGGGCTGGAACTGGGCGAAACGTTCGTGGCTGCACTGCCGTTCCTCGTTGCAAACTTCATCGTCATGATCCTGGTGTCCGTGCTTCCGGCGCTAAGCGAATGGCTCCCCAGGGTTCTCTTCAAGTAGTCGCCGGTAACCAACGAAAGGAGATTCATCGTGTACTTCGAGAAAATCGGGAGTAAGAACGGGCTCAACCCTCTTGAGACCAACCCGTGTCGGCTTCTCAGCTTTGCCAAACTTGTCTTGGAGCCGGGCGAGGCCTATGAGGGGAATGCGGAAGATCAAGAGGCGCTGATTGTCGTCCTGGGTGGAAAGGCCGACATCTCTGCAGGAGGCGTGGACTTCGCAGGCGTTGGGGGGCGCCCGAATGTGTTCGCCGGGAAGCCTCACTCGGTCTACCTTCCTCCCAACTGCACGTTCAAGGTTGCCGTACCTGCGGATGGGGGACGATTCGAGGCTGCGATTCCCATGGCGAAAGCCGAAGACAACCTCAGACCATTCCACATCACTCCGGACAAGGTCCAGACCGGGAAGTGGGGCATCTCGAACTTCTCCAGGAACTACCATCAGATAGTTGTCAAGGGACAGCATCCCGGCCAACAGGTAAGCAAGCTGATCGTTGGCGAAACGTTCACGCCGTCAGGCAATTGGTCGACCTACCCGCCACACCGGCACGAGAACGACAACCTGCCCCATGAATCGTTCATGGAGGAGATGTACTACTTCCGTGTCGCCCCGACCGACGGATGGGGGCTGGCCAAGTACTACACGGACGCGGGTGACATCGACGAGGCCTACACCGTCAAGGACGACACGATTCTTATGATGCCGAAGGGTTATCACACCGTTGTGTCTGCGCCGGGATACACAACCTACTACCTGTGGTTCCTTGCGGGGAACACAAGGACGCAGGCGGCGGTGTCCGACCCGAACGTTGGTTGGGTGGCGCGTGCCGTACCGATCATCCGCAACATCGAGGAGAACCTCTCATGATCCTCGACGCATTCAAGCTGGACGGCAAGAAAGCCATCGTGACTGGAGCGGCGCGCGGCCTTGGTCAGGGAATGGCCGTCGGGCTCGCAGAGGCGGGGGCGGATGTCGTTGGTGTTGATGTCATCTCGCCGCTTGCCGAGACAAGGGCAAGCATCGAGCCCACCGGGAGAAGATTCGTCGAGATCTGCGCGGATCTCACGAAGATCTCCGAGATCGATCGGATCTTGCAGACGGCCCGCGATGAACTCGGCGGGTTCGATATCCTTCTGAACAACGCCGGGATCATCCGCCGGCATCCCGCGCATGAGTTCCCGGCAGAGGAGTGGGATGCCGTGATGGACGTCAATTTGCGGTCGCTGTTTTTTCTGACGCAGGCGTTCGGGAAGGCCCTCATTGAGGAAGGACGGCCCGGTAAGGTCATCAACATCTGCTCAATGCTTTCCTATTCAGGCGGGGTGTTCGTGGCTCCATACACGGCATCCAAGAGCGCCGTGGCCGGGATCACGCGGCTGCTTGGGAATGAGTGGGCCCAGTATGGAATCAACGTTAACGGGATCGCGCCCGGATACATGGCCACCGATAACACGGCGCCATTGCGCTCCGATCCAGAGAGGAATCGAGAGATCATGAGCCGGGTTCCGATGGATCGCTGGGGAACCCCGCGTGATCTGCAGGGAACCGTGGTCTTCCTTGCCTCAGAGGCCGCGAGCTACATCACGGGAACGATTGTCCGCGTGGACGGAGGCTGGCTTACTCGGTAGGCCCCTGGGAAGAGCATCTCATGGGATGCTCTTCCGTAGCCACGCCGATGTAACGCTCCGCCGGGACCGCGTCGTCACGGCGCTGCGGGGTGAACAGCTTGATGAAGGCCGTTCCATGACCGGTGCCCGTGCTCGAACCCTCCACGCGCGGATTGACGGCCACCAAGGGAGGATGGATGCCTGAAGGAATTGACCTTGTGACCTTTGGCGAAGCCATGGTTCGTCTGTCGCCGCCTGCGTTTCGACGGCTGGAGCAAGCTGCTTCGCTAGATGTTCAAGTAGGGGGTTCCGAGTTGAACGCGGCCGTCGCAGCTTCTCGAATGGGGCTTAAGACAAGCTTCGTAACACGGCTTACGCGGAACCCGTTGGGGCGACTCGTGGCCAACCGTTCACAGCAGCACGGTGTGGACACCTCGCACACGATTTGGACAGATGATGACCGCGTCGGAACCTACTACGTGGAGTTCGGGGCTTCTCCCAGGGCAAACAGTGTGCTCTACGATCGAGCTGATTCGGCGATTGCACGCATCAAGCCTGGGATGGCGAACTGGAGTTTGATCTTCTCTCGGACGAAACTCTTCTACACATCGGGGATCACGCCGGCCTTGTCGATGGATGCCGCGGAAGCGACGCTCGAGGCGATCGAAGCTGCGAAGAGGGCCGGAGTCAACGTTTGTGTAGACCTTAACTACCGCGCCCGCCTGTGGACACAGAAGCGAGCTCGCGAAGTGATGACGCAGATCGTCAAGGATACAGATATTCTGTTCGCCACGGAAGAGGACACGTTCCGCGTGTTCGGGATCCAAGAACCAAGCTACGAGGACGTGGCCCGGCGGCTGGCGGAGACGTTCGATCTGAGAGTGGTTGCGATCACGCTCCGGCGGAATCCGTCGGTCTGGCGAAACACCTGGACTGCGATTGCCTTCGAGAGGTCGACTGGTACAGTCCACAAGGCGCCAACGTACGACATTGAGGTTGTGGATCGGATCGGCTCAGGGGATTCGTTTGTCGGCGGCTTCCTCTTCGGCTACCTCACGGCAGACTGCAGGGAAGCGGTTCGATTGGGAGTTGGCCTATCGGCGATCAAGCAGACGATTCCGGGAGACCTATGCTGGGCCACGCCGGAGGAAGTCGACAGGATCTTGAACCCAGAAGAGGGTGGTCTTCGGATCGCGCGGTAGGCATCGCGTTGCTGTAGCGGGCGATGACGAAGCCGGAGCATGAGAAGACAATGTCAATGCGTATCCCGTTTGAGCAACTCCGTGCGGCGCTGGCCTGCTGCCTTCGAGGTCGAGGGTTTGCGGAGGAGCGGGCGGCGCGCTGCGCCTTTTTGATCGCGGAGAACGATCTGGTCGGCGTGTCCTCCCACGGCGTCAACCGGCTTGCGCGGTTTGTGGAGTCGGTCGACCGTGGCTGGGTCGATCCTCAGGCGTCTCCGAAACGGATTAGCGTGCACGGAAGCATCGAGAGATGGGACGGCCGGCTGGGGGCCGGGCCGCTGAACGCCGAGACGTGCATGAAGCGAGCGATCCACATCGCGCGGCGTGCTGGGATGGGGTGTGTCGCACTACGCAACACCAACCACTGGATGCGGGCAGGGGCCTATGCCTGGCATGCAGCGGAGCAGGGGTTCCCGGCCCTGTGCGCGACAAACACCGAGCCGAACCTCCCACCGTGGGGAAGCCAAGACGCGAAGCTCGGGAACAACCCGCTTGCGATGGCGGTTCCAAGAGAGAACGCACAGCATGTCCTCTTCGATGGGGCGATGTCGCAGTTTTCGTACGGGACGCTGGAGCGGGCGGCCCGACATCGCGAACGGCTCTCGATTCCCGGTGGGTACGATACGGCGGGCAATCTCACGGACAATCCGGCGGAGATCCTGAGATCAAGACGAGCATTGCCGATCGGGTACTGGAAGGGAAGTGGCTTGTCGTTCCTTCTCGATTTACTCATCACACTCCTCTCGGCAGGACAGTCAACCCGCGAACTCGGGCAACAGGAAGCGGAGTATGCAGTATCCCAGATCTTCATCGCGTTTGATCGCTCCATGATCGACGCGGAAGTGCTTTCGGGCATTGAGGAATCAATTGCCGATCTTCACTCCGCGAGTGCACTAGGTGACAAGCCGGTGACCTATCCAGGTGAACGGTTGTACCGGAGGCGCCAGCACAACTTGGAGCATGGCGTGCCGGTGGAAGAGGGAATCTGGGAGGAGATCGCAAAGGGACCGAACGCCTATCGAGAGGCATAGCGGAGTGACCCGGCTCCAATGCTTCCCTTCCCCCCGCAGCTGAGGGAATGCCCCGATGTCCCGGCCAGACGGAGGCTCGCAAACGGATCAGGACCCAGCCAACCGCAGCCGGGTCGCTCACTTGTCCAGGGCACGGATTCAAGCTCTGGAAGAGCATCGGCGCCGTCATCCCGGCGGCCCGTTCCGCCTAGGCGATCAGTCGCATCCCATCCGGCAGTTGGCCTGGAGCATGGCACCGGTTGGCCTTCCGACAGCCTCTGAGATCAAACGGGCGCGCAGTGGCTTCGATCGCAGTCCGCCCATCCCGTCCATGAGATTCGCGGGATCATCTTCCGGCACGGGGCCCAGTTCTCGATTGGACTTCTTGGGGCGTTCCCACCGTCCGCAATCCCTTGACAGATGTCGAAACCGGCAATAGCATGCTTGGATCAGCCAGCGGTTTTTCACTATGGGAGGGACATGAACTACACGGGACCGAGAATCGTAACTCCGCCTCCAGGCCCGAAGGCACAGATGCTGATCGAGAGAGACCTGGCCATGCTTTCGCCGTCACTAACGAGAACCGCGCCTCTGGTGGGGTGCAAAGCGGAAGGCGTCTATGTGGAAGACGTCGATGGAAATGTGTTCCTCGACTTCGGATCCGGCATTGGCGTAACGGGGGTGGGGCATCGTCATCCGAAGGTGATCGAGGCGGTGAAGAAGCAGCTGGACTCCCTGGTTTTCGTGAACAGCCTCGACTACTACACGCTCCCTCAGGTGGAGCTGGCCGAGATGCTCTTCAAGGTCACTCCGGGCGACTTCCCGAAGCGTGTCTTCTACTCCAACAGTGGTAGCGAGTCGATCGACACCGCCATCAAGATGGCCAAGTGGCACTCTCGTCGCGAGTACGGCGTAGGTTTCATCAATGGTTTTCACGGCCGGACTGTGGGCGCCATGAGCTTCACAACGACGAATCTCACGGCGCGAAGAGGCTTCGCGCCTCTGTACCCGATCGGCCAATTTGCGCCCTATCCATACTGCTACCGCTGTCTGTTCAACCGGGAGTACCCGAGTTGCGATATGGAGTGTGTGAACTACCTTACCAACGTCATCTTCAAGAAGATCATCGCGCAGGATGAGACGGCGTTTATCCTGTTCGAACCTGTTCAGGGTGCGGGCGGATACATCGTCCCTCCGCAGGAGTTCTTCACGATTCTGTCTGCGTTTGCCGAGAAACACGGCATCCTGTTGATCGCCGACGAGGTGCAGACGGGATACGGAAGGACCGGGAAGATGTTCGCGTCGGAACACTTTGGGTTCGAACCCGACATCATCACGATGTCGAAAGCGTTCGCGAACGGCTTCCCGGCAGCGGCCACCGTTGCCAGAGCGGAAGTCATGGACTGGGTCGACAATGCCCACGAGGGAACGCTGAACGGCGGCCCGGTGATCATGGAGGCGGCCAAGGCTGTCCTGAGAGTGATTGACGAAGAGAGCGTCTTGGACAATGTGCGCGTGCAGGGCGCCTACTTCAGATCTCAGCTGCTGGCGCTCCAGCAGAGATACCCCATCATCGGCGACATTCGGGGGATGGGATTGATGATCGGCATCGAGTTCGTCAAGGATGAGAAGAAGACACCTGCCTGCAAAGAACGCGACGAGTTCATACGTGCTGCCTTCTCGAAAGGGTTGCTCCTGATGGCCGCCGGCGAGTCATCGCTGCGCTTGATCCCGCCGATGATCATCAGCCAGCAACAGCTCGATACCGGGCTGACGATGATGGAGGACTGCTTGAAGCAGCTCTAGGTACGAAGGCGGAGCAGAGCCATCCCCCCACCAGGGCATTCGATCCTCGGATGACATGCTGGGGGGATGCTTCGTCTGTTGCTTCCGGATCTTCTAGCTGACCCGTTTCACGCTGCGAAGGATTCCCTTCTTCGACATCGCCTGCGCCCCGATTGAGTAGATCACGAGTGCAACCACAGTTGCGAAGAAGGGCAACGACAGAAGGAGGCCGGACGGAATGTCGGAGGTCGTCTGGAGGTGGTTGCTCATGTAGTCGACGAATCCGAAGACGACAGATCCAATCAGTATTCCCAACGGCTTCATTCTTCCCAGATAGACGATGACCAACGCGATCCAGCCTCTGCCGGAAGTCACATTCGGAACGAACGCTCCAAGAGTCAGCGAAAGGACGGCTCCCCCCAATGCACAGGTGAAGCCAGAAACGAGAAGGGCAGTGAACTGTATGCGCTTCGTATTGATGCCAATTGCCCGCGCAGCTTTCTCATCTATGCCTACGGCCCTTAGCCGCATTCCAAATGGGGTCCGGTTGATCACGATGCCGGCGACAATCAGCAGTAACCAGGAGACATACACGATGGCGTTGTGCCCCGAGAAGATATCGCCCAGTACGGGGATATCCCCCAGAACAGGAATCTCCAAAGGCATAAGCCGGGGCATACCGGGAAACTGCACCGACCCGGTTCTTCCGTAGAGGGTATGGGCAAGCACGATCGACAACGCAATGGCAAGGAAGTTCGTCGCCAGACCGCATATGAAGATGTTTGCCTTCAGCTTGAACGACACGGCGCCAAACAGGGCTGTCAGCAGTAGCGTTGCTGCGATCGCACCGATGATCCCCAGGAACAAGCTCCCTGTCAGATTGGTCAAGACAATCGCAAAGAACGCCGCATTCAGCATCAATCCCTCTAGCGCGATGTTCAGGAGACCGGAGATCGCTGAGAAGGCTCCTCCTATCGCAGCAAGCAACAGCGGAGTCATAATGACGATGGTGCTCGAAATAGCAGGAACGCTGAACCCGTTCATTTGACCAATCTCCTCCGGAAGAACGCAAACGTGACCTCTGCAGTAATCAGGTAGAAGATGACCGAGGTGACAATGGCGGCGATCTCATACGTCACGTCCGAATTCATCATCGCCACCCTGGCCCCCGACTGCAGGTAGACGTAGAAGAGTGCTGCGGGCACCACGCCCAGGGGGTTCCTCCTCGCAATCAAGGCAACGCCAATTCCAGCCCATCCAAGGCCGGCGGTAAGGTCGGTGAAACAGGCCTGATACCGGCCGACAACCTGCACAGCACCTCCCAGGCCGATCAAGCCCCCCGAAATCGCGAGGGGCAACACATAGAAGGGCCGTATGTTGATCCCACCATACCGCGCAAATTGCCTGTTCGAGCCGGTGACGCGAAGGTGATACCCCGTGTGGGTGTGCTTCATGAGTACGTGAACGAACAGCGCGACGGCAAGGGCGATGAACAGCCCTGCGTGCAGATACGATGGAGATGCAATCCGCGAGAGCATGTACGAGCCTGGGATGGACAGGGATTGGATCCTGATTCGGGCAGGATCCCTGAACGGCCCCAGGATGAGGTAGTTGATGACTTGCACCAGCCCCATCGAGATGAGATAGGTCGAGAGGAGGTCAGAGACCTTCCACTTCATCCGGAGGAAGCCGGAGAGACTGCCGATGAGTGCGCCCACAGCGAGCCCGCCTGTCAGAAGTAGGAGCATGCCAATGAACCCGGGCATCTCCGGCAACCAGACACCGAGCAACACGGCAACCATCGCCCCCGCGAAAATCTGACCTTCTCCACCCAGGTTCGTGACACCACTTCTGAAGGCCACGGCGACGCCCAACCCGGAAAAGATGACGGGGATGCTCGACTCGATCATGTTGAAAAAGATGAACTTGCTGGTGAATGGCCCTGCGAAGTAGTAGTAGAGCGATCGGGCTGGGTCCTTGGACAGAATGAGGATCAACACGACGGCCACCAGGAGGGCCGCAACGACCGCGGTCATGATCCCCATGAACACTGCCAGTCGGTTGCGCAGCTCGTTCTGTCTCTCTTCCGATCTCATGCGTTGGCTCCATCCAGAATCTCTTCCGCGCTCTGGCGCTTCAGGCCGAGCATGTATTCGCCCAGCGACTCCCGATCCAGATCCTTGTTCTTGAATGCCGCCACAATCTCTCCCCGATAGATGACTGCAACTCTGTCCGAGAGCGCCAAGACCTCGTCGAGATTCGCGGAAATCAGAAGGATCGCCGATCTATTGCTCCGCATCTCGATGATTTTCTGGTAGACGAATTCCGAGCTGACGATGTCCAGCCCCCACGTTGGTTCCGAAATCACAAGCAGGCTGGGATCGCGCGAGAACTCTCTCGAAAGCACAACCCGTTGGATGTTCCCACCGGACAACTGGCCAACCGGCGTCGAATGGAGCCCGCGGATGTTGTAGTTGACAATCCTTTCCTTGACGAAATCCAGAATCCCCTTGGCGTGGAGAAGGCCCGCCTTCACCATCGAGTGGTGCTCCACCAGGATCACGTTGTCCGAGAGCTGAAGCTCCGCGCTCGTTCCCCTGTGCAGCCGGTCGGCTGGAACATAGGCCATCCCCATCTTCCGCAATTCCGCGGGGTGAGCATGAGCGATGTTCTTGCCTTGGAAGAATACGTTTCCCGACACGGCACCCTTGCTGTTCATCCCCGTGAGCACGTTCTCGAGGTCATCCAAGCCGTTTCCGGCAACGCCGGCCATGCCGAGGATCTCTCCCTCTCGAATCGACAGGGAGATCTCGTTCAACAGCGGATTGCTGAGGCCCGGAACCGTCAGGCCCAGCTTCTCGATCTTCAGCACGGGCTCCCCCGGCTTGACCACCGGCTTCTCAACCTGCAACAGGACTTCCTTGCCGACCATCATCCGCGCGATGCTCTGCTTGGTGCACTCGGCCGTCATGCAGCATTCCACGACTTCCCCGTTGCGCATGACCGTGACCCGGTCGGAGATGTCGATGACCTCATCCAGCTTGTGGGTGATGATGATGATTGTGTAGCCCAACGACCTTAGTTGTCTCAGCGTGACAAAGAAGTCCTTGATCTCTTGCTTCGTCAGTAGGGCGGTCGGCTCGTCGAGCACCAAGAGCTTCGAGCCTCGATAGAGGATTCGCAGAATCTCCACGCGCTGCTTCTCTCCTACGGATAGAGACGCGATCGAGGCCTTGGGGTCGACGGAGAGATTGTACTTGGCGCCTAGCTCTTCCACCTTCTTGACCGCGTCAACCCTGTCGTAGAAGAGGGCGTTCTTCCTAGGTTCTCTGGCAAGGACGACATTGTCGGCAACGTTGAATCCATCGAAAAGGCAGAAATGCTGATGGACCATCCCGATCTCCAGCCTGTCCGCATCGTGCGCCGAATGGATCAACACGGGCTCGCCGTTGAATCGGATCTTTCCCTCGTCCGCGTGCTCCAACCCGCAGAGGATCTTCATCAGCGTCGTTTTGCCAGCGCCGTTCTCTCCGACGATCGCGTGGATTTCCTCCCGCATGACCGACAGGTTCACTCCCTTGTTGGCGTGAACCTGGTTGCCCTCGTAGGTCTTGTGGATGTTCTCCATCTCAAGCAGAACGGCATGTTCTGTCGCCATGAAGACTTCCTTCGTTGAAGTATGCGTGTGATTGAAGAAACTGCGGGGCCCGGTGATAGGGCCCCGCTGTTGGCAATGCCTAGTCAGCGGCAGGGTGAGCCGCAGCGTTGATCGTGTCCAGCACCTCTGGCGGGACGACGATCGCCATCTCTCCGCTCACGACCTGGTCGTAGAGCAGCTTGAATTGATCCCGGACGTCCTCCGCCACGGAGCTGACATACGCGGCATCGCGGAGGGGCACATAGATGTATCCCTGTTCCGCACCGAGAACCTCCGCTTCGCCCCACGGGAGTGTCCCTTCGACGAGCCTCTCGAGGTTGCGAATCGTCGCCGCTTCGTTGTCCTTGATAAAGGACGCGACAACGGTGCCCGGCGCCTTGTCAAAGCCGTCGTCATCATACCAGAGCACGTAGAGCCCGTTGTTCACGGCGGAGCTCAGCACACCGGCGTTTCCGCTTCCGCAGATCGAGCCATAGACATCGACGCCCTGATCCGCCATGGAGTTGGCGAGCTGTTCGGCCTTGGCTGCGTCATACCAGTTACCCAGCATGGCAGTCACCAGCTCGAAATCGGGATCGGCATACTGCGCTCCCGCCTCCATGCCGGGGATGATCATCTCATCCATCATGACGTAATGCTGTCCGAACACGAGCCCAACCTTCTTGTCGGGGTTGACGTTCTCCATGTCGCTCGTGGAGATCAGAGCCATCATGTACCCGAAGAGGAAGGCCTGCTGCGTGTTGTTGAAGAAGGTCGTGAAGAGCCCGTCGTAGCCGATGACGTAGGCGTCGTTCA
>Ga0272441_10015531_pt1 | contig 10654 bp, 7 predicted proteins | sample SSMProp6N_FD_193582 | JGI IMG/M metagenome (GOLD analysis project Ga0272441, IMG submission 193582) | Marine sediment archaeal communities from Little Sippewissett salt marsh, Falmouth, MA, United States - SSM-Prop-6N | ecosystem: Environmental > Aquatic > Marine > Wetlands > Sediment ...
TTGCGTCTCATCCTATTTCTCCTATCACTCGATCTCTCAATCTCTCAATCTCTCAATCTCTCAATCGCTCAATTCTTCAGTCGCTGGCGATCTTGACGCGCGCGGTCGAGCGATAGAGTTCAATCGGGATCGCCCGTTTTCCTTCCGGGTTCTCCGGGTCCACTATCGGGTTCGTCGGGTCCACAAACTGCTCTCGCAGCTCCGTGTCGGGCGTGAAACCGGCCCAGATCTTGAATCGCTCCGAACCGCCGGCCCGGATTTGCCCGGACGGGGTGAACACATGGGCCGGAAAACAGAAATCGTTCTTGGAGAATGCGTCGGGGTCCGGGGCGACGTCGGTGTTCGCCGGTTCGTAATCAAGACACTTGCGGGCGTGGAGATAGTCGAGCCAATCGGCGACGGGTTCGAGGATTTCGACGCCGTCCGGGGTTCGGATTTCGAGCCCCCCCGGGCCGACGTAGAGTCCGGCCGGGCTAATGAGCCGGGGCACCTCCCGGCCGGTGAGGCCATCCAATCCTACGGAGAAGATCTGGATGGCCTGGAGCGTGTCGCCGGGCAGGACCGGGCTGCCGCCACTCGACAGGACCCCGTTCGCGAGCAGGCCCGTGCCTTCGGGCAGCTCGTGGAACCGGGCACCCATGTAGGAGCCCTCAACGGGCACATACATGTCGCCGGCGTAGCCTGCATTGATGAGGTCCTTTACAGGCACAGGCAGCTTGTAGACCATGGCCACGGCGCCAACATGTTCGACGTATCGACTGGTAAGCGCGTCGAGTTTGAGCGAGATGTTGTAGGCCACGGCCGCATCCACGCGATAGGTGGCCGCGTAGATCTTGGCGGCGCGGAGCATGGCATACAGCTCGCGGGCGCAGTCCTGCATCTCATTGCCCGAGAAGAACCCGAGCCGCGAGAAGGTGGGGATGGCCACGGCCGTCATCAGCGCGATGATGGCCAACACAATGAGGAGTTCGACCATCGTCAAGCCACGGCGGCGCCCCTGGGCGCGCGCGGCTGCGCGGTTGCCGGTGCGTTCTCCGCACCGCCCGCGGCCTTCGCACCGCGTGCGGCGCTTTGTGGCCTGCCCTGCGAGCACGTTGCTGCACTCCCATCCATCCCTGCATACAACCACGTCAGCGAAACGGCGTTCTCATTCCGCTCGAGAGCAATTCGGCCTAATAGAACTCCTGCCAGCCGCCCGCGTTGTCCCAGTTGTTGATGTCGTCGTAGCCGTTCTCGCCGTTGATCAACTGGTTCGACACCATGTCCTCGCCCATGGACCAGATGTACACGGGGAAATCCGCGGGACCCGGGAAGCCGGGTCTGTCGTCCGGCGGCGGGTTGCCCGGCAGATCCACTTGGGCCTCTTGATATGCGGCGTTCGTATAGGAGTAGCCTTCACCGCGGTAGCACCGGAACGGCATAACGCGCCAGCGCTCTTCCCATGTCAGAGAATTCGGGCTCGAAACGCGCGGGCACGGCCCGGCATAGAACTGATACCCGGTCTCTCCCCATGCGTCTTTGCCCAATTCAATGTAGCTGGTCCCCAGGCGTTTCTTTATCGAGGCCTGGATCTCGAGGTCATAGACCCAGTTGTCGGGTATGCCGTCGGGCTCCCCTGCCGGAACCAAGTCTCTGCCGTAGATCTTGATCGTGCCTGTCCCGTCGCCGGCATCCCGGCCACGGCGAAGAAGCTCGTAGAACACGGTATTGTACTGCTGGTACGCCATGGCCGCGGCTTCCAGTTGCGGGTAGTCGTTCAGCAGGTCCGTGTAGGCCGCCGTAATCGCCAGCGCCAGGTTGCTCTGGCCATTCGTGTTGCCAAAGAACTGGCCAAAGTGCTTGCGGCTCGTGTCGGCCAGCATCTTGGTCAGGGCGAGGTCCGCGTTGCGGATCTCGGACACCGCCTTCGCCATCCGGCTGCGGCTGAGCCAGTCGGTTACTCTGGGCACCACGATGGATGCCAAGATGGTGATGATGGCGATGACCACCAACAGTTCCACAAGCGTGAATCCTTTGTTCCGTTTCATTTCAAGTCCTCCCTTATAGGATTGAGTGATTGAATGATTGAATGACTGAGTGATTGACTTCCAGAGTCAGAATTCGTTCCTCAATCATAGAATCCCTCGACCTCTCAATCTTCCAATCTCTCAACCTCCCAATCTCTCAATCTCTCAATCTTCCAATCTCTCGATCTTTACGATCCACTGACGACGTCGCCGAGCGAGAAGATCGGCAAGTACAACGAAATGACAATAAAGCCGATGACACCGCCCAATATGATAATGATGGCGGGTTCCATCAGCCGCAGCAGCGCATCCACGGCCGCTTCGACTTCGGCGTCGTAGATGTCGGCCACTTTGACCAACATGGCGTCCAGGCTTCCCGTTTCCTCCCCCACGTCGATCATATTGACCACCATAGCCGGAAACACCTTGGCTTCGTCCAGGGGCGCGGCGATTGTGTCGCCTTCCTTCACGCTGTCGTGGACCTTATCGATGGCGTTTTGGATGACCTCGTTGCCAATGGTCTCCTTGGTAATCTTGAGGGCCTGCAGGATGGGGACGCCTGAGGTAATCAGGGTTCCGAGGGTCCGCGCAAACCGGGCCACGGCCACCTTGGTGACCAAATCCCCGATCAAGGGGATCTTCAGGGCGACGCGGTCCATGACCCGCTTCACGGTGTGGCTCTTCGTGAGCAATTTAAGGGTGATGATGGTGCTGCTGACGATGACCAGCAGCAGCCACCAGCGGAACATGACGAAATCGCCCGCTTTCACGAGGATCTGCGTGGGCGCCGGCAGCTCGCCGCCGAAGTCGTCGAAGATCTCGGCAAAAACCGGCACGACTTTGACCAGCAGGAACCCCACAATGCCCGAGGCAATAACGATGACGGCGATGGGATAGATCATGGCGCTTCGGACTTTGCGTCTCAGCGCCTGCCGGCGTTCCATGAATGCGGCGATGCGGTTGAGCACGACCTCGAGCATGCCGCCGACCTCACCGGCCCGCACCATGTTCACGTAAAGGCGGTCAAAGGCCTTGGGGTGCTTGGCGAGGGCATCGGAGAATGTGGAGCCGGCCTGAATATCGGTGGTGATCTCGCGCAGGATATCGCGCAACTTGCACGGTTTCTGCTGGGCGACGAGTACGTTCAGACTGCGGAGTAACGGCAGACCGGCATCGATCAACGTGGCCAACTGACGCGTCATGACCACGAGCTGCTTGTGCTTGAGCCCGCCGATGTAGAACTCGCTGAGGCCGCCCTTCTCCTTGCGGGCGCGCTTTTCGTCGCTCTTTCGGGCCTCGCGCACCTGGGTGGGGTATAAGCCCAGCGACTGAACATCGCTCAGCGCGAGCGCCTGGGAGTCGGCATCGATAACCCCGAAGACCTCCTTCCCGTCTTTATTCATCGCCCGGTATGCATACTTTGGCATGTGCGGTCTCCTGGTTAATCGTCGTACTTATCCGTATGCGCGATGACTTCTTCCGCGCTGGTGACGCCCTGTACACATTTCATGAGCCCTTCCTCGCGCAGCATCCTCATGCCCTGGTACTTGCGGGCATACCGCCGGATCTCATAGGCCATTTCGCGATTCAGGATCATCTCGCGCACTTTCTCATCGACCAACAAGAACTCGAACAGACCGGTGCGCCCCATGTAGCCGACGTAATCGCAGGCGGCGCAGCCTTTGGGCCGGAACATCCTCAACTTGGGGTCGCGCCGCCATTCTTCGGGGAGGCCGAGGGTATCCATTTCCTCTTCGTCGGGTTTGTACTTCTCCCGGCAATGCCGGCACAGCGTGCGCACCAGGCGTTGCGCGAGCACGGCTTCCAGCGAGGCCGTCATGAGGTAGGGCTCGAGGTCCATATCGAGCAGACGCGTAATGGTCTCCGGCGCGCTGTTCGTGTGAATAGTACTGAGCACCAAGTGACCCGTGAGCGACGCCTCGACGGCGATCTGGGCGGTCTCGAGGTCGCGGATCTCCCCGACCATGATAATGTCGGGGTCCTGACGCAGGATGGATCGGAGGCAATTCGCGAACGTCAGCCCGACCTCTTCTTTCACCTGGACCTGGACCAGTCGGTCGAACTGGAGTTCCACCGGGTCTTCCGTCGTGATTACTTTAACATCTGGCTTATTGATATCTTGCAGACAGGCATATAGGGTAGTTGTTTTGCCGGAACCCGTAGGCCCCGTCACCAGAAAGATGCCGTTGGGTTTCTGAATCATCTCATTGACGTGCTTGAGTACTTGGGGACTGAACCCGAGTTTCACGAGATCGAGTTTCACGGCCGTCCGGTCGAGAATACGCATCACAACGCCCTCGCCAAAAAGCGTGGGCAGGGTGGAGACGCGCACGTCGATCTCTGTATCGCCGACCTTGAGATCGATACGCGCGTCCTGGGGAAGACGGCGCTCGCCGATATCCATGTTGCAGATCACCTTGACGCGCGAGACCAGCGCGATGGCCAGCGCCTTTGGGGGGCTCACGATCTCGTGCAACACCCCGTCGACGCGGAGGCGGATGCGGAAATCCTCTTCGTAGATCTCGAAATGGATATCGGAGGCGCGCTTCTGTACGGCCTCCAAGAAGATAAGGTTCACGATCTTGATGACTTCGGGCTCTTGGGCCAACTGGACCAGATTGTCGATGTCCGCGAGGATTTCCTGCTGGCCCATTTCCTCAGCGGTCAGTTCGGCATCGCCGACGTGCGCAATCAGGTCCTTGAGCGTTTCGTGAACCGACTCTGCTTCGAACGAGTAGTTCGCCTTGATGCTGGCCGCCACATCCTGATGATTGCTGATGCCGCCCTGGACCTCAGTTCCGAGGATCTGGCCGAGGTCGTCCAGTACCGTAAGGTTAAGCGGATCGGCCATGGCAACGAGGAGTGCGCCGTTGTTTTCGCGGACAGGGACGACGTTATAGAACTTGGCCACATCGGGCGGAACGCGTTGCAGCACCTCCTGTTTAATCTTGAGCTTGGGGAGGTCTACCCGCTCCATCCCGGCCTGGACGCCCAGCGCCTCAACGATGTCCTGTTCCTCGCACAAGCCCATGGAAACCAGGACGCGCCCCAACATGTCTCCAGTAAGGCGCTGGCGTTGCAGCGCCTCATCCAACTCGAGCGGGGTAATCACGCCCTGTTCGACGAGGATATCGCCGAGCTGTCTCTCTCGCGTGACCGTTGTCTGTGTGGCTGCGGTTGCCATAGCCCGTTCCTACGTATCCCTTAGCTTGCCTCGGCCCCCTGCGGTGCCTCCCCGTCCAGGCCGAGGGCCCGTGCGGCTGACTCAAACTCCTCGGGTATCTGGGCCTTGGCCAAGGCGTCTTCGTATTTGCAGATCCCGCGCTTGTACAAGGCCAGCAGATGCTCATCAAGGAGGTTCATGCCGAACTTGTGTCCGGTCTGTATCGACGACGTAATGCGGTAAGATTTGTTCTCCCGAATCAGGTTCTGAATCGCGGGCGTGGTAATCATGATCTCGAAGGCCGCCACGCGCCCGAACCCGCTCTTTCTCGGAATAAGCGCCTGGGAAATGACGGCTTTAAGGTTGCCGGCCAACTGCGTGCGGATCTGCTCCTGCTGGTTGGTGGGAAATGCGTCGACGATCCGGTCGATGGTTCGAACGGCGCCCGTCGTATGCAGCGTGGCGAATACCAAGTGCCCGGTTTCTGCCGCCGTAATGGCCGCCTCGATTGTTTCGAGGTCGCGCATCTCACCCACGAGGATCACGTCCGGGTCCTGGCGCAACACGCGGCGCAACGCCTCCACGAAGCTCGGCACGTCCACGCCCACCTCGCGCTGGGTAATGATGCTCTTCTTGTGGTCGTGGTAGTACTCGATAGGGTCTTCGACGGTGACAATGTGATGATCGTAATTGATGTTGATCCAGTCGAGCATGGTGGCCAGCGAGGTGGTCTTGCCCGACCCCGTAGGGCCGGTGACGAGGATGAGGCCGCGCGGCTGGCTGATCACTTCTCGCAGGCCCATGGGCAGGCCGATCTCTTCGAAGCTCATAATCTGTCGCGGAATCAGCCGAAGCACAACGCCGACATTGCCGCGCTGCTTGAAGATGGAGACGCGAAACCGGGCCACTTCCTCGAAGGCAAACCCGAAGTCGGCGCCCCCGACCTCCTGCAATTCCTGCTGGTTATCGACCGAGGCGATGCTTTTCATCAACCGCTCGGTGTCTTCCGGCGAAAGCGCTTCTTCACCAAAGAATTGCAGACGTCCGTGAACGCGGCCCACCGGCGGGTTGTCCACGGACAGATGCAGGTCCGAACCGTCACGGTCGATAAGCATCCTCAGCAAAGACACCATCTCGTAAGCCATCTCACATTCTCCTATACCGCTGCTTTCTCGGGCATGTCCTCGATGAGGGGCTCATCCACCCGGGTGCGCTTGTTGACTTCCTCGATTGTCGTGATGCCGCTGAGTGCCTTGCGCCACGCATCTTCACGCATGGTCGTCATGCCGCCCAGTCGCGAGGCCCTGCGCAACGAGCCTGCGGAACCCCCTTGCATGATTAAGTTGCGGATTCGGTCGCTCGTGATCAGCAACTCATAGGCCCCGATCCGTCCGGAATAACCGGTATGGTTGCAGTTCTCGCAGCCGGTTCCGTGGAAAAGCTCAACCTTGTCGGGATCCACATCGATGCAGAGCCGTTCGAACTCAATCGGGTCGGGTTTGTGCGGCTCTTTGCACGTGGTACAGATGGTGCGGAGGAGGCGCTGCGCAAGCACGGCGCGAATGCCCGAGGCCACCAAGAACGGCTTGATGCCGATGTCGACCAAGCGCAGGAAGGCACTGGCGGAATCGTTGGTGTGTAAGGTCGAGAAGACCAGGTGGCCGGTCAGCGCGGCCTTGATGGCGATCTCTGCCGTCTCGAGGTCGCGAATCTCGCCCACCATCACGATGTCCGGGTCCTGGCGGAAGATGGACCGGAGGGCGCGGGCGAAATCCCAACCAATGTCGTGCTGCACCTGAACTTGATTAATGCCCGTAAGCTGATACTCGACGGGATCTTCCACGGTGATCAGCTTCGAGCCTGCCTTGTTCAGGGTATGGAGCGAAGCATACAGGGTGGTTGTCTTGCCCGAACCTGTCGGGCCGGTGACGAGCACGACGCCCGTGCCGCGGTGCACCAGCCGCTCCCAACTGCGCTGATCCTCGGGACTGAAGCCCAATTGGCCCAACCCCAACATCAGGCCACTCTTATCGAGGATACGCATGACGACGCTTTCGCCGTAGTAGGACGGGAGCGCACTGACGCGGAGATCCACCATCTTGCCGCCGATATTGAGCTTGATGCGGCCATCTTGCGGTATGCGCCTTTCGGCAATATCCATGCCCGACATGATCTTGACACGTGAGATAATGGCCGCTTGGGCGCGCTTTGGAGGAAGCGGCATCTCGTGAAGCATGCCGTCAACGCGGAAGCGGATCTTCACGTCGGTCTTTCCAGGCTCGATATGGATATCGCTTGCCCTCAACCGGAAGGCCTCGAGGATCAAGTTGTGCACGTAGCGCACCACCGGGCTGTCGTCGTCGTCCTCCTCCGCTTCGTCCGACGAAGCATCCCCTTCGAAATCCACGCCATCCACACTCAAGCTGTCCATGCTCACGTCGGACGCACTCATGCTGCTGAAGCTGCCCAGGGAGGAACTGCCGCCCACCGAAGAGCTTATATTAGACATGGAACTCAGGGTGCTCATACTGCTGGCACTGCTGACCGTGGACAGCATAGTCTCGACGCTGTGCTCGGCGAGGCCATAGTACTTCGCCAAGGCGTCGCTTATCTCTTCCGGGGTGGCCAGCACAGGCCGCACCGGACGCTCCAGGAGTCGTTCAAGGTTGTCCAGATTGTTGATGTTGGTCGGATCGGCTGTAGCGATGACCAGCGTCCCCCCCTCTTCTTCAATCGGTACAACGCGATAGAGCGTGGCGATTCCCCCATCAATCATCCCCCGGATACGTTCGGGAATCTCCCGGTCGGAAAGACGGACAATCGACAAACCAAGCTGGTCGGCGAGGCCCTCGGTAATGTGGCTCTTGCTGATGTAGCCCATCCGCACGAGGATCTCGCCCAGCTTGCGGTGGCCCATCGTGGTCTTCTGCTTGTGAATGGCCTCGTCAAGCTGCTGCTGGGTTACAAGGCCTCGTTCAATGAGCCGCTTCCCAAAAGCCTGGTACTCTTTTGCCACGCGCAATCCACCTTTCCCGCCGCGTTTATCGACGGCAAACGCGGTCTACTTTGCATTAGAACTCTACCAGATCTTGGCGTCTGTTGTCAATGTAAATAGTGTTAGACAATATTGATACACTTAGGCTTACGCGCGATTCTGTCAATAATTAACCCTACTTTCCAAACGGATTCCTTCGCGTTGCATAATCCGCGGCCAACGCCCTGCGTGAGCGCGCATACATCCATGGATTCCTCAAAAGCAACACGCCTAGGGAAACAGCGATCAGAACGGTATCGCATCGAGGGCAGTTTTTCTGGCTCGGACCGGCCATTCCGCTCAATGGTTTCCCGCCCGACAAGCCCCCGAAGCACCCCAACGGGGGCGCCTCACCCTCACCCTCACCCTCACCTTCACCCTCACCCTCGCCCTCGCCCTCACCTTCGCCCTCGCCTTCGCCCTCGCCCTCACCCTCGCCCTCGCCCTCACCCTCGCCCTCACCCTCGCCTTCGCCTTCGCCCTCGCCCTCACCCTCGCCTTCGCCCTCGCCTTCGCCCTCGCCTTCGCCCTCGCCTCCGCTGGTGACTGCAATGTAATCGGCGCGCACTATGGAGTCGGTTCCCGCTGCGGTCGCTACGGACAGCGAGACGGTGTAGACCCCTGGTGTCGTGTAGGTGAAGGTTGGATGTTGCTCCGTACTCCCGTCGCTCGCACGGAAGAACCACAGCCAGTGGGTGACGGGCAACGTCCCGCCGTCCGATTGGTCCGTGAATTGAACGGTGAGCGGCGCAGGCCCGGAGGTGGGCGCCGCACTGAAATCGGCTCGCGGCGGCGCGAGTAAGGTGATGTATCCTTCCTTGGTTTCCGTGTCGGTCCCGACGGCTGTATTCACCGTGAGCGCCACGCTGAATACGCCCGGTTCCTCGTACGTGTGGCTTGGGTTCTCGTCGCTCGCGGTGGCCCCGTCCCCAAAGGACCAGAGCCAAGACGTAATGGGGAAGTCTCCGGGCGCCGATTCGTCTTCAAACTGCACCGTCAACGGGGCGGCTCCGGAGGTGGGAGAGCCCGTGAAGGCCGCCGCGGGTCCCGCGACATACTCGTAGGCCCCGAGGTCATGCGCAAGCCCGTGGGGACGCGGGAGGCCGAGAATATCAGTATCGGGGGCCTCAACCGCTGTGCCGGCATCGATGCAGGGCGAGTCGGATTGCAGGCGCAGGTCCCCGGTTTCGGGGGCCGCAAACAGCGGGTCCTGTCGGATATTGTTGAGGCCAATAGCCCCCCCTTGGACGTCGGAGTACGACACGACGGCCGAGTACCCCGCGAACTCGTCTGGCGAATCGCCCCATAGGATGCTGTTCAACACCACCATCGGAACAAGGACGTCATTGGCTATGGCGCCCCCCTCGGCGCTGGCCACGTTGCTCGAAAACGTGCAGTTGGTCACGATGGGCGAGGAGTCCCCGTTGTACATTCCGGCACCGCTCGCGGCCGCGTTGCGCCAGAACACACAGTTGGTCACCTGGGCCGAAGAGTTGTCGCTGTACATCCCCGCGCCGAGTTCGGCCTCGTTTTCGGTAAAGGTACAACGCACTACCGTGGGCAGCGCGGAGAAGTTGCCCATGCCGCCGCCCGCGCCGTCCGTCTCGTTGTGCGAGAAGGCGCAGTCGGATACCGTGGCCACGGAAAGGAAGTTGCCCATCCCGGCAGCATACTGAACCGCGTAGTTCTGCGAGAAACGGCAATGCGCGATCGTGGGCGAGACCCCGTAGTTGTACATCCCCGCGCCGGAGGCATCGAGCACGCTCGCACCGTCCGCTTCGCCGCCGCTGACGGTGAACCCGTCGAGCCGGGCGTGGTCATCACCGAGCACCACGTGGTACGCGGCGCCCGCGACGCCGCGCCCGTTGCTCCCATCGATCCTCGAGACGTGGACCCGCCAGTCCCTTTCGTCACGGCGGGACTCGCCGCCGGCAAACCCGCCGTAGAGGTCCACGTAGCTTCGCATAATCAACGAGCCCGAGTTGATGTCATTGGCGTGCGGATAACTCTGCCGCACCTCACCGTATACGCCTTCCGCGACCCATATCTCGCCGCCTCCGTGTGCGTACGCGGCGTCCACCGCAGGCTGTAGCGTCGTGAACGCGGTGCCCCAGGATCGCCCGTCCTCGGTCCCCGAAGCATTGCCCCTGTCCACGTACCACACGTCGGCTGAAGCGCCAAGAGCTGCCCCCAACGCAACCAGCACGGACGCCGTCCACTTGCTCACTAAGCAGCTCTCCTAACTTGCCGCGGCCGAGGTACGCGAACCAGAGCGGCGTTCTTCCGCTCCTTCGGAACAGGCATGAACGGATCCGCACTCCAAGAAGGCGGGCAAACCGACCATCTTCAAGTATAGCACGACTTTGCCGGCCCGTTAGATTCCTTCCCGCTGGAGGAACACGCCCTTGTCGACCTTGGCGAAGAAGGCCT
>Ga0272441_10015535_pt1 | contig 10652 bp, 8 predicted proteins | sample SSMProp6N_FD_193582 | JGI IMG/M metagenome (GOLD analysis project Ga0272441, IMG submission 193582) | Marine sediment archaeal communities from Little Sippewissett salt marsh, Falmouth, MA, United States - SSM-Prop-6N | ecosystem: Environmental > Aquatic > Marine > Wetlands > Sediment ...
ATGCTGATGATCCTGGACTTATTGATGAGATAAAGGTTGGTGCAAGGGCATTGAAGGAAAGGGTTTATGGTAACAGGATAGTGCTTTTTGCACCACTGTATATTGGAAATTATTGCAGTAATAACTGTAAATACTGTGGATTCAGGTCGAGTAATAAGGAAGCTGTAAGAAGGACATTGTCTGATGAAGAGATAATAAATGAAGTATCAGCACTGGAAGATAATGGTCAGAAGAGGCTGATCCTGGTTTACGGTGAACATCCGAAATATTCAGCTGAGTACATAGCACATACTGTAAAATTGGTATACAGTGTAAAAAAAGGAAAAGGTGAAATAAGGCGTGTTAACATTAATGCCGCTCCTTTTGATATTGAAGGTTTCAGAACAGTGGGTGATGCAGGCATAGGCACCTATCAGGTATTCCAGGAAACCTATCATCCGGACGCTTACAGATGGTATCATCTTGAAGGGAGAAAGAGAGATTATGACTGGAGGCTGACTTCGCTTGACAGGGCACAGGAAGCAGGTGTTGATGATGTGGGTATTGGTGCTCTTTTCGGGTTGTATGACTGGCGATTTGAAGTGCTGGGGCTGGTGCGACATACAAACCACCTGGAGGCCTGCTATAATGTTGGCCCGCATACCATATCCTTTCCACGACTGAAAGATGCATCTACCTTAAATATGAATAAGGATTACGAAGTTAAGGATGATGAGTTCAAGAGACTGGTGGCTATTCTCAGGCTGGCAGTACCCTATACAGGCATGATACTCACAGCAAGGGAAAGTCATGATGTCAGAAGGGAAGTGATAAAATTCGGCGTTTCTCAAATTGATGGAGGTACAAAGATTGAACTGGGCTCATATTCGGATATAAAGAATGAAAAGCAAAACCTTAACAGGGAGCAATTTATGATTAATGATGCAAGGTCGCTTGCCGAAGTGATTGATGAACTGCTTGATGACGACTTTATGCCCTCATTCTGTACAGCTTGTTACAGGCTGGGAAGAACGGGGGAACATTTTATGGAGTTCTCAGTTCCAGGCTTCATAAAGAGATATTGTTCACCGAATGCAGCTCTTACCCTGGCTGAATACCTGGTCGATTATGCAGATGACAATCTTGCAAGGAAAGGTTGGCGAGCAATAGAACGTGGATTGTCAGGACTTGATGATGATGTGGCTGCAAAAACTATGGCCAGGATTGAAAGGATCAGGAATGGCGAAAGAGACCTGTATTTTTAAAATATTCTGAATCAATTACTATGGTAAGGATAATAGCAATCAGGGTTGTTGACAGGATCAAGGAATCGGGGCATACACAAAAAGTGCTCAGCAAACATTCTTCAGTAATCAAGGTCAGACTGGGTTTTCATGAATTGAATGAGGATGTATGCAGCCGGGAGGGTTATATCCTCCTACATCTAAAGGATGATGAAAAAGGGATTATAACCCTTATTAAAGACCTTAATAAGATATATGGCATTGAACTGAGACAGATGGATCTTGAACCAGAAGCAGAACAGCCTTGTCCGATACCTGCAGAATCAAATGTCGCCGTTGTCGGGTTAATAGTAAATAACAGGTCTGAAATCACAGGTCAGGTCCAGAAAGCATTTACTTCATATGGTTGTACTATCAGGACACGGCTGGGTATTAACGAAGAGAGTCAAAAAGAAGATACAGGGATTATCCTGCTAGAACTTGTTGGTGATAATTCGGAAATGAACAAGCTTGTTGAACGACTGAATGGCATCAATAATATATCTGTTGGAGTAATAACTTTCAGCTAACTGCGCTTCACTCCGGCTCATCAAAGCTGGAGCCTCAGCCTATACAATTATTCCTTCGTTACATTATAGACAACCTCCCTCTCCTTCAAATATCCTAATATAAACTTTAAGTGCCCTTCTGTTTTACCTATAAACTCCGGTGGATTAATTCCTGGAGATTCGTACATGCCTTCCATCAGAAGGTTTGCTACAGCTGTGCATGTGTAGCCCGTTGTTCTTGCCATGGAAGTAATATTATTTTCCCTGTCATAACGGTCAAAAAGATCATAACGATACCTGTATTTTTCCCCTTTATCCTGCCCTTCAATTATTATCCTCATTGCCGTAAATTCTTCTTCTCCTTCTTTCATCTGCCATTGTGGAAACATAAGAGAAGATGTAAGATCTATAGGTCTCACTTTATTGCCTTTCACCTCGATCTCCTCATAGCTGAAAAAACCCGCTTCCCTGAGCATCCTCAGGTAGTCGATGGTTCCTGGATAACGCAGTGTTTTCTCTATCATATTAGGTACAGGTATTGTTCTCAACAAGCTTCTCAATCCATCTGAATTCCAGGCTACCAGTGTCCCTGCCTCCTTAAAATCAATATATTCGGGCTCAGAAAGGGCATCGCGTACAACAATACTGCCATTCAGCATATAACGGGCAGGTCTGGTATATTCTTCAATTACATCTATCGGAGAAAAAACAGCTTTATACTGCCATGGCCACTGTCTCTTAACAGGAAGTCCGCCAACATAACATTCATATTTTTCAACACTCATAATAGAATGGTGGTGACCGAGTATTATATTGCTCATGCCCGGTGCTACACCACAATCAGTTACAACTGTAACACCTTTATTCCTGGCTAATCTGTCGAGGCCAAATGGATCTTCAGGAAAGAAAGATATGTCGACCATGTCTTTGCCTGCCTCAATAGTATCCTTTACTGACTTATAGCCCATTGAACCCGGAAGTGCACCAATAACAAGGTCATGATCGCGGACAAGGTCCTTTAGTATTGACGAGTCAGAAAGATCAGCTGTTACTGCTTTTACATTATCCAAACCCTTGAGCATGTTTATGTTTTCTGAAGATATATCAACAGCAGTAACCCGGTAATTGCTACATAGGTCCCTAACTATTGCTGAACCAACCAGGCCTGTACCAAGTACGATAATTCTGTTTTTCATTCCGGTGTAGTTTAATTTATTGCAAGATACTGCATTTCATCAGTAAATATACAAGGCAATGCTGAAAAACAATATCTGCGAAATTCCACTGAATGCATTATTTTAGCAACTTGTAATACTTTAAAAATGTCAATTATTATGAAGAAGATTTCTGTACTCTTCCTGGTTATTATTTTCCATACCTGTGTCTTTGCACAGTGGCCTATCAGTTATTATATGCCAAAACACCTGTCATACGATCCTGAAATACCTACTCCTTCAGAATTCACTGGTCACGATGTAGGGGAGTGGCATATCACATATGATAAGCTGTACTATTATATGCTTGAACTGGCCGAAGTATCTGAAAGGGCTGTTTGGGAGGAATATGCATTAAGTCACGAGGACCGGCCCCTGGGTAATTTAATTATTAGTTCAGCGGAAAACATAAGAAATCTGGAACAGCTCAGGAAGGAACATCTAGAGCTCATCGACCCAACAGTTTCTTCTTCAATGGATTTATCAACTATGCCGGTTTTTATAAAACTTGGTTATGGTGTTCATGGGAACGAATCAAGTGCACAGAATGCCTCAATGTTAACAGCCTATTACCTTGTTGCCGGAAAGGGAGAGGAAATAGATAACCTTCTTGATAATGCTGTAGTCCTGATCGATCCCTGCCTGAACCCTGATGGTCTGCAGCGCCATTCAACCTGGGTGAATATGCACAGGAGCATGAACCTGAATCCTGATGATAATTCCAGAGAGTTTAACGAAGTATGGCCTGGTGGACGTACCAACCATTACTGGTTTGATCTTAACCGTGATTATATCATGCTTCAGCATCCGGAAACAATAGGCAGGGTGGCAGCTTTTTACAGGTGGAGGCCTAATATAAACACTGACCACCATGAGATGGGAGCGGGTTCGACATTCTTTTTCCAGCCAGGGGTTGAAACAAGGGAAAATCCACATACACCTGAATCTGCATATGATCTGCATTATGATATTGCCAGATATCATCAGAAATACCTTGACAAAATCGGAAGCCTTTATTATTCAGAAGAAGGATTTGACGATTTTTACCTTGGGAAGGGTTCAGCCTATCCTGATATACATGGCTCAATAGGTATACTTTTTGAACAGGCCGGTGTTAAAGGTCATCTAAGGGAAACACCGGGAGGGCTGCTGTCTTTTCCTTTTGCAATAAGGAATCAGTTTACAGTTTCATTATCAACACTGGAAGCAGGACTTAACTTAAGGGAAGAGCTTCTTCAACATCAGGCCAGCTTCTACAGGAATGTAATGGAAAAGGCAAAAGATGATCCGTTGAAAGCCTATATTTTCAGTGAGCCATCAGATATGTCACGAACAGCTCATCTCATTGAAAATTTCCTGAGACACCAGATAAGGGTTTACCGGCTTGGTTCCGATATTAAAATCGATGGCAAGGAATATGAAGCTAAAAACAGTTTTATTATACCTCTTGAACAACCTGAATATCTTTATATCAGGAGTATGTTTGAAACAATAACTGAATTCGAGGAAAATGTCTTTTACGATATTTCAACATGGGTACTCCCCATGTCATTTAATATAGATTATTCTGCTTACAGGTCACGTTCAGTTAATGACCTGATAGGACCTGAGATCATTTTCCCTCCTTATCCTGAGGGAAGCCTGAGGGGTAACAGGGATTCATATGCATGGCTTTTCGAATGGAATGACTATTATGCACCCGGTGCTCTTTATCGCCTTCTGAAGAAAGGCCTGAAAGTCAGGGTGGCAACGGAGAGTTTTGTATATGATGAAGGTGATTTTAACCTGGAATTTAGCAATGGCACTATAATGATTCCGGCATATAACCAGGAGCTTGACAGGGATGCCATATATGAACTGATGAAAGAAATTGTTGGGGATTTCGGTATAACTGTTTATGGAGTGGGAACAGGGTATACTGGTGAAGGTATTGATTTTGGCAGCAACAGTTTTGAGGTACTTGAAAAACCAAAGGTAGTGATGTTTGTGGGTGACGGTGTAAGCAGCAGGGATGCAGGAGAGATATGGCACTTGTTTGACCTGAGATTCAAAATGCCTGTAACAATGATTGATGCAGGGGAGACAGGATTACCGGATTTATCAGAATATAATGTGATGATCATTGCAGGTAACCCACCTTTGTCCGGTCAGCAGCTGGAGGAACTGGTGAACTGGAACAGGAAAGGAGGTGTGATAATAGCATATAAGAGTGGGAATTTATTCCTGCTGGCCAATGAACTGGTTGATATTGAGTATATCCCCGGTCCTGAATTTGAAGGCGCCGATGATCTTAAATATGCCGACAGGTATGCCCAAAATTCAATACATAGAATACCCGGGTCGATATTCCAGGTTGAAATAGATACGACACATCCTTTATTCTACGGTTATCATGATGATTTAATCCCTGTATTTAAATCAGGTTCCGATGCAGTGAAAAAAAGTGATAATGCATTTAACAATCCTGCTGTATATACCGATAATCCACTTTTAAGCGGTTACAGCTCTGATGAAAATAACGAGCGAATAGCCGGCTCAGCTTTTTGCACTGTCCATCCTTCAGGTAGAGGGAATATTATCTCTATTTATGATAATACCAATTTCAGGGCTATATGGCTAGGAACCAGTAAGATATTCATGAATGCAGTATTTTTTGGACAGATATTGTAGACTAACGGCGAACGACGAACGACTAAAGGTATCTTACTTTTATCTTTTTAGTTTTGTCTTTTGCCTTTTGCCTTTTGCCGTTCTTCTGTAATAATGTTGTGCATCGCCCCATTCGCCGTAACCTGGTTCGGCTCCCACCATTTTTAGCCTTGCTTCAAGGCATTCTATACAATCATCATTTGCATCTGTAGAGAGAGGCTTATTTTCGTACAGATTATAGCTATCACGGTATATCCCCGGTGTTATGTTGGGCATTATGACATTTGCCCCGATCTTGACAGCTTTTTCGCGACCCATGGGATCTATTGCCTGCAGGGCAGTGGATGCTGCAATATTTATATCTTTCATTAAAAGCCTGAACACGGCTATCATCTTAAGGGATAGCTCAAATCTGGCTTCCAGGGGAAGTAATTCACTTTGATATTTGATCAAAGGAGTATTGGCATGCTCGATATAGGGTCCCATGCCTACCATGTCAATATCAAAGTCATGCATGAATAGTAAATCGCCGGCAAGATCTTCATATGTCTGAAAGGGTAATCCTATCATTACACCCGTACCGGTTTGGTATCCGATTTTCTGCAGCAAATTGAGACAATCAAGCCTATTGTTGTAGCTGTGAAGTTCGTCATCAGGATGTAGCCTCTTATACAGTGAAGGATTTGAGGCTTCAATACGCAAAAGATACCTGTGAGCACCGGCTTCATACCATTCACGGTATACTTCCTCCGTCTGTTCACCTACAGATAGTGTTATCCCGAGTTTTTTGTCAGACAGCTTTTTTATTTCCTTGAGCAGGCTGGTTATCCTTGAAGTAAAACGGACATTACTGAGTTCGCCGGACTGTAAAACTATGGAGCCATAATTATTATCAAAGGCGTATTGCGCAGCATCAAGAATCTCTCTGTCTGCCAGGTTATACCTTTCAACATTTTTATTAGCCCTGCGTATGCCGCAATAAAAGCAATTTTTGTCACAAATATTGGAGAATTCTATCAAGCCCCTGTAATATACCCTATTGCCTGAATATTGGTGTTTGATCCTTGCTGATTCCCTGAAAAGCTCATTCATTTCATCTCCCTCAGATTTCAACAGGTATATTAAATTCTCAACATCAAATTTCCTGCTTTTCAATATGTCTTTAACCTTGTTTTTCATTATTTTCAGTGAGTTCACAAAGATAAGTAGAAAGAACCAGATGGAGGGTCATTGTTTGATGCCATTTTTCTATTGATTAAATTTGCTGTTAAACGATCAGATAAAATGGAGAAAGCAAGCATTAAAAAGGAAGCTATTGAAAGGTTTAGATCAGGTTATAACTGCTCACAGTCGGTACTTAGTTCTATGGCAGGTAGAATTGACTCGGATGTTTCGTTTCTTGAAAAAGTTGCATCAGGCTTTGGCGGCGGTATGGGTCATATGCAGGGAACATGTGGAGCTGTCACAGGGAGCTTTATGGCAATAAGTCTTTATTGTGGCAATAAATATCATTATAATCATGAACGAACCGAGGAAGCCTATAAGCTTATAAAGAAATTTGATTCAGAGTTTAAAAAAGTGCATGGTACAACAAATTGCATGGAACTTATTGGCTATGAGCTGGATTCGCCGGAAGATCACGACAGGGCGGTTGAGAATAATGTTTTTGAACGCATATGTGAAAAATGTATCGCCGATTCAATAGATATATTGCACGAATTATTATTCTAGAATCAAATCATAATAACCAATATCAGACAATCAAATGAAAATCAGTGCGCGTAATGTAATAAAGGGTAAGGTTAAGTCTTTTGAAACCGGGATTGTAAACGTTGAGGTTATTTTGGAGATTGCACCCGGGCTGGAAATAACATCAGTTATTACAAAAAAATCATTCGAAAAACTTCGTCTGGAACCGGGAGGTGAAGCCTATGCAATTATTAAGGGTTCGAATGTAATGATAGGGGTTGATTAATAGTGAATGAACGACTCTGACAGGACCAGCATTTCAAACTGTACCGCTTTACTTCAACAAATCAACAATTTTCAAACAATCATTGTATGATTTATATGATTTTCATACATTGACTGATCATTGAATCCTTTTGCTGACAAATTATAATGAAATGATTAACAATTACTTATTAAACCCCCGTAATATTGTTATTATAGGCGGTTCGGATGATATTACAAAACCCGGTGGGAAGGTGCTGAAGAATATCCTTGATGGCGATTTTGAGGGAGATTTATATGTGGTTAATCCCAAGGCGGACGAGGTGCAGGGTCTGAGATGCTATTCCAGTCCAGGGGAAATTCCAGATACCGATCTGGCAATAATAGCCATAGCTGCAAGATTTTGCCGTGATACCGTCGACATCCTTGCACGGCAGAAATCCACCAGGGCTTTTATTATTCTTTCCGCAGGTTTTGCTGAGGAGAATGAAGAAGGAGCTAACCTTGAACGTGATATTGCAGATATTATTGATTCAGTTGGCGGATGCCTGATAGGACCTAACTGTATTGGGGTACTTACTCCGGCATATAATGGTGTATTTACTACCCCTATTCCTGTACTCGATCCCGGCGGTGTTGATTTTATCTCAGGGTCAGGTGCTACGGCTGTGTTTATTATGGAATCAGCAATACCAAACGGGATCCCCTTCTCAAGCGTTTTTTCAGTTGGCAACAGTGCCCAGGTTGGGGTGGAGGATGTACTTAAATATTTGGATGAAACGTATGAGGAAGGGAAGAGTTCAAGAGTAAAACTACTTTACGTTGAGAGCATTAACAAACCAGGGATGCTTCTCAGGCATGCATCATCATTGATCAGGAAAGGATGTAAGATTGCGGCAATTAAAGCAGGGTCATCAGAAGCTGGAAGCAGGGCAGCCTCTTCGCATACAGGTGCCATGGCAAGCCCCGATGTGGCTGTTGATGCCCTCTTCAGAAAAGCAGGTATAATAAGATGCAATGGTCGTCATGAGCTGGCTGCAGTAGCATCTGTGCTGATGAATCCTCTACCACAGGGCAGGAATATGGCTATCGTAACGCATGCAGGAGGACCGGCAGTGATGATGACAGATGCACTTTCAAAAGGAGGAATTGAAATTCCACAAATAGAAGGGGAAAAGGCACAAACCCTGCTTAATAAGCTGTACCCGGGTTCTTCGGTAGCAAACCCGATTGATTTCCTCGCCACCGGTAATGCAGAACAACTGGCTTATATACTTGATGCATGTGAAAAGGATTTTGATGAAATAGATGCTATTGCCGTTATTTTCGGAAGCCCTGGACTATTTCCTGTAGATGATGTGTACGAAGTATTGAACAGTAAAATGAGGTCAGGGAAAAAACCGGTTTATCCTGTACTGCCTTCCCTGATAACTGCGGGAAGAGAGGTCAATGACTTTATCGCGAAAGGCAATGTTAACTTTCCCGATGAAGTTGTTTTTGCCAATGCCCTGGTGAAAGTCCTTAATACAAGATACCCCGGTGACGATTCTTATGATAAACCAGGAATAGATAATGTAGCTATACGGAAGGTGATAGATAATAACCGTAGTGGTTATCTAAAACCTGATGATGTTCGTAAATTACTTGATGCGGCAGGTATTGACAGGGTAGAAGAACACGTTGTTCATTCAGAGGATGAAGCAGTGCAGATAGCTGGTAAACTGGGGTTTCCGCTGGTTATGAAAGTTGTCGGACCTGTTCATAAGTCTGATGTGGGTGGTGTGTTTCTTAATGTCGATAGCAAAGAGAAAACAGCTCATCTGTACAGAGAGTTAATGAAAATAAAAGATGCCGATGCTGTACTTCTTCAACCGATGGTCAAAGGGCAGGAATTATTTGCAGGTGCAATCAGAGAAGGTGATTTTGGACACATGATAATGGCAGGTCTTGGGGGAATCCTCATCGAAATCCTGAAAGATGTCAATACAGCACTTGCACCACTGAGTATTAATGAAGCGAAAAACATGATAAACACCCTGAAAGGTTATGATATACTAAAGGGAGTAAGAGGCCAGCAGGGGGTAAATGCTGAAGCATTTGAAAATGTTCTCATCCATCTTTCGGCACTGCTGGAGTCAGCACCGGAAATTGCTGAAATGGACCTGAATCCACTCATAGGTAATTTGGAAAAAGTCAGAGCTGTTGATGCAAGGATAAGAATTGAACTATAAGTTATGAATATGAATATGAATATGAAAATGAAAAGGTCTGATATATATCTTGGTCTTTTTCTGGTTCTCATTTTCAGCCCCTTTATTATAAGTGATACCATCTATAATTATTACGACAGGTTTTACTCCAGCTTCCCCTTCGTGATGAGTTTCCTGAAGTTTGCAATCCTTGCAACGACAGGAGAGTTAATAGGACTTCGGATAAGAACTGGTAAATATTTTGTAAAAGGCTTTGGTATACTGCCTCGTGCCATAGTCTGGGGAATACTTGGAATTACCATACAGGCTGCTTTTATCATTTTTGCCCGCGGAGTGCCATTATTACTCGAGTTTGCAGGTTTACACGGTTCAACTGATGCTATGAAAGGTTCACTCACAGCAGCTAAAGTTGGAGTTGCTTTCAGTATCAGCCTGCTTCTGAATACTTTTTATGCGCCTGTTTTAATGACAGTTCATAAGATTACCGATTCTCATATTGAAATGAATGGTGGTACACTTAGAGGCTTCTTTTCATCTGTAAATGTTAGTCAGATCCTGAAGGGAATAGACTGGGATACTCATTATGGATTTGTATTGAAGAAAACCATTATATTCTTCTGGATACCGGCACAGACGATTAACTTTCTTATGCCTGAACAATTCAGGGTTCTTATTGCAGCTGTTTATGGTGTAATACTGGGGGTTATACTTGCGTTTGCAGCAGTATCAAGAAGTGATGTTTAACATGTTTTTAATTGAGTTTAGATTTTGTATATTTAAGGTCCTTATAAGCATGAATCAATAATGAAGCGCAATACGAGATCGAAAATAAATGATTATAATAACCAACAATTA
>Ga0272441_10015536_pt1 | contig 10652 bp, 7 predicted proteins | sample SSMProp6N_FD_193582 | JGI IMG/M metagenome (GOLD analysis project Ga0272441, IMG submission 193582) | Marine sediment archaeal communities from Little Sippewissett salt marsh, Falmouth, MA, United States - SSM-Prop-6N | ecosystem: Environmental > Aquatic > Marine > Wetlands > Sediment ...
GAAGGTCCTCACGTGTGCGAAGAGGGACTTCACGGGCCCGATGTGATAGCGGAACAAGTCGGCGAAGTGCACGCCGCCGTCCAGGGGCCAGCCGCCCCCGGCCTGGGACCTGTGCTCGCGCCAGTTCCAGTACCAAAGTCTCTCCCCGATATCCACCCAGAAGACCATGCGCAGGTCGCCGATGCGCCCTGAGTCGATGGCCCACTTGATGGCGCGTTGCTCAGGGGCCCTTCGGTAGTTCTCCGCTATCTGGAACTTGGTTCCCGCGCGCTGCGCCGCATCCAGAATCTGCTTGCCTGCCCGCATGGTGATGGCGATGGGCTTTTCCATCGTCACATGCTTGCCGGCCTCGAAGCAGGGGATGGCCACCTGATGGTGGGCACGGTGCACCAGCGAGATGTCCACCGCCTGCAGGTTGCCTTCTGCGTTGAGCATCGTCTCGACGTCTGTGTAGACGCTCGGGGTCGCCCCCTGGAACTGGGCGACCTGCTGGGCCATGCTCTGGGCCTTGTCTTGGTCGATGTCGCAGCAGGCGGTGATGCGGAAGTCCTGTATCCCGGCCTGCCACAGATCCGCGTAGGCGTTTCGGTGACCGCCCATGTTGCCGCCGCAGCCGACCATTGCGATAGTGAGGTTGTTCATGACTGGGCCTCCGGGCTTAGCACCCCAGGGACTTGAGATGCTCGAAGCTGATGCGGGCGGCCTCTTGGGCCTCCAACTCGCTGCGATCCTGCTCATAGGTGATCCAGGCGGGGTCGTACTTCAGCGCCGCCTCGAGGGAGCCCTTCAGGTCCACCGTGCCTTTGCCCAATTCCATGAACTCATACGGGCCGGGGGTCACTGCTCCGGTTGGCGTGTAGGGGCCGTCCTTGAAATGGTAATAGCCCACGCGGTCGGAGTGCTTGTCGATGAGCTCGACGGGGTTCTCGCCCCCCACGGTTACCCAGTAGACATCCATGTTCCACTTAACCGCCGTCGGGTCGGTGAGCTCCCACAGGCGGTGGATGCCCTTCACGCCGTCGAAGGCCTCGAATTCCCAGCCGTGGTTGTGGTAACAGAAGGTGAGGCCGTTGTCTCGACACTTGGCGCCCCACTGGTTGAACACCTCCGCCGCCTGCTCATAGGCCGCGATTCCCTCGGCATCCGCTACGCCTGAGCAGATGGTATACTCGGCGCCCAGAGCCTTGAGGAAATCAATGGCTTTGTCTTGCCACTGTGGGTCGGCAACCAGGGCGAAGCCGCTGTGCACCCCCGAGCACACGATGCCCGCGGTGTCAAAGGCCTGTTTCACGCCGGCCCAATCTCCGTCGATGAAGTTCGCGCCGATCTCGGCGGCGTCGTAGCCGATAGCGGCAACCTCGCCCAATACGCCCGCCAGATCCTCGCTGGGTCTGCCTCCGTACACGATCAACTGGATCGACACCTTCGGGTCTGCCATGTACAGCCCTCCTGTGGGACGACTGGTAGCGTGACGACGCAATGCAGCAGTGTTCGACGCCATGGGGCAAGCACCTTCAGCCACGGCAGAGATCGCGCCGGTGCGTGGCGGTCGGATCTATCGCCCTTCGGAGTATGTGTGGTATAATAGTCAAGAAACCTGTACACCATAGCAACCTGTATGCGAGAGGATGATCGCACCCAATGGCGACTTTGGCCGCTGATTGTGTAAACTACGAGATAAACATCCAGGTGTGCCCGTGCACGAGTGAGAGTTGCGAGAACCGGGGCATCTGCTGCGAGTGCATCCAGGCCAGTGTCAAGGCCGGCGCGCCCACCGCCTGCATGAATGACACCCAGCGCGATGACGCGCCCTCCGCGCTCAATGCACAGGCTGAGCCGAAGTGCGCCACCAACCAGGTGCGCAACATCGAGTTTTGCACCTGCACTTACGATGGGTGCGATCGCCAAGGCGTCTGCTGCAACTGCGTACGGAACCACATGACCATGGACGGCACCGGCCGCACCGCCTGCATGAAGTAACGGAAGGCAGCCGGGGCGTCCATGGCATCGCGCCGGCTTGAGGAAGCGGATAGATGAGAACCGGGCTGAGCATGCTGAGTCTGGCCTTGATGGCCGGCGTCGCGACGGCTGGAGAAGCACCCCTACAGACCGGTGTGGTCTACTTCCTGCCAAAGACTCCCGAAGCCTCACTGCAGCAGCTCGAGCAGATCAAGGCCGATGGGTTCAACATGATCAAGATTGCCTCGTGGGTGTGGACTGTACCCCACGGGGCCACGCCTTTACGCGCCGTCGTTGATGCCACCCTTGATTGGTGTGACGCCAACGGCATGGCCGTTTGGTTGCTGCACAACATCCAGTATGGCTCGCCCGGCGAGGGTGGGGATGTTGAGGCGGCGCTGCGCCAGCCCAGCGCCGCCGCCCGCAAATCACTCGAGCCCTGGGCCCACGCCCTGGCCGGACACACCTGCGTTGTGGGGGTGCTGCTTGGCAATGAGGTCTCGCCCGGCGGAGCCGAGAGGTTCGACGGGCATCCCGCCTACCTGACGGCATTCCGCGATTGGCTTGGGCGGCGTCACGGTGACATCAAAACCCTCAACACCCGCTGGGGCACACGCTACCGCAGCTTCGCCGACGTGCAGGTACCCGGGGATGTGGGCAGAGGCGCTATCGACGTGAGACGCTTCACGCGCGAGCAGTTTGCGCGGTTCTATAGCGCCATCGCTGCGGATGTGCTGCGGCCCATCCTGGGTGACGTGCTGTATGGCTCCAAGGGCGGCGCCTCCCCGTACATCCTCAGACAGATGCCGACCTACAGTGTGGCCAGTTGGGACGACCTGCTGGCCAACTGGCCCCTGTGGAAGACAAAGCTCCTCGTGGACACCAGCGGCCTGCCTGTCTTCAACAGCGAGGTCCACCTGTACCACGATACGTACGCCTTCGGGCCCAGCATTGAGCTCACACGGTACCGCTATTTCACCAGCGCGTTATTGGGCGAGTGGATGACCGCCAGTTTCGCATGGGAGCAGTGGGACAAGCCTGAGATCGCCAAGATCCACGCCCAAACACCCCGGGCACTGGCCGACCTTCGCCGGGTGGAGGCGGCGTTGCGGCAGTTTGGCCGTCAAGAGCCGGCCTTTGAGGTGTTGGTCACCGAGGGCAGCGAAGGCGGTGTCGAGGGCCACCCACCGCTCGAGCTGGCCTACGCCTATGGCGCCACGACCGGCCTGCCGTGGCGGTTCATTGTGGACCTCGATCTTGATAAGCTCCGAGCGCCGGCCCTCGTCGTGGCCTGTGATTGGTTGACGCAGTCCACCGCACGTGCTTTGGCCAAGCTGCCTTCCTCAAAGCAACTGGTCTTTGTGGGACGCGTTCCCAGTCGGGATGAGTACCACGTGCCCTTGCCCCAAAAGCTACGCAGGCGTCTGCGCGACCGCAGCCGGCTGATCCGCCACTGGCGCAACATCCGGGAGGTACTCCACTGCCCCCCGCTGCCCGCAGAGTTTCGCCAGGTCGTCGACGTGCCCTACCTGTGGTGGTCGCCGACCCGGGGCCATTACCAACTCAAGGTGAGCTATCCGCGCTTGGAGGCCCGCCAGGCTCCCCTGGATGACGGAGTATGCGTGGCTGTCGTCAACCACACGCCTGAGCCTGTCGCGAGCAGCCTGCCCTTCGTGGCCCCCGGCCAGCCTGTCCGGGATTTGCTCAACGGGCAACTCGTCGATGCGTCCTCCGCTGAGCTTTCCCCCTTTCAAGTACGCCTGTTCGCCATCGGCCGGGCAATGCTCGCCGCCGAGGCCCTACGTCCGTGACCTTGCTCACCCCCCTTGCGATGCCGGCCCCGCGCTGATCCTGGTAGAATTCGGTGGCAGGAACGGGCCGGTACGGGGCGAAGGAGACCTCGTGGTGTGTGTATCCCGCCCAGGCGGGCTAACTTGTGGTCGGTGGAGTGGGGCGATATGAACAGGAAGGGCTTCACGCTTATCGAGTTGTTGGTCGTGATCGCGATCATCGCGATACTGGCGGCGATCTTGTTCCCGGTGTTCGCCCGGGCCCGAGAGAAGGCACGGCAGACCGCGTGCCTGAGCAATGTCAAGCAGATCACGCTGGCCCTGCTGATGTACGCTCAAGACTACGACGAGATGTACGTGCCGGGCTCGCTGGCCTATAGCGTGCCGACGCTATACGCGGAGTGGTACAAACTGCTGTGGCCGTACATGAAGAACTCGCAACTGGTCGTCTGCCCCAGCCAGCCCACCTCTCCCCACGGGGATAGACTGGGCTACGGATGGAACTACCAGGAGTTCGGTTACTACTACGACAGCCACGGCACGGGCTGGTGTACGCCGATGGCGATGATCGACCGGCCCTCCGAGACGATCGTCCTGGGTGATAGCGAGGACGTGGGGGCGCGGGTTCCGACGCCCAGCTACGGCCCGCGGTACCTTTACCGACGACACGCCACCCTGTTGCCCAAGCGGCACAATGGTGGCGGCAACATGGGGCACTGCGACGGGCACGTCAAGTGGTACACTCAGCAGGCGCTCAGGAAGGCTGAAGTGGGCCTTGCGGCCCCCTGGCGCTACGCGCCGTAACGGGGCGAGATCGCTACGGGGGGGCAAAGGAGACGCGGCGAACGCTGTCGCGTCTCAAGCTTTGCCCAGCACATTGAGCCGGCCATAGGGCATCAATCTCCCCTGGAGGACGCATCGATGAAGGAGCTAGCCGCGGATGTGCTGATCGTTGGGGGGGGCCTTGCGGGTCTGAGGGCCGCCATCGCCGCCGTTGAGCGCGGTGTCAGTGTGCTTGTGGTATCCAAGAGCGAGGTGGCCCTCGACAACTGCACCGCCTCGGCCGCCGGCTACCTGTCCGGAGCCGTAGGCGACACCTCGCCCGAGCAGTACCTCAAACTGCTGCAGGAGCGATCCGGCGGACTGGCCGATGAAGGCCTGCAGCGCGCACTGGCCTACGACAGCGGGCCCGCCCTGGCCGAATTGCAGCGCTTCGGCATTGACTATGAGACCACCCGCGGCCATGTGGTGGTTAGCGGGCCGTACCTGTGGGTCGGGCGGTCCCTTACCGAGCCACTGTATGAGTTCGCCTTGCACAAGGGCGTGCAGTTTTTCTCCGGCATCTGCCTGGACCATTTACTGATGGCGCAGGGGCAGTGTTGCGGCGCAGGCGCCCTGGACCTGAGCACCGGCGAGACGATGCTGATCCGCGCCAAGGCTACCGTGCTGTGCGGAGGCGGTCATGCAGCGGTATTCCCCAGGCATGACAACCCCGGCAGCACCATGGGCGACTGCGTGGAAGCGGCCTGCAGTGCCGGAGCCTGCTGCAGGCAGATGGAGTGCATCAAGTTCCACTCCCTGGGCTTGGCGGAAGGGCCGGAGCCCCAGGATGGCTTCAACTTCGCACCTGTGCTGGGTAAAGGGCAGTTGATGTGCCGAGACGGCACGCCCGTGGAGCGGGATGAGCTGTCCGGCCTGTGGAAAGAGCGCGCCCGACCCCTCGAGCGTGACGACGAGCGCTTCGATCTGTGGCTGGACAACTCCCAGGTAGACTGGTCTGAACCTTCCGCGGCCCGCATCCGACAGAGCTTGCTCGAGCCCTTGGACGCCTGCGATCGGCCGGTGCGGGTCAGCCCCTTGGCCCACTACACCCCCGGCGGCATCTGCATCGACGCCCAAGGCCAGACGAATGTGCCGTATCTTTTCGCGGCCGGTGAGTGTACGGGCGGAGTGTTCGGAGCCGACAGGCCCGGCGGGGCGGCCCTCACTGAGTGCGTGGTGTTCGCCAGGCGCGCGGGCCATGAGGCGGGCCGGCAGGCACTCAGCCGAGCAGCGCTACCCCAGGTGCAGGCGCCACAGATCGCCTTCGGTGATGGGCCGGACCCAACTCCCCTGCTTGACCGGGCCCGATGGCTCGTGTGGAACTATGCCTCCGTGCACGCCTACACTGAAGGCCTCGAACAATGCGCCGGTGATCTGGAAGATATCGCCCGGCGGGCCGAGCAGATCAGCCCTGCCACGGCTGAGGCATGGCTGGTTCTGCGCGAGCTCAGAAGCGTTCTATTCGCGGCCGATAGAATCATCGCGACGCGTCTTGGGCAAGCCCATCATGGATGAAGAGAATTCCCAGCAGGTAGCCGCGCCGGGACGCGTGCAGATGCTGCGGCGCTTGCGTGAACAAATACCGAACCGATTCTGTCGACTGTGGCAGGAAAGCTCTGCGCGAAGGCGAATTGCTCTATGACGCGTTGTGTCCAACACCTCGCAGGCGAGTGGGGTCCTGAACTGGGGTAACGGCAACTGGAGGCACCCGCAAATGGCCATGGACGACCTGTCTCCCGAACGTAAGAACGCCATGTTCAAGTGGCATCAGGCGCAGCAGGAGATGAAGAAGGGACACGCGCAGAAGGCTGTCGATCTGGCACGCCTCGCGCTTGAGCAGGACGCAAGCTTCATGGATGTCAGGATGTGGCTGGCGGAGCACTTCGCCGGCATTGATGAGCCGCGGAAGGCCGTGCACGAACTTGAGGAAGTCGTGCACGCCGACAAGGAGAACCAGCAGGCCTGGGACATGCTCAAGCGGCTGGACCCGGGAACATTCGATAGGCTCCAGCGACTGCAGAGCATCGCGCCTGATCCTTTCGTTGCCAAGCGCACCAAGCCCCTGTCGGAAGATGTCGTTGACATCGGAGAGTTCTATGACGACGACGAGGACGTGATCGAGGCCGCGGAAGATGGCGGCGATCCCTTCGTTACCGACGCGGTAACGGATGACGTTCTTGACTCATGGGGGGACGATGAGGACGAAACGGAGGGGGTACAGGAGATGTCACAGGAAGGCGCAGGCGGGCACGTGTGGGGATACGAGCAGGATGCGGAGTTTTTGGCGAAGTGGAACGCCGAGCCCATAGTCAGCCGAATCGTCGCCACGACTCAAGAGTTGTGGGATGAACCCGAAGCATGGGAGGGCGTACTGGACCTATGTGCCCACGCCACCCCAACACTGCACGAAAAGATCTTCCAGGCCGCAAAGACGGCTGCCGCGCGGCTGGGGGTGGAGATGCCCGAGTTGTTCGTCTTCCCCGAACGCTGCATGCACCCGGTATTGATAAAGGACAGGCCGCCGGTGCTGGCGGTTCCCAGCGGCGTGCTGCGCGCAATGACTGTTGAAGAGGTCCTGTTCCAGGTCGGTCGCGAGGTTGGGCATCTGAACACCGGCTACATCGCGCAGATGCAGGCAGTGAAGATTGTTACCGACAGGAAGGCCCAACTCGCCGGGGATCTGGCCAGCACGCTGCGCGACTTCCTGGGTGCTCAGGTGAAGTTCTGGGATCAGGGCCTGAGCCGGGACGAGGTCGAGCGCCTCAAAAAGCTCGGGCACGCCTGGCAGCAGCGCGCCGAGCTCACTGCCGACCGCGCCGGGCTCGTGTGCTGTTGCGATATCAACGTGGCCTGCACCGCCATCGCGAAGACCACCGCGCGGTCCGTGGACGACGCCTCGAGCATGACGATGAACTCCTTCCTGAAGCAGTTCGAGGGGAAGGATGTTGGCAGGCTGGCGGCGATACCTGTGGAAGAATCGCCCTCGCGCAACGCCGACTATGCCGCCTATCGCATCCATATGCTCAGATGGTGGGCCAAGACGCCCGAGTGCATGGCGGTCCTATCCGAATAGCCCGCCTCGACACCCAACGATGTTGGTCTGAGCCGCAAAGGAATCCTGAATCGGCCGTGGGCGATGCCTGCGGCCGATGGCTTTTGTGTCTTGCGCCAAAAGCCTCCCCTATCGCGTCAACGTCCGGCTGGCGCCGGGGCGCCCTCACATCGAGTTCCCACGGCTCCTCAGGGAACGGGCAGGGGTATAGGGCCCGTAAAGGCCTGCTACGAACTAGCCGACCGCGCAAGCGCCGCGTGGCTTCCGGGTGAACCACAAGTGACGAGCTCCGGACCGCTGGTATGCCGGGAGGCCCCCAGGGCGGTGGCCGCCGGCTCTCAGGAGTCGCGGACGGCCGAGACGATACGCTCGACGATCTGGGCCGTCTGGATGCCGTCGGCCTCGGCGGCGAAGCTGGGGATAATCCGGTGGCGCAGGACCGGCAGGGCGAGGTATTGTACGTCATCGCGCGACGCAGCGTAGCGGCTGTGCATCAGGGCCCGGGCTTTGGCGCCCAGGACCATTGCCTGACTCGCGCGCGGCCCCGCTCCCCATGTGACCCAATCCTTGACGAAGCTGGGCGCGGTGGGGTCATCGGGGCGCGTGGCCCTGGCGAGCCGCACCGCGTAGGCCAGGGCGTCCTGGCTTACCGGAACCCCTCGGACCACCTTCTGCAGTCTGACGACCTCGGCACCGGACATCACATGCGCCACCTCGGGCACATGAGTCGAGGTCGTGGCCGCCACGATGGCCTGCTCGTCGTCCTCGCTGGGGTAATCCAGGTGCACGCTGAGCATGAAGCGGTCCAGTTGGGCCTCGGGCAGCGGATAGGTGCCCTCCTGCTCGATGGGGTTCTGGGTGGCCAGCACGAAGAACGGGGGGGGAAGCTGGTAGGTTCTTCCCCCCGCTGTGACATGCCGTTCCTGCATGGCCTGCAGCAGCGCGCTCTGGGTCTTGGGCGGCGTCCGATTGATCTCGTCGGCCAATACGACATTGGCGAACACAGGGCCGGTCACAAATCGGTAGCTCCGCTCGCCGGTGGCCGGGTCAACCTGTATGACGTCGGTGCCGGTGATGTCCGCGGGCATCAAGTCCGGGGTGAACTGGATGCGTGAGAACTGCAGGTCAAGGCACCGCGCCACCGTCCGGACCAGGAGGGTTTTGCCCAGGCCGGGGACGCCGACGAACAGACAGTGGCCCTCACTGAACAGGGCGACCAGCAACTGCTCGATGACCTGCTCCTGGCCAACAATGACTTTGCTGACCTCTTGCAGCATGGCATCGCGCCCCGCGGCGAGAAGCTCGGCCGCGGCAAGGTCGTCCAAGGAGGGGTCCAGGGCGTCGGGAGTGGTAGTATCGGGCACACGAGGATCGTAGCATGGCCCCGGGCAAGCGTCAACCCGACACGGAACACCGTGTCCCTCTCACCGGAGCCTTGCCGAGAATTCCTGCCACCGCTGCTTGACCTGTGCGGCGGACAGCTCACGCCGGTACAGCCTGACCTCATCGATGACCCCGGGGAAACACTTGCTGAGCTCCTCCACGCCGCTGGCGCCGATATTGGCGACGGGATGCACCGACGGCTCGGTCTTGGTTGTGTCCAGGCCCCGGAGTTGACCGTCGAGATACAGTGCCATGCCGTCGGTCTGGCTGAAGGTCCCGACCACGTAGCACCAGCGGCCCGGGATGAAGCCCATGGGTGGGCCGGCGCAGCTCAAACGCTGGCCCGACCAACTGCCATCCTTGGTGCGGTGCCAAAGCCACAGGCGACCGTCGACGATCTTCAAGCCATGCCGGTCGAACATCTGTGGCCCTACGATGAAGTAAGTGCCCTCGAACAGCGTCTCAGAAGGCTTGATCCAGGCCTCGATCGTGTAGTCCGTCCCGGCCAGAGAGCACGCGCCGATGTTTACGCCACTGCTCTCGCCGGTGAACTGCAGTCCGTCGCCCTGGATGCCCTGTGCTGTCCGTGCGTTGCGGGCCCTGCCGTGCCGATCCCCGGCGCAGTCGCGAACCGTCATGTCGTCGCCCAACGGCTCATCAAAGGCGTAGTGGGCCACGAGGGCTTCATCTGTGGCGGCGGCCACTTGACCTTGTGCCGAACGCAACTTCGCGCGCATCATCCGCAGGGCGTCGAAGCCCCGATCGATAAACCGCAACTTCGCCGCGTAGTCCGTGTCCCGCACCTGCACCTTCGCCAACTCGATGAGTTGCTCGAGCTTGTCGATCGCGGGCACCGAGTAGACGTCTCGTTGGGTGTCGTCCAGGTACTGCGTCGCGCACATGTCCCAGAACCGGCGCATCGTGTCGGCCGCCGGTCCGTAGAACCGCGCGCAGTAGTCGGACACGATGTCATCCACCGACAGGTCCGGATCCCACAGCAGCTTGGCCGTCACGTAAGAATTCAGATGATGCCACCACGAATGCGGGCTGTCGAGACCCACCCCCGTGAAGTTCATCTCGCCGCCGATGGGTGCGGAGTACTCCTCGCACAGGGCCTTCATCTGCTTGATATCCGCCGCGATGATTCCCGGCATGAACGAGGGGGTCATCGTCCGCAGGCCGCCGTAGTATCGGCAGAAGTACACGGCCGGCGGCTTGAGCTTGAGCCATGCCCGCACGTTGGCCTCGGCGCCGTCCCTGGTTGCCGGGTTATGGAACCCGTGCCGGGGCTGCGCGATGAGCAGTACCAGGTTGTCCGGGAAGCGCTCGAGGTTGTCGGGGGGCAGGGAGTAGTTGCTGTAGGCGCAGTAGACGATCCTGCCCTCGGGGAACTCCTCCCTGACGGCCCGAGCGACGGCGACCGCCGCTGCGGCAACGATGTTGGACATTTGACCTCGAGGATCGCCCTCGAGATTAAGCTTGGCCGCGCAACGCTCGCACGAGCAGTAGCCCCAACCATCCGCGGGGATCACCAGGAAGTACTTCTTCCCGGCCGGGCGCTTGGCGCCGAAAAACGCCTTCGCCTCCCGGATGATGGCCCCGATGACCTCAGGGTGGCCCAAGGCGATGCTCTGAGCAGGCTTGCC
>Ga0272441_10015537_pt1 | contig 10651 bp, 8 predicted proteins | sample SSMProp6N_FD_193582 | JGI IMG/M metagenome (GOLD analysis project Ga0272441, IMG submission 193582) | Marine sediment archaeal communities from Little Sippewissett salt marsh, Falmouth, MA, United States - SSM-Prop-6N | ecosystem: Environmental > Aquatic > Marine > Wetlands > Sediment ...
CTCATTTCGGCCGTATCGGGGCCGGGCAGGCGCCCCCGGCCGCCGGGCGGAAGCCGCCAAAAGGCGGCGAAGCCCCGCCCGTACCCGGCTTCGATGCCCGCCTGTGCCGGCGCGTGGCGAACCTCCGTTGGCTGGGCGGGCGGGCGCGGTGCGCCCGAAAAAAGCAACAACCCCGCCTCCTTCCGGGGGCAGGGTTGTTTTTATATCGTGAAACAGTTGGGCAGAGGCACTTGGCGGCGTCTCGCGACGCCGCTATCCGTTCAGCACCGGGTGGAAACCCTGCGCCTTCCGGACGAGAGATGCACTGACGAACTCGGCGGCAGATCGCTCTGCCAGGTCGGAAGGTTGATTTTGACCGGTCGAAATTGACCGAATCGATTGCTTCCGGTGGGAACCGAGTCTAAGGAAATCCCTTAGAAAGGAGGTGATCCAGCCGCAGGTTCCCCTACGGCTACCTTGTTACGACTTAGTCCCAGTCACCAGCCTCACCGTGGGCACCGCTGAATTGCGGCGACTTCGGGCGCTGCCAGCTTCCATGACTTGACGGGCGGTGTGTACAAGGCTCAGGAACGTATTCACCGGGGCGTAGCTGATCCCCGATTACTAGCGATTCCGACTTCATGGAGGCGAATTTCAGCCTCCAATCCGAACTGGGGCCGGCTTTAGGCGATTTGCTCCACCTTGCGGTATTGCGTCGTTCTGTACCGGCCATTGTAGCACGTGTGCAGCCCTGGGCATAAAGGCCATGCGGACTTGACGTCATCCCCACCTTCCTCCGGTTTGACACCGGCAGTCTCGTTAGAGTCCCCGCCATGACGCGCTGGCAACTAACGACAGGGGTTGCGCTCGTTAAGGGACTTAACCCGACACTTCACAGCACGAGCTGACGACAGCCATGCAGCACCTGTGCACGTTCCACGGCGAACCGCGTTGCCCGTCTTTCGACGGGTTAATCCGTGCATGTCAAACCCAGGATAAGGTTCTTCGCGTTGCTTCGAATTAAGCCACATGCTCCACCGCTTGTGTGAGCCCCCGTCAATTCCTTTGAGTTTTAGCCTTGCGACCGTACTCCCCAGGCGGTGCACTTAACACTTTCGCTTCGACCGAGAGCGGTGTCAGAACCCCCTCGATCTAGTGCACATCGTTTACGGCGTGGACTACCGGGGTATCTAATCCCGTTCGCTCCCCACGCTTTCGTACATCAGCGTCAGGACAAGCCCAGCTGCCTGATTTCTCCTTCGGCGTTCCGATAGATATCAACGCATTTCACCACTCCACCTATCGTTCCGACAGCCCCTACTTGCCTCAAGACGCGCGGTTCGTCAAGCCATTCCTCGGTTGAGCCGAGGGCTTTCACAAAACGCCTGCGCGCCCGCCTACGTACGCTTTAAGCCCAATGAGTCCGCGCAACGCTCGGGCCGTTCGTATTACCGCGGCTGCTGGCACGAACTTAGCCGGCCCTTCCTTTGGGTCTGCTCATTGTGTTGCTAAACCCTGACAGCAGTTTACACCCCGAAGGGCTTCATCCTGCACGCGGCATTGCTCCGTCACGCTTTCGCGCATTGCGGAAGATTCGTTACTGCAGCCTCCCGTAGGAGTCCGGGCAGTGTCTCAGTCCCGATGCGGCGGGTCATGCTCTCACACCCGCTACCCGTCTAAGGCTTGGTGAGCCGTTACCTCACCAACAACCTGATAGGACGTTCCCCGCTCCCGAGGCGGCAAGCCTTTGATGCCGAAGCACCACATCAGGTATTATTCCAGGTTTCCCTGGGCTATCCCTGACCTCGGGGTACGTAGGAACGTATTCCTCGCCCTTTCGCCGCTCTACTTCCCGCCGAAGCGGGTTTCGCGCTCGACTTGCATGTTTTAGCCATGCCGCCAGCGTTCGCGCTGAGCCAGGATCAAACTCTTCACTTGAATGTCGTGATCGCGCCCCGAAGGACGCGCTTCTTCACGATGAAAAGTCGACCTGACACATTCCGGTGAGCTTCTCACCGGACGGTCTCGCCGAGTCCAACACTCGACGCCGGCAGGCGGCAAACCTGCCGGTGTTTTCGGACACCACTGCCTTCGCCTTTGCTTCGGCAGCGGTCGGTCAGTTTGGGAATTGACTGACCAGGCATCACAAGGATGTCCGAGGGACGGCCAGGCTGTGAAACCGGCCGCCCCGTCTCTTGCCCCGGCCGACCGCGCGTTGTGAACACACGGCCGGTCCGGGCACATCCTCGCGGCGTACCCAACTGTTCACTTGCCAAAGAGCACTCCGGTAGGGCGGTACGATACCCGCCCCGAGGGTCGAGACCCTCAGTGTGACGGCTGATTCTACATCGCGCTATCGGTCTGTCAACTCGGCGGCGCTGTCAATTTGGGGAAAAACCCTCCGCCCCCCGTTCAGAAGGGAACCGGGCCCTCGGCCGCCTCCCGGCCAACGCCCTTCGGAGTACGGTTTGACGGGCCCGCCGACCGGGCCCGACGGTCGCGCCGAGCCGCATCGTCTGACACCGCCACCACTGCGGCCACCACCCGCTGGGGCTTCAGACGCCGCAGGATCCGCACCGCCGCCCGCATGGACGCCCCGGTCGTCCGCACATCATCGGCGACGATCAGGTGCAGCCCGGCCAAGTCCCAGCCGCCCAGCCGGCGTCGGACGGCCAGCCCGCGTGCCCCCGTCCTGGCCCGCAGGCTCGCAGGGCGAGAGACCTGCGGCGGCCCGCCGGCCTTCTTCAGCACGTCCGCCAGCGGCACCTGCAGTTGCCGGGCCAGCGCCGCGGCAATGACCCTCGCATGATCGATGCGGCGGTACAGTCGCCTCTGCCAGGGCATGGGCATCGGCACCACGACGGTCCTGTCCAGATCGACCGTCCCGCTGCCGGCGACGGCCTGACCGAGGCGTTGGCCCAGCGCCTGGGCCATTTCCGCCCACCGCTGCTGATACTTGATGCTCATGATCCACCTTCGCAGATCACCGCTGTAGGGGCCGATGCGCACGAAGCCGTCGGCCATGGGCGGCCGGTCACGGCAGGCAGCGCAGCCGGTCTCGGTCGCCTCGCCCGGCCCGACGGAATCGCCGCACCGGCCGCAGTAAGCGTCGGATTCGTCCGGCTCCCAGTCTGCATCGGCGATGACCTGCTCGGCGGGCGGCAGAGCGGATCCGAGCCAATAATCGGCGGCGGCATCCAGATAAACCACCGCCCCGCCGATTCGCCGCCGCAACAGACCGAGAGCCGCCATAGCCCCCATCTTACACCGAGGGGAGATCTGCCGGGTCTTCCGGCGGGTCGGGCCGCGGCCGTCCAGGATCGATCCGGGTGAGTTCATCTCCAGGCTGATTCCCGGCCGACATCCGGCTGGCCGACCGTCACCGGGGCCGGCTCGAAGAAGGAGCCCGCTGCCCCACATGGGGATCCCCCGAGCCTTCCAGGCCGCACATCTTGACACGCCGCGGCAGACGGTCTCGGCGATGGTCGCGGGCCGCCCGCGGCGCATCGTATGGTGGAGGTATGCGTTACGATCGGCCTTTTATCCTGCCGGAGCGGGCCGAGGATGCGGAGGCGGAGGACGGCTCGCCCCCGACTGCCGAGCCCCGCAAGGCACGGCTGAGCGGCAGCGTGATGGCGCTGGCGGCGGGGATCGCCGCCGCCCTGGGGGCGTGGATCTGGCTGGATGGAGACAGTCGCGCCGCCCACTCGGCACCGGAGCCGGCGCGGCGCGTCGTGCACGGCAACGGACCTTCCGCCGCGGCGGCCGAGCCGGATTTCAAGCCGCTACTGGGGGCCCAAAGGCCGTCGCCTGTGGGTGACCGTGTCGCGAGGGATGTATCACCGGCAGTGCTGCCGACAGCGAAGGCCCGGGCCGCTGGCGAGCCGGCAGACGTTCAACGAAAGGCGAAGGTCGTCGAAGCGATGGAGCAGGGGCAGTACTACACGGCCATCGGCCAGCACGAGGTGGCCGTCTCGCATTACGCGAAGGCCGTGGAACTGGACCCGGGCAATGCCTCGGCGCGATACAAGGCGGCCCTTGCCTACGTTCGCAGCGGCCGGACCGCGTCCGCCCGGCGCGAGATGGCGGCGCTGGAGGAGCTGGATCCGAGTCTGGCCAGTCTCCTGGGGAATCTGCTTCGATAGGGGTTGGGGAGGAGTCCGCGGAGAGGGAAGCTGATCTCATGCCCTTGCTGATCAACAAGCTGAAGCTCAACGCGGCGGCCGGCTCGATGCATCAGTTCCTGCCGGTCGTGCGGAGCATTTATCCCCGCATCCCGCCCGACGAGGCGATCGAGGCGGCGACGGTCTTTCTGTATGCCGGGCTGGCCCGGGAGGTCTTCGGCCGGCGTTTCGCGCATCACCTTCGCCAACACCTGCAGCCGCGATTCAAGTTCGCCATGGCCGTCGAGATCGACCTGCGCGTGCTGCGCATCGAGAACCGGCTGGAAGCGCTGAAGCGCGAGATGGAGAGACGCGGCGCCGAGAGCCCGCCGCACGTGCAGTCCGCCGCACACGTGACAAGCGTCATCCGGGCGCTGCTCGCCGAGGCATGCCCGGAATCGGACAGCCGCGAGCAGGTCAAGGCGATCTTCCCGCGGTTCGAGGAAGCGGTGCGCCGGATCAAGAACCATCTCCTGGGGATCAAGCGGCAGCCCCGGTTCGTGATGAAGTCGTAGGGCAGGGCCGGCCATCGAGCCAACGCGGTTGCCGCGCCGGAGAATCAGGCTGCCGCGCTGGACGGACGCTTCGCGACCGCCATCGAGAGACGGGTGGAGATCAGCGAGGAGGAGATGGCATTCCTGAACCAACGGTTCAAGGAGGAGCCTGAGCGCCTCGAAATGTACCTTTGGCCCAGGCAGATGGAGCGAGAGGGCAGCGAACAGCCCGCCCCGCACGATTAATGACGGACCGCGGTGACCCGGCCGCGGTCCGTCGTGGTTCTCCCCGGCGGTGGTGGCGAATTGGGGGTTTACGCGCGGCGCCGACGTGAGCCGACGCAGCCGGCAAGGGCCAGCAGCGAGAGCACGCCGGGGGCGGGCGTGATCACGAACGCCATATCGAGCGATTCCTCGGTGATCGGGTCTCGGAGCTCCTCCCACCATTCTCCGGGGAAGTCCGACCAGACGGCATCATCGTTCCAGTGGTCCTGTGACGTCTTCCAGCCCCACTGCGTCGCCGGATCCGAGGGGACGACGGAAATGTCCAGCCAGTAGATCGTGTCCTGCTCCTGCCAGAACCACAGGTCCTCGGGCAGGAAGACGTTGTACTGCCAGATGTTGAAGTGGTCGTGCTCCCACCACTGGCCGGTGTTCGGGTCATACCAGCCCTGATCACCTTCGCCCCAATACCGTTCGACCCACATGTCCGGCCCCAGGGTGACGGCCCAGAGGAGCTCGCCGGGGATGCTCCAGCCGCCCGGCCCTTCGGGGATGTTGGCGTGGATGCTCAGGAAGATGTTGGCGATGGGGCTCTCCCAATCCTCGCGCCAGGAGCCCCAGAAGTGGATGTCCTCGACCCAGCCGGTTTCCGTGCACAGCCAGTCGTCGGCCAGCACCTTCGGGAACGTGGCATTGACGTCCCACCCGAAGTGATCCGGCAACTGCGGATAGTGCATTTTGTGCCCGTCGCCGACGTCCCAATCGGCCCCGGCGCCTGCAGCCAGGCCAAGGACGACGATGAAGGCCAGAAGTATCCGTAACATGGCTCTATACCTCCTACTCATCTGGGATGACAGAAGTCGATCAACGTGAACATGAAGCGTGGTGGTTTGCTCCACGGACGAGTGCTGTCTGGTTGTTGCGTTTGGCGATCACGTCCAGTAGGCACCTCCTTGAAACGCGTGGCGGCGCGCGGAGGCGGCAAGGCAGGCGACCGCGCCCCGACCTTGTCGCCCGGCGCTGGCGCACAAGACAACAGGCAGCGTGCACTGCCGTCTCTCTCTCTTCAAGAGGTTGGGTGACTTCGTCAGCCCTGGACGAAACGGAGCACGAGAACGAAAAAGAGAGAGAAGCCTCTGCGGCATCGCCCTCTCTTCATCCCGAATCGTTTGACTTCGTCAGGCCGAGATGACAAACAGCGTCCCAATGCGGCCGGCGACCCGCGGCCGTCAGCCGATATTCTCCTGCACGCGAACTGTACCGCGCTTCGGCGGATGGGAAGCGCAAAAAGCAAAAAACACTTTCACGTATCGGCATGACTTTACCTTGTCGGCGGGCGCGGGCCTGCGGCCGGAGCATTGATTAGTAGATATCAAGATCTCTACATCCTCCACATTCGCCGAACCCACGCCGCCCGTCGGGGAACGGTTGAAGGCCGGAGAGGACGCTCCCCTGCGGGTCGCGGTTAGACGGCATCAAGATCGTTCTTTCTGTCGATCCTCGTCCACTGCGGCAAATCGAAGCGACCTCGCCGCATTTCCGCCCCCCTTGGGCCGTGAGTTCAGCGTTTCGCTGCGCGATACGGACAGAAAAGAAAAAAGGACACTCCGGGTCGGGCGTCTACCTCCTCCCAAGGGGCCGCTTTTCAATGTGTCAGGCTGCAACGTCCGCCCGGACAGTCGGCGCCTCGGCGGCCCGCGCTCGCTCCGGACCAATCCGCCCGGATATGAGGCGGCCGCTGCTCCGCCGCCGTCCCGTCCGGAGGTGAAGGGAGTCCATCTCTTTTGGCCCGACCCGGGAGCTTCCCGTGGCGGTACCTGCTGCGGCAGGATCGTGCGGCGTGCTGTGTGACCGAGCCGCAATCATGTCCGGCTCATCAAGTTATCGGCTGGCCCGGTCGCCTTGGGACAAGCGGTCGCCGGCCTTTCCCCGCGTTCCCGGCCCGCGAAATGGTCGATGGAGGGTTTGAAGGCGACGGCGTCATCCTCTCGGTTGGCGCTGGCGCAGGCGTCCTCCTATGATGACCGGATTCAGGGACCCCACCGCCCATGGCGAACGCCGCTTCCGCAGCTTCTCAACCGTCGCTGACCGCGCGGACCGCTTGGGGGTTCGCCTGGATGATGGGTCAGACGGTCGGGGGCAAGGTCATCCAGATCCTGGGCCAGATCGTGCTGGCCTGGCTGCTCGATCGCGAGCACTTCGGGGAAGTCGCGATCGCGTACGTGGTGTTCATGTTCGCGATGCGCCTGCAGGACGCCGGTCTGCGGGAAGTGCTCGTGCATCGGCAGCGGACCTTCCGGCACTGGGCCAACGCCGCGTTCTGGATGGCGATGTGCTTCGGCCTGCTCACCGGTGCCGTCATCGCGATCGCCGCGCCGATCGCCTCGCGGGTGTTCGACGCGCCGGTGACGGGGCTTCTCCTGGTGCTCTCACTGGTGGCGCCGATCATCACGGCGGGCGTTCCGCCCTATGCACGAATGCAGAACGAGCTGCGCTTCAGAGCGCTGGCCACGATCGGTATTACTTCCATCGCGCTCATGACCAGTCTCCAGGTGTTGTTGGCCTGGCTGGGTTTCGGCGCCTACAGCTGGATCATCCCCCTGCCCGTCAGGTTCCTGTATCGCACCGTGTTCGTCTGGATCCTGGCGCCGACGCGCATCCGTCGCTCGCCGCAGCTTCGGCGATGGCGGTACCTCATGCCGGACGGCTTGCGCCTGATCACGTCGGACCTGCTGCGCACCGTCGTCCATCAGGGGGATTACATGATTCTCGGCCTGTTCTTCAGCACGACCGTCGTCGGCGTCTACTACTTTGCCTACACCCTCTCCACGCAGACGATCCAATTGCTGACGATGAACCTGGCGAAGGTGCTCTTCCCGGCGTTGAGCAGTCTGCAGTTGGACATCAACCGCCAACGTGATGCGTTCCTGCGCGCGGCAAAGACGCTGACGGCGGCCGGCGTTCCCATCTGCCTGCTGCAAGTCGCACTGGCCGAACCTTTCATCTATCTCGTGTTCCAGGAGAAGTGGTATCCGTCAATCATCGTGCTCCAGGTCCTCTGCCTCGGCATGCCGTTGCGACTGGTGCTGGAGACCAGCGAGAGCATGATCAAGGCCCAGGGCCGGTTCGGGACGTTTGTGGTGCTGAGCGCGGCGTGTGCCGCGACCTTCCTGGGGCTGGTCTATGTCGCGGCCCGCATCGCCGACGAGCAGAATGCGGGGCTGACGGTGGCGGTCGCCGTCGCCGTCTCGATGCTCATCTTCGGCCCCCTTCACGTGTACATCGCCATTCGACCGGCCGGGGGAAGGTGGCGCGATGTGCTCGGCGTGTACGCGGCGCCGGGTGTGTCGGGGATCATCGCCGTCGGCCTCGCCTGGGCGCTGAGCCTGCTCATACCCGCCGAGCCGGGCCGGAACCTCGGGCAGATGGCGCGCGTCGTGGTGACGGTGGTCGCCGCCGGGGCGCTCTACCTGCCCCTCATTCGACGCACCGCGCCGGGTGCCTGGAATGAGCTGCGCCAGCAGGTCCTCCGCTTCCGCATGCGAGCGCCCTGAGGGTGCCGGCGAGATGAGCCAACGAGACAGCGGTCGGGCGCCGGAGCCCGTCCGGCCCGCATCGATCCCGGCGCCTTTGCCACTATTCCGTCAGGTGTTGGAAGGCGACCGGCGAAACAGCAGATCGAAGATGAGCAGCTCGCCGTACTGATCCCGGATCGACTTGAACACCATCCAGAGCGACAACCCGGCCGATTGGACGAGATGGCAGACCTCGTCGAAGCATGCCACGTCTCCATGCATCGGCTGAACCTGCGCCTCCACCAGCAAGTGCCGTGTCCGTGGCAGGGTTTCCGCCGCCCCACGCAGCACCCGATACCATTGCAGGCTCATGTCCACGTGGTAATTGGCGACCTTCGCGCCGAGGTCGCGCATCGCGCGCATGTCGCCGGGAAGGACCGAATCGTCGTACTGGAGCATCAGGATCAGGTCAATGCCGCGCGTGCGCGCAATCGACCCGGCGTCGCTGAGGAATCGTTGCATCAGGCGCCGCCGCACCTTGGACCACTTCGCTCGTGCCACTGGCCCATGTTCGTGCCGAACGGGCAGGCGTAGACCTCCGAGCACAATCGGCGGAGCGACGGCACGAGGTTCGGAAACATCCAGTTGTCCATCACGGCCAGCAGCAGCACACGCGGCCCGGACAGGGATTCGGTCTGTGCACCGGCCTCATTCATCCGTGATGACTCCTCGCCCGCGAAACGAGATCATACCCTATCGACCGGCTGCGATTCCTTCGATCGGGCGAGTATGATCAGCCGGCCGATTCGATGGGGCGACCGCGCCGCCGCACTGGTGATCGGCTCGATCCGGCGGAGGATTCAATGACCACGCAGCAGGCAGATCGACTGGCCACATGGCGGCGGCTCCTGGAAGAGTCGTCAGCGGCCCTGCGCGCCGCTGCGGCCCGGACCGACCCCGGTGATGTGACGGCCGTCGCGCACCTGCGCAAAAGCTGGCCCGTCGATCTCGTCGCGGCGGCGATCGAGCTCGCCGCGGCCCGGCGCAAGGCGCAGGAGAAGTTCCCCGATGGCGAGCGGCTCGTCGCCGATGTGCCGGGCATCGAGCAGGCGACCTCCCACCGCGTCGCCGAGCACAAGGCACAGCGGTTCACCGCAGCCATTTCCGGGGGCCTTTCCGCCGGCCGTTCCGGGGGCCTGTCCGGGGGTCGCATCGTCGATCTGTGCTGCGGGATCGGAGGCGATGCCATGTCCCTGGCGCGCGTCGCCGATGTCTGGGCCATCGACATCAGCCCTCTGCGGGCGTGGATGACGCACATGAACGCGGGATGCCGCGTCGAGGTGGCGGATGTCGAGACCCTCGATCTCGAAGGTGGGGTCTTCCATCTCGATCCCGCCCGGCGGGATGATGGCACCGACCACGGCGACGCCCGTCGTTTCTGGCGCTATGAAGACTATCGGCCGGGGCCGGCGTTCATCGATCGCCTGCTCACCACCTGCCCGGACGGTGCGATTAAGCTCGGGCCGGGTGTCGATCTCGAAGCGCTGCCGACCGAAGGGTCCGGGGGCCGCGAGGTGGAGGTTATCAATGAGGGCGGGACGCTGGTGCAGGCCGTCCTCTGGTGCGGCCGGCTGGCGCTGCATCCCGGGAAGCGCACCGCCACCCGCCTGCCGGAGGGGTTGAGCTTCACCGCTAAACCGCAAGCGATGCCGCTGGCGGAGAGCGCAGCGCGCCAGGCCTTCGAGCAGTTCCTGTACGTTGCTGACCCGGCGATCGAGCGCGCTGATCTTCTCGGCGCCCTCTGCCGCGATCTGCCCGTGCGCGAAGCGCATCCGGGCCTGGGCATCCTCACATCCGCCGAGCATGTTGAGAATCCCTGGCTGAGCGCGTTCGAGGTTCTGGCCCAACTCCCCTGGCGCCCCCGGAAGATCAAGGAATGGCTGAGCGCGCATGATGGCGGGATCGTCGAGGTGAAGACGCGCGGAAAGGCCGTCGACACCGATTTCGCCCAGCACGACCTCCGCGGCGCCGGCCGCCAGCCCTACACCATCTTCGCCCTCCGCCTCGGCCGGAAGATCATGGCCATCATCACCCGGCCGGTAAGCGATTGAATTAGATCCTTTCACGGGATGGGCGCGAATCGGGTAGCCGGGGGAGGTTGCCCTCCCCGGCTCCCACACCACCGTACGTACGGTTCCGTATACGGCGGTTCATGCACCGCACGCAAGGCGTCGATGCTCATCAAGCAGGCTCGGCAAGGCCAAGGCTCGCAGATACC
>Ga0272441_10015538_pt1 | contig 10651 bp, 8 predicted proteins | sample SSMProp6N_FD_193582 | JGI IMG/M metagenome (GOLD analysis project Ga0272441, IMG submission 193582) | Marine sediment archaeal communities from Little Sippewissett salt marsh, Falmouth, MA, United States - SSM-Prop-6N | ecosystem: Environmental > Aquatic > Marine > Wetlands > Sediment ...
TCGCCGGCCCGGACATTGAGGTCGATCGCCTCCAGCAGGGGGCGTTCCCGCCCGCGCACGGTGAGTCCCACACTCTTGAGCTCCAGGACATTCCGCCCCGGAGATTTACCGGAGGAGGCGGCGGTGGCTCGACGGCGCGCCTCTCCGAGATGCCCGCTCTCTCCCACCATCAGCCTGGAAAGCTCCCGCTCATTGACCTCGGCGCTGTTCCTCACCGCCACCACTTTGCCGCGGCGCATCACCGTGACCCGGTTCGCCACCGCTTTGACCTCCCCGAGCTTGTGGGTGATGATGATGCAGGTCTTGCCCAGCTCGACCAGCCGGTGCAAAGTGGCAAAGAGCTTGTGAACGTCGTGCTCGGTCAGCACCGAAGTCGGCTCGTCCAGGATCAGCAGCTCGGCCCGGCGGTAGAGCATCTTGATGATCTCCACCAACTGCATCTGGCCCACGCTCAAACGGTCGACCCGGGTGGCGACATCCAGATGAAAGCCGTGGGCTTCGGTCACCTCCCTGACCTTCCGCTTCGCCTCCTCGCGGTCAAAGAAGAAACGGTTCCTGGTGGGCTCCAGTCCCAGGACCACGTTTTCGGCGATGGTAAACTCACCCACCAGGCGGAAATGCTGATGCACCATGCCGATCCCCAGGCGGGCCGCGTCCTGGGGGCTGCGTATCTGGACCTCTTCATCCCGCAGGATAATGCGCCCCCGGTCCGGGTGCTCCAGCCCGTAGAGGATGTTCATGAGGGTTGTTTTGCCGGCACCGTTCTCCCCCACCAGGGCGTGGATCTCCCCGGGGGCGACCCGGAAATCCACACGGTCATTGGCCTGTACGCCGCTGGTGGGGAAGAATTTGCTGATTTCCTGCATACGTAGTATGCGCTGCATTCAGTGCCTGCCCGGCTCGGCCGGCAGCTTCACGGTCAGAAGCTGGGTACCTCCAGGGTAAGCTCGCCCTTGCGCAGAGCGTTCAGCGCCGCGTCCATGCGCACTCGGATTTCCTCCGGGACATGCTCCGTGTAAAGAGGATCGTCGTCCACGAAATCCACGTAGCCCTCCCGGGCATGCACCACCTGGGCGACGCCGAACTCCAGGCCGCCTTCGACGGCCATTTTCACCCGCTCGTAGGTCAGCCTGTCCTGGCGCAGGACCGCGCAGCCCAGGATGGTTCCCGGAGCGATGGCATAGCCGTTGGCGTCGAAATAGAGCACGTACTTACCCCGTTCCTGGGCGGCGTTGATCACGCCCTGGTTGGCTCCCCCGGCGATGGTGAGAATGACGTCCACTCCGGCGTCGAACATGCTGTGCGCCAGGTCCGCCGCCTTGCCGGCGTCGTACCAGTTGCCGATCACCCGGAAATCCACCTCGATGGCCGCATCAACATCATGCAGACCACGCTCGAATCCCGGCCGCATCATCTTGTCCAGGGCCGGGTATTGCTGGGCGGCGATCAGCCCCACCTTGAGCTCCGGATTGGCGCCGGGAAGATCGCCGGTGGTTATCAGCCCCCCCAGATAACCGACCATGTAGGCCTGCTCCACCTGATTGTAGAGCACCGTGTGGATCTGGGGATGGTCCGCCAGATAGGCGTCCAGGTTGAGGAACTTCTGCTCCGGAAAGCTTTCCGCCACCTCCCGGCAGACGAAGGGCATGGCGGGATTGGAAGTGAGAATCAGGTCGTAGTCGCCGGACGCCGCCAGGCCGGTCATCTTTTCCTCCCATTCGGCCTGGTTGAAGCCTCCCTCGACCACCTTGATGCCGGCCTGCTCATACTCCGCCGCGGCCTGCTCGGCGCCCGCCACCAGCATCTCGTAGATGGGGCTGCCGGCCACTACACCCGGTATGAACACGGCGATGTCGTAGGGCTCTTCCGCTTTGGGCGCTTCCTTTTTGCTGCAGCCCCCCAGGATTCCCAGGGTGAGGGCCGCAGTCAAGATGGTGAATATAATAACCTTTTTTATTGCAGTGATGTGCTTCTTCATGTGGGTACTCCATTTGTAGCAGATGGGCCTATCATATCACACTGCGGTGAAGAGGGCAACAACACCGCCGGCTTGACGGGAACCCCGGGGAGCCTTTACCCTGACAGGAAGATGATCGCCCTCGAGATTCTCGGCGGGGTGCTGCTCGCGGCAGGCCTGGCGGGCTGCCTGCTGCCGGTGCTCCCCGGCCCGGCGTTGAGTTTTCTGGCGCTGCTTGTGCTCTCCCTGGCGCGGCGCTGGCAGGCCTTTTCCCCGGCTCTCCTGATCGTCATGGCCGCTTTCGCGGTTCTGGTAACCGTCCTGGACTATGTCCTGCCCTCCCTGATTTCCCGGCGCAGGGGCGCCAGCCGCGCGGGCACCATCGGCTCCCTGGTGGGCATGGCAGCAGGCATTGTCTTCTTTCCCCCCTTCGGGCTTCTTTTGGGCGCCCTGGCCGGCGCCGTGACGGGCGAGCTCATCTTCAACCGCGAGCCGGGGAAGGCTCTGCGGGCGGGTTGGGGGGTTTTCCTGGGCTCCCTTGCCGGCATGGCCGTGAAGCTGGCTTACAGCGGCACCGCTATTTTTTTCTACCTGCGGGTGCTTTTTCGCCGCGTTCCGCCGCCTTCCTGACAGCCCGCTCGATCCCCTCGTAGCCGGTGCAGCGGCAGAGATTCCCCGACAGCGAGACCCGGATCTCTTCATCCGTGGGCTTTGGGTGCCGCTGGAGCAGGGCGTGGGCGGCGAGCAGAAAGCCGGGAGTGCAGTAGCCGCACTGGAAGCCCGCCTCGGCCAGAAAGGCTTCCTGGATCGGGGAACATTTGAGTCCCTCGATGGTGGTGATCTCATGACCCCCGGCCTCCACGGCCAGCACCAGGCAGGATTTGACCGGCTCGCCGTCGATCAGCACGGTGCAGGCGCCGCAGTCCCCGTTCTCGCACCCGAAGCGGGGCCCCGTCAGGTCCAGCTTCTCCCTCAGCACCCGCAGCAGAGTGTCCGCGGGCCGGACGAGAACGCTGCGCTCCTCCCCGTTCACCCGCAGGGTGAGCCGGCAGATGTCTTCATATTTGATCATTGTTGGCCTCCCAGCTCGCTCAGGGCCTCCACGAGAATATTTTTCAGAAGATGCCGGCGGTAGTCGGCGGAAGACCGGAAATCCTCCCGAAAGACTCCGCCGATCTTTTCCAGCACCGCCGCCGCTGTCTGTTCAGCCGACACGGAGCGCCGGTTTAAAAGCCCATCGACTTCCGCGGCCCAAAAGGGATAATTCAGGGCGCCGCCCAGGGCCAGCCGGATCTCTCCGGCCCGCATCAGGAAGCAGGCCGTGATCAGGGGATAGTCGGTGCGCGTTCCCTGCACCCGGCGGCGGTAAAACCAGGCGCCGGCCGCCGCCGCTTCCTCCAGCTCGCAGGCCGTTAGGAGCTCGCCCGGACGCAGCCGGAGACGGCGGTCGAAGAGCTCGGTCAGCGGCACGGTGCGCCGGCCCTCGGGTCCGGCACACTCCGCTGTTCCTCCGGAGACGAGCAGGGGCAGCAGGGCTTCCCGGTAGGGCAGCAGGCCGGCGATGTTGCCGCCCAGGGTGATGCGGTTGCGCAAAGTGTGATCGGCGATGCCCGCCGCCGCCGCGGACAGCAGGGGGAAGCAATCCGCAGCGATCAGCTCGTTGAGGGTCAGGGCTGCGCCCAGGCGCAGGCGCCCGCTTTCAAAGGAAAGCTCACGGCACTCCGGTACGGCCTTGATGTCGATCACCGCACCGGGCCGCATTTTCCCCCGGCGGCAGAAGCTGACAATCTCGCTGCCCCCAGCGTAGTAGACGGGCCGGCGGCCGGCCTGCTCGGCTTCCGCGAAGGCCTTCACCGCTTCCGCGAGGCTCTCGGGACGCAGATAGACGAAATCGAAGGCTATCATCAGTCACCTCCCTGTTTTAGGAGGCGCCAGAGGGCCTCCGCCCTCAGGGGCAGGCGCGTCACCTGACGGCCCACGGCCCGGGAAAGCGCGCCGGCCAAAGCCGCCGGCATGCCCAGGATTCCCTGCTCCCCCATGCCCCTGAGGCCGTAGGGCCCGTCCAGCTGGGGGGTTTCCAGGAAATCCACGATGTACTCCGGGTGGTCGCCGTACCGGGGCAGCTTGAAATCCCGCAAGGAAGCGGTGAGCAGCCGCTCGCGGCTGTCAAAGAGGTAGGCCTCGCCGGTGGAGTAGCCGATCCCCATCATCATGGCGCCCACGGCCTGGGCCCGGGCCAGCTGGGGATTGACCACACGGCCCACATCCATGCAGCAGGCCGCCTTGAGGATGCGGAAGGAGCCGTCGGCGGTGTCCAGCTCCACCTCCACGCCCTCCGCCCCCAGAGTCCACTCCAGACCGGGATTGCCCTTGCCGGTCTCCGGGTCGATGCCGGTCAGACCCCGGGCGATATAGCTGCCCCGGCCGATCACCGGGCCGCCGATGGCGTTGCCATTGTCATACACGTAACCCAGGGCCACCTCCCCCAGGGGCAGGCCTGCTTCCGGGTCATGGCGGGGGAACACCCGCCCCTCCCCCACTTCCAACTCCTCCACGGGACAGCGCAGGGGTGAGGAGGCGATTTGTTTGATCTGATGCAGGGCGTCCTCCACGGCCGCCAGGGCGGCCCGGCCCGCCATGAACAGGGAACGGCTGGCGGCGGTGGCCCAGTCATGGGGAGAGCTGTCGGTGGCCACCTCCCGCACCATATGAACCTGCTCCGGCTCGATCCCCAGCCGCTCGGCCACCAGCTGGGTGAGCCCCGTGTGGGTGCCCTGGCCGATCTCCACCACCCCGGTCGCCAGGTTCACGCTGCCGTCCTCGTTGAAGCTGACCAGAGCCCCGGCATCGGTGTTGGGGGGGATGGCCGGCGCCTTCCAAAAGCAGGCGACCCCCTTGGCCCGCACCTTGCCCCCGCCGACCTCCCGGCGTACTCCCCCCTCCCACTCCAGGCGGCGGGTCACCGTCTCGATGCAGCCGGGGAGGTTCCCGGTGCTGGCGTCCAGCACGCTGCGGCTGGGGGTCGTGTCCCCGGGCCGCACCGCGTTGATCAGGCGCAAGCTCGCGGGGTCCATCTTCAGCCTGTCGGCCAGCAGGTCCATGGCCCGCTCCACGGCAAAGGCCAGCTCGATGTGGCCGAAACCCCGGAAGGCCGCGGCAAAGGGATGGTTGGTATAAACGCACAGGGAGTCGACCGTCAGGTCGGGGATGCGGTAGGGGCCGCTGGCGGCATAGCCCGCCGCCCGGCTGACATTGACGGCGTAGTCCGCGTAGGCGCCGGCGTCGAAGAGCAGCTCGATGTCGCCGGCAACCAGCACTCCGTCCCGTCCGGCGCCCAGCCGGACCCGGGCCTCCAGGCCGGGTCGGCCCGGGGAGCCGGCCATATCCTCCTCCCGGCTGTTGGCCACCCGCACCGGCCGTCCCCCCATCCTCGAGGAGAGCTGATAGGCCAGGGCTTCCAGCTGGATTCCCGCCTTGCCGCCGAAGCCGCCGCCCACCCGGGGGGCGATCACCCGGATCTTTCCCGGCGGGATGCCGTAGTGCCTGCTCAGGAGCATGCGCACTACGAAGGGGGATTGGGTCGAGGAGCGGATCACAACCCGCCCGTCCGGGCCGATGGAAGCGGTGGCGCTGCGCAGCTCCATGGCCGCGTGGTCACCGGGGGGTAAAGAAAACTCTCCCTCCACCGTGACCCCGGCCCGGCGGAATCCCGCCGCCGCATCCCCCTTTCGAATTCGGGTACGATTGGCCACATTCGAGCCCGGCTCCGGCAGAATGGCGGGAATGTGAAAGTAATTCTCCATGTGCTCGTGGACCAGCACCGCGTTCTCGGCCAGGGCCTCTTTGAGGCCGGTGATCAACGGCAGGGGCTCGTAATCCACATGGACGTGATCCAGGGCCTCGAAGGCGATCGCCTCGCTGTCCGCCACCACCACGGCCACGCCCTCACCGTAATGCCGCACCTTCTCGGTGGCCAGGACACTCTTGTCGCCCAGGTAGATGCCGATGAGCAGGGGAAAATCGCGGCCGCTGAATACCCCCCGGACTCCCGGCAGCCCGGCAGCACCGGACAGGTTTAGAGTTCGGATGCGGGCGTGGGCATGGGGGCTGCGCAGCACCGCCGTGTAGAGCAACCCGGGCGGGTGCAGATCATCGGCATAAAGGGCCTGCCCGTGTATCTTCTCCCGGCCGTCTTCCCGTATTCGGGAAGTCCCGACGTTTTTCATATTCTCCCTCCCGGTCAATACCTGGTTATAAGGATAATGAGGGAAAGTACTGTTTCGCAATAAAAAGATGCGGCGGAAAAATCAGGCGGGCTGGGCGGGGAGAAAGATATCCACCCGGGTGCCGCGGCCGACTTCCGAGCTCACGGCGATCCAGCCGCCCTGGTGTCGGATCAGCCCGTAGGCCGCGGCCATGCTGAGGCCCCGGCCGGCGAACTTGGTGCTGAAGAAGGGCTCGAAAATTCTTCTCCGGGTCGTTTCGTCCATGCCCTGGCCGTCGTCTTCGACGCACAGGCAGGCATATTCCCCGGGCGCTGCGCCGGGCCGGCCGGAGAGGGCCTGTTTGTCCAGGGTAACTCTGCGGGTGCTGATGGTGATCCGGCCCTTGTCCGCAATGGCCTCCACGGAATTGGCGATCGCCGCCGACAGCACCATCTGCAGCTGGGGATAATCCGCCTGCACATAGAGAGGAGCTTCCGCTGTTTCCAGCTTAATTTGAACGGAAGGCGGAATCGTATGCCTCACCAACGGTAAAGTATACTCGATGAAATCCGCCAAATTGACCACGGTTGCCTGGCCCTTGCCGCCCTCCGCGTAAACAAGCAGCTGACCGGTCAACCTCGCCATGGTTTCCAAAGAGCGCCGCATGGGCCGGACATGCTCCTCGATAAACTGCTGCCCCTGGTTTTCCATTTCCAGGAGCTCCAGGTTCCCGGTAACGGAAAGCAGATTGTTGTTGAACTCGTGGGCGATGCCACCCGCCAGGGTGGCAACGGCCTCCATCTGCTGAGTCTGCTGCAGGCGCGCCTGGATGCGCATCTTCTCGCTGACGTCGGTGACAATCACGATGGAGGAACTGGCCTCTCCCTCCGTAAATGGCAGGACCTTTAAAAGCACCCTTTTGTTTTTCAGCTCCAGGGGCTTCTCCACAGCACCGGCTTCAGGCTTGTTGCCCTCCAGCAGCTGCTCCACCGCAGTGCGGGCGCTGTCCCGGAAATAGTCCCTGAAGCATGAAGCCAGCAGCCTGGCCTCAGGAACGCCGAACAGGCGGATCGCCGTGGGATTGGCATAGACGATCTTCGCCTCGCTGTTGATCTCGAGTATCCCCTCCTCCAGGTTGTCCAGGATGAGCTGAAAATGGTTTTTGGCGGAGAGCAATTCAGCGGTTATCTCCCGTTTGTAGAGATCCTCGAGACCGAGAACCTCAATCCCGGCCTTTTTTTCCTTCCTTTCGGTCAAGGCAACCGCCGTGAGAACGTGCCGGGTCATCTTGTTGAAGGGGCCTTTCGCGATGCAGCCGTCCGCGCCCAACTCCCCGACGTCGATACTCTCTTCGGCGGCGATGGCGGAAAGAATCACCAGCCGGACATTATCGAGCTCGGGCCGGCTGCGGATGATCCGGCAGAGCTTTTCCCCGTCGATGTTGGGCATCACCAGATCGATAAAAATGAGGTCCGGGCGGGTGCTTTCCAAAAGCTCCAGACAGCCCAGCCCGTCAGCCGCCGTCCAGACCCGGTGGCCCTCCTTTTCGAGCAGGTCCCGCATGAATTTCAGCATCAGGGGATGGTTGTCGACGATGAATATCTTCTTGCTCACCCCGCTTGACTCCTTGTACTTCTCAGGAGGCGATCTCCCCGGCCAGGTTGTCCAGGCTGACGGTCAGTTGCCGTATCAGGCCGGCACTTTTTTCCAGGCTTCCGCTCCGGGCCCCACTTTCCATCTTATCGGCCAGCAGCATGATTTCCTTCAGATCGAGATTGCCCGCAGCGCCGCGCAGGGAATGGGCGGCCTCTGCAACGCCTCCGCAGTCTGCCGCCGCCAGGGCGGCGCGCAGCCGCTTCAGGTCTTTTCTGCTTTCCCGCACAAAGAGCTCGAGCAGGTCCCGGCAGGACGCTTCATCCAAATCAAGTCTTTCCGCCAGCGTATGAATATCCATGGCGGGATCAGGCTTTAGCCTGCTTCCGCATGGCCTCCCGGGCGCTTAAGGCCCCCTCAAGAATCGCCTCGTAGCCGGTGCAGCGGCAAAGGTGCTTGCTCAGGGCCTTCCGGATCTCTTCGTCTTCCGCCCCGGGGCTCTTCTGGAAGAGGGCGTAAAGCTCCATGACGATCCCCGGGGTGCAGTACCCGCACTGCACGGCGCCGGCCTCGATCAGGGCCTGCTGGATGGGATGGAGCTTTTCTCCGTCAGCCAGTCCCTCAATGGTCAGCACTTCGCCGCCGACGCATTTCTTTGCCGTGGTGACGCAGGCCTTGACCGCCTCGCCGTTGAGGACCACCGTGCAGGCCCCGCAGGTGGCGTCGTCGCAGCCCCGCTTGCTGCCGGTCAGGTTCAGGTGCTCCCGCAGGATATCCAGAAGTTTTTCCCATCCCTCCAGTTCTAATGTGTGGAGCCGGCCGTTGACGGTCAGGCTGATGCGTTCACCCATCACTTTCCCTCCTTGCCTAAAGCCGCCTTGATTTTGGCGGGGGTCACCGGTATCGCGAAGAAGTCGATACCAACGGCGTCATAGATGGCATTGAGAATCGCCGGCGCCACCCCCAAGAGCGGGTGTTCGCCGATGCCCCGGGCGCCGAAAGGACCGATCTCCCCGGGGGTCTCCACAAACTCCACCGTCTGTTTTCCCGGCATATCCTCGAGGCGGGGAAGGGAATAGCGGGAGTAGCGGGGATTCTCGCAAATCCCATCGGCGTCGAAACGCAGCTTCTCCTTGAGGGCGGCGCCGATCCCCATGACCACGCCCCCCACTACCACACCGCGGATCTGCAGCGGATTGATGACCCGGCCCACGTCGAAGGTGGAAGCGAAATGGTCAATGATCACCTCGCCGCTCTCCCGGTCGATGCGCAGCTCGCAGGCCTGGGCGCCGAAAGTGTAGGTCACCCCCATGCTGCCCTGGCCGGTCTCCGGGTCAGGCGCCGAGTAGCGGGGCAGCCGGGCGTCCGCAGCGGTCTGGACGATCTCGCCCACTGTAATGCCGTCGGGATAGATATAACCCCGGCAGATGTCCTTGACCGCCACCTTTACCTCGGGGTCGGAACGCAGGAAAACATGCTCCCCGTCATATTCCAGCAGGTCCATGTCGCAGCGCAGCACCTGGGAGGCAGTGCGCTTGAGCATGCGGATAGCCTTGTCGGCGGCCCTGATGATGGCCCTCCCGCCCTGGATGGTGAACATGGAGCCGATGGTCTGCCACTCGTAAGGGGAGAACTGGGTGTCGATTTCGGTGTAAACCCGGATGCGCTCCGGGGCGATCTTCAGCGCCTCTGCCGCCACCTGGCGAACAACGGTGCGCAGCCCCTGTCCCACCTCGGCGCCTCCCATGTTGATGGAGACGCTGCCGTCGATGTTGAACTTGAGGTAGCAGCCCTTGGAGGAAAAGGGCGCTCCCTTGGGGGATTTCATCAGCGCGGCGAAGCCCCGGCCGTAAACATAGCGGTCGTCCGCTTTCGGTTTGTCCGTGCCGAAAACCGCCTTCCGCACTTTCTCGGCGCAAGCCGTTACATCCCCATTGCTCTTGTACATGCGCTCCCCCAGGGCATTGACGCTCCCTGGGCGCAGGTAGTTTTTCTCCCGCAGGGCGAAGGACGACATCCCGAGCTTGCGGGCCAGCATATCCATCAACCTTTCGGTGGCCAACTGGGATTCCTGGTGCCCGTAGCCCCGGAAGGCGCCCACGGCCGGGGTGTTGGTATACACCGAGTAGGCTTCCAGATCGCAGTGGGGAAACTCATAGGGCCCGGTGGAGTTGTGGGCGGCGGCCATGATCACATTGCAGCCCGTATCGGCATAGGCCCCGGTGGTATGGTAGACCGAAGTCTTCAAGGCGGTGAGGGTGCCGTCCTTTTTGGCGCCGATCTTCATGCGGGTGCGGATGCCGTGGCCCAGCAGGGTGGAGGTAAAGTCCTCCCGGCGGCTGGCCACCCACTTGACCGGGTGTCCCGGTACGAAGCTGGCGACATAGGCCACCGTCTGCTCCACGGTGATGTCCGATTTATAGCCGAAGCAGCCCCCGATCTCGGGAATATGCACGCGCACGTCCGAGACTGGGCGCTCATAGGAACGAGCCAGGTCTTCCCGGATAATGAAGGGACAAATGGAGGAAGACCAGACCTCGATGGTCTTGTCCTCGTGGAACCAGGCGATGGCCCCGTGGGGCTCGATGGCCGCGCAGGAGGCCAGGGGGTAGTCGAACTCCCCTTCCACCACGGTGTCGGCTTCGGCGAAGCCGGCCTCCACATCTCCTTTTTTAAGATGGTAGTGCATGGCAATATTGGTGTCCGGAACGGCTTTGATGCCCGGCAGCGTCCAGTAGGAGCCGTTCTCCTCATGAATGAGGACGGCGTCCGGCTTCATGGCCTCCAGGGCGTCGGTGTAGACCTGCAGGGGCTCATAGTCGACTTTGATCTTCTTCACGGCCTGGCGGGCGTGATAGGCGGAATCGGCGACAACTGATGCCACCGGCTCCCCGAT
>Ga0272441_10015539_pt1 | contig 10650 bp, 8 predicted proteins | sample SSMProp6N_FD_193582 | JGI IMG/M metagenome (GOLD analysis project Ga0272441, IMG submission 193582) | Marine sediment archaeal communities from Little Sippewissett salt marsh, Falmouth, MA, United States - SSM-Prop-6N | ecosystem: Environmental > Aquatic > Marine > Wetlands > Sediment ...
TTCTATGATCAGCAACGTCAGAAAAATATTCTGAACTTCACAAAAGCACCGTATCGGTTGAATGTTCTGTCTGTATGACTATGAAAAGATATCTCAGGCAAATAACCACGGGAGATGAAAAGGGTGTACGCAGATCTTCGGATAATCTCTGTTAGCTCTTTTGCACGATTATTATACTCCTTTTCTTAAAATTACCAAGCTTTTTTTGTTTATCATGTGGTACGTAAGTACTTATAATAACATACATTAAAGACCGATAATAAATAAAAACAATTATGGGAAACCCTGCACGACCAGACACCTGTTACCTTCCATCCGGAAGCAACGGCTCTGTGCACTATTACGGAACTTCATCAATATTTACAAACCTTCAAAAGCTGCTGAAAATTCATTCTTTTAAAAGTGCTTGAAGCTGACATTCGAAACTTTTTCGCATCTTCCTGTGTAGTCGATCCTGAAAAAGCCTTTATCTGCTGTGGAGATTCGGGGGACATCCATGAGAAGTTTTGTCAAGGGGAAAGCGGAGCTTACCCTCGACCTTCAGGATTAAAAGATTCCCGGAACGTGAAAAAAGGATGCTCTCCCTCGTTAATCGACGGATTAAGATGCCTTCACGCATTTTCTGTCAGGGACACTGTATAATTCCGCGTGCCCACAGACAATCACCACATGTGGGGTGAGGATTCCCGAAGCAGTCCTCCAGGTTGGACTCAGACATGTCGCATCCGCCGCAGCTCATGCAGGGTGGAAAGTCAAAGCGGATCACCCGCCGGCGAAACTGCTGAAATTCTTCCTTATCCCATATGGTACCGATAGCCTCGCCTTTCACATTTCCCAGGGAATAACTCCGTATTCGCTTCTTTCTGTCGATGATGTGGCAGTCATATGAATGCATCAGGGCGACACAGGGACTCACATCGCCGTTCCAGGATACGGCGGCGGCACCTTCCCAGACGAAGGGACAGAAATCCGTCACATACCCGCGCCGCGAAGACATCAAATCGATGCTACCAGTGCATTGAGACAGGAGGTCGGCAAATGTATCCAGGGTTTCTCTTTGCGCGTCTATGCGTGGAAGAACTATTTCCGGAAAAAGTTTCGACCGAGAGGGCTGCGGTATGAGGCCCGCAGATAAATCGTAGAGTATTTCATCTTTCAGATCCTCCGTGTAGGGCAGGACGTTCGTTACAATAACGAAACTTGCCTCCAGCGAACGAACCAGTTGGGGAAGTCGTGGGAAATCTTTAAGATTGCTCTTCATGAGAACATATTCCATGCCCAGCTCGGGGGTCTCGCTATGAAGGTCCCTCTTTAGTCGATTCAGTTTCTCAACATTTGCTGTCACACGGTGCAGGTTTGAACCTTTTCTTATTGTCTCGTAAGACGCTGAGGAAACTCCGTCCACGGAGACAATGAGCCTATCGAGTCCGGCTTCTATCAATCCCCGTGCCATCCTATCGTCGAGTAGCAGTCCATTGGTAATCAGTTCCGTTTCCACCCCTTTGTCATTTGCCATAGTAATCATCTGCAGGATTTCAGGGTGCATGAGAGGTTCGCCGAACCCCCAGAAGGCCATGGTCCGGAATGATGGGACGGCTTCAAGGCTCTTAATGAGCGCCGTGAAAGTATCCATGGACATCGTTCCCGTCGGTTCGTCCCAGGAATTGCGTATGCAGGTCCGACAGTTGAGGTTGCACATAACCGTGGGTTCCAAGTAGACCTTGACAAGAGGCCTGTCCAGCGGTTTCACCAGTAGTCCCTCCGGTGTCTCCACTGCGGTGTATTCCTCATCTTCTCGGAGAATCCACCGATGCGACGCCCCTTCAGCGAGGTTTATATTAACGGTTTTTGATACAGCAGGTGTATCCTTCTTGATCTTCAGGATTTTTTCGAACATCTGAAAGCTATGAAAAACGTAACCTCTGACCGACAAGCGGTACACTCATTCTGCCAAGTTGGACGGAGGTTAATGTAATACGGAATATATGTCAACACCGTAAGGGAAGTGTCTCAGTCCGACCTTATCTATTCAATGTCTCAGGGCAAAACGGTATCCAGGGCGGGGCTGAGAACGGCGATGTTTTGATAAGGCATTGTTTTCTGGCGGGCCAAATATAGGAAAGTTCAGCCGGTATGTCAATTATTCTTTCCTGCAAGATGTTGTGCTGGTGTTTAATTGTAGAGAGAAGGGCTTTAGGGATAATTGGGGACAGCTGTCCCCGGTTTTGGTGATATTTTCCAGAGGCGTTCGGCGTTTCCGTGAGCTACCGCATGGGCAACATCGGGCGGTAAATCATCCATCGCCCGTCGCCAGTATCTCATTTGATCACGGTAAAATTTTGTCCAGTGATTTTCCCATACATTGTCGAGGGCGAAGATAAACCTGTCGGGATACTGCAATAAAAGATCCTTCCATTCGGGAGCTATAACCTTTCCTTGAAACATGTTGACCCACGGTTCGCTGGAACTCTGAATGATTACCGGTGTCGTGTGCGCCGTGAGGAAATGGATATTCTGATGATCTGCGATGAGTCGGCGCACCTCTGCCGCATTTAGTTGCCCCAGGTGATTCAGTGCGAAGGGATGATCGGGGTGTGCTGTAAGCATCTTCTCCATTCCTGCCATAAATCGCTGCCTTTTTTCACCTTTCAATGACAGGAATTCGATGTGTATAACAAAGGGCCAGCCCTTTTCTATCACCGCATCCAATGCCGCTTGTACTCGCTTATCGTCAGGATAGACCATGACTTCGGGTGCTTTATCGCCTTTTTGCGCGTGGTACATCAGCACCTCGGCCATAGCCTTGAACTGCCCGCTTGCGACCTGTTTGCTTAATTTTTTGTAATACTTCGGATTATTCTTGTTGTAGGCACCACTTTTCGTTCGAACTGCCGGTATAATTCTATCCGGATGTGCTTTCGCAAAGGATGTTATCTCTTCCGGTGTCCGTCCCGACCGAGCGGCAAGGATGGTGCGATCAACACCCTCATCGTCCATACGCTGAATAATCAACTCAAGATTCATTACCTTGTGGTCTACCTGGCTGTGAGCATCTATAAAGTAAAGTTCAGAGCCCCCTGCATTGTGACTGAATAAAACCAACAAGAAGGAACAAATGACAGAAGACAGGAAGAGCAAAGGAGTATTCGTTGTACTGTATTTCATAGTCTCAAGACCTTTTCGCAATAGGCAGCTTCATACCTGACATTTGCATATAAGGCAAATTTGCCGGGTCTCGATATTTCGGGGCTTCAAAGTAATGGGCGCTGTCCCTAATTTTCCCCTATTTTTGTCGCGCTCGGTTGGACAATCTAAATCCAAAATTGATATTGTATGTCCCATTCATCTATTTTTAAATCTGGCATCTGATCAAATGTTGGTAATCGATTATCGAATATATCTGCATTATAATCTACTGCCGTATTTATCTGATTCTTTGTTTCTATAGGTAGATTATCCCACCAAGAAGGCCTCATAGCTAAATTCTCTATCCGGGTCATACACATCCACAGTATACGCTGGGTGAGATTTGAAGTAATTAAATCCTCAATGAAACGGATTGGTGCTACAGCCTCATCATCAAAGAATGATAATAAAACAAATGTACCCGTTTGATCTGGAATAACTGATAAAAATAGACTTTGCATATTGGAATTAAAATCTGTGAAATCCTGGAGGAATGACCCATCTGAGAGATAATCCGGAAAAAATGAACCCGCGCATGCTAAGATTGGGGGAGATTTCGAATGGATAATGAAGGATTGCAATCTCCTATAATCTTTGTGAATAAGAAGATTTTCAAATTTTTCCTTGCACGCTACAGTATCAGCAAGACCCTGATACATAGCTGTTTTTGCCAACTCAACTTCAAAAGACAGTTCATATTTATTATCTTTTGGGAGCCCTTGTAGCTCCGCTATCTGATCTGAATCAAGAAATCCCTCAACCTGACAAGCCTTAAAGTAATACTCTCGACATGCACATCGATATGCCTGCATAAATATTTGCTCTGGGCTCGCTATAAAAGGCGCCTCGTCAAGAGATTTAAACAGATCATTATCATGTTGATTACAGAAACCCTTAAAAGTCAACGCATCATTGATACTGGTCCTCTTCACCTCAAGTACATTTTTCGATGACTTCCCAAACAAATTTACATTGCGAACCAATACGTGATCGTTTTCAGCTATTAAAACGAGGCTTTGTGATTTAGAAATTGTATGTGACCTGCCTATTTCACCTTTACAATCACCTTTCGCAAGGCATATGGGTCGGCGAATATTTCGCAGTCGACAAATATGTTTCTTTATTAATTTAGCTTTATCTGGAGGAAGTGAATTCATATTTAATTCTTGTCCAACGCTACGCCTCACAGGACGCTAGGTTACGAGCGGTCCTTGTGCATGCGAATGTTAGAAGACGTTTCCCTTAATCTATGGAGCCTTATCTTTTAAAATTTCAGCGATACCGTATAAGCTGGATACACAAATATGAAGAATCATGTACCCCTGAAAAACAAAAGGCCAGTTATCATCAACTTTTACCAAATCGAAGCTTTCCTTTAGCTCACTACTCGGTAAATGAGCATCCGCATGCCTTAATTCATAAATACCGACCAGGGGACTTAGTAGCGACCTCGCCTTTTGAGGTTCAACATATTTAGCCAAAACATTCTCAAGAGATTTCAGAGAACCCCATTTTGTTCCTTTTGGTGGTTTGACTATTGTTTGTAGTGCGCTTGTATCGATGCTATCTGCTGTTAATCTTGCCAGATCTTTAGCGAGAGACAAAAATCCTGATAAATCAATTGAACGAAATCTATGACAAATTGTTAAGAGTTGAGATTTTTGTTCATGTTCTCTGAAAAGCTGAAAATCGAATTTTTCTAAAGTTATTTTATTTACAAAATCTATTCCTTTGTTGAGAAATTGCTCAGGTGCTTTCGTGCTCGCAGGAACAGCTCTAACCTGAGAGGCTAAAAGCTCTTCTGAAACTTTGCCATCAGGGCCTACGTTGCAGCCAGCCCAAATCTTTTGTTGCCACTCAGGAAGTAGAGAGATATCTTTCGCATAAACATTAATCAGCCCAAGTTGATTAATTCCAAAATGTATATTGTAATCCGGTGAGCATTTTACCCCTCCTGTATCTCGTGTATACCATTGTAATGCTCCCCCTCGACGGTGTGCTAATGCCATAATGACATCTGGTTTAAACCAAAGCCAGCGCCCATGGTTGTCCAAGGTGTCTGCGCACTCTCGAGTACCAGAGGAATAAGTTATAAAATAAACCGTTGCCGGAGATTTATCTCCACGTATTCGGCGACTCAAAGCGCTTGGGTTGACCCACTCGTTACGCCATAATTCGCCCTGGACGACATATAGCTTTCGCCCCTTATTCTCTTTGGTCCATGATTTTGAAACAGTATTTTCATCTGTCGGAAAATCGAAGGTCGGCACATCCTCTTCTGGGTCAACATCAGTCCGCGACACATGGAAAACCGCAGTCTTTGCCCCATATGGGTTGCCCCCCTCGTGTATTTTTACAACTCGTCCTTCCCAACGATCTCCTTTGCTTGTTTCAGAAATCGGGTTATCAGTCCATTTTATAAAACTTGGATTATCGACAACGATTTCTCTATTTCTGTACGAAGTAATATAAAGAGCCATCTCTCTTGCACAAAGATAATCTTTTAGGTGTTCTGCACGAATCTCCAATAAGTAGGGACTACCGCCTTCTCTTCTTTTTAAGTGTGCTACATCTATATAGCCCTCATCGGGGCAAACCCAAATATCACCCTCTCTCTTCAAACCAAGGGCAATAACAATGTCTTGGTGTAAATGCCAAACACCGTATTCCTGTCTGTTGCCAGGCTGTGCAAGTAAAAGGTGAATACCTGTGAACTTGTCTTCATAGTCTTCATAGATATCAGATTGATGATATATACCATTATCAACATATGAACCATGATCGTGGATGATTCCCACATCCATCCAACCTAATTTTTCAGCATCCGATGTATTCTTTAATGGAATAGCTAAAGTTCCTGCACCAAAGAATTCTTCTATATGTCCGATATATCCGTATTTTCCAACAGAAGAAATAGTATGAACAGCCCGGAGTGGAATCCAAACAGCCGTATCATGGAATCTTCTCTTTACATCCAGCATTTCAAACCATTCTTGATTCATGTAAATCCTTTTCAATAGATCTTGCCTCAAATCGCCACGGACGGGATAAGCGCTAACAACAAGTTAGAGACAAACAGGAGACAAACAGGAACAGCGCCCTTTATTGTTAGATGTTACTATTGATTCGTTAAAAGGAATTGTAAAGGATGCGTATCAAAAGCCATCCCCCTTAAAGCAATGAAACGCCAATAAGAATTACTCTGCAATTTGCGAGTCGCTACATAACATTATAAATCAAAGATAGCAAGGAAAATGCAATAAAAACTTAGAGATAGCATGTTCAGGATTATGGATTAGAGGGATAAGGATTAAAAAACCCGTGCCGGTATTAGATAAATTGAAAAAATGCAGGATTAAGGATTATGGGATAAGGGTTAGTGAATTCAGGGGACACAACACTAAATTATTGACAATTTGAATGTAAATGCGGTCAGGTTTTGCTTTTTGCCACACGATTTTAGCAAAGGAACAACGCAAGACCTGATCCCCAATTTTCTCTCCAAGATATCAAATTGTTGAGAGTTCCTATTAATTGGCCAATGCCATTGAGTTTATGCTGAAATATATAATTTGCCAGTTATTCTCTTTCTTAATTGGGCGCAATTAGAGACAGCCGTTCCTATTTATTAAAGCTGTTGGGAAAAGATTTAGGATAGAGATCGTCAACTTATCGTCAACCAAATATAATTATATATTGTCAACTACATGCGTGATCATCTGCTGCAGGACAGGGTTTGTATTTTCAGTCGTTATCTGGATGTCGGGGTGGTCGTTCTGGAAAACCCTGAATATCTCATCGGCGAATCCCTGGCCGATTGAGGTAACATTCTTGAAATCGAGAATAACTTCCTTGAATTTTTCAAGACCGGAAACCAGCCGTTTTGCCTCTGAACGGGAGACATAATCTCTGGGAAAGAGTTTTACCATAACCTTCGTTTTTTCGAAGCGGTAGTCATATTCTTCAGGAGAGTATTGAGAGAAGATATTTGACAGGTCTCGTTTGGAGTTTCTGCTGATAGAGAACAGAACCTCGGTACCTTTAATGAACCTTTTTTGTTCTACAAAGATATCCTTTTTCAGATTATCGAAAATAACATTGATGTTGTGAGATCGAAAGGCAGCTGTGTCTGCAGACTTGGATGAGAAGAAAACTCCTTCTCCTGAGTGTCGTTCGCTCATGGTGGTTTTTTTGCCTTTGAGGAGTTCTCCAAGGGCTTCTTCTTCATCGTTGAGCCCAAACTTTGAACTGATCGATTGAAAAATACCAATTCCAAAATCCCTGATAATGAAGTTGACATCGTATTGATCGAGAACTATCTGCAGTGAGCAGGTTTGGGAAGAAGAATGATCGATGGCATTGTTCAAAAGCTCTGTGAAAGCATACTGGAGAATGGTGAATGTCTGTTCACTCACCAGGTTTTTGAGGTTTGTCCGCAGATCGATATTTTTGAATACCGCATGTTCTTCCAAACCTTCGAGTTGCAAGATTTCGTTGATTTTTGGCAGAGCCTGGGCAGTCTTCGTTTCACTCGCTAAGATGTACATTGAGCCCCTGGTTACACCTTTTTTGACAATCTTTTGTTCTTGGACAAGGGCTTTTATATGCTTGTTTACCGCCTGCTTCGAGACCCCGAAGTGTGTCGCCAGTTCGGGGCCGGATGCAGACTTGTTCGCTGTGATAAACTGAAGTATCTTTTCTTTTGTATTCATAATCATATAATAGCTATCGTCAACTTATTGTCAACCAATAATAAAAAATATTATCAACCTTTTTGGATAAATAGGGACTGCTGTCCTTTTTCGATAGATGTCGCTATTGATTCGTTAACAGGAATTGTAATGGATGCGTATCAAAAGCTATCCCCCCGAAAGCCATGAAACGTCAATAAGAATACTCTGTATTTTGCGAGTCATTACATAGCATTATGATTAAAAGATGGCAAGGAAAAGGTGTTGGGATTACGGGATAAGGGGTAGCGGATTAGAAAGAAATAGGCACTGTCACTCTTATCTTAATTTTTCATCCATATGCTATCGTTGCGAATGTCATACATAAGGTTTTTGACACTTTCAGAGAGCACCTGGGAAACAACCTTCTGCGTGGGCCATGCATAGGTCCTGGAGGTGCTTTGCGTTGTATATATCTTTTCAATTCTTTCCCCGGTTCCACGTGGATCTGTTACAGACAGTTTCAATTCAATCTCACCGATAACATCCCAATACAGTGGCGTCGTGTCTGTGCTGACCCAGAATTTGGTGATTGCACCTTCCAGTATGACGTCATGCCCGGAATCCGTTATCTGGTGTCCGGAGGCCAGGAGATCATTTTGAAGCGCTTCACTCAAGTATGCCGCCACATCTCTGGTGAGGTAGACGTTACCCATAGAAACTTGAAAAGCAGCGAGTCTTTCGCCGATTCTTCTTTTATCGGGACGTTGATCTTTCAGTGATATGAGATTTATTTTTTGAGATACTGCCGCTTTCGGGATATCGACTTCATTCTCAGGCCAGGGTGCTAATCCGACATGAAATCCTTCGGCTGTATCTGATGCTCTTCTTTTCAAATCGGTTGCTATGTCACGGGCAACGGTGTCAAAAATTGTTTTCCATCCACCAACGGTGTATAACCCGCCGGCAACGATACTCTGTCTGTGTTCGAATTTTGTGACACTCTCGCCTTTGATACTATCGGTAAGTTCACCTTCAACCTTGAGGATAGTCGCACCATAAAAAGGCATCAGCCACCTCTTGAATGCATTCCCCATCTCGTAATCAGTAATGTTTACGGATAGAATAAAATACTTTTCATCCGCACCTTTTGACCGGAGTATTTCCTTTTCTGAGAGCGCTTTTTCAAGCGCATCGCGAAGCAGGCTTTCCGCATCAACTTTATATTTCTTCTGGTCAGCGGCTGTAATTGTACCAATCTCAATTTTCGAACCGGTTCCAAGCGTTAGACTCTGATCAATTTTTGTTCTCTGGGGAGTGGCGCAGCTTGTGAGCACTATGAGAAAACTGAAAACAAGAATACTTTTTATACATGCCCGACTTTGAAAAAATGACATCTCTATACCCCCCTGTGACGACTGTTGATGAAAAGCCATAAGATTTTTACAAGAGCCTTGATACCTCTTCGAGCTAATTCTAAAAATATTGCTTTTGAAGGGATTGGTCAAGGGAAATGGTTCTGGGATTAAGGGATAATGTACTAAGGATTAGAGGGATACGGTTTAAAAAAACCCGCGCCGATGCAGGAAAAACGCCTGCCGACAATTTCGCCTCTCGCCGGATTATCTGCTACCCGTGAGTTACCCTGCCTTTCCGGAGGCCAATTTTTTCCCGAGACGACGAGCCTTGTTCTTCGTTCGTTCTCCGAGAGCTTGCTCTTTTTTGCTGCTGGCAAGGCCCACGAAGATCACACCAATTGTACGGGCACCAAGGAGCCCCGCGGCATCCTTCTGTATCTTAACTATCCTGCTTGAAAGACGCGATAGCAACGAAGGGGCGGCCGATGAAGAAACCACAACGGCGTACCTGTTTTTTTTGTCAGATCTTAGTTTGGGAGCGAGCATGCCCCATGGCCAATAGGCAAAGCACACGAGCCTCTCGATGAATTTCTTCATTACCGCGGTGACGGTGCCGAAATTCATCGGTGAGCCAAGGACAATCGCGTCTGCATCGTGCACCTCATCCAAAATGCCGCTCATGTCATCCTCAATGAGACACTGTCCCCGGTCGGGACCTTCCTGCTGTGTACAGGTCCTGCAGTTTGTGCAGAATTCGATATGCTTGTCGATCAGGTAAATCTTACCTGTTTCGGCCCCCTCGTTCCGGGCGGATGAAAGTATCTCATCGACAGTCCTGTCGATTATGCCGCCTTTACGGTACGTGCCTACTATTGCTATTACTTTTACCGGATCGGCCATAGTGTCTTTTCACCTTGTTACGAGTTACTATGGGAATACGTTATTGAACACATAGAGACAGCTATATTGTAAGTCACTACTGATTCGTTGACAAGAATAATTCCTGCGCATGTACAGCTGTGCCTCTTTATCCCCTTGCCATATACAAGAGAAAGTGAGATACAGTCCCTGCGTCGAGGCGCACAGACAGGCAGACCATTGGGAAAGGGTCAACTTCTCGATTAAAGGGGAAACATCATTAATTGAGTCGTCCGGAAAGAAAAACCGGGACCAAAAAAACAATAATTAAGAATGCTGTTCCCGAGACCCCCACATGATTGAGGGAGATGTCTGTGGAGTTGTTGTGAAGTTACTCGTCCGCTGGGCGGGGCTTGCGGGGGCGCCCCCGGTCGAGGAGTCGGATTTTGGCGCAGCAGCGTCAAAAGACCATCCCGGATAAAGCCTGCAGCAGCTTGCCGAAGTATCGTGTGACCGATGCGGGGAAATGTTTTCTGAAATCTATGCAGAGATAACGCAGGATAAGAGATGGACGAGAA
>Ga0272441_10015541_pt1 | contig 10649 bp, 6 predicted proteins | sample SSMProp6N_FD_193582 | JGI IMG/M metagenome (GOLD analysis project Ga0272441, IMG submission 193582) | Marine sediment archaeal communities from Little Sippewissett salt marsh, Falmouth, MA, United States - SSM-Prop-6N | ecosystem: Environmental > Aquatic > Marine > Wetlands > Sediment ...
TTAAATATTTTCAATAATAATAATTTCAAGAGATATTTATCAGGATAGACGTATTTAATCCAAAAAATTAACGAATTTGATGTTCAAGTGTGTAAATTCTATTTAAATTATTAATTATCAGTTTGTTTCAATTTCTAAAAATAGAATGTGGTATTTATTCGTATTAAAATACTCATGAGACTCCACTTCGTTTCGGTTGTTGCCTCACTAAAAATATTTTATTTTTTATTTTACTGTTTCTCTTCTATTCTATACCATTGCATAAAATTTATTTAAATTTTTAGTAAATAAGATAATCCGTTTATCGCTGTTTAAAAACTTCTATATAGCGAAATAAAAATTTCATTATTTAAATATAGATGCTATAAAACTAAAAAGCCCAAGTAATTTTGCTGCCGATAACATAATAGCTGATAATAAAATTATACGGATAAATTTTGGCCCCCACGAAACTGCTACTTTTGATGCAATATAAGCTCCTATCATATTACCTATTGCAAGAATTAATCCCATTTCCCAGTGCACCTGTTTATTTATAATAAATACTGCTAAAGCAAAAGGAGCATAAACCAAAACTATAAAATTTTTTAATCCGTTTGATTTAACCAGGTCAGTGCCAACAGAGAAAACCAAGCCTGCCAGTAAAAATATACCTACTCCTGCCTGTATAAATCCACCGTAAAAACCTATTCCAAAAAAAACAAATATCTGAATTAATGATGGTTTAGTCTGAACTAATCCGGCTTTTCCTTTTATCCATCTGTCGGGTTTATATAAAATTACAAAAAACATAAATATTAGCAGGCCTGCAATGAATTTTTGCATTAAATCTTCATTAAAATTAACAGCAACATCAGCGCCAACAATAGCGCCTGCCACAGCAGGAATTGACAGCCAAACTCCTTGTTTAATATCGAGTACTTTTTGCTGCTTAAAGCTGGTTACTGATACAATGCTTTGGAAAAGAATAGCAATGCGGTTTGTGCCATTGGCAATATTAGCAGGTAAACCTAAAAATATCAATATTGGAAGTGTTAATAAAGAACCACTACCGGCTAATGTATTAATAAAACCCGCAATAATTCCAACACCTATAACTAACAAATAAAGGTAAAAAGGCATATTTTAAAAAACCTCTAAGCAAATAACGGATAATTATTCATCAATTCATTAACAGTCTTTTTTACCTCTTTTACAGTATCTTCGTTTTCAGTGTTTGTAAGCACTTTATCAATAAGGTTAACTACTGTCGGAATAATATCCTCTTTCACTCCCCTGGTAGTTATTGCAGGAGTTCCAACTCTTAACCCTGATGCCTGAAACGGAGATCGCGTATCAAAAGGAACCATATTTTTATTTACAGTTATATCGGCTTTTTCTAATATTTTTTCAGCTAATTTACCAGTTAAGTCTGGTAATTTTGTTCTTAAATCGATTAACATTGAATGATTATCAGTACCACCTGAAATAACATGGTAACCTAATTCGATAAATCTTTCGGCCATAACTTTCGCATTTTTTTGAACCTGAACCTGGTAATTTTTAAACTCCGGTGTTAAAGCTTCGCCAAAAGCAACAGCTTTAGAAGCAATTACATGCTCAAGCGGGCCTCCCTGTATTCCTGGAAAAACAGCAGAATCAAGCAACGACGACATCATTCTTGTTACACCTTTTTTAGTTTTTATTCCCCAGGGGTTTTCAAAATCTTTACCCATTAAAATAATTCCACCTCTCGGGCCACGAAGGGTTTTATGCGTAGTTGATGTAACAATATGTGCATGTTTTAATGGATTTTTTAATAAGCCGGCAGCTATTAACCCGGCCGGATGAGCCATATCAATCATTAAAATAGCTCCGACTTTGTCAGCAATTGTTCTCATCCTTTCATAATCCCAATCGCGTGAATAGGCTGATGCACCTCCTATAATTACTTTAGGTTTATGCTCAACAGCCATCTTTTCCATTAAATCATAATCAACTCTGCCGGTTTCTTCTTTAACAGTATAAGCTATTGGTTTATACAAAATTCCTGAACTGTTTACAGGAGAACCATGAGAAAGATGCCCTCCATGCGATAAATCAAGGCCAAGAAAAATATCGCCAGGTTTCATTGTAGTTAAAAGAACCGCAGCATTTGCCTGTGCTCCTGAGTGTGGCTGCACATTTACCCATTCTGCATCAAATAATTTTTTTAACCTTTCAATAGCTAAAGTCTCAACTTCATCAATATGTTCACAACCACCGTAGTATCTTTTTCCTGAATATCCTTCGGCATATTTATTGGTTAACCATGTTCCCATAGCTTGCATTACCTGCTCACTAACAAAATTCTCTGAGGCAATTAATTCTATTCCTCTTAATTGTCGTTGATGTTCTTTTTCAATAATATCGAATACTAAATTATCTCTGTTCATTTTAATAATTGTTTAATAAATGTTGTTAAATTTAATCTATAAAATAGACTATAAAAATGATTGTGAACTATTTGTTAATATATTTTATTCTTTTGAAAAATCTTTTATAAGTTTTCTGTATGCACTAAAAACTTTAGCCCTGGAAACAAATCCCATATATTTTCCATTTTTTAAAACTGGAACATTATACCGTCCTGATTCCTCAATTTTTTCAGCAATTTGACTTAAAGTGTCATAATAACTTACGTACACTTCCGGAAAATACATAATACTGCTAACTTTTATCACATCATACAGTTCATGTTTTAACATAATCTCCCTGATGTCATTTAAGGTTAATATCCCAACCATATTCTCCTCTTCATCAACAACCGGAAAAACATTTCTTTTTGATTTGGAGAAAACTTGCACCAATTCTCTTAAAGTAGCTTCAGGGCATACTTTATTAAAATCTTTTTCAATTAACTCATCAATATTCATTAAAATAAAAGCCGACTGGTCTCTATCATGAGTAAGTAATTCGCCTCTTTTAGCCAGATGATGGGTATAAATAGAATGAGGTTCAAAAGCCATAATGGTAATATATGATATGGTTGAAGCTGCAATAAGTGGAATAAATAATTCGTATCCGCCGGTAATCTCAGCTATTAAAAAAATGGCTGTTAAAGGAGCATGCATTACTCCAGCCATCATACCGGCCATTCCCACGAGCGTAAAATTCTTTTCTGATAAATGGATAAAATCAAAAATATTTAGAATCCTTGAAAAAATATACCCGGCAAGTCCTCCAACAAATAAGGTTGGGGCAAAAACTCCGCCTGCACCACCTGCAGCATTTGTTGAAGCCATTGCTATAACTTTAAAAAGCATAACAAAAATTAAATATCCGGTGAATGCCCAAAAATGGCCTTTAAGATTATAAAAAATGCTGGTATTGGCTAAATCAGTTCCGTTTCCTTTCAGTAATGTTGTTAATGTGTTATACCCTTCTCCATATAATGGAGGAAATATAAAAATTAACAAGCTTAAAATTAAACCACCAATAAGAACCTTTTGATACCATAAGTTGAACCGGTTAAATCTATCTTCAATAAAATTTGTAGCACGTGTAAAAAATACAGAAATTAAACCAGTTAAAATTCCCAGCACAATATACCAGAGAATATTCGAGAGATAAGATGTTTCATTTAATGTAAAAGAAAATATTACATCTTTACCAAGCAGCAAACTTGCAAGCAATGCTCCGCTAACACCCGAAATTAATAAAGGAATTACAGACCACATGGTTAAATCAAGCATTAAAACTTCAAGTCCGAAAATTACGCCGGTAATTGGTGCTTTAAAAATTCCTGCTATTGCTCCGGCAACTCCGCATCCTATTAATAAAGTTGTATTTTTATAGTTTAATTTAAATACTCTTCCAATATTCGATCCTATGGATGCCCCTGTAAGTACAATAGGGGCCTCAGACCCGACTGAACCACCAAAACCAATAGTCATAGTACTGGCAATCATTGAAGAATAGTTATTATGTGGCTTTAAATAGCTTTTATTTTTTGATATGGCGTAAAGAATCCTGCTAACACCATGGCCAATATTATCTTTAACAACTAACTTAATAAATACCACAGTAAATAAAATCCCAATAATAGGATATATCATATACCATATACTTGCATTCGATTCATTTAAACCATGAGTTAAAAAATGATGAGTATAGTGAATAGCATTTTTTAGAATAACCGCCGCAAGCCCTCCAATAACGCCACAAAATAAACTTAAAATAAAAATATACCTCCTGTGGTTGAGATTTTTAGATCTCCAAATTAAGATACTGTTAATGAATCTGAAAAAAGCCATTTAAAAATATTAATAGGAATAATAATTGGCGGGCAAATTTAGTTACAATAATTACATTTTTGAAATATCTGTATTTTATTCTTCAGAAAAATCTTTAATTAATTTTCGATAGGCAGAAAATACTTTTGCACGCGAAACAAAACCAATATATTTACCGTTTTTTAAAACAGGAACATTATATCGTCCTGATGATTCTATTTTATCGGCAATTTGTTCTAAAGTATCGTAATAACTTACATAAGTTTCAGGAAAGTACATTATATGGCTAATTTCTGTTGTATTATATAATTCTGGTTTAAACATTATTTTCCTGATATCGTTTAACGTTAAAATGCCTGCCATCATTCCATCATCGTCAACTATTGGAAAAACATTTCGCTTTGACTTGGAAACTGCCTGAATTAATTCTTTAAGTTTTGCTTTTGGATGTATAACTTCAAAATTTGTTTCAATTAAATTATCAATATCCAACAAAAGAAATGTTGATTTATCCTTATCGTGTGTAATAAGTTCACCTCTTTCAGCTAGCTGGTAGTTGTATACAGAATTCCTTTCGAATATTTTAAGAATAGCGAAGGAAATTGTTGATGTAATCATTAAAGGCATAAATAAATCGTAGCCACTGGTAATTTCAGCAATAAGAAATATGGCAGTAAGTGGTGCATGTATAACCCCCGATAATAGCCCTGCCATACCTACTAAGGCAAAATTTTGTTCAGAAATTGAAAAATTAAACGAATTTGAAAGTTTCGCAAAAAGCAATCCGGTATTTGCACCAACAAATAATGAAGGAGCAAAAATACCGCCTACACCGCCGCCTCCGAAAGTAATGGTTGTTGCAATAACCTTGAATAGTATTACCAGCAAAAGAAGTATTAAAACAGCTAATATGCTATTATTAAATGTATAAAATGACGATCTTTCAAATAAATAAGATATGTCACCATGCAGGCATTGATTAATAGCATCATATCCTTCGCCATATAATGAAGGAAAAATAAAAATTAGAATACCAAGAGTCGCCCCTCCAATTAATAACCTAATACGCCAACGTTTTATTTTTTCAAATTGATGAGTAAGATATTTATACATACGAATAAAATACACAGATACTAATCCGGTTAATATTCCCAGAATAATATAAAAAGGTATATCGAGTAGCTTAAATTTCTCTTGAATATCAAAAGAATATAACACATCCTGACCTAAAAAAAAATAAGATGTTAATGCTGCCGTAGCTGATGATATCAACAATGGTACTAATGATGACATTGTTAAATCGAGCATAATTACCTCTAAAGCAAAAACAACAGCCGCAATTGGAGCTTTAAATATTGCAGACATAGCTCCTGCACTGGCACATCCGAGTAATAAAGTAATTTGTTTGTAATTAAAATTAAACAATTTTCCTATATTTGAGCCAATGGCAGCACCAGTTGCTACAGTTGGTCCCTCCAATCCAACAGAACCACCAAAACCTACCGTTAACCAGCTAGTTACAACCGAGGAAAACAGATTATGCCTTTTAATAATTCCCTTCGACTTAGAAATTGCATATAATACACTTGGTATTCCATGCTCAACTTTATGCTTTATAATATATTTACAAAAAACAATAACAGTGAAAATACCAACTGTAGGATAAATAAAATATAAATAAGTATGAAGATCAGAAGAGAAGCCATTTGTTAAAAAATTTCTTATAAAAAAAACACCATTTTTTATTAAGACTGCTGCAAAACCTACAAAAACACCAATAAAAATACTAAGAAAAATAATTAATTGTTTATCTGTAATATTATGCTTTAACCTCCATTTTGAGAAATTATCAAGTAAAGAGTAAACTCCCATTATTTAATAATTGTTTTAAAACCATAATATTATTAAATATATTTATTGTTAACAAATCAATTATATGAATGATATGCGAATTATTAATACAAAACCAATCTATCTGTTCATAATTTTATATCATAAGTTATTCAATTAATCATAACTTTGGCCAAATATTTATAGTTATACATGCAATATTTAATTATATTAGAGTATTGCTAAAAAAAATGAAAATATAATTAAAATGTAACCGTAGTGATATTTTACAGTAAAACAATAAAAATTGCTGATTTAGAGTTTAATAATACTGTTATAAAAGTAAATTTTAGAATTTTTAAAAAAATCCATGAAATTATTATATAAAATAATATGCTTTCTACTAGTTCCTTTTTCAATAATTATTGGGCAAGTACCTGATAATTATTATCCAAAAATTAAATATGTTTCAATAGTAAACACTGATGGTAATGTTAGAATTGAATGGACACATAGTCAGGACCCCGATTTCGATGAATATGAAATATGGAGGATTGATCCAGGTGGTTTATATACTGATTTACTTCTTGGAACAGTAGCAAAAGATATTAATTATTATACAGATGCCACGGCAAATACAAATGAAAATGCTTATGGCTACAGGGTACGTGCAACAAGACCACCCGATGAACCATGGGCTTCAAATATACATAATACAATGCTGCTTTCTGTAACAAAAGATATTTGCGAGGATAATCTGAAGTTTTCATGGACGCCCTATGATGGATGGAAAGAAGATGGGTCAGATGTTGACTACTATTACCTGATTAAATTTTCAACTTTTAAAATTTCAAAAGATTTTGGACAATCAACCGATACCACCTATATAAATGAATATACTATTCCGAAAGATACTACTTATTATTGGATAAGAGCAGTAAACAGCGATAATAGCGATATTTATGCCATATCAAACCCAATATTACTTGTAAACCCAATACCTTTAACACCAGATTATATTTATGCCGATTATGCTATTATGGAAGCAGAAAACCAATTGCGATTACAATTTTCTATTGATACTTTATCAGGAACAACCGAATATAAAATTATTAGAGAAGATGGCAATAACAAAGAAACAATTTGGGAAGACAGCCTTTATACAAGCCATATTATTAACTTTACAGATAATGAAATAGACGAGACAAAGGAGTATAAGTACTATGTTAATGCTTATAAATGCAATGAAATTATTAAAAATGTTGAAATATCATATGCAAATAACATTGTATTATCGCATAATATAGATGGCTCGAAAATAAAACTTTACTGGAACGATTTTGATGCCTGGGCAAATGAAAATAATAATTACAACTTATATAGGGCAATAGATAATGGGGATTTTGAATTAATTACATCAACAAATGGTTTTAATTTTGATGAAGATGCCAGGCAAATTTCTTTAGAATTAAATGGCGGCATTTCGGGAGTAAACCGTGAGAGTATTATACCTATTGCAAAAATTCATTACTTTATCGAAACAATTAACAGTAATAATGATACATGTATATCAAACCAGGTTCATGTTATTCCGGATTCACCACCAAATTTAGCAACAGCAATAATAACAAATGATCCAACTAATAATAAATTCTCTCCTAATTTTTTATTCCTTCCAAAAGAATATAAAATGGTAATATATGATAAAGGCGGAAGCAAAGTTTGGTATACTGATGACCCAAAAGAATCATGGACTGGTTATTCAATTTTTACTAATGAAATAGTACCAGATGGTATTTATTTCTATATAATTAAAAGAAGCGATCAGGAAGGAAATAAAAAAAAACCTGAACATGGTATTGTACATGTTATTTCATCCATTGTAAATTAGTTAATCTATTAGCCAGCATTCCTTGTTAATTTATTTTAATTAATAATTAAATTTGTACTGGTTTTCCTGAACTATTATTATATGCAAGTATTTTCAAAAACAGAAAAGCAAAATATTAAAGAAGAATTTAATGACCTTATTGTCAATTGTCAGCGATGCAATAAAAGGGAGGATAAGGCTTTAATTAACAAAGCCTTTAATATTGCAAACGATGCACATGATAATATGCGAAGGAAATCGGGTGAGCCATATATTCTGCATCCTATTGCAGTAGCAAAAATTGCAACAAGGGAAATTGGTCTGGGAGTAAAATCAATTATTTGTTCTCTCCTGCACGATATTGTTGAGGATACTGAATATACACTTAAAGATGTTGAGCACAATTTTGGACCTAAAATTGCATCAATTATTGATGGATTAACAAAAATATCAGGAGTTTTTGATAATAAATCATCATTACAAGCCGAAAACTTCAGAAAAATGCTATTAACCTTATCTGATGATGTTAGGGTAATACTTATTAAATTGGCTGACAGATTGCATAATATGCGAACACTGGATGCACTGCCTCCACACAAACAATATAAAATTGCCGGTGAAACATTATACTTATACGGCCCTCTTGCACATAGACTTGGATTATATGCTATTAAAAATGAATTAGAAGACCTGAGTTTAAAATACCAGCATCCAAAAATTTTTAATGAAATTTCAAAAAAACTGGCTGCAACCGAAAAAAAGAGGTTACAAGCTATAAATAAATTTTCACTACCTATTATTAATGCACTAAATAAAAATAATTTCCATTTTGAAATAACCGGAAGAACAAAATCTATATACTCTATATGGAATAAAATGCAGCAAAAACAGGTTTCATTTGATGAGATATATGATTTATTAGCGATACGTGTAATTTTTAAACCGAAACCTCGAATGGTAGAAAAGACCCAATGCTGGAATATTTATTCAATTATTACTGATATATATACTCCAAAGCCAGAAAGAATTAGAGACTGGATTAGTCAACCAAAAGCAAATAGTTATGAAGCGCTTCATGTAACTGTTATGGGACCCTCCGGGCAATGGATTGAAGTTCAAATTCGTTCTGAAAGAATGAATGAGATTGCAGAAAGAGGTTTTGCTGCACATTATAAATACAAAGGTTTAAAATCATCAGAAAGCGAACTCGATAAATGGATAAAAACTATTAGAGAACATTTATCCAATCCAAACTCTGATGCACTTCAATTTCTCGATGAGTTTAAGCTCAATTTATTCTCTCAGGAAATTATGGTTTTTACTCCAAAAGGACTTTTAGTTACATTACCAAAAGGATCAACCTCTCTGGATTTTGCTTATGAAATACACTCAGAAATCGGGAATAAAGCAATTGGAGCAAAAGTAAATCATAAACTTGTTCCTTTAAACTATAAATTAAGTAGCGGAGATCAGGTTGAAATTATTACTTCTGACAAACAAAAAACTCAGCTTGAGTGGCTTGATTATGTTACTACAGTTAAAGCAAAATCGGCTATTACTAACTCTTTTAAATCAGAATATAAAAACAGGATATTCAGAGGACAAAAAATACTTGAAAGCAAATTAAAAGAACTAAATATAAGCCCAAGTTCTCATATTTTCAAAAAATTATTTGATGGTTATAACGTCTCAAACAAAGACGAATTATACAGTAAAATTGGTAGTGAGTTAATATCATTAGATGATATTGATAAAAAATTAGAAAAAAAATCGCGAAAAAAGTGGGTTAAATACTGGAGTATTCAATTAAAAAGCTCAACAACAAAGATTGATAAAAAGTCAAAAAACAAAAATAACCGAAAAATTAAAAACCCATTAATTATTGACGATGCTATTGGCGATGCGGATGAGAAAAATATTAAATATCAAATTGCCGATTGTTGTAATCCAATACCAGGCGATGATGTTGTTGGCTTTAAGTCCGATGAAGGTATTACTACTATTCATCAAGCTACCTGCAATGAAGCCATTAAGTTAATGTCGAGCAGAGGCGATTCAATAGTTCCAGCCACATGGGTGTCGAACAAAATAATGTCATTTCTTATACGATTAAAAATAAAAGGTATCGATCGCGATGGAATTTATTTTGATCTGGCAAATGTTATATCTAATGAATTTAATATAAGTATAAGGTCCTTAACTCTTGAAAGTAAAAATGGAATTTTTGACGGGAAGGTCGATTGTTATGTTCATGGCAAAGATGATATTACCAATTTAATTGATAAGCTTTATAAAGTAAATGGAATTGATGAAATAATAAGGGAAGAAAAATTTGAAGATTAAAATTATTTAAATTAATTCTAAATAAGGCAAAATAATTCTATAAAAAATTCTAATTTTATTTCTGTTTTTAATATTTACTAAATATGGTTAACGAAGAAAGCAAAAATACTGTATATAAAGTGTTCACAGAATATCTTAAAAAGAAAGGTCACAGAAAAACCCCTGAAAGATTTGCCATACTTGATGAAATTTATTCACGAAACGGGCATTTTGATATTGAATCGTTATATATATATATGAAAAATAAAAACTACAGGGTAAGCAGGGCAACCCTTTATAATACCATTGAATTATTACTGGACTGTAATTTAGTTGTAAAACATCAGTTTGGTAATTATGTTGCTCAATATGAA
>Ga0272441_10015542_pt1 | contig 10648 bp, 5 predicted proteins | sample SSMProp6N_FD_193582 | JGI IMG/M metagenome (GOLD analysis project Ga0272441, IMG submission 193582) | Marine sediment archaeal communities from Little Sippewissett salt marsh, Falmouth, MA, United States - SSM-Prop-6N | ecosystem: Environmental > Aquatic > Marine > Wetlands > Sediment ...
AGCAGGCAGGCTAGGAAAATGATAATGATAAAATGATAAACAGCGGCGTTTAAATTCGTCTCCTGATGCAAAAAGTTTTTATCTTACTTTTGATCAGAACTTACACTGGGCAAAGGAGAAATAGTAATTACTAAGGCAAGGGCTTTAACATGAATTTGAAAACAGGCGCTAAAGTTTCCCGGGGAAGTATTAGTCTTTTGACAATGGCATGTTGTCTGGCATTGGTAGCGGTGATGTCCGCACTGTTAAGAGCGGAATCGGTAGTTCTGGTTTCTGCGGGCCAGAGCAGATTCCATATCAGCCTGCCGACGAAAGCATCGGTCTGCGAAAAGTTCGCCGCGGAAGAATTGTCGAAATATATTAAACAGATCGCGGGAGTAAGCTTGAAAATTCAAGAAGAAACAGAAGCTTTAGCTAATTCCGTTCGAATTGCCGGAGGCAGGGAAGAATTAGACGGCTACCGGATTACGGTTACCCCGGATCAGATCTTGTTGCAGGGTACCACTGAACGTGCCGCCCTTTATGCAGTTTACCAATTGTTGAAGGATATGGGCTGCCGCTGGTTTTATATAGGCTCCTTGGGTGAAGTTGTTCCTGAGCGGGATACTATAGAACTATCCCTGGGCCAAAAAACCGAAAACGCCTCTTTTCCGGAACGCTCGGTTATGCTGGCCTATGCCCATTATTATAATCAGTTTGACCAATGGATAGATTTATGCGGAAAATTCAAAATAAACAATATTTGTATCTATGGCCAACCAAAGCAGTGGTGGTTAACAGAAGGCAAAGATCATCTCGGTGAAATTGCCAAACGCGGCATAATCCTCGAATGGGGCGGCCATCTCATGCCGTCTCTTGTCCCCCGGGAACTGTTTCAAGAACATCCTGAGTACTTTCGTCTGGACCCCAGCGGTCAGCGTAATGCCGAACAAAACTTTTGCCCCAGGTCAGAAGGCATAAACATTCTCCGGAAAAACTTTCGAGAATACCTCAAAAACATGGATGATTTTCGCTATTTTCATATCTGGGCGGATGATATTATGGGCGGCGGCTGGTGTAATTGCCCCCAATGCCGGGGATTTAGTCCTGCAGAGCAAAACCTGCTAGCCGTCAATGCGCTCGCCGAAATCTTATCCCTGGAGAGGCCCGAAAGTTTCGTGGCGAATCTGGCTTATCACGACACTTTAACGCCTGTTCAAAAAATCCGGCCCCAGCAAAACATTTTCTTGATGCATGCCCCGCGTGAACGTTGTTATGCCCATGCTATCAACGATCCCGGCTGCCGCCGCAATCGGGAAGAGTATTTACCACAGTGGCGGGGACAATACTCTCTGTTTGGCGGTAAAAACAGTAACACGATTCATTGTTTTGAATATTACACCGATGCCATACTTGACCGCCAGATGCAGCCGCCCCAGATAAACGTGATTCCCTCGGATGCACGTTACTATCGTGATTTGGCAGTATCTGTATTTCAGAACCTTATTGTGGCGTTTCGTAACTGGCATTCACCGCCGCTGTCTTTATTGATATTTGCCGAAGCCGCCTGGAATGCTGATATCGCAGGCGAAGCTGTCCTTGAGGATTTTTGTCGCTGTTATTACGGTGAAAAGTTGGCCCCTTTGATGGCCGATTACTATCGGCAGGTCGAGCAAAGTATGAATCTTTTCTTTGAGTCGGATGCGGTTCAGGGTCCTTATCTGGACATGACCTTGCTTCCTTTGGATGAAAAAACCAATGAAATTATCATTCCCCGCCACCGGCAGGCAGTCAAAACTCATCGGCAACTCGCCCCCCGGCTCTCTGCTGCCTTAAAAGACACTGGGGAAGGTATTTTGGCCGAACGTCTTCGGCGCGAGTTGGAAGTTTGCGAACTTCACGATTTGATTTTATTGATGTCGGCCACCCAACATGAAGGACATTTTCTCACCTCTCAGTTCTTACAGGGAAAGATCGACAAAGCACAGGGGAAACGCGCTTTGGATATCTTGAATCAGTGCCTGGAAACCATAAATAACGTGAACAAATGGATCGAGCAATTTCCGCAGGAACAGAAGTTGTGGATTTCAGGCTGGCAGAACTATCATGACAAGTTCTTTGCCGATCTGATTCGAGCCGACCGTGTTAAAGTCGAAAAACAAATTAATGATAATGCAGGTAAAAACAGGTAATAACATGGGATATATAATTATTCGATAGTAGAATGTCTCTTTTTCTTGGACAGTGGAGTTTCACTGAGGAAAGGTAAATTATGTTCATCAAAAGAGTTGTGTTGATTACGGCTATGTGCGCATTATGTCTGATGGTCTCAATATTATCTGCAAGGGAGTACCATGTCAGCCCGGAGGGTAATGATTTTAATGAGGGCAGCGGAGAAAAGCCGCTGTGTACGATTTCAGCAGCGGCTCGATGGGCGCAGCCCGGAGACGCGGTTACGGTCCATAAAGGTGTGTATCGGGAGCGGATAAATCCACCACGGGGGGGAAGTTCCGAAAGCCAACGAATAGTTTACCAGGCGGCTCCGGGTGAGACAGTTATCATCAAGGGCTCTGAGATCATTAAAGGTTGGCAGAAGGTGCAACACGATACCTGGAAAGTAACGTTACCCAATAGTTTTTTCGGAGATTTCAATCCGTATGACGATCAGATACGCGGTGACTGGTTTGATCCGAAAGGGCGGTTGCATCATACTGGAGCGGTCTATCTTAATGATCATTGGCTGACAGAGGCAAGCCAGCTTGAAGATGTGTTGCAACGTATTGGGCAAGTGGGCTTATCATATTTGCCCGGACCGGGAGGGGCAATGCTGAATGTATCGTGGTGGCGGCCTAAAAATAACATGGGTGAATCCGAACGCATACAGGCAGAGAGTTTTGTAAAACAGCACGGTGTTCAAAAAGCGCCTTGTTCAGAAGGCGGCGATTGTATCGGCTGGATCGATAAGGGTGACTGGGTGTGTTATGAGCAGGTAGATTTTGGACGAGGTGCGGACCAGATTGAGATACGGGCTGCCTCGTTGACGCAGGGTGGGGTAATCGAGATTCATAAGGATAGGCCGGATGGTGAGCTTTTGGGCAGTTGTTCAGTTCCTAATACCGGAGGTTGGCAGAAGTGGGAATCCTTTACGGCCCGGATAAAAGCAATAAGTGGGGCCAAGACAATCTGTATGGTATTCCGGGGGGCTGGGGCAAGCAATGCTCAGGATGTGCGTCTGTGGTTCGCCCGAGTCAGTCAGTCGGAGACCACCATCTGGGCTCAATTCAAGGATGTCAATCCTAACGAAGGGAATGTGGAGATTAATGTAAGGCAGTGTGTGTTCTATCCTGACAAACCGGGTAGTAACTATATTACCGTACGCGGTTTTAAGATGATGCACGCGGCTACGAACTGGGCACCACCCACCGCGGAGCAGGTTGGCCTGATCGGTACGCACTGGAGCAAGGGCTGGATTATCGAAAACAACGATATTCGTTACTCCGTTTGTACGGGCCTGACATTGGGTAAATACGGTGATGAGTTTGACAACACGTCACAGGATAGTGCCGAAGGATATGTTAAAACAATCGAACGCGGACTGGCAAACGGCTGGTCCAAAGAAAATGTCGGCAGTCATATTGTACGCAACAACCACATTTCACATTGTGAACAAGCCGGCATCGTGGGCAGTCTGGGACCGATCTTTTCGACGGTGACGGGCAATACGATTCACGATATTCACGTACGCCAACTGTTTACGGGAGCGGAGATGGCCGGGATCAAGTTTCATGGGGCAGTTGATACGATAATCAGCCATAATCATATCTATCGAACCACACGGGGAATCTGGCTGGACTGGATGACTCAGGGGACTCGGGTTACAGGAAATCTGCTACACGATAACGGTCCCTCAGAGGATATTACTGTTGAGGTAAACCAGGGCCCCTTCCTGATTGATAATAATATCTTATTGTCAGGCAACAGTATCTTAACAGACTCACAAGGGGGGGCATATGTACACAATCTGGTCGGGGGCCAATTGCACGTTATTGTTGGTGATGAGCGACTGACACCCTATCTCAAGGAACACGCCACCGAGGTTGTCGATTTAGCTGCAAATCCGAGCGGTGATGAGCGGTACTATAATAATATCTTCGTCAACGGCGGTCTGGAACCATATGATAGAGCGGTATTGCCGGTATTCATGGATGGTAACGTTTCGCTCAAAGGTGCCAAACCGTCGAAGCATGAAACCGGATCGATTGTACAACCGGATACCGACCCCGGTATCAAACTGGTTCAGGGAAAAAACAGCATCTATCTGCATATTAATCTCGACAAAGAGTGGTCTGCAAAACACAATCGAAAGCTAGTGACGACCAAACTGCTCGGCAAAGCCAAAACACCGGACCTACCTTACGTACAACCCGACGGCTCACCTTATTGTATCGATAACGATTATTTCGGTAAGAAGAGAAACGTTGACAATCCCTTCCCCGGTCCCTTTGAGCTTCCAGAAGGCGGAGAACAGGCGTTGAAAATGAGCTGTTTTCAATTATTTTAATATAGGTGTGCTTTCCGGTTAAGTCGGTATCTATCGATGGAGAATGGCTTTTGCCGTCAAGTTATTAAACTCCAAATAAAAACATTTTTTGTCTCCTGATTTTGCACAAGCCCAGGCCCAGCAACCTTGTATCTTAGGCCATATAGTGCCGTCATGTCTGCCATATTCTTTTCCAAATCTTGGATACACCGACCAACCGTCTTCCGATTTCGCTAAAGCCAGCTAGCGGTGGTGATTCGGGTATGGCCGGAGATTTTTACTTTTCAAGTTCGGCCAAGCGGTCGGCACTTACGGTTTCTGTGGTCAGATCGCCGAATATTACCTGATATTCATTATCACCAACCCGCCAGCGCAGCAGCACCGCATCAACATCATCAGGGGATACCGTTTCGCCGTAATAAACCGGATCTTTTTCTTCCTGCACAAGCTTCATGTAAAACATACCTACTGCTTGCACAGGCATAATATCGTTCATTATATCAGTTATTCTTTTCATCATGGCATCTGAAGGTTGGTAGTCTGGATTTTTCATTTCTTCTTCGGTGACACCTTCTTCTTGCATGATTTTATCTTTATCAAACTTAACATTTTCTGAAAGTTCTTTCATAATGCTCATATGATTGAGCTTCCTGGGAAAGTGGCCGGTCAATTCTACGAATTTTCTCAGTCCCTGAAGGGCTGAGTCAATATCCATGCCAGGCATTTTTACCGGCGGCATAGCCGTATAGTCCTCAGGAATGATGGGTTCTAGTTCGCCGGGATCGATATCAATACTCCACTGGAAATCATACATCATCATATGCATTTTAACTGAGCCTTCGGCCATATCACCATCCATGTCTATCAAAACCGGCCAGCCACTTTCAAGATCGACCCACAACCGGGCAACTACCTTCTCGAACATCCCTCCGAAAATACGGGGATCGGTGACCTCGATTCCCTCAACTGCAATGCCATCGATTGTATCCTGACCCAGTTCGGTATATTCGGACTGCATGAATTCCCTGACCATATCTCGGGGATCCTTGGTGTTCTTTTTGGTCTCCGCCAGCAGTTTGTTAGTCAACTCAATACGCATATATTTCCTGGCTTCCGGTATGACGGTGAGCATTATTCCCTCTCGGGGAAGAATATACATCTGTTGTTGTAGTTTCCCCCGGGAAAACATTTCCATTTTGGTACCATATTCCGCGGATGTCATTATGGTAGCTTCCATCTCTCGTGTTTTTACCTTTGAGGAATCGGGCGCCATGGTACCCTGCTCAGTCATATTTAACCCGGCTGTTTCCATTTTCATCCGGAATATAATTGTGCGGGCCTGTTCGACTTGTTGAGCGACCTGGGCCCAGGCGACGCCAGCAATATCAGGTCCTTTAATCAAAAAGAAGTACGCAAATGATCCTATCAGCAGCACTGTCACCAGGGCGGCGGCGAATTTGGTTGTTCTATTTTTCATTATTATTCTCCATATATTCGGCTGGGTTTGAGCCGAGTTTTTCATTTGTAATTCGTCCAGGGCATTTAGGGAATTTGTTAAGACTTTGCGGTCCAGGTTTTCACTGGTCTTTACCTGGAACCGGTGGTTGTAAATTCCCCTGATGCGTTTTTCAATGTCTCTTGAGGGCTTCATTAGTCCAACTCACTGTTTAATAGCGTCCTTAGCTTATCCAAGCCGTAGCGATAACGGCTCTTGGCGGTATTAGCTGAAATATTCTGTAACGGGGCAATTTGCCGAAAGGTCAGGTCCTGGCAGCAGTGCAAAATGACGATTTCACGCTGCTCGTAGGGAAGCTGGGCCAGGGCGTTATTTAAAATCTGACATTCTTCATCGAAGATAACAGATTGCTCCGGGCTATTAATATCTGACACCGGGGGTGGTAAGCTATCATCAAGCGGTACAGTCTTTTTACGCTTACGGACCCGATAGACATTGCGAGCGTGGTTTACCACACAGGTTGTCAGAAAACTTTTCAGATTGCCCCTGAGGTGAATTTGCCCCATTGATTTGGTAAAGCCGACAAAAGAATCGTTCAGCACATCTTCTGCCAAGGCTATGTCACCCAAAAGGGCAAGGGCCAATTTCAGTAAATCATCCTTGTACTTTTCATAGATGCGATGCAGAGAGTCCTTGTCCCCGCGATTGAACCTCAATTTAAGTAGTGTATCCTCAAGCATCTATGAACCATTTAAGTATCTAAATTAAACGATCAATCGTCGGCTATATGACAATAAGATAATGCCGTTGGGTTTAAATATTAGCAAATTTCCCCCATAAATGTAGTTTGCTAACCATAAGTCAGTAGCTGGAAATCGCAAAGAGATGGTTCAAGGTGGGGACACTCGGAGCCACCCTGTCTGGGGCAGGTAATAATGATCTGGCATAACTACTTTTAATATAAAGTGTTATGTAATGAGGGCGGTGGGACTCGAACCCACGACCCACGGCTTAAAAGGCCGTTGCTCTACCGACTGAGCTACACCCCCAAATCATTTATATCAAAGAAGTTATTACTTCCTTTGAGTCATTTTTGGGCTAACGCTATTCGATTATCTATTCTGTTATGGTTAAGGTAAATAAAAATTTAAATGATAGTTATAGCCTGGCTTTCGGCTCTGTCAAGCACCTGTTTGTCACAAATACCCTGTTAATAGCCACATAAATGCCGTTGACAACATAATTAACGGTAATATAATGGGAAAACTGCCGTTTATTGTGAACTAAAAAGGAATATGAAACTTATTCCTTTGGGACATTTGATGGCATTGTCAATTTTTTTGTGGAAATTGGCGCGATTTGTCCTATGTTATAATATTGAAATTTGCAGAAATTACGCTTTTATCGGCCAAAAGGCCGATAATTATTTATTACAACGCATAGAATATCGTCTAAAGCCGCAAAATATCGCATAAAAGTGCGTTTTTTGGGTGTTATTGCAGGTTTTACCTGCGACAGCGGTTTGACGGTGCAGTCAATGCGGAGGAAAGAACAGTTATGGATTGGGAAACGAACCGTGTCGGCTTTTAGTCCTACAGGAAGGGGACATAAGAGCGCCGGCCGCGGCGGAGAAATTCGCGGCGCCCCACGGGGCAGACCGATCAGCTCGCTCGGAAATCCGGAAGGACCGGGTTTTCGGGATCGGCGTAGATTTTTTATTAGTTACGCAGGTCCATGATGTAAAAATTATCAGGATACCGTTCCGAGCGAGAGTTGAATCAGACTGCCTGTTACTGTTGCTCGGAGCAACGAGAAAGTGGGTTACCGTCATGGTCCCGCTTTTTTTGTTTTGAAATTTTTGAAACCCATAAGGTAGTACCGCTATGAACACTGAGTTGTTGAGAAATGTTGATAACATTGCCCGTGAAAAAAATATCGATCGGGAGAGCATTTTGAGCGATCTGGAAGCGGCGATGGAATCGGCAGCGCGCAAACAATTCGGAGCAACTCAGGAAGTGGAAGTTCGAATAGACCGGGAGACGGGTGAGATTATCGCACTTTTGGGCGGGAAAAAAATTGATATCAAAAAGCTGGGTCGCATACCGGCACAGACCGCCAAACAGGTAATGATCCAGAAACTACGAGAGGATGAGCGGGGCAGTATCTACGCCGAATATCAGGAACGGGTTGGAGAAGTAGTGGCCGGTTCGATCGCCCGCTTTGAAGGAGGATCCACTATTGTCAATCTGGGACGTGCCGAGGCGATCTTACCCCGCAGTGAACAGATACCCGGCGAATCGCATCATACCGGCGAGCGGGTACGGGGTATAATATACGAGGTCAAGGAAGCGCCCCATCAGGTAAAAATCATTCTATCCAGAACACACCCCGATTTTATTCGACGACTTTTTGAGCAGGAAGTCCCGGAAGTGTCCGATCAGGTCATAGAGATCAAGGCCCTTTCCCGGGAAGCTGGGTATCGCTCTAAAGTGGCGGTAGCGAGCCTGGACGGCAAGGTGGATGCTGTGGGGGCGTGCGTGGGAGTGCGGGGCAGCCGAATCAAAAACATAGTTGACGAACTCGGAGGAGAAAAAATTGACATCGTAAGATGGAACGAATCCTCCCAGATTTTTATCGGTAATGCCCTTAGGCCGGCGGAGATTCGTGAGATTGCCCTTTGTTTTGAGCTGAATCGGGCGACAGTAGTGGTAGGCGACGACCAGTTATCGCTGGCGATCGGCAAAAGAGGCCAGAATGTGCGCTTGGCGGCGAGGCTTACCAATTGGGACATTGATATTCTCACCCCCACGGAATATACCCAGGGAATTGAATTACTTATCAAGACTCTGCGGGGCGTGGAAGGTGTTGACGACACCCTGATCGACAAGGTCATGGCACTGGGAATAATCTCCGTTTTGGACCTAGAGGAGATTGGAGCAGATCCTCTGATTCACTCGCTGGAACTGGAAGAAGAGTTGGCCCTTAAAATGATTCAAAAAGCCGGCGAGGAGGCTCACAAACTCTCGGAAAGTAAGAAGGCCAGTACCGCGGCGCAAGCTGTGCTGGCTCAGGAGATGGATAAAAAAACGGCGGAATCGTCAGATTCGTTACCCGATAAAAAAGATTCGGCAATATCTGATTTGATCTCCGCTCCGCCGATCAAGGTGGAATCCCGGAAAGAACCAGAAGAAGAAACCACCGGCACACCAGAAGACTCGGAAGAAAAAAAACCTTCCCAGCAATCCGACCAGCAAGGCAATGAACAAGCAGAAACAGGACTATAATCTTATCTCAACTATGGAGAACAGCTAAGTGGCTCGCAGAGTCTTCCAACTAGCCAAAGAACTGGGGGTAAAAAGCACTGCCATTGTCGAAAAGTGCAAGGCGGAAGGTATAGATATTAAGAACCACATGAGCACCCTGTCGGCCGGTCTGGAAGCTACGGTACAGGAATGGTTTTCTTCCGGGGAAAATGTAACCACCATAGAAACAACCGCCGCAGTGGACCTGGAAAAGGTCAAAACCAAAAAACCGCGCACCCGAAAGAAAAAGGTACAGAAAGAGGTCGGAAAAGAAACCGCCGCAATCGAGGAGGGCGCCGCTACCGCAGAGCCAATAGAGGAAAAGGCAGTTGAAACCACCGAAATTGCAGAGGCAGCCCCGGCGGAACCAGAGTTAATACCATCTAAAGCAGCCAAACCCCGACGCAAAAGCCCCAAAGAAATACAAATCGAAGGGGAAGAAGACCAGATCGCTATCACTACCGCAGAGCAAGCGGTAACGGAAGAAGAGCCACCCGGCCAAACAGATCAGAAGAAGGTAGCCGAGGCGGATCAAGAACAAGAAAAAACGGAAGAACCGCTCACCCCAAAACCTCAAACAGGTCCGAAGATAATCGGCACGATTTCTCCGGGCAAAGTCGAGCCCCAACAACCGGTTCCCTTTGTGCCGGCTCCGGCGGTGTTGAAAGGCCCCAAGGTGGTAAGGGAAGCCCCCATTGAAATCGGTCCGGCACCTCCCCGTCGTGAACCCCGGCGGCGCACCCTGACCCCCGCAGCGGATGTTTCCCCAGTCACCGAAAAGGCCAAAGAGACTTCTTTACCGGGGAAACGGCGTAAGAAGAAACATGAATCTGAGGAAGAAGTCAGCGAAAAAGAAGTCAAGCGCACTAAACTTCGCACGCAGCGGCGCCGGACAGGAAGGCGTTATGAGACCGGCCTGGATTCTGCAGGTCCCCATGAATGGGGAGATCGCGACTGGCAGGAAAGACAGCAGAGACTGGCCCAGGCCTCGGGTACCAAACTTCATCGCCGGGAGCGACTGCTGGCTCGAGAAGAAAGTCCTACCGGCTCTACCGGAGTGATGGAGCCTTTACGCATCGAAAAGGCAACCGTTAAGGAACCGATTACGGTAAAGGAGCTTAGCGCCGCGATCGGCGTCCGCGCCAATGAAATAATCCCGAAATTATTGGAATTAGGCACAATAGCCAACATCAATCAGGTATTGGATGCCGATACGGCAACTACAATTGCCCTGGATTTCGGGGTGGAACTGAGCGTTGAAGAAAAAATCCTATTGTGGGACACGCTAAAGGTAGAATTCGAAAACGAATTGCAAAAACGCCCGCAAGTACCACGTCCACCGGTGGTGGCCTTTCTGGGACACGTTGACCA
>Ga0272441_10015543_pt1 | contig 10648 bp, 7 predicted proteins | sample SSMProp6N_FD_193582 | JGI IMG/M metagenome (GOLD analysis project Ga0272441, IMG submission 193582) | Marine sediment archaeal communities from Little Sippewissett salt marsh, Falmouth, MA, United States - SSM-Prop-6N | ecosystem: Environmental > Aquatic > Marine > Wetlands > Sediment ...
TTCGCCATGGCATAGTCGCCGGAAAAACAGTGAATGATCCCCCGCTGATTCCCCTTCCGGAGCTCGAGGATCTCCATGGTCTCCCTATGGGCCTCTCTGTCATGAATAATGACGGGAAGGTCAAGTTCGTGGGCGAGTCCGAGTTGTTCTTTGAACCGCTCTATCTGCACCTCCCGGGGCGAGAGATTCCTGAAAAAATCGAGTCCGATCTCTCCATAGGCGACCACTTTTTCGTTTTTCGCCAGCTCCCGCAAGGCATCATAGGTGCTCTCATCGATAGCCGCGGCAGCGTGAGGGTGTATACCCACCGAGGCATAGACCATCTCGTACTCTTCAGCCACCGCAACCGCCCGTCTGCAGTCATCCAGATCAATCCCGACGGTGACAATATAGTCAATCCCCTTTTCCCTGGCACGTCGGACGACATCATCCCTGTCGTTGTTGAAATCTTCCAGTTCAATATGTGCATGTGAATCTACAAGCATTTACTACTCCTCTTACTCTCTCAATCGCGGATCGAGGGAATCGCGGATCCCCTCGCCGAGCAGGTTGTAACCTAAAACGGTGATCAGTATGGCAAGCCCCGGATAGAGGGAGAGCCACCAGGCGATATCGATATTATCCTTGCCCGCCGTCAGAATATTTCCCCAGCTCGGTGTCGGGGGCTGGACCCCGATGCCGAGGAAACTGAGCGCCGATTCCGTCAGAATCGCACCGGCAACGCCGAGTGTTGCCGCTACAAGAACCGAGGCCATGGCGTTAGGGAGTATATGACGGAAGATAATCCTGAAATCGCTGGCACCGATACCCCGGGCCGCCTGGACAAAATCACGTTCCTTGAGTGATATAAAATCGGCGCGCACAAGACGGGTGATTCCCATCCAGCCCGTCAATCCGATAACGATCATGATGTTCCAGATCGAGGGCTCCAGAATCGCGATCACCGCGAGAATCAGAAAGAAGGAGGGAAAACAGAGCATGATATCGACAAACCGCATGATAACGGCATCAACCCACCTTCCATAATACCCTGCGATGGCGCCGAGGATGGCGCCGACAAAAATGGCGATGCCCGTTGCCACGAATCCGACCTTCAGCGATATCCCGGCCCCCCAGATCATCCTGCTCATCACATCGCGCCCCAGTTGATCGGTACCGAAAAGATGGTCCCGCGACGGCGACGACAGGACATTCTTGAGATCGATCTCATTCGGATCGTAGGGTGAAATAACAGGAGACAGAAAGGACACAACAAAGAGGAGAATAACCACCACGCCGCCGGCAACGGCCATCTTATTCTTTAAAAATCTGTACCAGAAATCACTCTTCATTTCTCAACTCTCAGCAACAACGCATGCACTGTTCTTTTATTTCTCATCCCCGTAATCCCTAATCCTTAATCCATTCATTTCACGAAACCCTGATCCTCGGATCGGCCACGGCATAGGAGACATCGGCAATTAAATTTCCAAGCAGTGTCAGGACCGCCCCGATAAAGAGTATCCCCATCACAACGGGGTAATCCCTCGACATGACGGCCATATAGAAAAGCTGTCCCATACCGGGAATGGCAAAGATGGTCTCGAAGATCACACTCCCCCCGATGAGCCCCGGGATTGAAAGACCGAGTATCGTTATAACGGGAAGAAGGGCATTTCTCAGTGCGTGCTTGTAGATGACGACCCGTTCACTCAGTCCCTTTGCCCTGGCGGTTGTAATATAGTCCTGCCGGATGACCTCGAGCATATTCGACCGCATATAACGGGACAGTCCGGCAAGTCCTCCGAAGGCCGAGAGAACAACCGGCAGCAGCAGATGCTTTATCAGATCGACGAGGGCACCCCAGGCCGTAAAATATTCATAATTCAGTGAGCGTATGCCCGAAATGGGAAGCCATCCGAGGTTAACACCGAAGAGGATCATAAGCAGGAGTGCCAGCCAGAAGGTCGGCACGGCAAAGCCGATAAAAACAATGACCGCCGTTACCTTATCAAAGAATGAATCCCGGTGAACGGCCGAGAGGACCCCTATCGGAATCGCAACGAGGATAATGAAAATCATCGACAGGACGTTTATGGTGATCGTAATCGGGATTCGTTCGGCTATCTTGTCAGTGACGAGCCGATGGTCCGAGGAAAAGGACTTCCCCAGATCGAGAACCGCGAGTTTTTTGACCCACAGAAAATACTGCACATGGAGCGGTTTATCGAGGTCATACATGGCCCGGAGACGCTCCTTCGCCTCCAGAGACACATTGGGATTCAATTCCGTCTGAAGATCAGTGGGGGAACCCGGTGCGAGGTGAATAACGGCGAAACAGATGATCGTAATCCCTATGAGAAGGGGGATCATCATCAGCAATCTTTTGAGGACATATTTAATCACGTCCCAATCCTTCCAGAATCCGTGTGAACCGAAATATTATCAGATGAGACCCTCTAAGAGGTTCATTTTTTCGATATTTTCCAACATACGCCAGAGGGTTTCCTCGGTGTGCGGCTCAAGTGTTATTATGGGGCTTTTTCGATTTTTTTTCAAATGCTGAAAGAACTCTGAAAAAGGAAAGGTTCCCTCTCCCACGGCAAGATGCTCGTCTTTCTCCCCTCTGTTGTCATGGAGATGGACCTGCCCTATGGAGGAACCCAACTCATCCATCCATGAATCGAGGGACGTTGTGGAAAAGGCGTTAAAGTGGCCCGTATCGAAACAGAAAAAGATTCGTCGGTCCTGCGTAAAGGTTTCAAGGAGTCTTTTCAGATAGCGGGAATCCTTTTCATAGACATTTTCTATGGCTATTGTGGTATCCATCTCGCCTGCGATGGCAAGAAGATGGCGCCAGGTCTCCCGGCTGTTTTCGAACCACTCCTCCTCCTTCGACAGATAGTACTTCTCATCGAAGGCGGCATGACAGACAACCGATTTCGGACCGAAGAGGGGCACGAGATCGAAGACCTGTTCCAGACGTTCCCTGGTCACGTTCCGCACCTTTCTATCCAGTGCACCCGGCCTGAGATCAAAAAAGGGGGCATGAAAGGTAACAGACAATCCCTGATCTTTGATACGCTTTGCCGTATCAGTGAAATCAGATCTCGTATAGCGGTCAAGGACAAAACAGTCGAGGCCGATCTCCGGATTGATCCGCTCCTTGATTATGAGGGGCAGATAGGTGTCAACGAGCATCTGGTAGGGCATATTGACATGAACTGTATTCAGGATATCGTGTACTGGCAAAGGGCACCTCACCTTAACTGATCGTAAAGAGAGACCTCTCTATCACAGTAGCATCATTAAAACAACATACCCGAGCCCATTGATAAAATTGAAAATTATCTGGCAGCAAAAAACAAGACCTGCCCCCAAGGTCGCAAAAACAGTAAAAGAACTGCCGAGATCAAGAAAAACATCTTCTTAAACTTCATTGAAGCTCCTCGCAACAAGTTGCGAGGAATCTCCGATTGTTAAAGAAACTGTTTATTTTATATTCGCTCGCTAACCCCGCCGCAAGCAGCAGGGAATGCGCTCGCTGTTCAATTCAATCCTCCTCCTGTTGGTTGTTTCCAGGCTGTATGCTGAAGGTCGCCTGCCCGAAATTAGCACCTTCCTTTGCGGACCATCTAAGACCAGCCGTAAGGTCTGGTTTAAAGTCTACCTCTAAATTCGATACGTGAAACCTTTCTTAATGAAACAATTCTGTTCACAAGAATCCTCTCTAATTAAAGATGAAAAAAGTATCAGGTCCCTGTTGAACTCATGGTCCGATGGGGTAGATGTCTGTAAAAAAAGCTTTGACAGGGGCAATCGTTTTCAAAAATCTATTGTGTGCTGCTGCCTTCTCAGGGGCATTCTCTCAATGCCAGATATGTGTCATCGATATGCTTCTGAAGGGATCTAGCCGCATTCATTACCTGCCCGTTGATACGATTCGCCTCGATAATATGCGTGAAACTCAGGTACCAGTCCAGTGCGTTATAGGATTGCTTTATCGCAAGTTCTATCCCGGCGATGAGCGGCACCTTGTTAGCTACCCATTTTCCAAACACCTTGTTGGCCGCCGCAATCTTTGAAATGTCAAGCAGAGTGGACAACTCCGGAGATTCCGTCTGGAAATATTTTTGTATTCTTGGGTCGTCAAACATCTCCTGTATCTCGTTATTCGAAGAAGTCAGCTGCTTCAGAAGACTTGATAAGCCATCCTTCATAAAGGTTTGCCATTCGCTCATGTTTTTGGTGAGTTCGGCAATCTGCCCGGCTGATGAAAGCATCTTCAATTGCCTGATCCTGGCCTCGATATCGGCGATGTCCAGGCCCTCCTTCGCCATCTGCGCGGCGTTTTTCCGGTAAATGGATTCAAGACGGTCAGCGAATTTTCCTCTCTTGGAGAGATCATCGAGCAGTTGCCCGGTAAAATATTCCAGCCCGTCTTTCGCTGCATTAATCAAGGCATTGCGATTGGCGGTCTTCCAGGTAGTGTACTGTTCCGAAGCCAGGTTTATGGTTTTCTGAAACTTGTTTCTCTGATTGATATAGCCCTTCAATGTATGAGCAAGTTTCACACAATCGGGGGGCTGGTTAATGGGCTCGCCGTTGCCATCCCCCTCATACGGTTTGGTACTTTCAGCCAGTCTGTCGCTGTCATTCTTTATATTCTGGGCTACATAAGTATTGGCATCTCTCAGATCAACTACCCGGGGATCACTATCAGGATTGACGAGCAGCTGAATATCTTCGACCGGCATGGTATCCCCGAAGAACGGGGTCGGATTGAGTGTCCTATCCTCCGGGGGCATTTTCAGGTCTCCGGCGGTGTCAAAGGGCTTTCTGGCGTTGGCCGCAAGTGCCTCCACATCGTCATCCAGGGTTTTGAAACCCAGCCCTGAATCCGACACGCCTTTGTAGGCCATCATCTCCTGGCTGCCATCCAATTGCTTGAATGACACCATCATCTTCCTATGTTCGGCCTGGAAAGCTGCGTCCTTGGCTCTTTGCCATTCTGCCTCCTGCTGTGCGGAAAGGGCAGCGGCCTTTTGCTGGGCGTCGAGAGCTTCTTGATCGGTGGCGTTATTGGTCGTAAACATGGACGTTAAAAGGCTTTGGAAAATGGTTTCTACAACCATCATCTTCATTGCCTGATTTGAATTGTACTTTCCCCCCCCGGAGGATGATTTTTTTCAAACCGGTCGCCCGTTCTCGCAATGACAGTCTCCAGGGCGATAATACCCGTCCAACTCCCAAGCTCTGATCGTTCCTTCACAATCCATCGTCGGCTGGGCCAAAACATTGGCCTGGCCTGATGTGATACACATCAGCAAAAGCGAGCACAAGATGATTTTGTATATGCGGTCCATCGGTCTATTCCTGCTCCTATACAATGATTTCTCCATCCACCGTCTTTGCGTTGACAACGAAGGGAGTGCCCGTTCAGTTAACCCAGGCTGCATTTTCAGATGGGGTGAGTGGTACCTCGACGCGTCGAAGGGTAATGGACAAGGTATCCTTATTGCCTTTCCGCCATATTTCCAGGGTGACATTGCTCCCCGGTTCGCCGCGCAGGCGTACCACGGCTTCGCCTGCGGATAGACTGCTGACCGCCACGCCGTCGATAGCCAGGATTTCATCCTTGTCGCGCAACCCGGCAGCAAAAGCCGGAGAATCGGGCTGCACTCTCGCTGCCAATCGACCCTGCCAGCCATAGTTTACCATGGAGAAACCACCATCCCACCACGATGTGAGTCCTTCGAGTGTCACCCCCAGCCCGCCTCTTGGCAGAGGACCGTAGATAGTCTCTTCAACCGTTTTCCTCTCAATGGCAGTGACTTCCTTGCAAATGTCGTCACCAAGAAGAGACATTTGCGTGGCGGCAAGGTAACTCGTTCTTTCGTGATGCAGCACCATCATGCCATCACTGTCTCTCAACTCACCTTTCACCCCCGAAGTATCAGGGGGCACTGTACATTTATCCGCATGAACGGCGCCACGGTTCCAGGTGCCGGAGAGGAGGTTGCCCCTGAGTATGAGTTGGTACTCGGCTTGGATGAACCCTCTGATCGGGACATCGCCAACCAGAGAATAGGTGGAACGAACTTCGTCCACTGGCACACACCGGCGCTTAGTCTTGAGAGTCAAGCGGTTGCCGTCGAGTGTCAAGTTGTAGGGAGTGCCGTCCTTTGACACCCAGGTACCAACCCGCGACTGGCTTTTTGCAACAAGCTCCTGACGGAACTCGAGCTTGACAATTTCATTTCGTACGCTCTGCGCGTCTTTGGCCGCAGGCGCTAAATCCAGGTACTGGCGGTAACTGGCAATGGCCTCGCCAAAACGTCCTAACTGGGTTTGGACTTTTGCCAGGTTGAACCAGGCATTGGCCATGTGTGGGTCGATTTCGGTGGCCATGCGGAATTCATCCTCGGCCAGTGTCAGCGCTGCTTGCGATTTGGCCATTTCAATGGCAACCATGCCGCGAAGCATGTGGCGTTGAGCATCTTCCGGTGTGCCTGTGGCGCGCGGTTTTGACACCGGCGCCGGTGCGGATTGCGTGGCATCAATTTGTGTCTGTGCGCCTGGCGTGACTGAATTTAATTCAACAGACAGCGGCCGGGGTGGCTGTTCCGCCGCGCATCCGGCCAACCAAAGCATTGTTATGCTCCACAACAAAATGGTATTGCGCATCTTGGTCCTCCGTATAATAGGAATGATGCCTGTCTCTTCCACGGCACAGTATACGCGGACCAGACGACAGGTGTCTTTTTAACAGAGCCAGAAATTTTCCAGGGAACATCTCCTGCACAAATGCGATCAGCTCCTTCAAGTACCCCGTTTTCTCGGTGTGATCATTATAAGTACGCAGCGTTTATACTGCCAAATCTGTCTTTTGGCAAATCAAAGATATCCTTTTAAACTGCCCTGGCGGAAGCCGCTTTTGACTTTCCCGGTCTTGAAGCAGCCTTGTAGTAACGGCAGCTTGGAGAATGTGTCCCATTTGGCAGCGGAGTGCCGCAATAGGCGCATGCCGCTTTTGGCTCAGGCAACGCCCGGCCGAAACGTCACCTTGGCCGGCAAAGAAGCTCAACAGTACTGTCACACAGAAAAATATCCTGATAACGTATTTCATCGGCTTTTCCCTATTTGTAGTCTGGCAGGATGATCTACGGCTGTTTGCCTACCTTGACTCTGACGGTATGCTCACGGCCATTCCTCAAGATTGTGACATCGACCGTTTCCCCGATAGGTGTCGAGGCTACCGCTCGCGGCAAATCGATCTGCTCTTTGATTTCTGTGCCGGCAAAGGAGAGAATGATGTCACCATTCTTCAGCCCCGCCTCATCTGCCGGTGAGTCCTTTACTACCTCGGTCACTAATACACCCCTGGGTTTATCCAATTTGAAAGGCTTCGCCAAATCCTCAGTTACTATCTTAAACGCCAGGCCAAGGTACCCGTAATTGTCCTGGCCGGAATCGGATTTGCGAAGTTCTATATGCACTTGACTCGGAAGCGATTCGAAACTGAATGACTTTTCTTCCGTATAGTATCCGGGCTTACTGGCCCTGATCAGACAATATTTCACCTTTGGTTTCGTTCTCCAGAAACTGGCATTCCCGGGAGCACGCCCGATATAGGCCCATTTCTTGCCGGAATCAGAGACATTTACCTCCAGGAAAGCGTCCGGCGGATCGGTAGTTATTTTGGCAGCTGCCGCATGGATGGTCGGCGCCAGATACTCCCATTCATAGATCTTGTCCTGAGCGCTGCGGGCGTCCTTGGCGTCGGGTTCGAGCATGAGATACTGCTTCATATAGGAAACGGCCCGGTTGTACCGGCGCATCTGTGCCGAGAGCAGGGCCATATTGAAGTAGGCCGGCGGATACGCGACAGGGTCCACATCGAGAGCTTCTCTGTACATATCAATGGCCTTGTCGTACTCTTTGCGCTTACTCATCGCATTGGCCCGTACAATGTATTTTCGCTGCTCCTCACTCACGGGCGGTTTGACACTCAGGACACGGTACTCGGCCACCTTTGATTCAAAGATGGCGCGCCTATCCTCATACTCTTGTTTCAATGGGTGCTGAATAACGAAGAGGTCATCGGCAAATCTCCGCGCATCAGCCCGGTTTTTGAACAGGAATGATATCCGGTTCCCAAAATGGATAGCATACTTAAAACTGTATGTATTATTGCTTATTATAACAGCAATGGAATACTCCATCAGATCGGCATAGAAGAGCGGCATCCGTGGACTTATTTTGATCCTGTCATCCAGCACGTCAACACTCTTAAATATCATGTACGAAAGCCGCTGATCCTGACCATAGACTCTCGCGGTCAGGCCTCTTGCACCTTTCGTCAGTTCCATCAGGTCGTTGATATTGGCATAGAGAGTAATATCCTTTTCAGAATAATACTTATCATTGCCCAGCCTGATGCCGAACGTCCGTCCTTGATTAAGGAGTGCCGCCAGGTCCGCCTTTGCGGCCTCCGGGCCTTGAATGCCGTCAGGGGCCTTCGGTTGATACACGTCCCACGTTTCCATGCCTTCTTCCAATGGTACGTTGACGCCAGTGTTCTGTGCTGCGCATCCGCCGATCACTGCCAGAAACAGGATTCCCAAGCCGAACATACTGATTTTTCTGACCATGCGTCCTATCCTTTCATGAAAATTACTTGATTTTCCAGCAACCTTTATTTTCACTGCTCTGTGCTCATTCCGGCAGCTGCCTATTCGGCGGGCGTCACCATAAACTCCCACTCATAGATCTTGTCCTGGGCATTTCGGGCGTCCTTGGCATCCGGTTCAAGCATAAGATACTTCTTCATGTAGTAAATGGCCGGTTTGAATCGATGCATCTGTGCCGAGAGCAGGGCCATATTGAAGTAGGCTTCCGGATACGAAACGGGGTCCAGTGCAACGGCTTTCCGATAGAGAGCGAGAGCCGTGCCGTACTCTTTGCGCTTGCTCTGCGCATTGGCCTGAACGATATATTTTCTCTGCTCCTCTGATACCGTTGGTTTGATTTCCATAGAGCGATATCGGGCAACTTGAGTTTCAAACAGAGCCCTCTGCTCATCATTATATTTCTGGATATTTTGCTGTATAAAAAAAAGGTCGTCAGCTGCTCTCTGTACATCGTTCCCAAGCCCGCTGAGCTTAATTTGCTTTCCCAAATAGATCGAACCCCTCTGGTTGGCCGTGATCGGTAAATCGGGCAAATCAGAATACAGGAGAAAAACGAGGGAGCTCACTTCAAGCATGTCATCCCTGACAGCTATCCCAACTCTTTCCATATGAAGCGATGGGGTTGGATAAAGGTCCGCCTTGCCATTTCCGACAGAGCCTTTTAGAAGCTCATGTAAAAAGGATTCAGAGTTCTCATAATCTGTTTTACGAATTTTATTCTTGGCAAAATATTCAGGATTGACTGTGATCATAAATTCATATTGTCTGTTCTCCACAAGCCCTGCAAGGTCTTTTATTGCATCGTCAAAGATCGTAATACCCTCCGGGAGCTTCGGGTGATACACGCCGTCATCCGTGCCTGAGCCAGTTACTGTGTTTGATGTGGCGGCACATCCGCAGATCACTGCCAGAAACAGGATTCCTAAGCTCAACATACTGATTTTTCTGATCATGCGTCCTATCCTTTCATGAAAATTACATAAGTTTCCAGCAACCTCTATTTTCACTGCTGATTTTCCTGTACCATCAGTTCCCATTCATAGATCTTGTCCTGGGCGCTCCGGGCGTCCTTGGCCTTGGGTTCGAGGACCAGGTATTGTTTCATGGAAGAGATCGCCATATTGAACCGGTGTATCTGGGCGTACAGCAAAGCCATGTTGAAGTAGGCTGCCGGATACGAAACAGGATCGATCTCAATGACTTTGTCGTATAGATCTATGGCTCTGTCGTATTGTTTCTGCTGGCTCATTACGTTTGCCTGAACAATGTATTTGCGCTGCTCTTCACTCACCGGCGGCTTGAATCTCAACGCTGAGTATTCTGCCGCCTTCGCTTCGAACACGGCACGCCGTGCGTCGCGATCTTTCTTGATTGCCTGCTGGATTAGAAGAAGGTCATCGGCAAATCTTTGTGCATCACCCGGATTCACAAACAAAAATGACATCACCCCCGGGAAATGGATTTTATAAGGGCGCACACTCCCTCCACTGTTCCTATCGACAATATGACGGCCCCATGCAGGCCATTCGTCGGTCTTCCTGGCAGCAATATTGTTATCCAGCAAGTCGGTGTAGAAAAAAGCGACGCGGGGGCTCACCGAGATCCTGTCATCCAACACGTCAATACTGTCAAACACCATATGCAAAAGTTCGCCTTTGGAATCATACCAGAAGGTTATAGACCCTCTTTTGCCCTTCAACAGCAGTTTTAGAGATTCTTCCCCGTCCAAGTAGGTATTGATGCCCTTCTGACCATGGTATTTGATGCCGGGGGCTTTTGCGCCGGATAGCAAATCCGCCAGATCTTTCTTAACTGCATCAAAAGTTGCATTATCAGATGGAAGCTTGGGATAATAAACACCACCAGCCCATTCAGCGCTTAATTTGGTGCTGTCTGCCATATTGGACGATGTAGTCGCGCATCCAAGAAATAAAACCATAAGTACTATACAACTAATTAAGACCAAAATACTTTTC
>Ga0272441_10015544_pt1 | contig 10646 bp, 11 predicted proteins | sample SSMProp6N_FD_193582 | JGI IMG/M metagenome (GOLD analysis project Ga0272441, IMG submission 193582) | Marine sediment archaeal communities from Little Sippewissett salt marsh, Falmouth, MA, United States - SSM-Prop-6N | ecosystem: Environmental > Aquatic > Marine > Wetlands > Sediment ...
CGACCGGTGACGCAGCCGGAAGCTTCGACGCCGCAGCGCACGCCGTCTCCTCGACCATGTCGATGATTGGGATCGGCACACCCTCCTGCAGTCCGCGAAGCCAGACGTGCGCCGTATTGCACGGCACAGCGATGAGGTCAACGCCCGCCGCCACCAGCCGCTCCACCGCAGCCCGCATCCGCGGAAGCGGGCTTTCGCCATCTCCTAGAAGTGCAGCCGTGCGATCCGGGACCCCAGGGTCGGCATCGATGATGACATGTAGATGTTCCTGATCGCGGCGAGCTGGTGTCAGAGCGATGAGGCGACGGTAGAACTCGGCCGTCGCGTCCGGGCCCATGCCCCCAAGGACACCGACGATCTGCGAACGTCCGTCCTCGACGGAAGCAGGCGCTGCGCTCATGGTTCTCGATGCTACGCCGTGGCCGCAGGGCGGACAACGGCTACGTCTCGGAGCCGTCGTCCTCCTTGAGGAATCTGTCGATCGCCAGGGCGGCACGCTTGCCGGCACCCATCGCCTCGATGACCGTAGCCGCTCCGGTCACGATATCGCCGCCGGCATACACCCCGGACAGGTTCGTCGCCCCGGTGTCCGGATCGGCGACGATGTTCCCGCGCCGGTCGACAGCGAGCTCTGGCATGCTCCGCGGGACCAGCGGATGCGGCCCATTGCCCACGGCGATGATGGCCGTCTCCGCGGCGATGGTGAACTCCGAACCCTCCACCGGGATCGGACGGCGGCGCCCCGACGCGTCGGGCTCGCCCAGCTCCATGCGGACGCACTCCACGGCGACGAGTCGGCCTTCCTCGCCAACGAAGCGCACGGGGGTCGTCAGCAACTGGAACTGCACCCCTTCCTCGTGGGCGTGCTCCACCTCTTCCGCACGCGCTGGCAGCTCCGCCTCACTGCGTCGGTAGATGATGATGGACTCCTTGGCTCCCAACCGGAGAGCCGTTCGGGCGGAGTCCATCGCCACGTTCCCTCCGCCAACAGTTACCGCCCGTTCCCCGATTCTGATCGGGGTATCGTATTCGGGGAAGCGATACGCCCGCATCAGATTCGTCCGCGTCAGGAACTCGTTCGCGGAGTAGATCCCCCCGAGCTGCTCCCCCGGGACCCCAAGGAATCGAGGCAGGCCCGCGCCGGTCCCGATGAACACCGCGTCGAATCCTCCATCCAGCAGTTCCTGTACGGAGCGCGTCCGCCCCACGACCTGATTGACTTCGATCTCCACACCCATGTCGCACAGCGCGTCGATCTCCCCCTTGACGATCGCCTTCGGCAGACGAAACTCGGGTATCCCATACATCAACACTCCACCCGCTGCGTGAAGCAGCTCGAAGACGGTCACTCGGTGCCCGCGCTTGCGCAGCTCCCCCGCTGCTGTCAGCCCGGCGGGACCGGCGCCGATGACAGCGACGCGGTGCCCGGTATCCGGGGCAATCTGGGGGCAGCAGCGTTCGTGCTCCGCTTCCCAATCGGCGCAGAACCGCTCCAGTCGGCCGATACCCACAGGCTCGAAGCGGATCCCGAGCGTGCATACCCCCTGGCACTGGTTCTCCTGGGGACAGACACGTCCACAGACCGCGGGCAGCGCATTGGCGTCCTTGATCACCGCTATGGCCTCAGCAAAGCGGCGGTTCTTGACATGCTCAATGAAGCCGGGGATGTCAATCAGAACGGGGCATCCCTCAACACACGGGGCGTTCGCGCACTGCAGGCAGCGCGACGCCTCAGCGACCGCCTCTTCTTCGCTGTAGCCGTACGGGACTTCGTTAAAGTTCCGGACACGCTCCTCCGGCGGCTGCTGGCGCATGGGGATCTGCGTCTTCTGTATCACGTCTTCGTCCCCTCTTCACTGCGACACAGGCAGTCTGCGTGGTGCTCAACGGCCTCCGCTTCGCTGTCCGAGAAGTACCGCAAGCGAGCCATCAGCTGGTCGAAGTTCACCGCGTGGCCGTCAAACTCAGGTCCGTCCACGCACGCGAACCTGGCCACGCCGTCCACCTCTACGCGGCAGCCGCCGCACATCCCCGTGCCGTCGATCATCACCGGGTTCAGGCTGACGATGGTCGGCACACCATACGGGCGCGTGACCTCAGCACAGACCTTCATCATGATCGGCGGCCCGATGACCCATACGCGATCGATCGCGACCTCGGACGCGAGGATCTCTTCCAGGGGCTGACTGACGAAACCCTTCTGTCCGTAGGAGCCGTCGTCGGTCATGATGTGGATCTCGTCGCACGCCGCGGACATCTCCTTCTCGTAGAACAGCAGTTCGGCGTTTCGCGCGCCGATGATGCCGATCACTCGGTTCCCGGCGGCTCGAAGCGCACGGGCGATGGGAAGGAGCGGCGCGATACCCACCCCACCCCCCACGCAGATCACGGTCCCGTAGTTTTCGATCTCGCTCGGCTCGCCAAGGGGACCGACGAAGTCGAGGATGCTATCGCCTGCGTTGAATCGTGCGCCCATCTCCTTCGTCGTCTTCCCGACCTCTTGGACAACAAGGCGGACGCCGCCGGTGTCGGGCATCGTCTCAACGATCGTCAAAGGTATGCGCTCCCCGCGCTCGTGGAGGCGAAGTACGATGAACTGCCCGGCTCTTGCCGCGCGCGCCACCTCTGGCGCTTCGATGACGTACTCCTGGATCTCTGGGCCGATCTGCCGCTTCTCTAGAACCCGAAACACGCTACCTCCTGTGCAACCCCGCACCGTTCCACACGCCAGGGCGCCGAGGCGACAGCTTACCTCGACCGCTCGGAGCGTTCCAGCCCGCCCGATGGACCGGCGCAGTACAATCGGGCGTCATGAGTCCGATGCGCTACTACGCCGAGAGCGATGGCCACGTGTATCTCGTTCGGCATCAAGGCCGGCTCGACCTTCCGACTGCCGGGGAGCTGCCATTCCCCCGCGAGGACATCGCACAGTTGGCGACCCCCGAGCCGGTGACGTTCTGTGTTCCCGCGTTGGACAAGCACCCTGCGGCATGGCCACTCAAGGACGCGGTGATTGAGGACCCGCAGGCATCGGAGCTGGCGCGTGCTGCAATCCACGCCACGATGCCTCGCGTTGTCGTCGAGGGTCTCTGCACTCGTGACCCCGGAGAGATCCTCCTGGTGAAGGGAAGCCGTGGATTCACCGCGGGCCGCTGGTCTCTGCCAGGGGGATTCGTGCGGTTCGGGGAGCGCCCGGAGGAGGCGATGGCTCGTGAGATTCAGGAGGAACTCGGTGTCCCCGGGCGTGTCGGGCCGCTGCTAACGGTCCGAGCACGCGTCGGGCAGCGCAGCCACCTTCACTGGCTGATGCTCTTTTACAGAACGTCGATCCAAGCCCCGCCTCAAGTCGACCCTGACGAGATCGCCGAAGCAGCTTGGTGCCCGCGCGCACAGATCGCGGATCGGATTCGGGATGAGGTACTCGTTGCGGCGATCGAAGAGGGGCTCGCTCGGATCAGATGAGGTCCACACCCATCGACAACTTGATGTCGGCGCACCACTGCACGAAGAACGGCTGGTTACAGAATCTCGTCTCCAACGCGACCCACGTCCCAGACGCTGGGATCAGGTTCAGCTGCAGGGTGATGTCGTGCCTCCATGTCGGATCGCCCTCGGTCCCACTGCGATCGGCGAACCGCTGTCGTAGGTAGTCGTATCCCACCTCAAGCAGGACCCGGTCGCCGATCGACTGCGAGTACTGCGCGGAGAGCTCGACACGGTGGGCGCGCCACACGTCATACCCCCCTGAAACGCTGCCGCGAAGCAAAAACTGCGCTGCAGGCGTCGTTGTGAACGCGTAATCGAACCCCAAGGTCGCCAGCAGGTTGTTCGGCCCCCGCTCAGGATCGGCGATCTCGTACTCCAAGCCGAGCTTGACCTCTCCCCCGCAGTAGCGGGAGAACGCCTCGTTGAGGACGATCTGCTCGATCCTGAACAGGGACAGCGCGTCGAGCCCTCCCAGCGGGAGCTTCCCACTGGGACGCAGCACCCGGTCCTCCATGGCGCGCAACAGTTCGGCCGTCGACTCGTATTCCGCCGCCGTGTCGATCTCGTGCGCGAGCGCGATCAGGTCTGTGTCGTTCAGATGGCCCTCGAGGGCTCCGATCCCGACAAGCACCTCGTCCACCTGCACCGCCTTCGCGAGGGGCGTCACGTCCGTGAACCGGCCGTAGCCGAAGCCAAGGTTCATCGACACCCCGATCGTCTCGTATTCCGCAGCGCTCCGTCCTACGACGCCCGCGAAGCCGAAGAACGGCAACCCGAGGCCGCCCTCCTGCTGCACGTAGCGCTTCAGATTGCCGCGCGCGGTGATCGCGTAGTCCGGGGGCGCGGGGATCGACACCGCCATGTGGTGCGACACATCGAGGCTGTATCCGAAATTCGTGGAGTCGAAGAGATGGGCGTAGGAGACATCGAGACTGCCTGCGCTCAGGTCCTTCTCCGGCATCCCGTACGGGTCGTTGTGGTAGTCGTACGCGAACGAGACCCAGAGATCGGAAATGTCTGTGCGCGGTGAGTTGTAGTCGCAAAGCGGCAGCGCCGCACACGGAAGAGAAGCAGCACCGAGAAGCAACACCACCGACTGCGCCCAACGCCTCATATGGATCACCCTACCTCACAGGATACGCCGTTGGCAAACCCGGGACAATGGGGAAGGGTGGGCGGAGGCCCGTCACCCTCGGCAGGTGCCCGCATCGCCCCCGCGCGACAGGGTCTCGAACAGCGGAAGCTGGCGCGCCGAGGCGTGGGTGAGGCGCGCGGCACCGACGCCGAGAAGCCGCAACCCATCGCTCCCGGTGTGCACCTTGTGACGAAGCAGATCGATGGCCATCGCCCCCAACAGATGCGCCGAATCAATCCCTATCCCGAGGCTCAGCTGCCGGGTCTGCGTACGGAAGTCGGGGAAGCGAACCTTAATGCGCACGCAGTGCGCCACCAGCTGCTCCCTCCGCAATTGGGCGGCAACATCCGCCGCGAGGTCGCGGATCACCTCCTCCCAGCGATCGGGATCGGCGACATCTTGTGGAAACGTTACCTCCCGGGATACCGATCGGCTCTCGCGAGTCGACACGATCGCGGAGTCGTCGTCACCGCGAGCCAAGCGATGCAGCGTCCGCCCCTGATGTCCGAACTCGCGCTGCAGAGCCGCCAGTGGGAGCCGGAGCAGGTCTTCAACGGTGTGCACGCCCATGCCGCGAAGCCGCCGCGTGGTAACGGGACCGACTCCGGACAGCCGCTCCACGGGAAGCGGATCGAGGAGCTCGCGAATCCGCGCAGGAGTGATCACGAACAGCCCCGCCGGTTTGGCCATCTCCGATGCGAGCTTCGCGAGGAATCGGTTGGGCGCCAAGCCGACGGAGCACGTCAGCCTCGTCTCCGCCTCCACACGTCGCTTCACGCCAGAGACAAGCTTCTCCGCCTCGAGGAAGGTCGCCGCGCGATCCGTGAGATCGAAGAACGCCTCATCGAGCGACACCGGCTCAACCACTGGGCTGCACGCCCGGAGAACGGAGCGGACAACCTCGGAAACCTCCTTGTAGCGTGAGAAGCGCGGCTCGACAAACGCCGCCTGTGGACACAGCCGACGAGCGCGCGACATTGGCATGGCGCTTGCGATCCCGAAGACGCGCGCCTCGTAGGACGCTGTGGACACCACGCCGCGGGGACCAAGCCCCCCGACAATCACCGGACGGCCCCGGAGTTGCGGTCGGTCGAGCTGCTCTACGGCGGCGAAGAACGCGTCCATGTCCAGGTGGCCGATCCGCCACTCCGAACCACGTCTCACGGCCCGATCCCCCACTGGCGGAGCCGCTCCGTGGTCCTCGACACCGTGACATCGTGGATCACCCGGTAGGCGGCAAACCCGTAGCGTGGCGAGTGATGTCCCGGCTGAGGCGAAGCAAGGAGTGATCGGATCGACACGGGGGACAACGGTAGTTTCCCTTCCCGAGAGAGCTTTTCAACCTGGCGCACATGCTCGCGCCAGCGAGCAGGCTGTCCGCCGTTGGGGGATCGCGCAAGAAGGAACTCCGCGACCTCGTCCAGGCCAACCCAGGCTGCGCGCAGTGGGAGCAGATGGAGCCGCACGGTGCGCCCCAGCGGATCGATCCGCTGGGGCGCCAGCGGGCCGATCTCATCGCGGTCCGGGAGTTCCCACCATTCCTTGGCCAATGCACGGCGGAACGAGGGTGCATCCCTGAGCCAGTGATCTCCGCCGAACACTGCCTGGCAAAGCAGCTTCCCGATATCCAGCACGGTCATCGCCGGGCGCCACGCACGCTCCACCTTGAGGATCCTCAGCTGCTCCGCTTCCTCACCCACGATATCGAGGATAGAATGGCAATTCGTGGACATCAAGGGCCGAGTAGCGCTGACCGGAAGGCCAGGCGTCGGGAAGACCACGCTGATCCAGCGCGTGCTCGACGCCCTTCCAAACGTGGCGGGCGGGATGATCACCCGGGAGATCCGTCGATGCGGGCATCGCGTCGGCTTCTCGATCGTCGATGTCGCCACCGGCGAGGAAGGGGTGCTCGCTCACCTGCATCAGCCCAAGGGACCGCGCGTGGGGCACTACCGCGTCAACCTCGAGGATCTCGAGTCGATCGGGCTGCGCGCGATTGAGCGCTCCCTCCGCGCCAGGACGCTGACGGTGATTGACGAGATCGCCCCAATGGAAATCGCCTGCGACCGATTCATCCCGCTGGTGGAACGAGCGCTCGACAGCGGCACAGCGCTTCTCGTCAGCACCCATGCCCACCTGCAGCATCCCATCGTCCATCGCGCCCGGAGGGAGCTCGCTCTGGTGCGCGTCCGTCTGGGGAACCGCGACGCGTTGGCGGACACGCTCCTGGCACTGCTCGCCGGGAAGCCGCTGGAGGTAGCAGACGCCGATCCCCCCGCCCCCTGAAGCGGCCAAAGCGCAAACGCTCACAGCACTCGCCGCCTTGATTCCCCGTATCGCTTTGGCTACCATTCGTCTCCTATAGCATCGGACTGGCTTCCTGGTCAGAGGTGATTGCGATTCCCAATATCCGTTCCGCTAAGAAGCGGCTGCGACAAAGCGAAGTGCGAAACGTGCGAAACCGGGCGCGCAAGCGTGCGATCAGACGCGTGGCCAAAGAGATCAAGACGTGCCTTGCAGCGGGCGATCGAACCGGCGCCGAGGCCTTGCTCCCTGCACTGCAGAAGGCCGTGGACAAGGCGGCGCAGCGCAACGTAATCCATAAGAACAAGGCGAGCCGAATCAAGGCGCAGTGGGCCCAGCGGATCGCCCAACAGTAGGAGGCCCGATGCGCACGTTTGACTTCCTGCGCATGACGAGGGTGTTCATCCCGGTGTCGATCGCCCTGGTCGTGATCAGTGCTTTGCTGTTGGTTCCACAGATCCGCGGCTGGAACCTGGGCATCGACTTCACCGGCGGGACCGAGTTCACCGTCGATTTCACGGAGCAGGTCGACCCCGGGGACATCCGGCGAGTGCTCGGTGAGATCGATACGGGAGACGTCGACCTGTCGAAGAGCCGGATCCAGGATGTGACTGGCGCCGATCGTGCGGTAATCACCACACAGCTCGACATCCGCAACGATCAGGCGACCATCGATCGCGTGGAGCGTGCGCTGACCGCGGCATTCCCGATCGTCGAGCCCGCAGCATCGAACATCAGCCGTGTCGCGATCAGCCAGCAGGTGAGTCGCGAGCTCACGCAGAAGGGGTGGCAGGCGATTCTGCTGGCGATCCTCATCATCCTCGTCTACGTATCCTGGCGCTTCCGCCTGCGATACGCCATCGGCGCTATCGTCGCCATCATCCACGACGTGGTGATCGCGCTCGGCGTGTTCGCGCTATTCCACATCGAGATCAACATCCCATCCATCGCTGCGTTTCTGACCATCATCGGCTACTCGCTGAATGACACCATCGTCATCTTCGATCGGATTCGCGAGAACCTGAAGCTCGACTCCCGCGCGTCGATCCGCGAGATCATCAACCGAAGCGTGACGCAGTCTCTAAGCCGCACGCTGAACACATCGTTCACCACATTCATTCCGGTCATCATCCTGTTCTTGTTCGGCGGCTCAGTGCTTCGTGGGTTCTCTGTCGCACTTCTCATCGGTGTCATCGTCGGTACCTACTCCTCGATGTACGTCGCCAACCCCATCCTCTACGCCTGGTCGCTGAGAGCGAAGGACACGAAGAAGCGCAGATGAACTCCCTCCTGCGGCGCGGGAGGACATGGACGCTGGCAGACCCGCCCGACCCCGATTTGGCGCGCCGTATCGAGCTTGAGCTCGGCTGCCACCAAGCGTTTGCTGCCGTCCTCGCGAGGCGCGGGGGCAACGAATGGCAACGGCTGCTCGATCCGGATCGCCGCTTCCTGCATCCGCCGATGGCCATGTTGGACATGGAGCGCGCGGTTGACCGCATTGAGAAGGCCGTTCGCGCCGAGGAACGGCTGTTCGTGCACGGCGACTTCGACGTGGATGGACTCACCGGGGCCGCCGTTCTCTTTCTTGGCTTCGCTGCACTGCTCCCGAAGGGGCATGTGAAGGTGGAGGTTGGCGAGCGACAGCGTGGTCATGGACTGTCGCGTCAGTTCGTGCGCCGGGCAATCGAGGAGAAGTTCGATCTCGTCGTCACCGTAGACTGCGGCGTATCGAATGCGGACGAGATTGCCCTTCTGCGCGAGGCGGGAATCGACACGGTGGTGACCGATCACCACATCCCGCCGATGGAGCTTCCGCCGGCGATCGCCGTGGTGAACCCTCAGCGTGCCGACGAGCAGTATCCCAACCGCTACCTTGCGGGCGTGGGGGTCGCCTTCAAGCTGCTATGCGCCGTGTACGAGCGATTGGGGAAACCCCTACCGTACGACATGCTTGATCTCGTGGCGTTGGGCACCGTCGCCGATCTCGTCCCCCTGTCCAGCGGTGCCGAGGTAGAGAATCGGGCGATCGTACGTGAGGGGTTCGAGCTCATTGCCGCCGGTCGCGGATCCTCCTTGGGACTCCGCGGATTGATGGACTGCTTGGGGATCGACACGAAGCAGGTGTCGGCAGCCAGCATCGGCTACCTTATCGCGCCCAAGCTCAACGCAGCCAATCGGGCGGGAGATCCGAAGGTCGCCTTCCTCCTGCTTACCACCACGCAACGGGAACGCGCGAAGTACCTGAGCGAGGTTCTTCTGGACTACAACCGAGATCGTGAGATCGCACAGGAGGACCTCCTCCTGCAAGCACGGGAGATGATCAGGGAGCGCGGCTTGTCCCCACGCGAGGCGGGAATGGTGTTCCTCGTCGGCACGTACTGGAATGAGGGCATCCTCGGCCTCGCCGCGTCGAACCTCGTCGATCAATACCATGTCCCCGCCATCATCATCTCCCGTGGAGACACGGTCAGCCGCGGTTCATGCCGGAGCGTCGACGGAATCGACATCCTCGCATGCCTCGAGAGCCAGAGCGACCTGCTGCTCCAGTACGGCGGGCACGAGATGGCCGCGGGATTCAGCATCGCCAACGAGCGGCTTCCGGATCTCGAGGAGCGGTTGGCAGGAATCCTTGTCGGGCGAGCGGGAGAGCGCCCGCGGGTTCCGCCCGGCATCCTCGCTGCACGAGCCGGGATCGAAGAACTGGACATGAAGTTCTACACGAACATCCGTTCGCTCGCGCCGTACGGTCCCGGGAACCCGGCGCCGCTCTTCCTCATCGAGGACTGCCAATTCTCACGACTCTCGCTCGTTGGCGCGAGGCAGCAGCACCTCAAGGGGAATGTCATGCAAGGCGGAGACTCCGTGCCATTCATCGCGTTCAGGATGGGAAGGCATATCCCGATCCTTGAGGCAGCCCGCAGCGCGGGCGTGGTATTCCGTGCAGGCTTCGACGACTGGCGGAGCCGAGTGCAACTCGAACTCGTAGACGTCGTCGGGCTGGGCTAGAACAGGGCGACCCCGCGCATCCACCGCCCGCAGGATAGTCCGCCGGGGCACGGGAAGGTTCCGATCCGCCCGCGCTTCAGCGGCTTTCCGGCTCGATCACCACGCAGCGCCCATCTCCCTTCCCGGTACTGTACGTGCGTACTCCAGGGAAGTTGGCGAGCGCGATGTGGACCATCCGGCGATCTCCAGACGGCATCGGATTGAGGCGGATCCGCTTGTGTTCGCCGCGGGCCGACTCCGCTGCGTTGAGAGCGAAACGCACGAGATCCGCTCGGCGACGCTTGGCAGCGCCGTGAACATCGAGGACGACATCGCATTCCTGGCCCACGCGAAGGCGCAGCGAAACGCGGAGCAGATGCTCGAGAGCCGAGAGCAGGGCGCGATCCTCGGTGAGGATGTACAGGCTGCCGGTAAGGTTGACGTAGATCCCCTCTTCGACATCGATGTCAATCTCGAATGCCGCCTCTTCCTCGAGAATTCCCAGGACACCGCGCAAGAACTCGTCGATCTCAGCCCTGATCGTCTCCAGCTTCTCGCTCGTCATCGCCGTCGACCTCCTCCAGGAGCTCCTCCGTCAGGTCAGACGACGTGCCGACCTCGGCACGAGCTAGCTCCCAGTTGACAATCGCTTGCTGCCCCACCTGCAGCGCCGTGGTGAGGAAGTAGTAGAGCCAGAGCCCGGCCGGGAAGCTGGCGAAGAACACGGCCATGAACA
>Ga0272441_10015545_pt1 | contig 10646 bp, 7 predicted proteins | sample SSMProp6N_FD_193582 | JGI IMG/M metagenome (GOLD analysis project Ga0272441, IMG submission 193582) | Marine sediment archaeal communities from Little Sippewissett salt marsh, Falmouth, MA, United States - SSM-Prop-6N | ecosystem: Environmental > Aquatic > Marine > Wetlands > Sediment ...
CCGCCCCCAGCGCGAAAAGCCACTCATCATAACGGTGGGTCTGGCCCGGCGGAGCCCAGCAGACGTTCTCGCCCACCGCGAAGTAAGGCGCTCCGTTGTCAAACTGCAGGTAGTACGGGTTGTCGGGGCAGCGACGGATGAACCCCGGCGAAGTTCCGCTGGCGCATTCGAACCACGCGGGTGATGAAGTCACCTGACCGCTGCGGTCGCGCGCGCGCACCACAACCTGCCAACGGCCCTCCTGCATGGGGCAAAAGCGCACCTTCCAGCCTGGCTCGCCCACCTTGTGCAGTGCGAAGCGATCACCGTACCGAACCGGGTCGTACTGTTGGTAGTAGAAGCCGGGCACGCTGATCTGGCGGTCGTCCGGCGCGGTGAACAGGGCGGTGACATCAATGTCATCGGGGTCGAAGGGGTTGTCGAAGGTCGCGTCCAGGTCCAGGTCGATCTCCAGCTTGTCGTACCTGCCGACGGTTTCCCGGTCCAGTGTGATACCGCCCAGGGCAAGGGGTTCCCCGGAGGTCAGTGCTACGGTCAGGTCCTCGGATGTGTCCAGTACCTGTTCACCTTGGGCCTCGAGGGACGCCAGATCGAGTCGGCTGAAGGTCAGGCCGAATGTGTAGGTGCGGTTGGCCTTCAGGTTACGCGTGTCGGGCACCGAGAATTGGGCCTGGAAGGCCTCGAAGTTGAACTCCCGGTTGTCCTGGAAGCTCATCCGGGCGGTCTTGTCGCCATCCGGGCGGATCATCAGGCCCACATCACCGGGGAGCAGCCAGCCGCACCACCGCAGCTCGGCGGAGGAGGTGATGTGGTAGGGATCGGCCTTCTCGGCGGGTAGCCCGGCGCTGATAACAACGTCCTGTTCGGCCACCAGGAAGCGCCCCGCCCCGGCATTGCCCGCGGTGGGGAGATCGACCATGATGAACACCCCTTCAGCCTCCATGTCGGCCGAGGGTGTCAACTCATAGGAGACCTTCCACCCATCCTCGAGGCGCTTCACACGTTGTGACAAATGGCACGGCTTGCCCTCACATTCGAAGCGACCTGAGAAAGTACCTTCGGCACCCTCGATCGGCTCGAGAATTGTCAGATCCCCGCCGGACAACTGGTCGGCCCATGTGCCCTCCCAGCCGGGCTTGACGATGCGCAAGTGGACAGACTGAGCTACTGTTGCGTCTGCGGCGCGGATGCGTTCAATCGCCCCCGAGGGACTTACCTGCACGGACAGTTGGGCCCAGGTGGCGGGCGTAAGCAGAGCCATCATCAGCAGGTGCAAGCGCATGGCCGCCGGTCATCCTCCTTGGTGTCAGGTCAGCAGGCCGGCCTCGACACTGTTGAGCGGCTATCCTACGCGGCGGGCCGGCTGTCGCACGTGTGGCTCGGGCCGCGTTCGCTGGGTCTTCGTGTTCTGAGGCGACAGTGATGTCCCCGGCTTGCCGCGCCGGCGGCGCGTGGTGCCGACGCGGGCAGAGGCCCCGACGTGAGCACGGGAGCTGAGCCCAACTTGTGCTACCCGACTTCCGGCCCGGTGACGGAGTAAACCAGTTCGGCCCGGCCAGGATAGTCGTTGCTCCCGCGGTACATCCGTATCAGGTGTCGCTGCTTAGTGAAGCCGTGGTCGGCGATGATCTGCGGAGCGCTCTCGTTGGCCAGAGAGACGTCGATGAGCACGTCCCTGCCCGCGCGGGCGTCTAGTGCCTGACCCAAAAGCCTCGTCGCCACGTCGGTGCTTGTGGCGACCCAGGGCCCGATGTAGTCCGCGTTCATCCCCGGCCTGACGAAGATGTAGCCGTCAGGGCCCGATGGCCCGAAGGCCACGAAGGCGTCGGTTTGCTCCTCGCTCTGCAAGCGTGCCAGAACCCGCGTGCGGTCCGCCCCAAAGGCCTCCAGATCAATCGGAGCGATGGCGTGTAGGTGGCTCTCCGTCAACGCTTCGACGCCTGTCTGCTCGCCGCGGGACGCGGCCCTGACCTGGTGACGCTCGACCATGTACTCATCGACGAACCCGATGGTATCGTATAGCTGCTTGCCCATGGGTGTCGCATCAAGCTTCACCGCGCCAACGCCGCTGCTCTCCAGGTACTCAATGCAGACCATGAGAAGCTTGGTGCCGATGCCCTTCCTGCGCTGGTCCGGGTGTACCAGCACCATGCCCACCCAGCCGAAGCGGTTGTCATAGTTAATGGTAATGGCCGTACCGGCACGCTCACCCTCCGACAGTGCCAGGAAGCACCCCTGCGGCTCCCACTGGATGAAACGCTCCCAATCCACAGGTAGTTGGTTCCAGCCGGCCATGTCCTTCAGTTGCATGCCGAACGGGATGTGCTCTTGCATCAAAGGGAGAATGGTCGTGTTGGTCGGTGTCGACATCGTTTACCCCCTGCTGATGGAATGCCCTGCCGGGCGTGCGATCTGGCGCTGCGTAGCATCATCGGGCCAGTCTGCGCGTCCAGCGGTCCTGGATGCCCTCAAGGCTCTTGGCGACATCGGGCGGCAGCTTCGGCTCGGACGGCGCTGAGAGAACGTCGCTCACCCGGGCACGAGCGCGATCGGCCATGGTTGCCCTGCCGGTGTGCTCCCACGTCTCGCGTCGACCACAGAAGGCCACTTGCGGCATGAAAAACTCATCGCGGAAGCGCTCGAGGGTGTGCTCGTGGGCCAGGTAGTCGGCCTTCTGCCCCAGTTGCGTGATGACACTTTCGGCGATGGTCGCCTCGTCTACCTGCACGCCTCTGGCCGCCCGCAATACCGCCCCGGCGATTTCGTCGTCGATGACGCCCTTGACCAACGAGATGGCGCGCTGTGATTCGAGTTGCCCCACACCCCAGATGATGTTGACGCCCGCTATGGCATGCATCAGGGCCACAGTGGCGAACTCATAGCTGGCCTGTTGATCCACGGTCATGCTCTCAGTGCTTGCCCAGGATGCGGAGGGCAATCCGTGCAGGGCGGCCAGTTGCGCCCCGGCCGCTCCCAGAAGCCCGTTCTCGGGGCCTCCGGTTCGCGTGATGGCGCTGCGCATATCCAGCGTGTGGGAGAAGCCCAGATTGAACACGATCGGCCGCCCGGGCTCCAGTAGTTGCGTGATCACGACCCCGCTGAGCGCCTCCGCATTGGCAAGCGTCAGGGTCCCCGCCAGGGTCACCGGTGAGGTGGCGCCCGCGGTAGGCTCGGCATTGATCATCATCGGCACGCCATGGCCCGAGGTCTTCTCGAACAACTCCAGCGCGGGGGCGGACCACTGAAGCGGGCTGATGATGGTGTAGCCGAAGCTCACGATGGGGCGGTCGATCAGGGAAGCCCCGCCGATGAGCGCCTGAGCCATCTCGAGGATGGCCACCGCTCCGTCCGGCGTGTAGATGCACGGGCGGAAGTGCTTCGTTGTGTTCTGCGCAAGTAGCCTGAAGCCGACGAAGTCCCTCCGCCAAGGCTCGTAGTCGCAGATGGTCGGGGCTACCGCCGCATGGACGTTGTCCAGGCTGTCGGTCAGCCTGGTCCACCTCACGAATTGCTCCTCGTCGATGGGACGCGTGCCCTTTTCGTCATGGACGTAGAGGGCATTGCAGGTCCAAAGCAGGCTGGGTCCCCCGGGGCCCAGCGTTACGCGCCGCCCACGCATGTCTGCGAGGTGCACCTGCCCGGGAGCCCTCTCAAGGCACTCCGATACCAGCTCCGGGGGGATCAGCAGCGTGTCCGTGCCGGGGCCCGGACGGCAGCCCTCGCGCAGGAGCAACTCAAGCACCGAGGGGCGGTTGACCTTGATCCCGACGGTGCCGAGAATACGCATGGATGCCGCGTTGATCTGCTCCAACTGCTGGGTGGCGAGCAGCAAGATCGCGCCTCCTTGCAGGCTGTGGGTGACGCATCGTTATATTTCGCCGAGGCCGTAGGCCGACCTCCGGGCGGGAGGGCCGCACGCTGCCGACACTTCAGGAGCGCAGTGTGCTCGTCCACAGCCACCGTGAGGAAGTCCATTTCGGGGCTTGTGCGTCCTCATGTTGACTCGCCGCGCCACGGTGTGATAGCGTACCTGCAGATTCGCCACTATGATTCGGCCTGGCGCCGGTGGCACTGCGCCAGGAGGGAGGGCTTCACAGATGAAACGCACTGCAACGTGTCTGTCGGTCGCCATAATGGTGGTTTTCATGGCCACAGCAGCACACGCGCAGATCATCGAGACCGCCATGCGCGGCAACACGGTGGTCGCGGCTCCGTCTCTGAGCACCGCCTGGGTGTACAATCCTGCAGTCCTCGCGTCCCTGGCCGGGCTCGATGACCAGGGAGCGGGCCTGATGGGTTGGCGGCACGCTGCGTCGGCTGACCTGGAAGTCAGCGGCGACACCGACCTGTTCGCGCTCAACTGGGGTGGCTCCCAGGTACGGAAAGACTTCGGACTGGGCGCCGGCTATTGGGACTTCATGGACGGCAGCATCTTTGGCGCCGGCATTGGCAAAGCATGGAAGAAGGGCATGGCCTGGGGTGTCTCGTGGCAGAACATGGACCCGGATGGTGCGGGCAGTTCCGAGAACGTCTTCAGCGCGGGGCTCACGGGACACTGGGGCGGCAACGAGTACACACAGATGGCCCCCGTCCGCTACGGGCTCGTCGTCCGTGACATCACCGACGAGATGCAGACCACCATCGACGTGGGCGCCTCGGTTCAGCTCCCGGGCGGGATACTTCTGGCCGCGGACCTGGCCGACCTGACCGATGAGATCGACAGCGCTCTGCGCATAGGCGCCAGCATGCGGTTCGGGCTGTCCAACGAGTGGCAGGCCGGCATCGGGCTGGATGACGGTGACCTCACAGTCGGGGCCATGTACAACTCCACCGCGGGTTGGGCCGGCGGCTCATGGCGGTTCGGCGGTGCCTTCCAGGACCTGGACGACGCCGACGATTCGCTCATCGTGGGCGCCTTCGCCACATGGGGTATGTAACCGTAGCCGTCCGGGCGTGGCTCTGAACGAGGCCCGCGACGGACATCCAAGAGGCACATATCACACGGCCCTCGGCGTCCTGCCGGGGGCCGTGCTGTTTTGTGCCGTAGGGGCGTGGGATGGTCGGGCGCGTCCGGTGGGCGCGTGGCGACAGCGGGCTACTCGAGCACCGGCGCGTAGCAGGTGGTGATGCCTCCCTCGGGCGTGCGCTGCAGGACGATGTGTTGATGCCACTGGCACAACTGCTCGGGGAAGTCCTCTCTGAAGTGTCCGCCACGGCTTTCGGTGCGCGTCAGGGCGGCGTGGGTGATAAGCTTCGCGGCCTGGATGGCCATTGCCGCCTCAACCTGCTCGGGGCCGGCGTCGGGCGCCGTGGCCAGCCGTTCCTCGAGGGCCTGAAGGTGGTCGCGGGCCGCGGCAAGGCCTTCGGCATTGCGTAAGATGCCCACATGCTCCCACATCAACTCTCTGATCTGGTCGGCGACCTCCGGCGGGGCGATGGGCAACTCAGCGGAGGGCATCGACGCAGCGGATGTGACCTCCGCGTCGGTGATGTCTGGGGCCGCGGACATGGCCTTGGCCGAGCGTGCGCCGAACACCAGACCGTCCAGCAGGGAGTTCGAAGCCAGTCTATTTGCTCCGTGGACCCCGCAGGACGCCGCTTCGCCGCAGGCATAAAGGCCAGGTATGGACGTCTGGCCGTTGACATCAGAGCGGATGCCGCCCATGCAGTAATGGGCGGCGGGCGTCACGGGTATGGTCAGGTTCCCGTCCTCCCAGATACCACGCTCGCGCAGCTCGGATGTTATTCCGGGGAAGCGCTGCTGGATGGCGTCGATGTCGCCGATGGGGGACAGGTCGAGGTAGACATGGTCATCAGCGTCCTTGTTCATCTCAGACAGGACGGCCCGGGACACCTCGTCCCTGGGAGCCAAGTCGCGCATTTCGGGATCATAGCGCGCCATGAAGGCCTCTCCTGCCGCGTTGCGCAGAATGGCGCCCTCGCCTCTGACGGCCTCCGATATCAGGAACTTGGGGTATCCATCCGCGGCCAGCGCCGTGGGGTGAAATTGGACGAACTCGAGGTCCTGCAGAGCAGCCCCCGCGCGCCAGGCGACGACGAAACCGTCCCCGATGGTGACCGGTGGATTGGTGGTGACGCGGTACAGGTTCCCCGCGCCTCCGGTGGCCATCATCGTGCTTCCCGCCAGCACCCGCACACTCTCCCCTGAGACCGTGTCCAGGGCCTGTACGCCCACGCACTTGCCCTGCAGCAGGATCAGGTCGGTAACGGATGTGTTCTCAAGAATGCGCACGTTCGGGGCTTGCAGCACGGCCTGGGATGCGGCGCGCTCGACCTCGGCACCCGTGGCGTCCCCCCGGGCGTGGATGATGCGGTGGCGCCGGTGGGCGGCCTCGCGCCCTGCAAGGAGCTTCCCGTCGCGGCTGTCGAAGTTGGCGCCGAACCAGATGAGCCGACGCACGGCGTCGGGCCCCTCGCGCGTGAGGATCTCAACGGCCGGAACATCACACAGATCGTCCCCAGCCGATAGCGTGTCCTGCTTGTGCAACTCGGGTGAATCGGCAGGCAGCAGCGCCACTGCAATGCCGCCCTGGGCATACTCCGTATTGCTCTCGCACAACTGGCTCTTCGTGATGATGGTAACCTCGCCGTGGTCCTTCAGGTGCAGGGCGGTCCACAGCCCGGCTATCCCCGAGCCCACGACGATAAAGCGGCAGCGAAGGGCATTGCGCGCAAGACCCGTCTCAGATGACCTCATTCATACTCCCCGATCGGAAACCTTCAAGGTCGATAGTAGCATACGCGTACCCGAGCTTGCCCAGGGCCTGCACCACGCGAGTTCTGTTGGGCTCAGTGCAGACTTTCGGCCAGTCCTCGCGCAACAACTCTATGCGTGCGAGATTGCCGTGGTGCCGCACCCTCACCTGTCGGGCCCCGAACCCGCGGACGAGCTGCTCCGCCGCGGCGATCTGCTTAAGGTTGGCGTGTGTGAGGCGGTCGCCGTATGGCACGCGCGATGCCAGGCAGGCCATCGACGGCCTCTCCCAGCCCGGCAGCCCCATGGATCGTGACAGGTCGCGGATTTCGGCCTTCGTGAGCGCGGCGTTGGCCAGCGGCGACAGGATGCCCATCTCCTCGGCGGCCTTGCGCCCGGGCCGGTAGTCGTCGAGGTCGTCGGCGTTCTCTCCGTGGGCGATGTGGCTTACGCCTCTGGCGGTGGCGAGCTGTTGCAGCCGCTCGAAGACCCGTCGCTTACAGTGGTAACACCGCTGTGGGGAGTTGCCGGCGATCTGCTCATCGGCCAGGGCGTCCAGGTCAACAATGACGTGCTCGACCCCGAGAGTATCGGCTATGTGCCGGGCCGCATCAAGCTCACCGGGCGGATTGAGCGCTGAGCGCACAGTAACGGCCAGCAGGTCCTCGCCGAGTACCTCCCGAGCCACCGCCAGCAGTAATGTGCTGTCAACTCCCCCGGAAAAGGCGACGACCAGGCCGTCCAGAGCCCCGAGTTGCTCCCGCAGCTTCTCCAGCTTCTCAGCGGTGATCACGCCCGACACCCCACTTCAGCCCCCAAAGGGCATAGGAAGGAACACAACGATGGCGACCAGGATGCCCAGCAGCGCTCCGGTGAGCACCTCCGCCGGCGAATGGATCCTTGCCTGGATGCGGCTTTGAGACACCAGCAGCGCGAGTGCCAGGGCCAGGCAGGCGATGGCGGCGTTGCGCGTCATGATGACGATACTGGTGGCAATAAGGAAGCCCAGCGCTGAGTGTCCCGATACCACGCCGCCGCGCCAGAACGTGCCCCTGCGGGTTCGCATCTTCAGCCAGGTGATGAGCACCCCCATGAGAATCGCGCCGATCAGCACGGCCTGTACCGCGCCCAGGTGGGGCCTGGCCGAACCCTCAGGAAGCAGCGAGATGATCTGCCAGAACCGCTCGCTGTTGGCCACTCCGATGATCCAGACAGCGATTGAGTAGGCGGCCGCGATCAGTACCGCTCCGGCCGCCACATCCTTGGCAACCTTCGCCGCCGGGTCGTACGTCTGCACCGTGAGGTCCACGACGCGCTCGATCGCGGTGTTGACCATTTCCATGATTAGGACCAGCGCGAACGCGGCCAGCAGGTGCAGCAACTCGTAGGGCGTGACGCCCACGCCCCAGGCCCCGATGAGCACCAGCGTCATCATGACCACATGCACACGCATGTGCCGCTCGGTCTTCAGGACGTATGAGATGCCCTCCCATGCGAAGCCGAAGCTGCGCAGGACGGACTTGCCTTCGCGTCCGGGGATTGCTACGCCGCTGCCGCGGTCTTCCACCGGGCTATCGCTCATTGGTATACGCGTAACTCCATGCGGTTCATCACGATGCGCTGCAGCTCGAGCATGCGCTCAAGCTGTTCTTCGGTCTCGTCAGTCATGCCGGCCACGTGCAGAACGCCATGGCTGGTCAGCCACGCCAGCTCGGCCTCGTAGCTGTTCCCCTGGGCCTGCGCTTGTCGCCTGGCGGTCTCGAGCGAGATGATGATCTCGCCGACCACCTCGCCTGCCTCGCGCTCCGCCTCGAAGGAGATTACATCGGTAGGGCAATCCCTGTGGCGGAAGCGCCGGTTCACCTCGTGTATCTGCTCGTCGTCCATGAGCACTACGCTCAGCCGGTCAAGGTCGACGGCGGCGATTTGGCACGTCTCGTGTGCGGAGTGTCGGATGATCGCTTCAGGGTACGGCTCGTACTGCAGGTCTCGGATCTCAAGTTCCATCGGCGGGGGCCTCCGCGGGCGCGGGGGAGCCCGCCGTGCCGTCGGGCTCGGCGTCGATCTCGGGAGCCGATTGTCGTCCATTGCGCTCCTGAGGCGCACCATTGCTCTTCGGGGCCGCCTGGCGCTGCGCCGCCTCGGCCTCGCGGACGATCTGGTCCGGGTATTTGATGCGTTGGTGGAACATGCTCGTGAGCGTCCCCACGAAGGTGCGCTTCACCGTTGCCAGGTCCCTGAGCGAGAGGGGCGATTCGTCCAATTGCCCATCCTCCACCCTGGCGTCCACCAAGCGGTCCACAAGGGCCTGGATTTGTTGCTGGGACGGGCTGTCCAGCGTCCGGGCCGCGGCCTCGACCACATCGGCGAGCATCAGCAGGGCGGTCTCCCTGGTCTGCGGTCTGGGGCCCGGGTAGCGGAAGCCCCCCTCAGGCACGTCTTCGCTGTCCTGCGCGAGTTCCTTGGCCTGCTCGTAGAAGTAGGTCACCAGCCCTGTCCCATGGTGTTGGGCGATGAAGGACTTGAACACCGCCGGCAGGCCGTACTCGTCGGCCAGCTCAAGCCCGTCCTTGACGTGGTTGGTGATAACCAACGCGCTCAGGGTGGGGGACAGGCGGTCGTGAGGGTTGTCGCCGCCGAACTGGTTCTCAACGAAGAAGTACGGGCGCCTGATCTTGCCGATATCGTGGTACATCGCGGCGGTCCTGACCAGGAGGGCGTTGGCCTCGATGGCTTCGGCCGCCGCTTGCGCCAGGTTGCCGACCATGACACTTGACTGGTAGCTGCCCGGGGCTTCGCGGATCAGTCGCTGCAGGATCGGTTCGTTCGGGTTGCCCAACTCCATGAGGCGGAAGTCGGTGGTAACGCCCAGCATTCGCTCCAGGGCGATGGATGCGCCCATCGCCAGCAGGGGAGAGGCGAGGCCCCCCACGGCGGCAGCGGCCAGTAGCCGTGTACTCACGTCGACCCCGAAGGTCTCGCCTGCCACCAGCATCACCAGTGGAAGCCATACGGCGGTGAGGGGGGCGGCACGCGCGATGACGGCGCTCTTGCTGCCCGAGTACGAGACGATGAGGACGCCGAAGGTCGTGGACAGCAGGGCGATCAGAACCAGGCGCGCGTCGCTGCCGCCTGAGATGACCGGCAACAGAAGCGAGTTCAGAGCGCCTACGGCGGTGGCCAGTGGCACGTTGATGAGCAGCGCGACGATCATCGAGCCTGCCACGGCTGCCGTGACCGCTCCCGCCTCGAACCACATGGGGCCGACGGCGCGCGATATGAAGGCCGCCGCCACCAGCAGGCCCGCGACGGTCGCCAATTGGCCAAACGAAGTGTAGGCCTCCGGGGCGAAACGCGCTGCGAAGCCGCCCAGCAGGAATACCATGAATGTGACGGTGAACAGCACGCCGAGGGCCCGTGTGTAGTCGATCCGCGCCTGCATGAGCCCGACAGCCTGGAAGGCGGCAATGTGTCGCGGTTGCACCTCGTCCCCCGCCACAATGATCGGGCGGCCCGCCTGGACCGTATGGGGCATGTCCCGCACGCTGTCCCGGGCCTCCTTGCGCGCCGCTTGTGTGGCCTCGACGTTCAGCGTGCGGTTGGCCCGCAGCACCGCCTTGCCAAGCTCTCTGGCCATCTCGGTGAACTGGCTGGTCAGCCGCAGGCCCCGCACCGCCTCAGAAAGGTTCTCGGATGCCTTCTCAAGGTCGTGGGCGTTGTCTCGTATGTCCTTGGTCATCTCACGCCGAACGAGGTTGGCGACACCGTCGTGCACCCGCGAAAGACTGCTCTCCCGCGTGCTATCGCTGGCAGCCAGGTACGTTGTCTGAGTGGAAAGCTGTATGTCCAGGGAGTTCTGCAGCTTGCGCACGCGAGCCGTGACATCAGTCAGTTGCGGGTCGTTGCGCGCCTCGAAGATGGCCTTGAGAAT